>WNGJ01001459.1_pt1 | contig 30325 bp, 18 predicted proteins | sample 5400611 | NCBI WGS metagenome assembly WNGJ01 (sample SAMN13153375, study PRJNA577476) | soil metagenome | isolation source: 40 cm soil or saprolite under Garry oak tree replicate 1 | place: USA:California | collected 2016-06-15
CCCAGGCGCTCGAGCCAATCGAAGATCGTCCCGATCGCCTCCAGCGCGTGCGGTACCCAGATCACATTCACGTCCAGCGCGAAGCGACCGCCTCCATAGCCGGCGCGGCTGTCGCGCCAGCTCGCGGAGATCCATTGGCCGTCGCTCGCGCGCGGGAAGCTCACCAGGTTCGTCGCGACCGGATCGTGCGCGTATGGCCCGGCCTGCCGCGCCACGAACGCCAGGTTGGCGACGAGCCGCGGCAGCCGACCCTCCGCGAGCAGGAAGCGGCGTTTCCGGTCGGGCGGCACGCGGGGATCGGCGAGGTAGCGCGCGGCGACCACGGGCAGCTGGAAGTCGTCGTCCACCATGAGGTAGTTCTCCCGCGTCCGCGCCAGATGGGCGAGCACGTCGCGGGCGCGCGCCACCCGTCCCTGCCCCACCGCCCGGTTGTACTCGGCGGCGTTCTCGCGGATCGCCTGGCCGCCCAGCGCTTCCTCGTGGCTCACGTCGCCGTCGGGCGACAGCTTGCGCAACGCGCTCGCGATGACGTGCTCCGGCATCGCCGGCGCCCACACCGGCTGCATCAGCAGCGCCGTCATGAACATGTCGCGGCCGAAGTAGGTCGCGAAGTTGGGCAGTCCCGCCATGAGCTTCTCGCCGTAGCACAGCAGCTCGGTGCCCCGCACCTCCCGCTCGAGCCGCCGGAACCGCTCGCGGTGCGCGGTGTCGGCGCGTACCCGCTCGTAGAAGCGGCGGAAGTCGTCGTTGAAGATCTCGGTGCGGGAGAGCGGCGTGAGCGCCGGCGCGTCCGTGGTTACGCGCACGCTCAACCGCACGGGGCCCCCGGCCGGGCGGCGGATGGCGACGGTGTTACCGGAGAGGGTGGGAATGGTCTCGCGGCGGTCGCCCTCGAGCGCGAGCCAGAGGTGGCTCCGGCCGTCGAAGCTCACCTGCTCGGCCTCCACCACCCAGGCTGTGTCACCGAGCCGAGATGTGATACGGGGGGAGAGCCGCTCGCGCAGCGCGGCGACCGTCTTCACCCCAAGCAAGGCCAAGTGCCCCGCACGCTCGGCCGCCCGCAACCTCGCGATGTGGTCGATCAGCTCCGACAGCTCGTGTTGCGGAAACGGCGTCGCATCGAGCGGCAGCGAGTCGCGGCCGGCGTACTGAAAGTCCCGCTCCACCCGCATGGAGCCGAGCAGGAAGAGCCCGACTGTGACCGAGGACGGGAGCTCCAGGCCATACGACACCGAGCGCGTACGGCCTGACTCGGCGACCACGGCCCCCCCGGCGGCGGAGTCCCAGGCGAGCTCGGCTGGCCTGCCGGTCGAGTCGCGCACCGTGAAGCCCACGCTCTCGTCGGCCGCGTCGGCCCACAGGTTCACCACGCGACCACTCGCGCCGCGCAGGTAGACCTGGAACGCGTTGCCGCGCGCGTCCCGGTACACCCGGGTCACGTAGCCTTCATAGGCGGCGGGGTCGTCGAGCCCGGGGTCCGGGAACTGCAGCACGGGCGGCACGGTGTCGGCGCGCGCGATCGCGAGGGCGGCGAGCAGGGCGGCGGCGCTCATCTCGCGTACAAGGGGCGGAGGATCTGGACCTTGGCGTCGTTCCGCGCGACGACGATCAGTCGGCCGCCGCCCGCGCGCCGCAGCAGCTCCATGTGACGCACCTGGCCGTCGATCGCGAGGCGGCTCTTCTCCATGTCCACTGCGGCGAACCGGCCGTCACCCGTGCCGCGCAGCAGCACGCCGTAGCTGGCATCGTAGCGGCCGAGGACGGGCGGCACACCGTACATGTTCCCCGCCAGGAGGAGATCGATGCGCCCATCGCCGTCGAAGTCCTGCGCCACGGAGGCGTAGACGGGCGCGAACTGGGCCTCGACGGGCAGCGGCTGGAGGTCGAACGTGCCGTGCCCGCTGTTCAGGGCGACGGAGCTCGCGAACAGGTGCGCCTCGAGCACCGTCGCCTGCTTGAGCTCCGACGCGGAAAAGATGTCCTCGATCCGGCTGGCGCCGAACGCGGCATACGACGGGTATCGGCTGCGCAGCTGCGGGATCAGGCGGACCAGCTCGTCCCGGCCTGCGAGCGGGTAGCTCACCCCGTGCTTGTAGAAGGTGAGGATCTGCTCGACGGTGCCGTTGTGGCCGAAGTCGTGGACGTACAGCCGGGCGGGCTCCGCCGGAGCGGCCCGGAGGTAGGAGTTGAGCCCGAGGTTGCCCAGCACGAGGTCCTCGCGGCCGTCACCGTTCAGATCGACGGCGCGGACGGTATTCCACCAGCCTTCCGTGCCCGCGAGCCCGGCCTCGACGGTCCGGTCCACGAATCCGCCGTTCTCCTGGTGGAAGACCCGGACCGGCATCCACTCGCCCACGACGATCAGGTCGAGCTTACCGTCATGGTCGTAGTCCACCCAGGCGGCCGACGTCACCATCCCGACGTGGGCGAGCCCCGGGGCCTTCTCGAGCGTGACGTCGCGAAAGTGCCCCCGGCCGTCATTCTCGAGCAGATAGCTTCGCGGCGCCAGCCCATAGTCGCGCGCGACCCGGCGTCCGACGAAGAGGAAGTCGCCCGCGACCGCCACGCAGGAGCCGCTCTCGGAGAAACGCGGGAGGGCCTGCGTATCCCGGTGGAAATGCCCGTGGCCGTCGTTGATGTAGAGCCGGTCCTGGAGCGCGTCGGCGTCGCCCCAGAACTCGTTGCCGCCGCTCACGACGTAGAGGTCCGGATGCCCGTCGCCGTTGGCGTCGAAGAAGATCGCGTCGACGTCCTCGGAAAGACTATCCGCCTGGAACGCCGGCTGCGTGCTGGCGCGGAACGTGCCGTCGCGCTGCTGGACGAGCAGGCGGCCGGCCTGCCACTTGGCGCCGCCGACGTAGATGTCGTCTAGCCCATCGCCGTTGACGTCGCCGATGGCCAGCGCCGGGCCTTCGGTCGACAGCAGGTGGGGGATCAGGGGCTGGCGGTTGTAGTCGTAGAAAGAGTTCTCCAGGTGCTTGACGTCGACGGCGAGCCGGGCCGTCACGTCGGTGAACAAGGGCGGCACGGGCGGCAAGGGCGACACGGGCGGCAACGTCGCATCCTGCTGCGATAGTGTGAGCGTGCGATCAACCGCCACGTCCGCGAGCACCTGGACGCGCCGGTCCGGCCAGATCACGATCAGGGAGTCTATTTGCGTAGCCGCGCCGAGCCCAAAATGTAGGCGGGGATCCACCGAAGACTGGAAGCCCCGCGTGGGCATCTGCTCGAGCACCTGCATCCTGCCGCCATTGCCGTCTTTGCCGCCCTTGCCGCCCTTGCCGCCCTCCTTGATGACGACCTTGGCGCCGATCCCCGCGGTGTTGCCGCCCGAGCCTTGCAGCAGCACGGTCAGGTATGAGTTGCCGTTGATCTCGCGCGCGTGGTTCCGGTAGATCGCGGCGGGCGCGTTGATCCTGTTCACGACGAGATCGAGCGCGCCACTGTTGTTCAGATCGACATACGCGGCGCCGTTCGAGAACCCCGGCTGCGCCAGCCCCCAGGCGGCGGCCATGTTCGTGAACGTCAGGTCCCCGTTGTTGCGAAACGCGTGGTTGGGCAACGGGATCTGGGGCATCCTTTGCAGGAGCGTCAGATTCTCATGGGTTATCCCCTGCGCCAGCGACGCCTGGACGGCCTCGTTGCCCACGTAGTTGATGTAGTCCAGGTCGTTGGGCCTGCGATAGATGCCGTCGGTGACGAAGAGGTCCTTGTACCCATCGTTGTCCAGGTCGGCGAACAGCGGCGCCCAGCTCCAGTCGGTCGCGTACACGCCGGCCAGGTAGCCGATCTCGCTGAAGCGTAGGGTTCCGCCCAACGGGCCGCGGTTGAGCTGGAGCGTGTTGCGAGGGTACTGGGGGTGATAGCCGGCCTGCAGCCTGAGGTAAAAGACATTGAAGCTCTCGGCATTGGCGGAGGTCTTGAGGACCTTCTCCTGGTCGGGCAGCATGTCGAGGACCGCGACGTCCGGTCGGCCATCGTTGTTGAAGTCGGCGGCGTCGACGCCCATCGAGAACCGGCTGGTGTGCCCGGTGGCCTTGGCGATCGACTCGGTGAAGGTGCCGTTGCAGTTGTTGAGGTAGAGGAAATCGTTCTCCTGAAAGTCGTTCGCGACGTACAGATCGGGGCAGCCATCGAGGTTCAGATCGCTCGCGACGACGCCCAGGCCGAATCCTTCGATGCCGCGGTCGATGCCCGCCTGCTCGCTCACATCCACGAAGTGGCCGCCGTCGTTTCGGAAGAGGCGATCTCCCGCCCGCGGCGTGCGCTCGGAGCCGGTCGCCCTCCGACTGATGGCCCGCTCGGTGTGGGTCGAGTGGTTCAGGAGATACATGTCCAGGTCGCCGTCGCCGTCGTAGTCGAAGAAGAGGGCCTGGGTGGAAGCGCCGACGTGGTCGAGCCCGTATTCCTTCGTGCGGTCGGTGAAGGTCCCGTCGCCGTTGTTGATGTAGAGCACATTGTGCCCGTGCATCGTGAGATAGCTGACGGCGGACACGTAGATGTCGACCCACCCGTCCCCGTTGACATCGGCCATCGTGACGCCGGTCTTCCAGCCCTCGGAATCCGCCACGCCCGCCTGCTCGGTCACGTCCTCGAACCGGTAGTTCCCCTTGTTCAGGTAAAGCCGATTGGGCCCCCGGTTCGAGGTGAAGTAGAGATCGGGCAGGCCGTCGTTGTTCACGTCGCCGACGGCCACGCCGCCGCCGTTGTAGTAGTACAGGTAGTTGAGGATGTTGAACGCCGCGTCTTCCGGGAGCCGGTTGACAAACGTGACGCCGGTCCGCTCGGCTGGCAGCAGCTCGAACAGGGTGGGACGACCCTCGGCGCGGTGGCAGCCGGCCAGGACCGGCATGCTCGCACTGAGGAGGAGCGCCGTCCGGCGCGGGACGCGAAGCATAGTGGTCGACGGGGTCGGGATCAGGGAGCGGTCTTCACATCCGCAATAAAGATCCCGTAAGGGCCAAGCTTCACGCTGTTCAGATCGCCGCTCGCGGCGGACTGGATGATCGGCCGCCCCGCCGCGCCGCGCAGTCCCTGGGCGCTGAGATCGAACGTGGCCGTCCGGTCCTCGCCGGACATGTTGATGACCACGAGCACCGCGGCGTCGCGGTAGCGGCGTAGGTAGCTCATGACGTAGGGGTCGCCCTCGTTCAGGGGGACGTAGCCGCCTTCGCGGACGGCGGGGTTTTCATGGCGCAGCTTCAGCACGGCCTTGTAGAGGCTCAGCACCGAGCTCGAGTCCTGGCCCTCGGTCTGCGCGTTGTGGGTCCTGGCCGAAGGCGGGACCGGCAGCCACGGCTTGGCGCCGGTGTTGAACCCGGCGTCGGGGGCGGCGGTCCACTGCATCGGCGTGCGCTCGCCATCCCGGCCTTTCTCCGTCGGCCACCCCTTGATGCCGATGGGATCTCTGACGTCCTCCTTGCGCTGCGGATCGTTGTTCTGCATGCCAAGCTCTTCGCCGTAGTACATCACCGGGGTCCCGCGCAGCGTCAGGTAGAACGCGCCGATCGCCTTGGCGATCGCGTCATCGTGGCGGCCGTCCGCGAAGCGCGTCGCCACGCGAGGGATGTCGTGATTGCTGACCACGTACACCGGCCACTCGCCGGACGCTTCCATAGCGGCGACGTGCCGGCGGAATGTGGGCGCGTCCAGACGCTGATGCCCGCCCGGCACACGTCCTAACCCGGTGAACATGAGGTCCATCGGCATGTGAACCTCGTCGTGGTTCGCCCCGTAGTACGCCTTGAGCTGCTGGACGTCGTCCGTCCAGGTCTCGCCGATCAGCACCGCGTCGTGCGCGTCCGTGACCTTGCGTAACTCGCGCAACACGCGGTGGTTCTCGGGAAGATTGTCGTCGTACTTGCGAACCTGGTTCTGGTCCCCGTACGCGTTCCGTCCCGGCACCGTCGGATTATCCCGGAGCCCTGGGTCCTCGAACAGCGTGTTGACGGCGTCGAGGCGAAAGCCCGAGACGCCGCGGGTATACCACCACCGCGTGACGTCGAGCATCGCCGTCTCGACCGCCGGGTTGCGCCAGTTGAGGTCGGGCTGCTCGGGGTAGAAGGCGTGGTAATAGTACTGCTGGGTGGCCCGGTCGTACTGCCACGCGGAGCCGCCGAAGATCGAGGTCCAGTTGTTGGGCGGCTGGGTCGGTCCTTTGCCATCGCGCCACACGTACCAGTCGCGCCTGGCGTTGGTGCGTGACGCCTGCGATTCCAAGAACCAGGGGTGCTTGTCCGAGGTGTGGTTGACCACGAAATCGAAGATGATGCGGATGCCCCGTTTCTTCGCCTCGGCCTGCAGGCGGTCGAAGTCCGCGAGCGAGCCGTACTCGGGGGCGATGTTCTCGTAGTCGCTGACGTCGTAGCCGAAGTCCACCTGCGGCGACGGGTAGCACGGCGTGATCCAGATGGCGTCGACGCCCAGGTCCCGGAGGTAGTCGAGGTGCTGGGTGATGCCGCTCAAGTCGCCCAGGCCGTCGTTGTTGGCGTCACCGAAGCTGCGAGGATAGACCTCGTAAAAGACGGCGTGCTGCCACCAGGCGTGGCCTTGGGCGTCGCGCTGGGCGGCGGCCGCCGCGAGCGGCGTCGCGCAGGCGACGCCCAGCGCGATGCCGCGCCACGACCAAGCCCGTATATTCCGGCGTAGCACCCAACTCCAACCCCGGAGGTTACCCATGCTCTCGCTCCCCTCGCGGGCCCTGCTCCCCGTCGGTCTCTGGGTAGGAATCATTTCCGGATGTACTCACTCGAGTGGAGCCAGCCGAACGAGCCCGGCTCAGACCTCAACCGTGACATCGGAAGACATCCAGCGCACCCCCGGCGAGCCGATCGAAAAGGTTCTCATGGGCCGGTTCCCCGGCGTCACGGTGATGCGGACGGCCGACGGCGGCGTCGCGGTGCGCATCCGGGGCACCACGTCCATCCTCGGCAGCAATGACCCGCTCTACGTCATCGACGGCATCCCAATTCAGCCGGGGCCAAACGGGAGCCTGACCGGCATCTCGCCGGAAGACATCGAGTCCATCCAGGTCCTGAAGGACCCCGCCGAAACGGCGTTCTACGGCGGGCGCGGCGTCAACGGCGTCATCGTCATCAAGCTGAAGCGGCCGGGTCAGTGACGGGATAGCTGCTGCGCTCGGGTCCGCACGCGCCGGACGACGAGCTCGCCCACGCGCCGTCCCTCGATGGCGCCCTGCTCGATCGCCATCCGGTAATGGATGCCGCCGTACAGCCGGCTGATGGCCGCCTCGGCGGCTGCCGCCTGGAATGAGGCGAACGCGCGGGGCGGCAGACCGAACTCGGCTTCGGTGCTGTCGACGAACGCGAATCCCGCGCCGAATTCATCCGTCAGCACCGTGGCCGCCGCGGTCGAGATGACGCTGTGGCCGCTCGTGTATTCCGGGAAGGGCGGTGTCTGCAGCAGGGGCTGCCAGCGCTCGTCGAGATGGGCATTGATCACCGTCTCGGGCCGGATCCGGTTGCTGCGGTATTTCTCGTCCCAGCAGTTGATGAAGCCGTCGGCGATCGCGGTCGCCGTGCGCGCGTAGGCGGCGGCGGACCGCATGAGATCGGCAGCGGCCGTGCGGGCGGCCAGGCCCGCGATGCCCATCCAGTGTCCGACGGGCGTGACCTTCTTGGTGGCGAACATCGTGTGCCCCTGCACGTGCATCACGTACGGGTTGTCGTCCCAGGCGAGGGCGATTTGTCGCTGCGCATCCGTCAGGCGCCGCCCTGTCTCGTAGACCTCCCACACCTCCCGGTAGTACGGACTGCCTCTGGCCATGTCCACCCGAAGCGGCGGGGCCGGCCGAACCTCGCTCGCCGAATCCAGCACGAACGGCCGGAGCTCGCCCCAGTGGGGCTCGACCGCGTCCATGTAGGCGGGCGGCGTGGGCACCCAACGGCCGGGGGCGGTCGTGACCGTGTACTTCGGGTAGCCTCGGGTCTCCAGGTAGTGGTCCTGCGCCGCCCACGCGAGAACGTGTTGCGCCACCCGCTCGCCGTACGCGACGGAGCGTTCGAAGACGGCCCGCGGGATGCCCAGGCGCCGGAACCGCTCGTCCATGGCGGACCGGAGCGAATCCATCCGCGCCTGAGAGAACGTGAGCGCCCGGCCCACGGTGAGAAGCGCGTGCACCCCGGCCAGGGGTAGGTAATACTCCACGCCCGAATCCGGCACGGGGACGGGGCTCAGCCCGTTGAGCTGTCCCGCGAGCGTGCGGTACTCGGGATGGTCGTGTCGCAGCGTTTCATACGCGGCGATGCTAGCGTAGGCGTACACCCGGCTGGCCTGCGGCGGGCTGACAATGTCGTAAACCATGACGTCGGTGAGTTGATGCATGGCGGCATGGAGCAGCTCGGGATCCGGCCGCTGCGCGCGATAATCACCGCGCGCGTTCGCGCACCCTGCCTGGAGCAGCAATCCCGCGAGCATCACGGTCGCCGCGATGAGTCGATCTCGCATACGCCACCTCACAGCATCCCCTACCTGGCCGCCGCCAACGATCGCCGCGGCGGCGTCGACCGGAAGACGAGCGGGCGATCGTTGTTCCGGGTGACGACATACAGGTCGCCCCGCCGGGTGCGGACGCGCGCGATGTCGCGCGCCTGACCCGGCACCAGGAAGCCGCTCTCTGTCGTCCGTACGGGAGTGAAGTTCCCCTGTCCGTCGCCGCGCAGCAACAGCCCGTAGCTCCCGCTCATCCGTCCGATTTCCGGCTTGACGCCATCGAAGTTCCCCGCCAGCAGCAGGTCGGTCTTCCCGTCCCCGTCGAAGTCGTGCGCCAGGATGCCGTAGACCGGGGCGAGCTGCGCCTCGAGCGGCAGCGGCACGAGCGTGAACGAGCCGTCGCCGTTGTTCCGCGCCAGGGTGGTCGCGAACGTGTGCGCCTGCTTGAAGACCGCGCCGGCCAGCTCCGCCGGCGAGAAGATATCGGTCACCGTCTGCCGGGCGTAGTCCTTGTAGTTGAGATAGCGCACCTTGAGGGAGGGGATCGCCTTGATGAGATCGTCGCGCATCACGATCGGGTAGCTCGTGCCGTGGTTGTAGCACGACACGATCTGCACGTCGAAGCCGTTCCGGGCGAAGTCCTTCACGTACATGGTCACCGGTTCGGTCGCGGTGGCGCGGAGGCGCGTGTTCAGCCCCAGGTTGCCGACGATGAAGTCCACCCGGCCGTGCCCGGTGAAGTCCCCGGCCACGATCCGATTCCACCAGCCGTCGCTCTGCTCGAGGCCGGGCGTGTTCAGGCGGACGAGCTTCCCGCCCCCCACGTTCCGGAAGACCGTGATCGGCATCCATTCGCCGACGACCACGAGGTCCAGGCGGCCGTCCCCGTCCACGTCCTGCCACACCGCGTCGGTCACCATGCCCACCCGCGCCAGCTCGGGCGCCAGGCGCTCGGTGACGTCGGTGAAGTGGCCGTGCCCGTCGTTCTGCAGCAGCATGCTGCGGGGATCTCGGCCGTAGTGCCACGGCATGACGCGCCCCCCGACGAAGAGATCGATGTCGCCATCCCCGTCGTAATCGGCCGCCGTCACCCGCGAGCCGCTGATGTACTCGGTCGGCAGGCTGCCGGTCGCCTTGCGAAAGTGACCGCGCCCGTCGTTCAGGTAGAGCCGGTCCTGCAGGGCCGGCGCCAGGTCGGAGAACTCGCTGCCGCCGCTCACGACGTAGAGATCGGGATGCCCGTCGCCGTCGGCATCGAAGAACACGGCGCCCAGATCTTCCGAGCCTGCGTCCTGCTCGAACAGGCCCGGATTGCTGCGGACGAAGCGGCCGTCCGCCTGCTGGATCAACAACGCCCCGGGCTGCCCCTTCGCGCCGCCGAGAAACATGTCGTCGAGTCCGTCGCCGTTCACGTCGGCCACGGCCATGAACGGCCCTTCGGTCGAGAGCAGCTTCGGGATCAGACGCTCCCGGTCGAAGTCCACGAAGTCGTTCTCCCGGTGCACGTAGGGGAGCCCGACTTTGTCCGTGACGTCCGTGAAGAGCGGCAGGCGCTGGGGGCCTCGCGACGGCGGGTGCCCGCTGGGCTGCCGGAGCGAGGCTCCCAGCGCCTGCCGCACGGTCAAGCGCTGGTTCGTCGCGACGTGCTCGAGGAGGCTCACGCGCCCGTCCGGCCACTCGACCGTCACCGAGTCGAGGGTGTCGCGCCTCCCCACCCCGAAGGTCAACACGTAGTCGACGCTGGACTGGAAGCCACGCGTCGGCTCCTCCTCCTGGAAAAACTGCTGGCCGCCGCTCCACAGCGTCACCTTCGCCCCGATCGCGAACCGATTGGCGCCCCCCCCCTCGCCGTCGAGCCGCACTTGGAGGTAGTGGTTCTTCAAGAGCGTCCGGGCGTTGTTGCGATACACGAACGCTTCCTGGTTGACGTTGTTCACCACCAGGTCGAGCGCGCCGTCCCCGTCCAGGTCCCCGTAGGCCGCGCCGTTCGAGAAGCTGGGCGTGTTCAACCCCCAGGCCGCGCTCTCGTTCGAGAACGTCGAATCACCGTGGTTCCGGAACGCGTAGTTCGGCAGTGGCGTCGAGCTCATGGCGTTGATCAGGCGCAGAAAATCGACCCGCTTGCCGCTCGCGGCCTGGATCATGGTCTCTCTGTTTGCCAGGAAAGCGACATAGTCTTGCGACGTGACGTCCTTGGCGAGGCCGTTCGTCACGTAGATGTCTTTGTAGCCGTCAAGGTCGAGATCCGCGATGAGCGCGCTCCAGCTCCAGTCCGTCCGGGCCACGCCCGCCATCTGGCCGACGTCCGAGAACGTGCCGTTGCCGTCGTTGAGCTGTAGCATGTTCCGCATCAGCTGGTGGTGATACCCCTCCCGCAACTTGGCCTGGTAGACGTCCCAGCCCTCGAAGGACGACATCGTCTTGAGCCGGTACTCGTCCTCCGGCAGCATGTCGGTGGTGTAGACGTCGGGCCAGCCGTCGTTGTTCACGTCCGCGATGTCGAGCCCCATCGAGAAGTAGCTGACGGACGGCATCGCGCGCTCGACCGCCTCGGTGAAGGTGCCGTCTCGGTTGTTGAGGTACAGGTAGTCGTGCTCGAAGAAGTCGTTCGAGACGTAGATGTCCGGCCAGCCGTCGCGATTCACGTCGCTCACGACGACGCCCAGGCCGAAGCCGATCTCGCTCCCGAAGATCCCGGCCTGCTCGCTCACGTCGACGAAGTGCCCGCCGTCGTTGCGATACAGCCGCGCGCCGCCGAGTGGGTCACGCTCGTGCCGGGTGTTGCGCAACCCGAAGCTCGCGACCGGCCGGGGCGAGTTGCGGATGAGGAAGAGATCGAGATCGCCGTCGCGGTCGTAGTCGAAGAACACCGCCTGCGTCGAATAGCCCGTGTCGGCGATGCCGTAGGCGGCCGCCTGCTCGACGAAGGTGGGGACGCCGTGCGCGTTCAGTCCCTGGTTGATGTACAGCTCGTTGGCCCGAACCTTCCCCTCCACGTTCCCGGCGTGGCAGACGTAGATGTCGAGCAGCCCGTCGCCGTTCACGTCGGCGAGGGTGACGCCCGTGGTCCACCCCTGGCTGTGCAAGCCCGCCTCCTCGGTCACGTCGCGGAAGCGGAACTTCCCTTCGTTCAGGTAGAGGCGCGTGCCGCCCAGGTTCGACGTGAGCACGATCTCCGGCAGGCCGTCGCCGGTGAGATCCCCCAGCGCGACGCCGCCGCCGTTGTAGTAGTTGCGATAGGTGAAGACGTTCAGATCGCGGGTTTCGGTCAGGCGGTTCTCGAAGCGGACGCCGGTATAGCTCGAGGGGAGCAGCGTGAAGAGGTGGTCGTCGGCCGCCGGTGCGTCGGCGCCCTTCGCACCGGAGCAGCCGGCGATGAGACACGCGCTGGCTACGAGAAGACGTAGGGGCGCAGCATGCTGCGCCCCTACATCACCCACCAGACTGGCCGGCACCTTCCCCAACTAGTACCCCGGGTTCTGCTTCAGCATCGGGTTGGCGTCGATCTGCGTCTGCGGGATCGGCATCAGCACGAGGTGGTCCGCCCCGGCTGCCTTGAACTGCCAGGGTTGCGTGTATTGGCCAAACCGGACCAGGTCCTGTCGCCGCTTCGTTTCGAACGTCAGCTCGAACAGCCGTTCGCGCAGGATGACGTCTGGGGTGACGGCACTGAGCGTGTCCCCCCCCGGGAAGGCACGAGCGCGCACGGTCTGCAACAGCGTGAGGGGACTCGGAGCCCCAGGCGCCCCGTCGAGCTCCGCCTCGGCCTTGATCAGGTAGATCTCGGCGAGGCGGAAGTACGCGAAATCGTTGCCGTTGTTCTGGGAGACGTGCTTCGGATCATACGGCCACTTGTAGATACGGGCACCTTCCCCTTCGCTCGCCGCCGTCACGTTGGCGATGGTCGGCGTGAAGACCAGCCGCGGAGCCCCTTTGTCGCACCCCGGCCGGAAGCAGATCGAATCGCCGGTCTCCAGATTGACCTGCGGTCCGACCAGGAAGATCCGGCGGCGCCGGTCCAGCGAATCGAAGGCGTTGTACGTCTGCGCCAGGGTCGAGAAGCCGTTCCAGGGCCCGGGAGTGAACTGATAGTAGTGCAGCGTCGCCTGCAGCAGCGGGAAGCCCAGGCCGTCCTGATTGATGAACTTGACGACGAAGATGTTTTCCGGCGACGCGTAGTTGTCGGCACGGAAGTTCTGCACGAACGTGTCCGCCAGCTGGTACACGCCGGCGTTGATAATGCTGTCTGCTCGGTTGACGGCGGCCGTGCAGGCGTCTAAGCCCCCGCTGACCTGCACCCCCGAGCACGAGTTGTAGCCGATCGGATTGATCTGGGTGGCCGCGGCCCCAGCGGTGTCTTTCGTGAACACCCCGGCATTCAGGTAGATGTTTGCCAGGATGGCGTCGATGGCGCCTCGCGCGACGCGTCCGCGGTCGGCGTCATCCCATTTCGGCGGCAAGACCGGGCGGACCGCCAGGAGCTCCGACTCGATGAACTGGAACACCTCGGCGCGCGTGTTGCGCACGCGGGGCTTGATCTCGGTCGTGGTGACGATCGGCACGCCGCCGAACAAGTCCATGAGCTGGTAATAGTAGAAGGCCCGCAGGGCCCGGAGCTCGGCAACCACCCCCGCTTGCTCCGCCGAGTCCATGACGGTTCGGCCTTCCAGCGCAGCGAGCACAATGTTCGCGGCCGCGATCCCGCTGAAGTCGTTCACCCAGGCCGAATTGATGTCCGAGAGTCCAGACGGGCTGGTCGGCGTCCAGTTCTGGCGGTGAATCTCGAGCCACCGGCCGTTGTCGTACCAGTCCTGGCCGCGCGTCGGCACGACCATCTCGTCGGTGCTGATTTCACTCAGCGCATAGTACGCACAGCAGTACCCCGGGAACGCACCCCGCAGTTGCGCGTACACCCCGGCGAGGCCGGCGAGCACTTCCCCCCGCGTCCGGAAGAAGGTCCCCGGCGTAATGCTGCTCTTTGGCACCTCATCGAGGTTCGTGCATCCCTGGGGGAGCAGCAGCAACGTGAAGACGCCAACCGCTCCGATCCATGTCGTCACCCCTAGTCTCTTCATGGGACCCGAGCTCCTCAGAACACGAGACGGAGGCCCCCCGTTACCGTGCGGGGCCGTGGATAGCTGAGATAATCGATGCCGCGCGACGCCAGACCAGAGCTCGCATAGACCTCCGGGTCCAGACCCGAATAGCCGGTCAGCACGAACACGTTGTCGGCCGACGCGTAGAGGCGAGCGCTCCGGGCCGATCGCGTCAACAGCGGCAGGTCCAGCGCGTATTCCACCGTGATGTTCTGCAGCCGCACGAACGAACCGTCCTCGATCCAGCGGGACGAGTAAATGGCCGGCTCGTGAATCCCGGTCGGGTCGGTGAACGCGGACGCCAGGAAGTTCTTGCCCTGGAGCGCGTTCCCCTTCGTCGAATAGACCAGGGCGGTGTTGTTGAACACGTCCTGTCCCACCGCGGCCCGGAGCAGGAAGCTGATGGCGAACTTGCCCCAGTTGATCTGGTTGTGCAGGCCGATGGTGAAGTCCGGATTGGCATTTCCGATCACTTCGTAATTGCTGGCTCGTGGCGTCGTCAAAGGCCCGTTGGCGCACACCTGCGTCCCATTCGCTAACGTGTCCGCGGGACCGAGTGACGTGCACTTGAACAGCTGCTTCCCCGCGGTGTCCACACCGACGAACACCGGCCCGTAGAACGTGCCAAGCGGATACCCGCGCATGATGCGCTCGGAAACCTGTCCGGACTGTCCCTGCCCGCTGACGCCGCCCGAGGTGAGGAAGCTGTGGGGGCCGAGATCGAGCACCTTATTGCGCTCGGCGGCGAACACGAGCCCGGCCCGCCACGTCAGTCCCGGCCGCGCCACCAGCAAGGCATCGAGCGAGAGCTCGACGCCGCGGTTGCGCAGCTTCCCGACGTTCTCGAGCCGGGTCTCCACGCCCGCCGGCTGCGGCACGGCCACGTCCAGCAGCAGGTCGGACGTGTTCTTCACGTAATACTCGAGGCTTCCCGCGAGTCGGTTACTCACGAGACCGAAATCAACCGCCACGTCGTACTGCGTCGTTTGCTCCCACTTGAGGTTCGGGTTCGCGTTGCGCGTCGGTACGACGCCGGTCTGCGGCGCGTCGCCCCACGCATACGTCCCACCCGAGCCGCCCGACAGGAGCGGCAACGACGAATAGGGCGGTATGTTCGGGTTGCCTTGGCGCCCCCATCCGAGGCGCAGCCGCAAGTCCGAGAACGCCGTGCCACGCATGAACTCCTCTTGACTGATGTGCCAGGACCCGGACAACCCCGGGAAGAGCGCCCACTTGTGCCCTGCCGCGAACTTGGTCGAGCCGTCATACCGCAGCACGCCCGTCACAAAGAACTTGTCCTTGAACCCGTAGTTGGCCCGGGAAAAGAACGAGACCAGGCGGCTCTCTTCCGCCGCCGAGGAATCCGTCCGCGTGACGGCGGCGCCCAGGTTGTCGAAGCTGAACGCGTCGGTGAAGTAGCCCTTGCCCTCGGCCATGAACAAGTTGCTGGTGTAGTTGTTGTACTCGTAGCCACCCACCACGTCCAAGTTGTGCACCTCGCCGAGCTGCCGCCGGAACGTCAGCAGGGTCTGCAGCGTCGTGGTCGCGTTGTCGAGATCGTACTGCCGCGCGAGCCCGCCGCCTAACGCGGCTCCCACAGGATTCTTGTTGGGATAATAGACCTGCCTCCCGCCGCTCGAACGGTCCAGGCCGACGGTCACCTGCCCCGTCAGGCCCGGCACGAGATCCAACTCGGCCGAGGCGTTGCCCATGGTGCGCGTGGTCTGGCCGACATCGATGATCTGGTTGGCGAGCGCGACCGGGTTGCGGACCGATGTCCCACCGGGCTCATAGTAGTTCGTCCCGGTCGCATCGGTCTGCGTGACCGGCTGGGTCGGATCGAAGATGGCGACGTTCTGGAACACGCCGCCTTCGAAGCCCCCCGTATTCTCGAAGGTGAGATACTGATTGTTGATGTGCGACGTCGTTACGTTCACCCCTAGGCGCAGGCGGTTGTCGAGCGCCCGGTGCGTGGCGGCGAGCCGGCCTTGAATCCGCTCGAGACCGCTCGAGAGCGCCACGCCCTGGTCTTTCATGTAATTGAGCGAGGCGCGATACCGGGTGTCCTCGGTCCCGCCCGAGAACGAGAGGTCGTGATTGTGTGTGACGGACGTGCGGGTTACCGCGCGCTCCCAGTCCGTATTCGACGTCCCGAGTGCCGCATAGGCGCTCGGCTTCAGTCCGCCGCGCAGCGAGTCCGGTACGCCGGCACTCGAATCCTGCCTCCAAATGGCCACCTGACCCCGAATGATCGAACGGAATTGCGCGGTGTCCGCCAGCTCCAGACGCGCGGCCGGAGACGCCGCGGCCACGTAGCTGTCATACTCGACGGTCGGCCCGCCCGCCGCGGCTCCCTTCTTCGTCTCGATCAGGATCACGCCGTTCGCCGCGCGGCTGCCGTAGATCGCGGTCGCCGACGCGTCTTTCAGAATCGTGATCGACGCGATGTCCGAGGGGTTGAGCAGGTTGAGCGGGTTGCGGGGGAGCGGCGGCGTCCCACCAACCCCGAAGCTCGGCGGTTCGGTGGGCACGTTGTTGATGGGCACCCCGTCCACCACGTACAGCGGATCGTTGCTGTTGCTGATGGAGCTGCCACCGCGGATCAGGATCTGTGCCCCGGCCCCGGGCTCGCCGTTGTTCTGAATGATGTCGACACCGGCGGCCCGGCCCTGGATCATCTGGTCGACGTTCGCGACCACGCCAACGTTCGCCGCGGAGGCGCTGACCGTCGAGACCGACCCCGTGATGGCCTCGCGCCGCTGCGTGCCGTAGCCCGTCACCACCACCGGTTCGAGAATCGCCGCCGCCGGCAGCAGGCTCAGCTGCAGCGTGACCGTCCCGCCCGCGGTGACGGTGACGCTCTGCACCTGTGAGCCGTACCCGATCCGGGTCGCCCGTACACGGTAGATCCCCGCGGCGAGGCCGCTGATCAAAAAGCTGCCGTCGTTGCGGCTGAGCATGCGGTGGGGCGTTCCTGCGATTGCGACTTCGACATTGGCGAGCGGTTGCTGGGTCGTACCGTCGACGACCTGCCCCGTGACGGCGCCGGTCGAGTCCTGAGCGCCGAGCGGTACGGACCAGAGCAACGAGCCTGCGACCAGCGCGGCAACGACGTGACGGACCAATGGCATACGTCTGCCCTCTACTGGGTGGGAGTGGAGTATCGCCTTCGCTCACTACGTCGACCTGCCGACACCTCCTGCGCCAGGACCGAACGGCATTAGTTCTCGGGATATGATTCCCCGGAAACGGGAATTGTCAAGCAGCGCTGAAGGGGCTACCACGCCCGGCTTTACGTCGCATCGAACCCCGCGAACTCCCCCCGCTGGTACACGTTGCCCTGGTATTCCTGATCGACGTGGATGCCGATCTTGGACGTGTAGTACGCCCGCACGGTCCACCGCTTGAGCTCCTTGAAGAAGTGCTCCAGCGGCGTCTTGGGGGCCGCCTCGCCGGCCGCCATCCGACTGAGGACCGCGATCCGCTGGTCGGGCGTTGCATGGAGGAACGCCTGCCCGTTGAGCTCGCGCGATAGCCCGTCCACCGCCTGGAGGCCGGACCGCCACAGCCCCTGCCACTCGGGGTCCAACGATTCCGCCAGCCGGCCGTCGATGTACGCGGCCACCCCAGCGGCGCGCGCGCCCGGCGAGTGGTCGTCCGCCGGGATGATCAGCTCGGTGAGCTCCTCCAACAGCGCGAGCTCGGCCGCCGTGAGGAACCGACCCTGGAGGGCTTCCCGGGACGGCGCCGCGACCGCCGGCACAGGTAGCAGCGGCGCGGCGAGCGCCGCCGCCGTGGCCGCGATCATCTCGCGGCGCGACAGCGTCTCTGGGCGGTCCGCGGCATCTGTCATAAGGTCCCCTTCCGGAATTCGTCCGCGAGGTACTCGCAGGAGCGCCACGCCAGCGCCATGATGGTCCACGTGGGGTTCTGACACGACGCGCTCACGTGGCTCGAGCCGTCCACCACGAATAGGTTGCGCACGTCGTGCGACTGCTGGAACTGATTCAGCACGGAGGTCTTGGGGTCGGTCCCCATGCGGGCAGTACCCAGCTCGTGGATCGACCAGCCTTCGGTGAGGACCTCGCGATCGACGCCCACCACTTCGATCCCCGCGGCTTCGAACATTTCACGACCCGTCGCGATCATGTCCTCAGCCATCTTGCGCTCGTTGTCCGAGAACTGGTAATGAAACCGCAGCACCGGGATCCCCCACCCGTCCTTCACCTCGGGGTCCAAGTCGACCTGGCTCTCGTAGCGGGGGAGGACTTCACCGAAGCCGCCCATACTAATGAAAGCGCCCGCATGATCGCGCACCGTTTTCTTGAATTGGGCACCGAATCCCGGCGTATCGAACACGTGCCGTGGAAACATCGTGTGGCCGCTCGAACCCTCGAAGCCGTACCCCCGAATGAAGCCGGGCTGGCGGTCCGTCAGGTTCCGGAACCGCGGGATGTAGAACCCGCCCGGCCGACCATCGTCGAGGGTGTGCGGCTTCCCGACCAGTTCCTTCACGAGGCCGGTGACGCCAGGCCCCATGACGTGCTCGCAGAAGTTGTGGCCGACGTGACCGCTCGAGTTGCCGAGGCCGTTGGGGTGTTGCGGCGAGCGCGACAGCAGCAGGAGACGGGCGGACTCGAGCGTGGAGGCGGCGAGGATCACGACCTTGGCCTTCGCCTCGTAGGATTTGCGCGTCTCGCTGTCGAGGAACGCGACCCCGCGTGCCTTGCCGGTGTTCGGGTCGACGAGGACCTCGTGCGCGATCGAGTTGGGGCGAATGGTGAGCTTCCCCGTGTCCATCGCTGGGTAGATGAGCCCGGTGGGCGAGTCGAACACCGCATGAATGTCGCATCCACCGGGACGCCGGTTACACGCGCCCCGGCCATAGCACTTGCTGCGGTACCGGTTGTGCTTCAAGCCATCGGTCGTGACGCCGGCGCGGTACGGGGTCAACACTCGTCCCATGGTCGCGAGGCTGTGACGCAGCTTCACCTCGCCGTGGTTGAGCTTGGTGGGCCGTTGAAACAGACTGTCCGGCAGGTGCGGCAGATTCTCCTTGACGCCGGCGATGCCGAGGTAGAGGTCGACCTTGTCGTAGTAGGGCGCCAGGTCGGCGTAGGAGATGGGCCAGTCCTCGCCGTAGCCGTCGTGGGACTTGGCCTTGAAATCGTAGTCGGAGAGCCGCAGCGCGAGACGGCCCCAGATGTTGGTCTTGCCCCCCAGACAGCGGGCCCGCACCCACGCGTAGTTGGTTCCGGTGTACGGGTGATCCTTCTCGTCCACCAGGATATTCTTGACGTAGTCCGACCCCGACCATCCCCCGACGTAGGAGTAGACGTGCTTGAACGCCGTGCCCTTCGCGTACGGCGGCTTTCTGATGGTGTACTCGTTGAACGAGAGGCCGTGTGTTCCGGGCGGGGCGTCGCCCCGGCGCGGATGATCGTACGGCCACTCCATCGAGCGCAGCTCCTGCTCGATGGGAAGCTTCTTCCCCGCCTCGAGCATCAGCACGCGCAAGCCGTGGGCGGTCAGGACGTGGGCGGCCATACCGCCGGCCGCTCCCGAGCCCACGATCACCGCGTCGTAGGTCTGGGACAGGTCGACGTCCTGTTGGAGCGGCGGGCTAACCTTGAGCAGTGTCATTGCGGGGCGCGGCAACAATGCCCGCCGCCCGCGGGCGCGTCAAGAGCCCGGCCTCAGCGTCTCACTCGCCGGAACACGCCGTACACCGGTACGCCGAGGAGCAGGAGTCCGGTTCCGATCAGGGCGTTGCGCGGATTGGCGAGCACGGCGCTGACCACGACGTACAGCGCGGCCAGCGCGAACAGCGCGGGGGTCCACGGATACCCGGGCGCACGGAACAGCGCCCAGGGGGCGGCGTCGCGCCGCCGGTACACGAACAGTCCGGCGACCGTCAACCCGAAGAAGATCCAGTCCCCGAACGCGACGTAGTCCACGAGCTGGCTGAAGGTGCCGTAGGACACGGTCAGCACGATCGCCCAGGCGCCCTGCAGGACGATCGCCGCGGTCGGCGTGCGATGGACGGGGTGGAGTTCGGCGAGCCGCGAGAAGAAAACGCCGTCCGCCGCCATCGCCTGGAACACGCGCGGCGTCACGAGGATCACGAGATTGAGAAAGCCGAACGTGGACGCCGCGATGCCGGCGGCGATGACGGTGCCGCCCGCGGGCCCCAGCACGGCCCGCATCACCGCGGCGGCGGGCGCCGACGTCGCGGCGAGCCCGCCGGGCCCGAGCACCCGGAGATATGCCACGTTCGCGAGCAGATACACGACCACCACGACCGCGACGCCGAGCACGAGCGCGCGCGGCAGGTTCCGCTCCGGCTCGATGATCTCCTCGGCGATGAAGTTGGTCTGTTGCCAGCCGCCGTACGTGAACAGGATGGGCACCAGGGCGGCGCCGAGCGTGACGGCGACGTACGCGGCCGTGGAAGGCGGTGGAGGGCGGTCCAGGGCGGTGAAGCTGACGGCGGAGAGGCCTGCCACGATGAGCGCGGCGAGGGCGCCGAGCTTCAAGACCGTGAAGATGTTCTGGGTGACGGCGGCGGGCTTCACGCCGACGTAGTTGAGGCCGGTCAGGAACACGATCGCGCCCGCCGCGAGCGGCACCGTGAGCCGCGGGGAGAGGCCGACGAGCGGCAGCGCGTAGGTCGCGAACATGATGGCCACGGCCGCGATGGCGCCCGTCGCAATCAGGAACAGCAGCGCCCAACCGTACAGGAACGCCGGCAGCGGCCCCCACGCCTCGCGCAGGTACACGTACCCGCCCCCGGCCTTGGGGCGCCGCGCGCCCAGCTCCCCGAAGCACAGCGCCCCCACGAGCGCCACGACGCCCCCCACGACCCACGCGACGATGATGAGTGGCGCGGACCCGACGCGCTCGGCGACGGTGGCGGGCGTCAGGAAGATGCCGCCGCCGATGATGCCGCCGATCACGGCCATCGTGCCGGAGAAGAGGCCCAAGCGGCGCGCGTACGTGACGCGCGACGGCGACGACTCGCTCACGGGCCGGGAACTTGCCATCGGCCGGGACGTTGCGAAAGGTGAGCCCGCCGCCCCTTCCCTCCCCCGAGACGGCGCTGCACGTTTCACCCATTCTCGCTGTGGAGGACCTTCCGCATGGCTCCCATCAGTTTCACCGTGAACGGCAAGCGCGCCACCGTGAACGTCGCGCCCGACACCCCGTTGCTGTGGGTGTTGCGCGACACGCTCGGACTCACCGGCACCAAGTTCGGGTGCGGCATCGCGCAATGCGGCGCCTGCACCGTGCACCTGGACGGCGTTGCGACGCGCACCTGCGTGCTGCCCGTGGCGGCGGTCGCCGGCAAGCGCGTCACCACGATCGAAGGCCTTTCCAAGAACCGCGCGCACCCGGTGCAGCGCGCCTGGATCGCGGAGGACGTCCCGCAGTGCGGGTACTGCCAGTCGGGCCAGATCATGGCCGCCGCTGCGCTGCTGGCGAAGAACCCGCACCCCTCGGACGCCGACATCGACACCGCGATGACGAACATCTGCCGCTGCGGCACCTACCAGCGAATCCGCGCCGCCATCCATCGCGCGGCGCAGGAGGCGTAACATGCGAGCCTCCTCCAATGTCACTCGGCGTGAGTTCCTCGAGACCGCGGCGGTCGCCGGCGCCGGCCTGGTCATCGGCTTCCATATCCCCGCGGGTGCCCGGTTCGGTCCCACCCCCGCGGCTCCCTTCACACCCAACGCGTGGCTCCGCATCAATCCCGACGAGAGTGTGCTCGTGATCGTGGACCGCTCCGAGATGGGCCAGGGCGTCACGACGTCCCTGCCGATGCTGCTCGCTGAGGAGCTCGAGGCCGACTGGTCGAAGATCCGCATCGACTTCGCGCCCGCGGACAAGGCGTACATCAACCCCATGTTCGGCATGCAGGGGACGGGCGGGAGCACCAGCGTCCGCGCGGCCTACACGCCGCTCCGCAAGGCGGGCGCGGCGGCGCGCGAGATGCTCGTGGCCGCAGCGGCGGAGACGTGGGGCGTCGACAAGTCCGAATGCCGCGCCGAGCAGGGGGCCGTGCTGCACGCGGCGAGCGGCCGGCGGCTCACCTACGGGAAACTCGCCGTTAAGGCGGCCACGATGCCGTTGCCGCACGACGTGCCGCTCAAGGATCCCAAGGACTGGAAGATCCTCGGCACGCGCGTGCGGCGGCTCGATACGCCGCCCAAGGTGGACGGCAGCGCCGAGTTCGGCATCGACGTGAAGCGGCCGGGCCTGCTCGTCGCCGTCATCGCGCGCAGCCCGGTGTTCGGCGGCAAGGTGAAAAGCTTCGACGCGACGAAGGCCAAGACCGTGCCCGGGGTCCGCCACGTCCTCGAGGTTTCCAGTGGTGTCGCCGTCGTGGCCGACGGCTACTGGCCCGCGAAGAAAGGCCGGGACGCGCTGGAAATCACGTGGGACGAGGGACCGAACGCCGGCGTGTCGAGCGCGTCCATCTCCCAGCTGTTCGCGCAGCGCGCCGAGCAGCCTGGCGCCGTGGCGCGCCACGACGGCGCGCCGGACGCCGCGCTACCGGCGGCGCCGACGAAGGTCGATGCCGTGTACGAGCTGCCGTTCCTCGCCCACGCCACGATGGAGCCGATGAACTGCACCGCGCACGTCCGCGCCGACGGCGTAGACATCTGGGCCCCGACGCAGTTCCAGACGGGAGCCCAGGGGCTGGGCGCCGGAATCGGCGGCGTGCCGCCCGAGAAGGTCAAAGTGCACACGACGTACCTGGGCGGGGGCTTCGGGCGGCGGTTCGAGCTGGACTTCCTGCGGGAGGCGCTCGAGACGTCGAAGGCCGCCGGCGCGCCCATCAAGGTGGTGTGGTCCCGTGAGGACGACACCCGCAACGCGCAGTACCGCCCGGCGTGCCGTCACGCCCTTCGCGCCGGCCTCGATGCCGCCGGCCAGCCGGTGGCCTGGACGCACCGCATCGTGGCGCCGTCCATCATGGCGCGGGTGTTCCCCGACACCGTGAAGAACGGGCTCGATGGGGAAGCCGTCGAGGGCGGCGTCGGTATGCCCTATACGATCCCCAACGTCCACGTGGACTACGTCCTCACCGACACCGGCATCCCCGTCGGGTTCTGGCGCTCGGTGAACAACTCGTTCAACGCGTTCGTAGTCGAGAGCTTCATCGACGAGCTGGCCCAGGCGGCGAAGAAGGACCCCTACGAGTACCGCCGCGACCTGCTCGGCAAGGCGCCGCGCCACCTCGTGGTGCTGAACCTCGCGGCGAGCAAGGCGGGTTGGGGCACGCCGCTCCCGACCGGACGCGGTCGGGGGATCGCCGTCTACAAGGCATTCGAGACCTACGTCGCCCAAGTCGCCGAGGTCTCGGTCGACTCCGACGGCGTCCCGCACGTGCATCGCGTGCTGTGCGCAGTGGACTGTGGACCGGTCGTCAACCCCGACATCGTCGAGGCGCAGATGCAGAGCGCCATCGTGTACGGCCTCACGGCGGCGCTGTGGGGCGAGATCACGATCGACCGGGGTCGCGTGCAGCAGGGCAACTTCAACGACTATCGGATGCTGCGCCTCGCGGAGATGCCGCAGGTCGAGGTGCACATCGTAGCGAGCACCGACTCGCAGGGCGGGGTCGGCGAGCCGGGCACGCCTCCGATCGCGCCGGCCGTATGCAACGCGATCTTCGCGCTCACGGGGAAGCGGATTCGCAAGCTGCCGATTGGGAAGCTCGCTTGACCTGACGCCAGCAGCCGCCGGGAGTTTGTAGGGACGGGCGTCGGCCTCGTCCTGTCGTTTTACCTTCCGGCGCGACCCGGACGCGCGAGCGTGCCCGGCGACGGGGCGTTCAGTCCCAACGCCTGGCTGCGCGTCGGGACCGATGGGATCGTGACGCTCACCGTCGACAAGTCCGAGATGGGCCAGGGGCCGCACACCGCGCTCGCCATGATTCTCGCCGATGAGCTCGAGGCCGATTGGTCCAAGGTCCAGCTCGGGCCCGTGCCCGAGAACCCCGCCGCGTGGTCGCGCCCGATGTCCACGGGGGGCTCGCGCAGCGTGCGCTCGTCGTGGGACACGCTGCGCAAGGCCGGTGCAACGGCACGCGCGATGCTGGTCGCCGCCGCGGCCGAGACGTGGGGGGTCGAGCCCGCCACGTGCCGCGCTGAGAACGGTACGGTCGTCCACGCGACCAGCAAGCGCCGGCTCGGCTACGCCGTTCTCGCCCGCAAGGCGGCCACGCTCCCCGTCCCCGAGAACCCGCCGCTCAAGGACCCGAAGGACTTCCGGCTCATCGGCACTCGGACGCATCGGCTCGACACGCCGGCCAAGGTGGACGGCACGGCGCAGTTCGGGATCGACGTGGCGGTGCCGGGGATGCTGGTCGCGAGCATCGAGCGTTGTCCAGTGTTCGGCGGCGCGGTGAAACGCGTCAACGCAGAGAAGGCGAAGGCGGTCCCGGGCGTTCGCTACGTGGTGCCGCTCGACGCGAGCCCGTGGACCGGCACGAACGGGGCGTGGGGCGTGGGGTGCGCCGCCGGCGTCGCGGTCGTTGCCGACAGCTACTGGCAGGCCGTTACCGGCCGGCGCGCGCTCGAGATCGAGTGGGACGAGGGCGACAACGGGTTGCTCGATTCCGACGCGATCCGGTCTCAGTTCGCGCGCCTCGCCGAGCAGCCTGGCGCCGAGGCGCGCAAGAACGGCGATGCCCCGGTCGCGCTGGCCGGGGCCGCGAAGCGGGTCGAGGCGGTGTACGAGGTACCGTTCCTGCACCACGCCACGATGGAGCCGATGAACTGCACGGCCCACGTCCGCGCCGAGGGGTGCGACGTCTGGGCGCCGACCCAGAACCAGACGCGCGCGCAGGAGGTGGCGGCCGAGCTCGCCGGCCTACCGAAGGAGCGGGTCCGGGTTCACACGACGTTCCTGGGCGGCGGGTTCGGCCGCCGGCTCGAGCCGGACTTCGTGTCCGAGGCGGTGCGTCTCTCGAAGGCCGTGGGCGCGCCGGTGAAGGTGATCTGGTCGCGCGAGGACGACGTGCGCCACGGATTCTACCGTCCGGCGACTTACAACCGGTTCGCGGCCGGACTGGACGCCACCGGGAGCCCGGTGGCCTGGACCCACCGCATCGTGGCGCCGCCCATACTCCTCAAGTTCGGGCCGCTCGAGAAGGGGATCGATCGCACGCTCATCGACGGCGCGGCGAACCTGCCCTATGGCATCCCGAATGTTCTCGTGGACCAGGTGGCCGTCGATTTGCTGCCCGTACCGCGCGGCTTTTGGCGCTCGGTGGGGATTTCGCAGAATGCGTTCGTCACCGAGTGCTTCTGCGATGAAGTCGCCGTGGCTGCCGGCAAAGACCCCTACGAGTTCCGCCGGGCGCTGCTCGGCGACAAGCCGCGCCACCGGCGCACGCTCGAGCTCGCGGCGGAGAAGGCCGGCTGGGGGTCGCCCTTGCCCGCCGGCCAAGGCCGCGGCATCGCGCTCGCCGAATGGGCGCCGACGACCTGCGCCCAGGTGGCAGAAGTCTCGGTCGCCCCGGACGGCACGGTGCGCGTGCATCGCGTCGTGTGCGCCGTGGACTGCGGGCCGGTGGTGAACCCCGACACGATCGAGGCGCAGCTCCAGGGCGGGATCGTGTACGGGCTCACGGCGGCGCTGTACGGCGAGATCACGATCGAGCGGGGTCGGGTGAAGCAGGGGAATTTCGACGACTACCCGCTGCTGCGGCTTCCCGAGATGCCCGTCGTCGAGGTGTACATCGTGCCGTCGAGCGATGCGCAAGGCGGGATCGGCGAGCCCGCTGTGGGCCCGATCGCGCCCGCCGTGTGCAACGCGATCTTCGCGGCCACGGGCAAGCGGGTGCGGAGGCTGCCGATCGGCAAGGTGGCCTAAGGCGGTGCGGATGCCGTCGCCGTGAAGGTGACTGACGGCAGACCGGTCACGGTAGCGTTCACCACATAGGTCGTTGCCGTGCCTAGAGTGTGGACTGTGGTCCCGACCCCATCCGAGTTCGTGATACTCGGGTTGGAGCTGAGGCTGCCGCCGCCCGTAATAATCGACCAGTCCACCGCGACCCCCGGCACCGGGCGGTTGTTCGCGTCGTACACGGTGACGCTGTAAGGCATCGGAAGAGGCGTGTTGAAGTATCCGGCCTGCGCGTCGCCACCGCTCTTCACAACCTGGGCCGGGGGTCCCGGTGGCTCGGTGGCGTTGCATGCCCCGCACGCCAGCACGCCTAGGGCCGTCCCCGCCGTCTGCAGCAGTCGCAGTTTCGTGGTCATGTAGTACTCGTATCCCGGCTCCAGGGTTTGTCAAGCGTCGCGGCTCGCTTGACGATCGCTTTACCCGCCTTTACCGGACCTTGAGCCGACCGCCGTACCCTGCACGCGTCCCACGACGGAGACGCGGATGCAGGACGCCATTACCCGGCGGCAAATCCTCAAGCACTTCGGCCTGATCGCGGCCGGGCTGGCGGCCGCCTGCACCCCGGCCCGCGTGCTCGTGAACGCATATCCGCAGACCTTCGACGACGACCCCGAGCTCGTAGACCGGGTGCTGCGCGCATTCGTGACGACGGTGATCCCCGGCGCCGCCGCCGATGACCCGGATCTGGTCCGTGCTCTTACGGACCCCGACTATCCCTTCGCCCAGTTCGCCGCGTTCTTCGCGGCGGACCTGACGCGGCGCGGCGAGCGCCGCTTCGGCGAGCCGGCGTTCGAGCGGCTCACGCCGGAGCAGCGCGCCGCCGTCATCCGGGACGGCCTCGAGGCCGATGCGACCACCCGCAAGATGTACAACGGCGCCGTCACGCTGGCCCAGGTCGCGTTCTACGCAGGCATCTACGACGCGCAGGGGGGCTGCGCCCTCATCGGCTTCGAGGGCGGCTACCACTGGCACCCGCTGTCCGAGATCACGTACCCCGACTCTGCAATGTTCCTCGCCGCGGCGCTGACGCCCGACGGGAACGCTGCCTGACCGTGAGAGGCCCATCATGAAAACGATCCAGACGGACGTCCTGGTGATCGGGACAGGGTTCGGCGCCGCGGCCCCCGCGCTGCGGCTCGCGCAGGCGGGCGCGAAGGTGGTCATGATCGAGAAGGGGCCGCGCGTCCAGACGGCCGACTTTCGCCAGACCTCGGACCCGAAGTACGTCCTCAAGTACCTGAAGGGCACACCGGGGGACAACCTCAAGCTCACCTACGCCGAGGCGCTGGGCGGCGGGTCGGGATTCTACGAGATGATCTCGCTGCGCGCCCCGTCGCTCGCCTTCGAGCAGGTCGATGCGGACGGCCGGCTGCTCTGGCCCGCGGATGTGGACCGCCGCTCGCTCGACCCGTACTACGACCTCGCCGAGCGGATGCTCCACGTGTCCCAGATCCCCGTCGAGGAGATCCCGAAGACGGGCCTCGTGTTCGCGCACCTCATGCGGAATCTCGGCTACTCGGTGGACCGCTGTCGCTACGCGGTCCGGGGCTGCCAGGGGAGCGGGTTCTGCGTGACCGGATGCGTGTACGGCGCCAAGCAGTCGCTGTTCCTGAACTACCTGCCGCAGGCCGTGTCCGCCGGGGCCGAGATCGAGACAGATCTCGAGGCGCTGGCGATCGAGCCGCTCCCCGCGCGCTGGCGTGTCGGTGCGCCGCTGCGCGACGTCCCGTACCGCTACCGCGTCACCGCGCGGCGCCGCACCGGCGAGCGCGAGCTGGTGGCGTTCGTCGCCCGCGTCGTGATCCTCGGCGGCGGCACGGTGGGGACGGCAAAACTGCTGCTCGCGTCGCGCCCCTACCTCCCGAAGCTCTCCGAGCACGTAGGCCGGCACATCGCGTACAACGGCAGCGTGAAGGTCGCGGCCCTGCTCCCGGACGGCGTCCCCGACGCCGACATGTTCACCGGACGCACCCACCCCGGAATGGTGAGCTACCAGTTCCTCGGCTCGCACGGGATCACGGTGCACGCCGTGAAGGCGATGCCGCTGATGCTCGTGTCGGCGGCGCATCTGCGCCTGCGGGACGAACCGCAGGCTGCCTTCTGGGGCGCGGCGAACGTCGAGCTGATGAAGCAGCTGCGCCATCGCATGATCATCCTGGACGCCTTCGGGCTGACTCCGCCGGGCGCCGCGCTTCAGGTGAGGGCGGGGGACGCGCGGGTCGCGCTGCCGATCACAGCCCAGCTGCGCGTGTACCACGCCGAGACGAAGCGCATCCTCGAGTCGATCCTGGTGCGGAACGGGTGCCGCCTCGTCGAGACGGACTTCCTCGACAAGAGCTTCATGCCGCGACAGGGCATCCAGTTTTCCACCGCGCACCAGGTCGGCTCTTGCCGCATGGCGGACGCGAAGGAGCACGGCGTGGTGGACGCGAGCGGCGCGGTGTTCGACTATCCGGGACTGTACGTGAGCGACGGGTCCGCCATCCCGTCCTCGCTCGCCGTGAACACCAGCCTGACGATCCTCGCCAACGCGGAGCGGATCGCGGCGGGGCTCATCGAGCGCTACCGCCTCCCCCTCCCCCGCGGCTCGCAGGCGCAGGCGGCGTGACCCGCTTCTTCCAGAGGAAGCGGGCGATCAGCCAGTCCAGCAGGCGGTCCGGGATCCACAGGCTGAGGCGATCGAGCCGGTGTGGCGTGACGACCGTCCGCAGCGGCGGCCGGCGGGCGGTGAGTGCGCGCCACACGGCACGCGCCACCTTGTCCGGCGGCGGCGCCCGTTCGGCGCCGCGCAACGCTGCCCGCGCGAAGCGCGCCAGCACCTCGCCATACGGCGAGGTCTGATAGCGGCTCATGTCCATCGCCTCGACCTTGCTCCAGATCTTGGTCTGGAAGCTGCCGGGCTCGACCACGATCACGCGCACGCCGAAGGGCAGCAGCTCCCGGCGCAGGCTGTCGGAGACCGCTTCCAGAGCGAACTTGGACGCCGAGTAGGGACCCATGAACGGCAAGGCGGAGCGGCCGGCCACGGAGCTGATATTGACGATGCGCCCGCGCGCGGCCTTGAGGAGCGGCAGGAAGGCTTGGGTCACGGCCACCGCGCCGATCAGGTTCACTTCGAGCACGCGCCGCAGCTCGTCGAGCGGCAGCAGCTCGAGCGGGCCCGCCGCGGGAATCCCGGCGTTGTTCACGAGACCGACGAGCGGCGCACCGCCCAGCGCGCGCTCCACCTCCGCGCGGGCCCGCGCGATGGTGGCGGTGTCGGTGACGTCCATCTGGACGGGCGTGACACCCGCGCGCTCGAGCGCGGCGGCGTCCTCGGGGCGCCGCACCGTCCCGAACACGCGGAAGCCTCGACCGGCGAGGTCGCGCGCGATGCACGCGCCGATGCCGGTCGAGGCTCCCGTCACTACCACGCCGGGGGTCACGCCCCCGAATCTACGACCTCCGCGCCAGCGCCGCCGCGCGCGTCCGCAGGCTCGCGTCGATGTCGGCGAGCGACACGGGCGCCGGCACGGTCCACGCGCCGCGCTGCATGGTCGGCACGCGGATCGCCGCCACTGCGCCGTCCGACCCCAGGTCCACCACGGCCGTGGCCCCGTCACCCGGGCCCTGGTTCGCGGTGATGACGAGCGTCCACGTGCCTTCCTCGGGCCACGAGCGCTTGAGCGCGTACACGCCTTCGCGCGACGTCTCGGTGAACGCCAGCTTCAGCGAGCGCCGCTCGCCGTTCACGATCCCCTCGGCGGTGCCCGTTACGATGAAGCCCATGGGCGTCTGGTGATGGAAGGCGTGCACCAGCAGGAACGCGCCGCGCATCGACTGATCGTACGGGTTGACGGGCAGCTCGATCGAGATCCACGGCGGGCCTTTTGCGAGTCCCGGCGTCGCGAACAAGGCGGTCGCGAGCGCGGCGAGGGCGAGGCTTCGAATCCGGTTCTGCATGGCAACCTCCCGATTGAAGGTTGCCGCTGAGATGCCTCAGACGTCAGGAAGGTTTACGGCGAGGTCAGCCGGTACACGGTGCCGTTATCGGCGAGCACGTACAGCTCCCGGCTCGCGTCCTCCCCGAACGAGAGCGGCGTGCCGAGGCTGCGGTCGAGAGTCCAGCTGGTGCGCGACGTGACGGCACCGCCTCCGTACGTAAAGCTGCGGACCCACCCCCCGCACAAATCGGCGTAGAAGTACTGGCCCGCGAGCGACGGTGAGCCCGTGCCCCGGTACACGAATCCACCGATGATCGCGCAGCCGTCGGGGTGGGGGTACTCGACCGCGGGCAGCACCAGCCCCAGACCAGTCGTATCTGCGGCACACGGGTTCGGGTTGTAGCAGTGCGCGCCCTCCATGATCCGCCACCCATAGTTCAGCCCACCTCGACTCGTGGGCTCGACGTCCACTTCTTCCCAGGCGTCCTGCCCCACGTCTCCGATGTACAGCAGGCCGGCGGTGCGATCGAAGGCGAACCGCCACGGGTTCCGCAGGCCAATCGCCCAGATCTCGCCCCGGCCACCGCCGCCAGCGTAGGGGTTGTTGGGCGGGTTGACGTATGGATCGCCGCCGTCCACGTCGATCCGCAGCAGCTTTCCGAGCAGCGAGTCCGGATTCTGGGCGCGGTTCTCGGGGTCTCCGCCCGACCCGCCATCGCCCATGCCGATATAGAGCATCCCATCGGGCCCGAACAGGACGAGGCCGCCGTTGTGGTTCGTGTAGGGTTGGACGATGCGGAGAATCAGCTTGTGGGAGGCGGTGTCCGCCACGTTGGAGTCAGCACTCGCCGTGTAGCGCTCGATCAAGGTGTATAACGTGTCGCCGGCGGCGTTCCGGTGCGTGTAATCGACGTAGAGGTAGTGGTTCGTCGCATA
>WNGJ01002814.1_pt1 | contig 30287 bp, 27 predicted proteins | sample 5400611 | NCBI WGS metagenome assembly WNGJ01 (sample SAMN13153375, study PRJNA577476) | soil metagenome | isolation source: 40 cm soil or saprolite under Garry oak tree replicate 1 | place: USA:California | collected 2016-06-15
CCCTCCGGCTCCCGCGCCGAAGCCGCACGGCCACCATCACAGGCCGCCCGGATCGACCGGAACAGTGTCGGATGATGGGTCAACTGGCGGAACGACATCGAGCCAGACTACCCGACGGGTATCGGGCACCACGGACGACTGAGCCAACCTGTCCTCATTGACAAGGAGGAGCGACACCCCGCAACGAGATCGTCGTTGCGGGGTGTCGCCTTTGCATATGGCACGACGCGCAAAACACCACCTTCTGGTCCGGGCCCTGATGAGCGGCGCACGAGGTGGCCCCGTGCAACGGATGCTGTTCGCACTCGGCGTGGTGTTGACGCTCAGTCCGGTTGCGATGGCCGTGAAGCACTATTTCGGCCCCGGAAAGCCCGCCTATCTGACGGCGATAGCGACCCGCGGCGACGTGGAAAGCAACGTGATGGCCACCGGGACGCTGCAGGCTCACCGGCAGGTCGACGTGGGCGCGCAGGTCTCGGGCCAGTTGAGAGTACTCAAGGTGAGGCTCGGCGATCACGTCTACAAGGGGCAGCTGCTGGCCGAGATCGATCCGGTGCTGTCGCAGAACGCGCTGCTGTCGGCGCAGGCGAGCCTGGCGAGCCTGGAGGCCCAGCGGCGCGCGGTCGCGGCCAGCCTGTGGCAGGCGAACCTCACGCTGCAGCGGCAAAAGCAGATGCTGGCACGCGAGGCGACGTCGCAGCAGGACCTGGAGGCGGCCAAGGCGCAGACCGACGTGCTGCGTGCCAATGTTGCCTCCTTCACCGCGCAGATCTCCCAGGCCAACGCGCAGGTGGACTCGGCCAGGGCCAACCTCGCCTACACGAAGATCACCGCGCCCATCGACGGCGATGTGGTGGCGATCGTGACGCAGGAAGGCCAGACGGTGGTCGCCTCGCAGCAGGCGCCCGTGATCCTGAAACTGGCGGACCTGGACCACATGACGGTGAAGGCCCAGATCTCGGAGGCCGACGTAATTCGGATCCGCCCCGGCCAGCCGGCCTATTTCACCATTCTGGGCGATGCGGACGCGCGCCATAACGGCGTGCTGCGGGCGATCGAGCCGGCACCGCAGGAGTTCTCCAACGGTGAAGCGAAGGCTGCCGCTCCGGTCTTCTACAACGCCCTGTTCGAGACCGCCAACCCGGACCATCAATTGCGCATCGGCATGACCGCCCAGGTCACCGTGGCGCTGCAGCGGGCCGACAGCGCGCTGAGCGTTCCGCTTTCGGCGCTCGGACGGCAGATGCAGGACGGGCGTTACCCGGTGCGGGTGCTGCGGCGGGATGGGGAGGCAACGACGCGGATGGTGGCGATCGGCATCAACGATAGGGTCAACGTGCAGGTGCTGGACGGCCTGAACGAGGGCGACGAGGTCGTTACCGCCGACAGCGGCGGATAGGACGGCCAGCCCGTGCTCAAGCCGATTCTGAAGCTCAAAGGCGTTTGCAAGACCCACGCGGTCGGCGATCGGCAGGTTGAGGTCTTGAAGGACATCGACCTGACGCTGCACCGCGGCGTCATGGTCGCCATCGTCGGTCCGTCCGGTTCGGGCAAGTCGACGCTGATGAACATCCTGGGCTGCCTCGATCAGCCGAGCGCGGGCCGCTACCAGCTCGGCGGGCGCGATGCGGCTACGCTCGACAGCGACCAGCTGGCCCGCCTGAGGCGCCGCCTGTTCGGCTTCGTGTTCCAGCGCTACCACCTGCTGCCCAAGCTGTCGGCGCTGGAGAACGTCGAGATGCCGGCCATCTACACCGGCATCCCCGCCCCCAGGCGGCAGGCGCGCGCGGCGGAGTTGCTGACGCGGCTGGGGCTTGGCGACCACGCCGACCGCCTTCCGAACCAGCTCTCCGGCGGCGAGCAGCAGCGGGTCGCCATCGCGCGCGCGATCATGAACGGCGGCGCGGTGATCCTGGCGGACGAACCGACCGGAGCCCTGGACAGCGAGACCGGACGCGAGACGCTGCGGATCCTGCTCGAGCTGCAGGCGCAGGGACACACGGTGATCATCGTCACGCACGACATGGACGTGGCCGCCTGCGCGGAACGGATCATCGAACTGAGGGACGGCCGGATCGTTGCGGATCGGTGCAATGATGGCCGGGCCATCGCGCTGCCCGCCAGCGGCGCCCGCCGTCGCCGCCTGAAGGGGCGGCGCGCTCCCCTGTCGCTGTGGCGCCACGTGATCGAAGCCTTCGCGATGGCCAGGCTCTCGCTGCTGTCGCACCGGATGCGCACTGCGCTCACGATGCTCGGGATCGTGATCGGCATCGCATCGGTGGTCGCGATCGGGGCCGTCGGCGAGGGCAGCCGGCGACACATGCAGGAGACGATCGGTGCCTTCGCCAGCAACCTGATCGAGATCCACCGCGGCAGCGGCTGGAACGACGCGCAGGCAAGCGGTGTTCACACGCTGCAGGCCGGCGATGTGGAAGCGCTTGCGCAGCAGCCCTTTGTCGACAGCACGACGCCGCTGACCCGGACCAGCTTCACGGTGCGCCACCGGGACGCCGACGCCAATGCGACGGTGAGCGGCGTCGGCGCGAGCTTTTTCCGGGTGCGCGGCGTCGCGGTGACCGCCGGAAGGCCGTTCGGCCCGGACGACGTGCATTGGCAGTCGCAGGTGGCCGTGATCGACCCGGAAGCGCGCCGCAAGCTCTTCCTCGGAACCGAGAACCCGGTCGGCAAGGTGATCCTGGTCGGCAACGTGCCCTGCACCGTGATCGGCGTGACCAGCGCCGGGCCGTATTCGACCGGACCCAACGTGCTGATCCCGTACACGACGGCCGGAGTCCGCCTGTTCGGGCGTCCGTACTTCGACAGCATCGTGGTTCGCCTATCCGCCCGCCGCGACAGCCGGCTGGTCGAGCAGGGCATCTCGCGCCTGCTGACGTACAAGCACGGTGCCAGGGACTTCTTCACGAACAACATGGACAGCATGGCCAAGGCCTACGAGAGCACAACCCGCTCGATCTCGCTGATGCTTTCGCTGATCGGCTCGATCGCTCTGATGGTCGGAGGCGTGGGCGTGATGAACATCATGCTGGTCTCGGTGACGGAGCGGACCCGGGAGATCGGGATCCGGATGGCGGTCGGGGCGCGCCGTGCGGACATCGCCCGGCAGTTTCTGGCCGAAGCCGTCGCGATCTGCCTGATCGGCGGGGCGGCCGGGGTCGCCCTCGCGCTGCTGTCGGGCACCGTGTTCTCGGCATTCGTGAAGGAGTGGCACATGGTGTTCACGCCCGGCTCGATCGCGCTGGCGTTTCTGTGCTCGACGCTGGTCGGGGTGATGTTCGGTTTGATGCCCGCGCGCAAGGGATCGCGGCTCAACCCGAGCGAAGCCTTGACCCGGGATTGAGAAGGTCCGATGAAAAGCTTGAGTCTCATCCTGGTGGCCGGCACACTCGCGCTGGCCGGCTGCTCCACCGGGCCGGCTCGGCCGACGCAGCCGCAACCGGCGCTGCCGGCGGCCTGGTCGGCTCAAATGGAAGGCGCGATCGGCAACCCGGGAAGGTGGTGGAAGAACTTCCAGGATCCGCAGCTCGACACCCTGGTCGAGCGGGCGCTGCAGACCAACAACGACTTCGCCGCCGCGGCGATCCGGGTCCATCGGGCCCAGCTCCAGGCGGCCCTCGTCGACACCAACCGGGCGCCGTCGGTCTCGGTCGACGCGGTCTCGGCCGTCACCCGCGGCTTCGACCCGAAGTTCACCGCTCGCTCGAGCGGGCTGACGTCGCTGCTCAGTTTCGAGGTCGACCTGTGGGGAAAGCTCGCGAACCAGCGCAAAGCCAGCCGCTGGGAAGCTCAGGCCACCGCGGCCGACTGCAGGGCCTTCGCAGCGACACTGGCCGGAACGACCGCGAAGCTGTACTGGCAGATCGCGTACCTGAACCAGCTGGTGGCGATGGCCGACGCCGACATCGACTACGCCCGGCGCACGCTGGAGCTGGCGCGCACCAAGTACGAGGTCGGGTCGAGCTCGAAACTGAACGCGGCCGAGGCGGAGCTGAGCCTGTCGACCCAGCAGGCGGCGCGGACCGAGCTGGTGCAGCAACGCACCGAGGCCCGCAACGCTCTGGCGATTCTCTTCAATCAGCCGCCGCAGACGGCCGGCGCCGAGCGCTCGACGTTGCCCGAGGGCCGCTTGCCCCCGGTGGGCCCCGGGCTGCCGGCGCAGATCCTGGCCAACCGGCCGGACCTGCAGGCTGCGGAGCTGCGCGTACGCGAGGCGCTGGTGAACGTGGACATCGCCCGCACCAGCTTCTATCCCACGCTGACCTTGACCGGCAGTCTGGGCACCGCGAGCTCCAGCCTGATCAGGTTTGTGCAGAATCCGGTCGGAACGCTGGGTGGGGATCTCGCGCTGCCCTTCGTGCAGTGGAACACCGCCAAGCTGACGACCCGGATCGCCCGGACGCAATACGAGGAAGCGGCGGTGGGTTTTCGGCAGCGCCTGTACACGGCCCTGGCCGAAGTCGAAAACACCCTGTCGGCCCGTACGCAGTTGCAGGTAGAGGAGGAAACGCTGCGCAGCGCGGTCGAGCAGGCGAGGCTGGCCGAATCGATCGCCCGGACCCGGTTCGAGGCGGGCGCCACCGACGTGCAGCTGTGGCTCGATGCCCAGCTGCGCGTGCGCAGCGTGGAGCGCTCGCTGGTTGCGAACCGCCTGACTCAGTTCGACAACCAGGCCGATGTGTACCGGGCGCTGGGGCTGGGGATCGAGTCGGAACGCCTGAACTGCGGGGCATCGTGACCCGCGACCGCGGCCGGCGGGCCGGCTGCTTACGGCGTGGCCCAGCTCGGATCGGGATCGAACTCGGTGATTTTCCGGGCGAGCTCCGCGGTCTGCGGCCCGAGATTCTTCTGGAACACGATTCCGTCCTGATTGACGATGAACGTCATGATCCCGGAATCTCCCCAGCGTGCGGGGAAGGCCACCAGCGCAAACCCCTGGGTCATGTGGCCGGCGGCGACGTAGTCCTTGGCTCCGCCGGGCGCGTGCGCGCCCTGCCGGGTCAGGATCCGGTAGAAGTATCCGTGATACGGCGCCGGGTCGAATCCGTGATCGTCGTCGGTATAGCCCTGCGCGCGCGCCTTCACCACCAGGGGCCCGAGCGGACTTTGCCCTTCGCCTGCCGCCGCTTCCCAGTAAAGGCCGTCGTGCCGCCCCGGGTGGCTGTCGAATTTCTGCGCGTACTCGTGCAGCCCGTTGCCAAGCCGGTCTTCCGAGGCGTATTCGCGTTGCGCTTCCACGTACGCGCGGCACACTTCGATCACGTTCAATTCGTTGCGCCCGACGCGGCGGTTGATGATCTTGCGGGCGCTGGCGACCGTGTCGAAATGCCAGCGATCGGCCTTCTTCGCGATCGGGATCGGAAGCGACCAGCTCTGCGTTCCGACGATCAGCGTCGCCGTGCCGGCGCCTTCGATCTTCACCTTGTGGGTCTCGTCATAGGCCGTGATGAAGCGCTGGCGACCTTGCCGGTCGGCCACCGTGTCTCCGGAATGGATCAGCTTTTCCCCGTCCGCCCCGAGAATCCGCAGGATTTCCGGCTGATCGTCGACGCGGACCGCGGCCACCAGTGCAGCAGCCGCCTTCTCAGGGGTCGCGAATTCCCGTTGCGAGTCCTGGGCGCCCGGCACCGAAACGGGAAAGGAGAATGCCGCCACCACCGCGGCAATGCCAAGGCCCAGCGCAAACAAGTGTCCGCCAACGCGTCGCGGGCGGGCGCGCTGCTGCACGTCCGGGTCCATCATCGGTGCCCCCTGGCGCCGCCACCGGCCGGCGCGGCGACCCGGCTGCTTTCACCGCGCTGCTCCTGCATGTGCACCACTTCGCCGCGCCCGAACGACTCCAGCGCCGGAGCCATCGGCCGTTCGACGGCGTGGGGCGGCGGCGCGGCGGCCACCGGCATCGCAGGCGAGGGCCGCCACACTTCGTGCGGCATCACGGCAGCAGGGCGTTGCGCCTGTGGCAATGGCGCCGGGCGTTCGGCGATCGGAGCACGCGCCAAGGGGGGCGCGGGCTGTGCCTGCCGTGACGGCGGCCGGTTCGACGGCGCGGCCTCGGGGCGCGCTGTGTCGTAGCCGCGGAAGTTGCTGCGCACCGAATGACCGTCGGCGCCGCCCTCGAATCTTGTGCGCGTTGCCGGGTCGCGATACGGCACGCCGCCCCGGTGCTCCGGATCATGCCGCCACGGCACCGGGCGCCTGGGCACATGACGTCCGCCCGCCGAGCCTGGCCCGATCGGGCCGCCTACGCCGTTGTCGATGTCGATCCGGTGATGGCGCCAGTCGCAGTGATCCCATCCCCAGTACCCCACCAGGATGGGAAACGCAATGAAGGTACCCGCCGCGTAGCCCGGATACGCAAAATCGTACGGCGGGTAGTCCGGATTGGGCCAGGGTCCGTAGGCCACTTGCGGGCTGTACACCGGCACGTACTCCACGGTCGAGTCGGGCGACGTTATCTGGATCGCCTGATCACTCGTGGTCACGGTCTCCTGCGGCGTGGAAGAGAGCGTGCCGGCGGCCCGCGCGCGGGTGCGCAGCCGCTGCACGCTGTCCATCACATCGGACTGCTGGGCGAGGAATGCGTCTCCCGCCGCTTCGGTCCAATCCAGCGCGCTGTCCATCCAGGCCAGGATTTGCGGATAGGCGACCAGCGATTTGACGCTGGCGTCCCACGGCAGCGACTGCAGCGCCTGCGCGAGTGTGGAGCCGCGCAGCGACGCGTTCGAGGGCTCCTGCAGCCAGCGGTCGGCCTGGACGACCTCCAGCGGATAGGTTGACGCCATCAGGATCTGCCCGAGCAGATCGTCCGGATACAGTGCAACCGGCGCCAGCAACTGGTCGAGCTGCTCGGCCGAGTAGATTGGAGTGCCAGCAGCGGGCGCATCCGGAGGGGGCGCAGGTGCGTCGGTCTGCGCGCCGGCCGGCGCCGCCAGCAGCGCCCACCCGAGCAGCGCGGCTGCCGCGACGGAGCCGAAACGCAGTCGGGCCCGCGTCATCGACGACGCGCGCACAGGAGTTGGACTGGATGAGCCCATGGTTTCAAATGAAACGCGCCGTTGCAGTGTAGCGTCCGTGACCCGCAGTCGATCGATCATGACCATTGGAGGCCTGATCGACCTCCAAAGTTCAGTCGGGATCCGAACTACCGGTGGGGCGTGCGACCGCGGTTAGATCGGCAACCGCCAGGCGGTCAGTCGTTGGATTCCTGCTCCCGGCGCTTCGGCAGACTCATCGCCATCAACAGCGCCGCGCCACTGATCGTCGCCAGGCCGATCGGGCTGTCGCCGATCAACGAGCCGACCTGCAGCAGCGTGTCGGGACTGCACTGCTCCAGATAGCGAGCCAGCTCCAGCACGTGGTCGGATGTGATGCGCGCCGCGTCCTCGATCGAGATCGGCATCGCGTCGCGCTGCAGGCGATACAGGAAGCGGCCGAACGCCCCGGCCGCGATCGTCACGATCGCGAGCGGACCGACCGGCCGAAGCAGGAACTCGAGCAGTTTCGCGCGCAAAAACGCCGGAGCCTGGTTATAAACCTGCGAGATGAGCTCGGGGATGCCCTGCCCGGATCGATTCCCGGCCGGCGCGCGCGTGCGCCAATTCCCGCTCGCCCCTGCCCGGTCGAGCGCATCGTAGAACTCATCGGCCATCAGACCACCTCCGCCTGAACCCAGCGGGTGAACGCGCAAAACCGCGCGCTCGTCAGATTCGAACGAACGGACGAATCCGGTTGCGCATCGCGCAGGCGCGGCATGCCAAACGTGAACCACACGTACACGACGCGAACGGACCCGGCGCGAATGCAACTTCCCCTCCGCTGGAACGCACAGCAGAACCCGCAGGGTCAGACCAGCCGGCGCAGCCGAAGTTCCGGCGCAGGCGAAGCACCGGTTAGCGAGGGCCTCGCACTGCCGCCACTTAATGCATTGATTTTGCAGGCGATCTGGATGCCGAATGGCCGTGAGGAGTCGCCGGGTGTCGCTTGATCGGCCGTTTCTACGTCTGCAAGAAGGGCGCCATGGAGGTCTGTCTCCGGGTCGCTGCTGCTAGACCCGCCCCCGACTTCGTGGCGGGTTCCACTTACAACACTACGCGAGGAGGCCAAGATGAGGCGAACTTTGCAAAAAGTCTGCGGTTTTTTGTTGCTTGGAGGCCTGGCTGCTCTTCAGGCTCCGGAGGCGATCGCGCAGATTACGTTCAACGCGACCGCAGCGGCCGCCAAGTCGACCACAATCCTTCAGTCCGTCGACATGACCGGCGTAACGAGCGTCATCAAGTTCAAGTTCACAGCGGGAACGATCAGCACGGGCCAGCTGTTCACGATGGGCTTCTGCTTCCAGGACCCCAGCAACACCACCGCCGCCCCCTGTGGTTCCTCGGGCGAGTATGTGGTCGTAGTGCCGGGAGGCGGTTCAGCACTGGCGGTTGTCCCCGCAAGTCTGCTGACCGGCCACATTCTGGTAGTCGTCAACCCGACGAGCACTCCGGTGCGTTACACGGTGGTGATGGAGTAAGCAAACTCACCACGGACGCGGCCCGTATGTCGCCGTTATCGAGCTGCTAACCGGTGTGGGGATCCTTCCGGATGCCGGATCCTCACCCCCGGTTTACTGGGGCAGCCCGGCGTGTATTGCCTGATTCACCGCGGAAGTAACAGCGTCTGCCTCGTCGGTGGGCAACAGATAACCGTGACTGACGAGGCGCTCGGCCGCTTCCGTCGCGACCGCTCTGTAATGCGTCACATTCCCGTACCGCTCCTGCAACGAGTGCCGGTGATCGCCGCTTACCTGGCGCTCCGCTAGCGTCTTCGCGAACGGAATGTAACTGCCCGTCAGATCGCAGGCATCACCCTGGCTGAAACCGGCGCCCCGCACGTTCCATCCGGTGTACGTGCCAAGAGGCGCCCGCAGCGTGACCGACCGCAGTCCGTCGACGTCGTTCCCGTCGGCATCCACCTGCGGTAACAGCGTCGGATACTCGGCGTGCGCAACCGGCGGCTCGATCGAAATAACGCCCGATGCGTCGTCCGCGTCGTAGTGCTCGCCGCGCCGGAACACCTGCCGGGTATTCCAGATGTTGATCGGGTTGCGCGGCCCGGTCACGTGGGGTATGGCCGGGAAGGCGACTTCATCCGGGGGCACCAGGGTTCCCTTCTCAAGGGTCGAGTAGCGGCTGGGCGGCGGCTCGATGTCCTTCGAAACCCAATTCAGAAGCCCAACCAGCAGCGCACGAATGTTGTACGTGTACGAGTTCGCGTTCGGCAGCTGCTCGCAAATGCCGGTCGAATTCGGCAGCGGCGCAGCCGGCGAAAATCCGCCATGCTGGGTGCTCGAAAACTGATAGATGCGCACATTGTCCGGAATATCGACGTCCTGCTTTCCACTCGGATCGACCGTGTCGAAGGCACCGGAGGCTTCCCAGTACTCGATGTCGCTCATCGTATGGACGATCTTCGGGCACGTGCGGGTTTGTTCGCACCGGTCCAGCAGTCCACCTTCTTCATGGGTAAAAGGGTCGTAGGATCTGCCGTACGTGAGCGGCCCTTCCGGACCCGGATACTGCTTCTCGGTGTGCTGGGTTCCGGCCAATCGGCCCGGCTGGGCGAACCGGACATTGATGTAGTCGCGCACCGAACCGATATGCGGCTGCATGCCGTCGAAGACCCTGCCGAACTGCTCGTCCCGATTGAAGCCAAGCTCCAGAAAGGTCCGTAGAAGACGCCCGCTCTGCGATATGCCGTTCAGCAGCGACCAGTGGATTTGCCCGGCCAGCGGATTGCCGGTATGCGCATCGTCGCCGGACTCGTTGCGTAGAAAGCTGCCGACGTCGCGAATGGCCGCCAGCCCCAGGCCCATCACGATCGGATCCTTCGCGGTGTACACCAGCTCGTAGATGTGATTGGTGTCGAATCCGTCTCTCAGGCAGACCTTCTGCGGATCCGGCACACCGGGAAATGGTGTGCTGGTGCAGTCCGCGTATGCCCACTCGTGGTTCGGGATCGCAACCCGAGGGTCGTTTTGATGCACACGCATCGTCAGCGTGTCATGCGAGTTGTCGAAGCTCGCGGTCGCATATCCGGCCGTGTTGGAGCTCGAATCGGCAAGAATCGGTTGCGTTGACGCGAAATACGGTTGGGAGACCCCCATCGGCAGCCTCACGATGAACTCCGACCGGACCTTTCCCGTGATCGTGCGTCCGTTGCGGTGGTGCGCGACCGGGGCTGACATAGTGATCAGGTTGGACTGCGGCGTAAGGTCGGCCTGCCAACCCGCCCACACGAGGATGAATCCCTGCTTCTCGAGAAACCCGTCGCCTTCCGGATGGGTCTTAGGATCGACGACGACGTTGAAGAAGCCCGGATTGAGCTTGTTTCCCCGATTGACGATCTCGAACAGCATCGCGTGATTCGAGCTGCTCATGTTCATCGGCTTGAGTATCGAAACCAGGGTCGAGTACTCGACCATTCCATGCGTATTCCGCGGTGCGAGCTCGATATCCTGAATCACCCTATTCAGGGGATCCGCCGGATCGACCTCTCCGTACGCGATTCCGTCGAGCTGCTCGTATGTCCCTACCGTTCCGAATACCGTGCCTCCGTAGGGATAGGTGGGTGCATTGAAGACGATCCTCGTGACGCGTGCGTCAGCATCAGGAGAAAGCCCGAGCACCGAGCCTGCAACGCAGGCAATCAAGACGGTCCCACGGACGCCCGCAAGAACAACGCGACTCTCTAGCATGATTTCGGCCCCCTTTGAAAATTGCCGGACTTCCACGCTCGAGCTCGGGAAGACCTGCAAAGGCGACCCGCAGCAGCAGCTTCAGCAAACGCGTGTTTGTGCGCTCGCTGATCAACAAGCTACCGGACTCGCGTGATCTGCTTGGCGTCGTGATCGGGATTTTTCCGGGCGATTTCTTGCAATTGATCGTAGGGGGTCTGTATTGGACGACGTGCGATGTAGGACGTTTTCCTACGTCACGCGCAGCCCGTCCTAGCCGATGCGCTGCAACGAAAACTTGCCGCGCTCGCTCGAAGTGCCGTGCAATATCCGTCGAGCGTTTCCAACAGTTGGCACGCGACACGTCGCCCTGAGCGGCGAGCGCGGCCTTTGTCGTCAACTCTCAGGATTTCCCGGCAAGCACCCGAACCCTGGACCACGGCGCAACGGGCGGCTGGAGAGAAGTCCGCCGCCTCGCGGCAGCAGTCTTTACGGTCGGAGATCCGGCGCTATACAGAATTTCATTGGTTTTGTCGGATTCCGTGTGTCGATTACGGCACCAACGTCGCTCGTTTCAAGTGGTGCAAAGACCACAACTCGTGACCTCAAAGTCTTGTGTGTTTGACCAACACTCATTATTCTTGCAACTGATCGGCGATGTCGTCGATCAGTCAGGAGGTCCGGAGATGTTCAACCCGCGCAACTGTCACGTGCTCTCGCTGCGAATCGAATTCGCAGCGGCCGGCGCGTGCTTGCGCTCGATGCGCACGGCGGCTGGAACCGCGCCGTCCCGTTTCGGGATGGCACTGTCCGGCGTGGCCACGCCGATACATGATCCGGGTGGAGGTCCAGGCGGCTAGCTGGACCTGACTGGCAAAAAAGCCCGGATCGCGTCAGACGCCTCCGGGCTTTTTGTTTGAGTGTTGTCAACCAAACGAGGGTCATCATGCAACAGACACAGTTCCATCCTGGGAAGAACGACTTCTTCTTCGCTTTCCTCATGACCGCCGTGTTCGTGATCACCGTGGCCGGCGCCATTGGCGGCTATCTGGATCTCGCTCGCGGTCGCGTCGATGTGGACTATGCGAAGACGCGAGGGGCACCGGTCGCCCTTCGCGACGCCACCGAACGAGCGCCACAGGTCGCTCGCGCGGGACCAGAAAGGTGATCGTTCATCCGGGCCTCCGGCGCGCGAAGCACGCTTCAAAATCGTGCTTCGCGCGCCGGTGTGCCCGCCTGCGACAAACAGCCAATTCTTACGCAAAATGAGTGGCTTATCCTCACCTCACGGTGCTCGGCGCCAAGCGCATGTCCATAACGCCACACCATCATCTTCATCAGCCGGTCATGTGGCCCGCTCACGCTCTCTCGTCTGCAACGGGAGGGGACGCAGCCATGACACATTTGCAACTATTAAAAGAGCGAGCTGGTCTCGCGCGGCAATGTCGTCTTGGACAGTTAGGCCGACGCCGAATTGATCTTCATTCGACATCCGCTCGGAGCGAGCCCCCAGGTCGGGCGTATCGGCATAACGACGGCCGCCGGTCCGACGACGGTCGATGACACGGGGCGAGAGAAGGTAACGCACCACCCTCGCCCAGCTGCCGGGATCAGCTCCTCTCAGAGCTTGCCGGCACGCCTGTTTTCGTATTGCGACTTCATGAGCGAGACGCGAACCGTCCGTTCGAGTTCCATCACCCTGGCCACCTGCAACTGCATCTCCACCTCTTCCGCGATCAGGCCGTACTGACGCGGCCCCTGCGTCTCGTTCTTCAGCCGAAAGGTGACGGGCCGCAATTGATCCAGCCTGGCCGTGCCCGAACCCATGCTCGCGATATCCGTCTTGTAGCGCTCCGAGGAGGCCATCACGCCGAGCTGTCCATAGGGCGAGGCATAGACGGCGCTGCCGGTTACCCGTGAACCCGAACTCGTGTTGAAAAACAGGGCGTTGGTTCCCATCGCCGTGTTTGCAGTCGGGTCGCTCTGAACGACGTCGGGCGGCTGCTGAGCGTGCAGCGGGCCAGACACGGCGGCGAGGACCCCGATCAGCAACAGGGGGCGCCTGAAAATGGGCTGTGCCATCGCGAACTCCTTCTTCGTGTTTTGCAGCGTTGGACCGTCGGACTCTCCGGCCGCACGGCCTTCGAGGAACGCTTGCGGCGCACGCCAACTCTCGACCCGCCGCCTGTTAAGGAAGACGCGATCGGCGCGCGATTCACGACATCTTCCGCGGCCGCCGGCGCTGGTCGCCGTCAGTACGGAAGTTTGAATTTGGGCCATTTCGCGGCAGTTTTTACCGGTTCGTAAACGGTGCGGGAATGCGATACCTGACTACCTGGTTAGTGCCCAGTGCCCGGATTCGGGCACGAAGCGGATCACTGGATGCCCGCGCGAATCGCCCGCACGCTCTTGCTTTGCCTGCTCGTGGCCGTGGCGCCCTTCGCGTCGGCGATGAGCTTTGCCGACCTCGAGCAGCTGATCGTCGATCACAAGGCGCTGTCGATCGAGGACCTGCTGCCGCACCTTCCGGCGTACATGCGTTCGCGCTACGTGCTGATGTTCCGCAGCCGCAGCCTGCACGGAGCGAGCTTCGCGCGTCCGCGAGCGATCCTGTTCGACCCCGAGGCGCGACTCGCGATCTCGTTCAACGGCGACGCCGCCCAGGCCGGATTTCACGCGCTTGAAACGATGGAGTTCGACGAAGCCAGCAAGTCGTTCAAGTTTCGCGAAGTGATGTTCCCCGACGAGGCCGACCGCGAAGCGCGCGTTCGCATCTCGCAACCAAATCCGGAACCGTGCCTGAAGTGCCACGGAGAGCCGGCGCGGCCCATTTGGGACACCCACCCGGCCTGGCCGGGCGCTTACGGCGAGCGCTACGACGCCGCGTTGACGGCGCAAGAGAAGTCCGGGCTGCGGGAATTCCTGCTGGAGCAACCGAAGCATCCGCGCTACCGCTACCTGCTCGAAGTCGATCGCTTCGCCAACCCGGAGACGTTTCGACCGTCCGCCCGTACACGATACGAGAGCAGCGAACGCTTGCCGCCGAACGCCGAGTTGGGAGCGGCACTCGGACGCCTGAACTTCGAGGCCATCGTTCATCAGCTCGAATCCAATCCCGAATTCGACTCCACCAAGTACCTGCTGTTGGCCGCGCTCGGCAGCGATTGCGGGCGGCTCGATGCATTCTTTCCGGACGCCGAGCGTGCCGGCGTCGACGGTGCTTTCGACCGCTTCGTTGCGGCGTCCGCGCGCGCCAGTACCGCGCAAGCGCAACTGAAGCAACTGCGCGCCCTCGGCGCCGGTCAATCCGGCGTGGGCGCGTACGGCAAGGCCGATGGCATGGAATCGCTCGACCGGTTCCGCTTCGTGGTCGAGTCCCGATTCGGTCTTTCGACGGGGCAGTGGACGACGGCGCTGGAAAAAGGCAGCTACGACTTCGCCTGGTCAGCGTCGGCCGCTGCCGAGATGGCCGCGTATCTGCGCCGGCGGGTCGCACAGACCGATCCGGAAGTCAAGGCTCGGGCCGAACTTCGCACCTTTTCAGAGGGCGACCCGTACTGCGCCTATCTGTCGCGGCGCAGCCGCGCCGCGCTGACGGCGGACCGCCCCGCGCTCGCGATCGCAACCGGCGCGACCGACGTGTCGGTGCCAGCGTCCGGCATCGCACGAACACAGGCGTTGCTGCACCAGTGCATCGGTTGCCACCTCGGTGGCGTCGGCCCGCACCTGCCGTTTGATCGCCCGCTGGAGTTAGCCGCGCTGCTGCGCAGCGGACGCTTTGCGCACGGCACGCTGATGGACGAAATCCGCTGGCGGCTTGGGCCGCAGGCCGGCGCCGAGCGCATGCCGCTGGGCACGAACATCAGCGGCGAGGAACGCGACGCACTGCTGGCGTACTTCGCGGGCATGTTGCAAGTCACCGCGACCCCCTGATCGGGTGCGCGGGGGACTCGCGCGCGAAACCGACAAACGCTCAAGCGTCGCCGCATCGCGCGGCAGCCGTCATAGACCCGCCAGTTCGCGCTCCAGGTCCGGAAACTGTTCCCACAGGATGTCGCGCTTGCGATTGCCGTCGGCGTCGAAGACGACAATCCGGAAGTCATGCATCACGTGCTCGTCGTAGACCCAGTATTTCAGCTCCAGGAAATCGGCGAGCCGGCGCGTGTCGGCCTCGGCCCCGCTCAAGAAGTGCCAGCTCGCGGGCAGCCCGCGTGCCTCGCGGTAGCGGCGCCATTCGGCGGGCGAGTCGCGCGCCGGGTCGTAGCTGACCACGACGAAAGCGACGTCGCGACCCTGGCGCGCCAGGATCTCCTGCATCTTGCGCATCACCAGCATGCTCGAGGAGCAGGTCTTGCGGCAGGCCGTGTAGGCCAGCGTCATCACGACCGGCCGACCCCGGTAATCGTCGAGCGTGCGCGTTGCGCCGTCGGAGTCGACCCAGTGCACGTCGCCGAAGCGCGAGAAGAGCTGCGCTGAAGCCGCGGCGCCGAAACTCAGCGCGACCAAGGCGAAAGCAAGACGGACCAGCCGGCACAGCCTTGCATGCGCGGCCGACGCCGCGCGAGAGCCGCTGTCCAAATGTTCCAGGCCGGGCACAAGACGGTGACGGTCCACACCACGCTCACTGAGTCGTCGGTACTCAACCGACTTGAAAACCGGCTCACCACGATCCGCATCCCGGCATCCGGTGCGACGGATCCGGTGCGGCACACCAGGGGTGCGCGCGATGGGGGCCGGGGTGACGTTAGTTCGGCGATCGAATCGGGAAATCCCGATATATGTGCCCTCGCGCCCGCTTTTCGACCGACCCGACACCGGGTCGCACCCCTACCCTAGCCGCGGCAACAAACAAAAGCGTGCCGCGCGGCTTTCGCATGGCGATCGCTCGAACACACCAACGGGGATTTCAATGACACCTCATCAAATCCGCCTGGCTTTAGCGGCAGCGAGCGCGATCAGCGTTTGCGCAGTCGCGCCAGGCAGCGCGAGCGCGCAGACGCAGAGCACCGACCCGAGCGTCCAGGAGCTGCGACGCGAGCTCCAGCAGAGCCTGCAACGTATCGAGGAGCTGTCGCGCCGGGTTCAACAACTCGAATCCCAGCGCACCGCACCAGGGGCCGGCGCGGCGCAGACGCCGGCCGGCCCAGCTCCAGCGGCCTCGCCCGCGGCGCAAGCGCCATCGTCAGCAGCTCCCGCCGCGCAGGCGCCATCGAGCGCAGCTCCAGCGGCATCGTCCGCAGCGCCGGCCGGATCGCCGGCGGCGGCAACCGCACGCGATCCGCGCGTCGACAGCCTCGCATCGGAAGTGTCGCAGCTGTCGCAGAGCTTGAGCCGAATCAATAGCGCCACCGGCGTGCCGCTGCACGGCTTCATCGACCTCGGTGCACGCTTCTTCAGTCACACCGACCCCGGCAGCATCAACGGCGCCAATGGCTTCAGCGAAAAGGCGATCGACTTCTACCTGAATCCGGAGCTCGGCCCGCGCATCCGCTCGCTGATGGAGATCGCGATCGAGACCGGCGAATCCAGTCAGTCGGTGGGCATCGACTTCGAGCGGCTGCAAGTCGGCTACGTCGCAAGCGACGCGCTGACGGTCTGGATCGGCCGCTTCCATACTCCATACGGTTATTGGAACACTGCGTTCCACCACGGCCCGCAAATCCAGACCTCGATCCAGCGTCCAAAATTTCTCGCGTTCGAGGATACCTACGGCATGATGCCGGCTCACACGGTCGGCCTGTGGGCAACCGGCAAGCAGCCCTTGGGCAGCGGGCACATCACTTACGACGCTTCGCTCGGCAACAGCCCGCGTATCCTGACCAACGGTGGCCAGCCCGGTACCGGCCAGGTCGACATGAACCTGCTGGGCTCGAACAACCACGACATGTCGACGGCGCTCAACGTGGGCTATGAGTTCGGCGGCGCGCTCGACGGGCTCAAACTCGGCCTCCACGCGATGAGATGGCGCACCACCGACGACGTTGCACCCACTCCGAACACGACCAACGTCCACTTCGTGGGCGCCTACGGCGTCTACACCGAGAACGACTGGGAAGTGCTGAGCGAGTACTACAGATTCCACGACTCCAATGTCAGCGCAGATGGATCCAGTCACAAGAGCTGGGCCGCCTACGCGCAGGTCGGCCACGCGTTCGGCAAGTTCACCCCGTACGTGCGCTGGGAGACGGCGCTTCTGGACCAGAACGACAACTATTTCGGCAATCTTTCGGGACCGATCGGGTCTTCGTACCGGCGCGATGTGGGCGGCCTGCGCTACGACTTGACGAGCAACACGGCGCTGAAGTTCGAGTACAACAGCACCGTTTTCCTCGACCGCGGTGTGGACAGCTACAACGAGTACCGTTGCCAGGTCGCGGTGCGCTTCTAACGAGCAGAGAGGCGAGCCGATGAAAATCAAACACCTGCTGGTCGCGTTCACCGCGGCGAGCCTGGTCGCACTGACGTCCGCCGCGCGTGCCGGCGACCTCTACGTGATCGCCAATTCCGGAACGACAGTGAGCCCGGCCGACGTTCGCGATATCTTCCTCGGCGAGAAGCAGTTCGCCGGATCGATCAAGTTCGTCCCCGTCGACAACGCCTCGGCGCAGGAGCAGTTCCTGGCCAAGGTGATGAAGATGGAAGCGGCCAAGTACACGTCCTCCTGGACCAAGAAATCCTTCCGCGACGGCGTGAGCCCGCCGCCCGTCAAGGGCAGCGACGCGGAGACGATCGAGTTCGTCAAGAGCACGCCGGGCGCCGTCGGCTACGTAGGCACCTCCCCCGCCGGCGTCAGTGTGGTCGGTAAGTTCTGAGTGCGGCCCTGACGCTTTGGACGGCCCGCGGTGCGAGGGGTTTCACGCCTCGTCCGACCGATCTTCTCGCGATTCCTGATCGTGCCCGCGCCCGCAGCGGCGTTGAGGACCTGAGTCCGGCAACCCATCCAAGTGCCACCCGTGCGGGGCCGGCATGACGCGCTGCGCGCGGAGCTTGCCGAGCGCGTTGGTACCATGGTATATTGGTACCAATCTCGCAGAGGACACCGATGCCTGCCTCATCCCAATCGAGCGCGTCCAGACCGGGGTGCGCATGGAGCGCCGCATCCTGAAGGTGCTGAAGGCGGTGGCCGAGTACAAGAACATGACGCTCGGCGATCTGCTCGAGGGCATCGTCCTGCATGCATTCGACGGAAAGGCGCCGTTCAGCGCCGCAACGCTGCGCAAGATCTCCGAGCTCAAAGGCATCTACGGACTGGACCTCGATGCGCGCGCAAGTCACCGCCTGAAGGAGAAGCCTTGAACGACGAGGAATTTCTTTCCGCGCTGGAGCAGTGCAAGATCCCGGAGCGCGATTTCGGGCACGCCGCTCACGTGCGCGCGGCGTACCTGTATCTGCAGTCCGGCGACTTTGCCTCGAGCCTGGAGCGGATTCGACGCGCGATCCGTAACTACGCCGCTTCCCTGGGCAAAGCGGATCGCTACCATGAGACGATCACAGTCGCTTACGCAGCGCTGATCCAGCAGCACATCCATGAACGGGGTAATGGCGGCGGGTGGGCGGTCTTCGCACGGGACAATCCCGAGCTTTTCAAGCCGGGCCTGCTGCTGGAGTTCTACCCGAAGGCGCAACTCGAGTCGGAGCTGGCCCGCCGCGTGTTCCTGCTGCCCCGCCCGGGGCTGAACCGGAACGATGCATGCGCGTCATCCTAGGGAGCTGGCGCGGCATCATGAGCGGCTGGTTGATCGCGGCCACGGTTCCTCTGCTGGCGGACCCACGATCGATCGGAGCCTGGACCGCTGCCGGTCTCAGCGATGAAGCCCGAATCGGTCTGGCCACCGCCGAGCTGTTCGGTGCCGGCCTTTTCGCTTTCGAAATTACGGCAGCCGCGGGCTTTGCTCTGCTGCTCGGGTCATTCATCGCTGTCGCGACTATCCACATTCATCATCGCGAGATGCCGTGGTGGCTGGCCGCGTATTCGATCGCAGGACTGTTGCTGCTGTACTTAACGCGGCGCCAGCGGGCCATTTACTCTCGTGAATACGAATCGGCGAGCGGCATCTCCATGAACACCAGATAGGGCATCAGCTCTTCCGGGTACTGGTGGTAGGGCGCGCATATCCGGAATCCGATCGACTTGTACAGGTCAATCGCCTCCGTGAGCAGGTTCCCGGTATCGAGCCGCATCAGTCGAAATCCCGCCTCCTTGGCCGATCCAATGATCGCCTCGCACAGCCGGCGCCCCGTCCCGTGCCCCCGAAATCGATCCGGAACGAACAGGCGCTTCATCTCGCAGATTTCGTCATCGAGGCTTCGGTACGCCCCGCCTCCGCAAATCTCCCCGTCGCGCCTGGCGACTGGTGGCTGAATGTCCGATTGATGAACCAGGCATCGTCGCGGTACCGCGCGCGGCTCCATTCAACGTATTCGCGGATGAGTCCGGCAAATGCATCGTAGTCGGTCGCCGTCTTGGCGGTGTAGATGGTGTCCGGCACGATATGTCTTTCAGAGGTCTATCGCCACGGAGAGCCGCCAGCTACCGCCTTTCCGACTGGCTACCGCTGGCCGCTCGTCAGAATGTCGCAAAGGCGGCGTCCCTCTCGTCTTAGCGATTGTGACGATACCTTGAAATAAGCGGGACAGCCGCAAGCGTGGGGGGAGACGGTGGTGACGGACGGCTCAAGGCGCTGTGGGACGGCTGCAGGACTCGTGATGGGCGCAGTCCTGTCGGCGTGCTGCCCTTCCAATACTCCGACCGGGACCATCGAAAAGGACTTCTCTGTGGCGGGACCCTGGGCGGTCACCTACACCCCTTCGATGCTGTGCTGCGACTCCAAGAACAAGGCCATCGACGTTTTCTATCCGACCCTCCTGGGTCAGAACGGCTTCTCCCACCCGGTCCTGACCTGGGGCAATGGCAGTTTCGGGACGCCGGACCGGTACCGGTATTTCCTGGAGCACCTGGCCTCCTGGGGCTTCGTCGTGGTCGCGACCCGGGATGAGATGACGGGCAGCGGCAAGACGATGCTCGATGCGCTCGACCAGCTCCGGATCGACGAACGGCGTCCCGCGAGCGTGTTCCACAACAAGCTCGCGCTCAACCGGCTCGGTAGCCTGGGACACTCGCAGGGGGCAGGCGGGGCGTTGAACGCGCTGATCGACTCCACCCAGCCGATCCTGACCGTGATTCCGATCGAACTGCCGGCCCACGCCTGGTGCCTGGCGAATCTGCCGACCTGCGCCGATGCAAGCAAGCTGCGCTCGGGATCGGTGTTCTTCGTTGACGGCTCGGCCGACGTGGTGATATCGCCGCCGGTGCAGGACCCGTCGGTGCCGGGACAGGAATCGATCGCCGGGTATTACGCCGCCGTGCCCGCAGGCATCGACAAGCTGAAGGGCACGCTGCTGCGTGCCGACCACAACGACATCCAGGGGCGGCCGGGTTGCACCGGAGTGCCGGTTGCCTGCTGCGTCGGTGTCAACGGGTACCTGGGATACATCACCGCGTGGCTGATGGACCGGCTGCAGGGCGACGTAGCCGTGCACGCCGCGTTCCTCCAAGGCAGCGGCGAGATGTTCTCGGAGACGACGAACTGGGAATACGTGGGCAGCAATATCCACTGAGCCACGCGCACGCGGCGCTTCAGGTACGCGGGGTGTGACTCAAAAGCAGGAGGGGAGGAAACCTGATGAACAGATCACGCAGAGCGGGCCTGGTGGCCCTCGGATGCGCTGCCGTTCTTGTCAGCGGCTGCGGTACTCTGACCTGGGTTTCGTCCACGATGAATCGCCCCAAGACCGACGTGCTCGGAAGCTCGGAGCACGACACGCTGACGCAGCATAACGATCCGCAGCGCAGTGGCGCCTACCTGAGAGAGGAGCAGCTGAATCCGGAAACCGTCGGGGGCGGCAAGTTCGCACGGCTATTCGACTGGGAGGTCGACGGCCAGATCTATACGCAGCCGCTGTACGTGTCGAACCTGCCCTATAAGGGGCGCAAGATCAATATGGTCGTGGTGGCTACCACGAACAACAGCGTCTACGCATTCGAGGCGCCTTCGGCAGTCAGCCGCGTCCCCCCGTCCGAGACTCCGCTGTGGCACGTGGGCAGCAGTCACCTCGGCCAACCGCTCCCCTACAACTTCTTCGTGATCGACTGGGGCATTCTCGGACACAACATGAAGCCCCAGATCGGCATTGCCGCCACGCCGGTCATCGACCGCAAGCGCGGGCTCGTTTACGTCACGGCCAAGGTCGGAGTGAGCGACATCTTCACCGGTGAGATTCATCCCAAATACCGGCTTTTCGCCCTCGACCTATTGACCGGAGATGTCGTCGCGGGCGTCGACATCCAAGCCACCTACCAAGGGTGGGATGGGAACACAACGACGTTCGATGCGCAGCACCACCTACAGCGCGCCAGCCTGCTCGAAGCCAGCGACCGCATCTACCTTGCGTTCGGGTCCCACCAGGACACCGTGCCCTACCACGGTTGGGTGCTCGCCTATGAGGCCGAAACCCTCCGATTCGTGAACGCGTACTGCACGACCTGCGACCTCACGACCGCCGCACAGGACTGCTCCGACGAGTCCTGCAAGGGCGGAATCTGGCAGGCAGGTGGCGGGCCCGCGTCGGACTCGGACGGCCACCTCTACGTGATGACCGCAAACGGCAGCTACGACCCCGACCCGCGCACAAGCGATCGGGGAAACAGCTTCATCAAACTCGACAAGGGTTTGAACGTCATCGGTTCATGGACCCCAGCGCCCTACGACTGCCTGAGCCGCACGGATGCCGACCTCGGCTCCGCGGGCCCGACCTACCTCAAAGGTCAGTCGGTCCTGGTCGGCGGCGGCAAGGAAGGCCTGCTGTATGCCTTGAGCGCGGATGCGCTGGACAGCGTCAACCTGCAGCCTGGACGGGCCGGACGGCACGATCCCTGCGACGGCTCGGATCCGATCCCCATCGCGGAGGCCGACCGTACGGTCCCAAAATACTGGAGCATTCAGGCAACGCCGGCGTGGGAAGAGCACGAGGTCATGGATCTGCTTCGAAAGATCGACGATTCCGTCCTAAATCAGGGCTACCACCACATCCACGGCTCGCCCGTCCAGTGGACCGTTCACACGCCGGAGGGCGATCGCCTGCTGCTGTACGTGTCTGCCGAACGTGACCTGCTACGTGCCCACGAATTCGGCAACGGGTTCACCGGCGCGTCGGTCCTTGGCCCGGAGCCGAAGGATACTTTTCACAGTCAGTGCAAGAACTCGGACCACGGAATGCCCGGAGGATTCCTGACGATTTCCGCGGACGGGGACAATGCGAGGTCGGGAATCGTCTGGGCCGCGATGCCGCGACATGATAAAAACGCCCTGAACGGCACCGTTCCCGGCGTTCTGCGCGCTTACAGGGCGTACCCGGACGACGGCGGCAAAACCCTGAAGGAGCTCTGGAACAGCGACAGCGGCCTGCATGTCGCCGCCTCGGATTGCAAAGATCCGGAGCCGACCGGCACCAACCAGTTGGGCGATTTCGCGAAGTTCGTCCCGCCGACGGTCGCCGAAGGCAAGGTGTACATGAGCACGTTCTCGCATCAGCTGGTCGTCTACGGACTCACTGAAGCCCCTCGGGAGACCTACGACGCTGAATTGGAACTCAAGGAAAGGCCACCGAGCGCCGAGCCGGGAAGCCGCATTAAGGTCGAGATAACCGCCACGAACAAGGGAAGCCGTGCCTGGCGCGCCGATGACGGTATCCGGTTAGGCAGCCAGACCGTCCCGGCCGACAAGGTCGCGCCGGTTGAGGGGCCCGATGCGCTGAAACTGCAGCAAGAGGTGCAGCCCGGCGGTACCTACGTCTTCAGATTCCAACTGACGACGCCGGTCGAAGAAGCGGCCCATAATCTGAGCTGGCGACTCGTTCGAAAGAACGCCGTTGGACAGCAACCCGCGAACCTGTGGTTCGGAGCCGCCACCCGTGAGTGGGAGTTCCATACGCTCCAAAACGTCTGCTCCGACCTGCGCGACCGGGCCCAGGGTTTCGTCTCTCAGATTCTCAATGACCCGGCTTCCGCCAAAGGGTTGGACGCCGACATCCGCAAGCTCAGACAGGACGCCGAGAATCGGAAATGCTCGCTGCACGCGACCGTCGATCCGGCGATGACTCATTGAGTGCCGTCGCTCTGATCAAAACGATCGAGCGCCTGATCGGAGAAAGGGGGAAACACTGATGCAAGTTCCGGAGCTCGGGAACCTGGTGGCGGCTATTGGTGCCCTGGGCACCTCCTCCTTTGCGCTGGTCTGATCCCGGCACCGCCGCTGACCGTCCTACGCCGCCGGGCCGACCGCCTCGAACGTGCCCACCGACAGTTCCAGCGTTTCTACCAACGGTTCGGCGGCCATCGCGGCGAGGCCCGACACTCGATAGGCAATGGGTTCGCTGTTCGCGAAGATCCAGCGCCATGCGTCCGCGCCGTGCGCGTCGATCAGCACGACGGTCACGGTCCTTGGGCACGGATCCTTGGACCGGCGGGCCGCATCCCACCACGCGTACCAGTCGGCGCGGGTGGTCAGTCCGCGTTGCAGAACCAGCGCGGCGTACTGAACCGATCCGGGATCGTTCTGCCGCAGAAGGCGCGACTCCGGCAGAGCAACCGCGAGCGCGCAGCTGCCGGAGATGCCGTCGATTTCGACGCGAAACCTCGTGCCGACAAACGGATCGCGTCGATCGTCGCTCATGGGCGGGATTCGGTCGGAAAGGGGCTATTGCACGCGCTCGATACCCTCGTTGGCCAACTCGAGCAGTTCGACCAAAACCTCGTTGCCTCGGCCCTCGAGGTCACTCGGGACGTACTTCACCGGCCAGGCGCTGAGCACCTTGAAGCGGGCACAGTCCCGTCCTGTCTCGTCGAGTACCGTGATCTGCACCACCCGCCGCGCCGAAGTCATATCGCCCGCGATCACGCTGCTGAGCCACGCGTACAGATCGAGCGCGCCGCCGTCGGAGCAGATGATGCCGCGCTTGAGTATCACGTCGCCGAACCGCGCCAGGCCGGGCAGCTTTCGCACCTGTGTCGGCTCGTTGCCATTGCGGTATTCGATCACGTCGACCGAGATCGCCCCGATCGTGACCTCGCTAAAGGCAGCATCGGGCAGTCCGCCGATCTCGACGCGAAAGCGAAAGTTGCGCAGGGGATCATGGCGTGGCATCAGTTCTCTCCGGGTGCTTCATGCTGGTTCATCCGCGACTATGGTAGCTCGCTGAAAAGAGCCGGAGGAATCAGTCCGGGCGGCGCCGACTTCAACACGAGCCGCTCGAAGCTGCGGTCGGGATCGAGTCGAAAGATGTCGTCCATCGCGACCACGCCGCCATAGGCGAACCAGCGGGCGCCCTCCCCGCAGTCCAGCGTGCAGCCGCGGTACCCCAGCGGGGGCGGCTTCGGCGGTGAACTCTCAGTGTCCTCCAGCAGCTGCCACAGCTGTCGCAGATCGCGCGCCGCCGCGGCCCGCACCTGCCATTGCGGATCCGGCCGCCCCGAATACAGGCACGCCGTGGCGGTGCACGGCCGAGCCCGACTCATGCGATCTTGATGTGCCCGTGCATCACCGTCATGAACGTGCAGAAGTTCGTGTACATCCCGCGATTGGCGGTGCGCGGGTCGGGGATCAGATGCCCGCTGTTGTCGACATTCGTGACCGGCGTCGACCCCGGCTTGTGACTCCACAGGCCGTTGCGGCCCTTTCGATACCAGTGAAAGTCGATGCCCGGCGCGATCACGAGCGCCACCAGGTGCCCTTCCTTGGGACAGCGGTTGTGCGCGGCCGGATTCGCGATCAGTCCGTCCGATATCGCCGCCGGTCCGACCGCGGCGCACGTGAGCGCCGTGTACATCGCGCCGGAAGCGGCTCCGGGCTGGCCCCCGCCCCAGGTCAGACGGAACGTATCGGTCCTGTAGTTGCACGCGTAGTTGTAGCAGTTATTGTGCCACTGCTTCTGCCCGCCGTCGTTCCACCACGCCGGTTCGTACAAGGGCGCGCACAGGCATCTGGGCCGGTGCGGCTCGTGCTGCCGATGCGGCTCGAAGTCCTCGCGAAATTCCTTCAACTGCCGCAGCTGCCGGGTCAGAAATCGGGAGAAGTCGGGCAAGACTTTGATTTTCGCCGCCGGACCGTGGGGGCCCGCGAAGAACTCCTCCAGTTCGGGGTCCTCGATCGTATGCGCGAGCTCGGGGCCGTAAATGGCGCCAGCCGCAACACGGAACATGCGCGGAAGCGCGCGGCTCGGAGAGCGAATCTGTTCGACGATCAGGCCACGATATCCGAGGCGATACTCGGGCGATGGCATTGCGCCCCTCTTCAGCGCCTTCGCCGGCTTGACCCGCTCAAGGAAATCGCGGGCCTTTTCCCGTCCAGTTCGACGGTCGGATTAGGCCGCCCGCTGAAGATGTCGACCGTGATCCGAAGCCTCATGAAATGCCTCCTGTGTCGTGAAAGAGCCTGCTCGATGACGAGCGCCAATACCCAAGATCGTGCCAGCGCGTACTCTGTGGCCGGCGCTGATACCCAAGACGTACTTCAGGACCATTGACCGACATCTGCGGGCCCCGGCGGTTGGCGTTGCGCCTGAAAAGCTGCCTTGCGGCGTTGCTGGCCGTCACCTCCGCGATGGCGAGCGCCGAAGAAGTCACGCCGTTGGAGGCCGTGCAGGTGACGGTGACGCGTGTGGTCGAAGAAGCGGGCGACGTACCGGCGGACATAACGGTCATCTCGGGCGCTGAGTTGCGCGCCCGGGGCGCGCGTGACCTGCGAACCGTTTTGAGCCTTGTCAGCGGTGTCGAGGCTCCGCCGGGCGGCGATACCGGTCCGGCCGGGGCGGTGCCGTCGTTTCTCGGGCTGCATGAATTTGATGCGTTCCTTCTGGTGGTCGACGGCATTCCATGGGGCGGAGCGTTCAACCCGTCGATTCCGACGCTCGACCTCGACAATGTCGAGCGGGTCGAGGTATTAAAGGGTGCGGCACCGGTGATGTACGGCGCGACCTCGTTCGTTGGGGTGATTCAGATCATCCATTACCCCGCCGGCGCCGCCTCCAATCAGGCATCGCTTGAGTACGGCAGCTTCGGCTCCAAGCGAGCTTCGATATCCAAGGCCCTGCCTGGCAGCCCGGACTGGCGGCAGTCGTTGCATCTTGACGCCGAGGATCGGGGCTATTCCGACCCGCGGGAAGTCATCCGCAACGGCCACCTGGCTTACCGTGCCGCCGCGGAGCTGGGCGGAGGAGAAGCTCGCCTCGACGCAGACGTCGCGCTGCAGCGGCAGAGACCTCCAAGCCCGGTCGTTCGCCAGGGTGCGGCGCTGACCGCGCTCACGGCACTCGATGCGAACTTCAACCCGTCAGATGCCCGGGTCGACGAAAACCGCTACCACGTGACCGCCAGCTACTCGCACGCAACCCCCATCGGGAACTGGCAGACCACGGCCTCGCTGGCGCAGTCGACGATAGCTGACGTGCGGGGTTTCCTGCGCCCGGACCTGGTCAATGACGGCAGTGCCAACGCCGATTCTCAGAATCAGCGCCGCCACATCCTGGACGTGTACGTGGACACGCACATCGACCGACCGTTCTCCGAGGACGGATCGATCCTGTACGGGTTCGACGTTCTGTATGGACTCGGGCGTCAGGACAGCACCAACGGCTCGTATTTCGCGGCATTGAACGGGGCTGGCTTGCCGGCCACCACTCAGCTGCATGTCGACGAAGTCAATCGATTGGTCGATCGCCGGCTGTTCCTGGGCCAATTCGCGCAGATCGACTGGAAACTTGACGAGCGCTGGGATGTTCTGGCGGGCGCGCGCGTCAACGAGACGGCCGAGCAGAAGTCCTCGGTGCACGTCGACGGTTTCGATCCGGTCGCCAACGCCACCGGCGCCGACCAAAAGCGTGAACTCCGGCTGTCCGGCACGCTCGGAATCAGTCGCACGATTGCGGTGGATCAGGGCGACCGTCACGTGCTGTTCGCCGATACGCGCTCGGCGTTCAAGCCATCCGCAATCGACTTCGGGCCGGACTACACGCCAGCGGTTCTGAACCCCGAGACGGCCGACAGTGCCGCATAGAGTGCACGACCCGGCATCACGTCGTTGCGGTGCTCGATGCCGCCCTCTCGCTCAGCTATCACCGTGCCCACTTCACCTCGGGAGTGGCCTCCGAACGCGGCACTGATGTCTCACTGGCCGGACACGAGCTGACGCTGTCGCCGCACCTGCTGTCTTCGGCCGCACTCCTCTTCGCGCCGCCATCCGGACCCAGCGGCTCCCTGGTTGCGACCTATGTGGGGCGCCGTTACCTGGACCTGGCCAACCAGGCTCCGACACCCGCCTATCTGATCGTCGATGCGACCATCGGCTACCGGGTCGGACGGTTCGTGACGCGCCTGAGCGCCGCGAACCTCTTCAATCGTCGACCTCCTGTCACGCAGAGTGAGTTCGGCGACTCCTCCTATTACCTGTTTCCGGGTCGCCGATTGGAAGGCACGCTGGCGATCGACATTTAGAGAGTCGCTCACTTCGACCGTCCCAGGCGCGGCAGCTGCGCTACGGACAAATTGCCGGGCCTCTGTTCATGCCGCCTTCTGGAGCCGTGCTGACTCATGCCTGGGAGAGCGTAAGAATTCGACGAATTTCGGACGATTCCACAAGACTGTCAGTCGCGGGGGCCGTACTCTTAAGCGGCCATGGGGCCGCGAGCGTCGGCCGGTGTCCGCAGTCCCTCTTGGGAGCAGCGCTGCGGCGGAACCGCAAGCCCGCCTCGCCCATGGGGCCTGAAAAAACGCCGAGCGAGTCCTTCGGCGCTGTTCGGACGATCGAGAGTTCAAAACCGCCACAACTTTCAGGAGCGGACGACGATGAGCAATCACAAAGCGTCCTACGAAATTACGGATAGCCGCAATCACAACACGCACGATCACGATGCACCCGGAACAGCCGGTGTATCGCGTCGCGATTTTTTCAAGAGTGCTGCCGCGGGGATGGTGGTGGGCGGCGCGGCGGGACAGCTCTTGGCGCGTGAGGCCGCAGCAAAGGACCTAGCCGTGGACAACGGGCTCCTCGATCGACTGCAGGAAGGCAATCAGGACAGCCACCGCCGCATCCTGATCAAGGACGGCATCGTATTGTCGCTCGATCCGGCCGTCGGCGATTTCGAAAGAGCCGACGTGCTGATCGAGGGCAAGAAGATCGTCGCGGTAGGCCCCAACCTCGGTGCGGACGCCGAGGTGATCGACGCGAGCGGCATGATCGTCATGCCGGGATTCATCACCACACATCATCACCAGTACGAGACGTTGCAGCGCGCAATCATTCCCGATGGCCTTCTTGGCAATTTTGCTGGAGGCAATTGGCCGTCGGAAAACTATGTATCGGTCGTCCAGCAAATCTGGACGACCGGCCGGATTCCCGGAGCGACAGCGGCCGCTCCACCCGTCTGGGACTTGGGGCGTGTCCCGTATGACCCTGAGGATAACTACATCTCGGAGCTCGTGACCAGCCTGAGCGAGCTGACCTATGGCATCACCATGGGCACCGATACTTCGCAGGCGTCGCACACGCCGGAGCATACCGATGCCCTGATTCAAGGCCTGATCGACTCCGGACGTCGGACGGTCTTCGACTATAGCGGAGGCACCGACCGGAGTGCCCAGGGATTCCCGTATGAATATCCGGGCGCAATGGGCAATACGACCTCGGGTATCGGTCGGCTGGCGAAGCAGTACTTCAGCTCGAAGGATCAGCTGGTCACGCTCGGCTTTGCGGGCGGGCCGACAAATGCCTTCCCCGGCGCCGGCTACACCGGCTGGCAACTCGGCCGCTCCTTCGGTGCGCTGATCAACAACCACAACGTCGGCTCTCCGAGTACCGCCATCAATGCCGCCGCCGACCCGCGCAACGGCACCGACTGGTCCGACGTCACGTTCGTCCATTGCGTGCGCTGGCAGGACAACGCGGTCGGTCAAATCGGTATCGATCCGGTCAGCAGCAAGTCGACCGCGTTTGAGATCTGGCGCGACAGAGGCGCGCATGTCTCGAACGCGGTGATCATCGAGATGCAGATGCGGCACGGCATGCCCGCGACGCAACTGTGCCTCGATCACGGCATCCTGTGCAGCTTGAGCCCCGACGTCGACACGAACATGACATGCGATCCGTTCTCCTTGATGCGGGGCGTGTTCTGTCAGCAGCGCGCGTTGGCGAATGATCTCGCCTTCCCGATCAGCAATCCGAACAACCTGCCGCTACCGCAGGTGTTGACGTGTCGGCAGGTGATCGAAATGTGCACCATCGCGGGCGCAGTGGCCAATCGGGTGTTTGACAAGGTGGGCACACTCACGCCGGGCAAGGAGGCCGACATCGTCATGCTGTCAGTCGACAACCTTAACCTCGCGCCAATAAACAACGTGCCGGGCGCGATCGTGACCATGATGAACCCGAACCATGTGATGCATGTAATGGTGGCGGGTCAGATCAGGGTCTGGAACGGCAAGCTCGTCGGTTGGAACGTGCGCAAGCTGGTAGATCAGATCACCGCAGCGCGCGATCGAGTGCTCGCGCGAATCAACGGTCCTGCGCTGGTCGGTGCCATTCCACCGGGCGATAACAGCTTCAGTAATCCGTACCGGCCCAACTTCCTGGGGTCGTGCTGCTTCAACGGTCAGAACACGACCGCGGCACCCTATGTGCTGAGGCCGTAGGTCACCTCTACACGTCCGCTTACCCGCCATCCTGCAGCGGCGCTTTGCAGGATGGTGGGCCGGATGTTTCAAGACATTCTGGAAACCATCGCTACCGAATCGTCCGCCCAGTCACTCAGCGATGCAGCGATATGACGTTCATCTCCCTGCCAGGCCTTGGGATATTCGGCAACCGTCAAATGTTCATGCGCCTCAGGATTAATCTTGAGGTTGCGGATGTGATTTTGAACTGGATCGTGGAGCACGTGGAAAACAGGTACGGAAAAGGACACTGATGCATCTGGCGTACGAGAATGGCACTCTGCAGGTCGAAAACGCAGCGGGCCTGCGCTGGCAGCTCGCCAATGTCGTAAAGCCGCAATTCAGCTTTGACTACGACGCATTGAGCGTGAACAACGGGCACGCGGTGCGCCGCCTCGGTCCGGGCGTTCATCCGCTCGCCGAAGACGAATTGAGGCAGGTCAGGACGTTTGTCGAGCAATTGCAGCCGCCTGTATGGGTGAGCTTCCAGAAGCAATTGATCCTGGATCTGCGAGCGATGGCCTTGGGCCTGATCAACTCTGTGGTGTCACAATTGGAGTACGACGGGCTGCTCGATGTGCTGATCACGGGCCGCGAAGGCTCGACGGATCTGTACGCCGAGGAGGCACGACGCGTAATGGCTTATGCCGACTCGGTCTGGAATGCCTTCCACGCGCTCGCGGCGCAGATCAGGAACACGCCGACCGCGGAGCTGAAGACGGTGAAAGAGTATGCGGCGATGATGCCGTTTCCTCCTTCGATCGAACACTTCTCTGCGGGCGTACTCCACGAGCTTCT
>WNGJ01001545.1_pt1 | contig 30281 bp, 28 predicted proteins | sample 5400611 | NCBI WGS metagenome assembly WNGJ01 (sample SAMN13153375, study PRJNA577476) | soil metagenome | isolation source: 40 cm soil or saprolite under Garry oak tree replicate 1 | place: USA:California | collected 2016-06-15
CAGCACGGCTTCTCCGGCCCGCAGGCCGTCCGCGGGCAGGGGCTGATCGAGGTCGTGGTGGTGCGCGAACCGGACCGGCTGACGGTGACGGTCGCGGATACCGGCGTGGGCCTGCCCGACGGGTTCGAGCTGGACACGGCCACCAGCCTCGGCCTGCAGATCGTCCGCACGCTGGTGGTCGGGGAGCTCGGCGGGCGGCTGCGGATCACGCCCAGGCCGGGCGGCGGCACCGAAGCGCTGGTGGATCTTCCGGTGCTTAACCCCGGTTAAGCGCCTGCCGGTTACACGTGCGCGCGGGCGCGCAGCCTGATCGTCCGGCGCTTGAGCGCGCGCCGCTCGTCCTCGCTCGTGCCGCCCCACACGCCGGCGTCCTGACCGGAGTCGATCGCCCAGCGCAGGCACTCTTCCATCACCGAGCAGCGGCGGCACACCTGTTTCGCTTCCTCGATCTGGAGCAGTGCCGGACCGCTGTTCCCGATGGGGAAGAACAGCTCCGGGTCCACCTCACGGCAGGCGGCGTCGTGGCGCCAGTCCATGATTGTCCACTCCTTCTCGGCGGCCGTCCGCCAGCGGATGCGTCCGGTATGCACGTCTATCTATAGCTTGTGAAGCTTTTCACGAGCTTTGCCGTCTTTCAGCGTCGCCCCAGTTTCCCGGGACCACTATGATGCCAAGTTGAAACCCAACCAGACCGCCAGGCGGCCCGGCCGTGCCCCCGAAGGCGATGCAGGAGTCATCTGAGCTGATGACACGTGCGAAGCGCCCCCGGACCAGGCATCACGTCAAGCCTCTCAACGTCGGTTGACGAGCGCAAGAGGCCACGGCGACCCTTCAGCCGAATTTAATGTCAGATCGATCACATTTTGCTCGCGGCGCGTCAGTCAGGCTTATGAGGTGACGCCACGATTGGATGAGGTGACGCCACGACGCGAAGCGCATGCGGCACGAACTGGAATTTAACCGCCTCGGTCTCCCCGAGATATTCCCCGTCGACCTGAAACGCGATCGGCCGTGCCGAGCGCAGCGTGAGCGATTCCGAACCCAGTACGGACAGCATGTCCCGCCCGCGCGGCGGGCGGCTCCTGATGTACAGCATCTGGCCGACCGCGTTGCAGATGGTGGTCAGCCGGAGTCGGCGCAGCGCCAGCAGGTCCAGCCCCGAGTTGAAATCTGGATTAGGAACGGGCAGCAGCGGGCGGCCACGGAAATAGGTCCACGGCGAGCGGTTGGTGATGATGGTCATGAACAGATCGCCAGCCGGCGGCTCGCCGTCGCGTTCCAGCGTCAAAGCCGGCCGGCGCCGCTCGGTGCCGTGGTAATACTGGCGCATTATCGTCCGCACGAACAGCGACGCACTTTCCCGGCGGCCCTCGGCGCGCAGCCGGTCCACTTCCCCGACCACCTCGGCGTCAAAGCCGAGGCCCGCGCTGAAGGTGAAGTACCGGTCCGCGGCCAGCCCGAGCCCGATCGTCCGGTACTGGCCCGCCGCGATGACCTCCCGCACCCGGCGGATCGCCGGGGCGGCACCGAGCGGCAGCCCGAGTGCCCGCGCCAGCACGTTGGCGCCCCCGCCGGGTATGACCGCGATCAGCGGCTTGTCTTCCACCCGGCTCATGACCCCGTTGACGACCTCGTTGATCGAGCCGTCGCCCCCGTGCACGATGACGAGTTCGGCGCGCGCTTCCGCCGCCAGCTCACGCGCGTGGCCGCGGTACCGGGTCCGTTCGACGTCCAGGTCCACCAGCCCGGCCAGGGAGCGGACGGCGAGGTCGGTGACGGTCCCTGTCATCGACGTCGCATAGCGGTTAACGATCAGTAGGCCCCGCACCCGCCCTAGGCTAACCGCCGCCTAAGCTGGAACCTGCGCGACCCCCCGGATCACGGATTGGTGTGACGACATGGCGACGCGACCGGCCAAGGCGACCGGGACCTCACGGCCCCGGCGCGCCCAGGATCCCGGGCGCGCCCAGGATCCCGGCGAGCCCGCCCCGGCGACGGCACCAGCGCCGCGCGAGCGCCCGCGCGCGCTCCGCCTGGCCGCGGCCGTGCAGGCCGCCGAAGCCGTCGGCATGTGCGTGGCGGCCGCCTTCTCCGCCGTCTCGACCGCGGACGGGCAGTCCTACGCCAGGGCCAGCGGCGTCGCGCTGACACTGATCGCCATCGGCACGGCCGCCGTGTTCGCGGCCTTCGCCGCGGGCCTGGCCAAGGCCAGGCCGTGGACCCGGACCCCGGTGGTCATGACCCAGCTGGCCGTCGGCGCGGCGGGGATCTTCCTGGTGGACGGGCACCGGCTCGACTGGGGCGTGCCCACGCTGCTGCTCGCGGCCTGCTGCCTGGCCGCCCTGTTCACCCCGGCCAGCCTGCGCGCCCTCAACCGCCCGCGCATCCAGCCCTAGGCGTCACTCCTCGGTGGTCAGGCCGTCGCGGAGCTGGGTGAGGGTCCGGGCCAGCAGCCGGGACACGTGCATCTGGGAGATGCCGAGCTCGGCGGCGATCTGGGATTGGGTCATGTTGCCGAAGAACCGCAGCAGCAGGATCTTCTTCTCGCGCGGCGGCAGCTGCTCGAGCAGCGGCTTGAGCGATTCCCGGTATTCCACGCCCTCCAGCGCGTCGTCGACCATGCCGAGCGAGTCGGCGACCGCGGGCGCGTCCTCGTCGCCGGAGTCCGGGGCGTCCAGCGAGACGGTGGAGTAGGCGTTGGCCGACTCCAGGCCCTCCAGCACCTCTTCCTCACTCATCCGCAGGTGCGCGGCGAGCTCGCTGACGGTCGGCGCGCGTCCCTCGCGCTGGGCCAGGTCGCCGATGGCCTTGGTCAGCGAGAGCTTGAGCTCCTGCAGGCGGCGCGGCACCCGGACCGCCCAGCCCTTGTCCCTGAAGTGCCGCTTGATCTCGCCCACGATGGTGGGGGTGGCGTAAGTGGAGAATTCCACGCCGCGCTCCAGGTCGAACCGGTCGATCGACTTGATCAGCCCGATCGTGGCGACCTGGGTGAGGTCGTCGAGCCACTCGCCGCGGTTGCGGAACCGGCGCGCGAGGTACTCCACCAGCGGCAGGTGCAGTTCGACCAGGTAGCCCCGTATCCGCACCCGCTCCGGATCGCCGGGCGGCAGCTCGGCCAGCCGCTCGAACAGCTCCCGGGCCCGCGCCCGGTCAGGCGATCCGTGCTCGATCCGCACGGTCTCCGCGGTGGCCTGGGCGACCTCGAACTCCTCGGTCACCTGGACCTCGAACTCGCTGCTCACCCGTTTTCCCGGTGCTTGCGGAGCACGATGGAAACCTGGTCGTCGGCGCCGATCCTGGAGTCCACCGTCCCGGCCAGGGCGGAGAGCACGGTCCAGGCGAAGGTGTCCCTGGCGGGTATCCGCGGTTCGGCCGCGGTCACCGAGACGGTGATCGTCATCTCCTCGGCGCCGAGGTCGAAGGCGCATTCCAGGTTGGTGCCCGGTATCGCCTGGGCGAGCAGCATCGCGCAGGCCTCGTCCACGGCGATGCGCAGGTCTTCGATCTCGTCCAGCGTGAAGTCGAGCCGGGCCGCGAGCCCCGCCGTCGCCGTCCGCAGCACGGACAGGTAGGCGCCCTCGGCGGGCATGCAGACCGTCACGTGGTCTTGCGTCATGTCGCGATCCGCCTGTGCGGTGCCAGAATCCGGGGGGACCGGATCACGCTGGCCCGGCACGGCTGTCGTCGCGGCGGTGTCTTCGGTCACGTCTCTCCTCCGGGCAGGTTTCCGGTCGCCGCCCACTGCAAGCAACCTACCGCCCGCAGGCCATGGCGAGAAACGCGGCGCGCCCCGGCGTTCCGGGGAACGTCGGGGCGCGCAGACAGCCTGCGGCACCGCTTAGGCCTGCTTGGTCTCCCAGAAGATCTTGTTGATCTCCTCGATCTTGGCCAGCAGTTCCTCCGCCTTGGACACGTCCGTAGTGGCCTTGGTGCCTCCGCCGCCGCCCGCGAGCTTGGTGGCCTCGTTGAATAGCTGGTGCAGCTGCGGGTACTTCTCGAAGTGCGGTGGCTTGAAGTAGTCGGTCCACAGCACCCACAGGTGGTGCTTGACCAGCTCGGAGCGCTGCTCCTTGATAATCAGGCAGCGGGCCCGGTACTCGGGGTCCGTGTTCTGCTGGTACTTCTCGTCGATGGCCTTGACGGATTCTGCCTCGATCCGGGCCTGCGCCGGGTCATAGACTCCGCACGGCAGGTCGCAGTGGGCGTGGGCGATGGCCTTCGGCTCGAGCAGGCGGGTGAGCAGCCTCATCGATTCCCTTTCTCCGGCTTGTTAACTTGCAGACCCGACACTACCCCGGCCCCCTGCGCCGACACCTGGAGGGATGCGTGCACTGGCCCATCACCAGGGTCAAGGTGGCCGAACGGTCCATGGAGCCCGCCCTGCGCCCCGGAGACTGGCTGCTGGTGCGCCGTACCCGCCGGATCCGGCCCGGACAGATCGTGCTCGCCCGGCACCCGGAGCGGCCCGAGATGCTCATCGTCAAGCGCGCCGCCCGCCGCGTCGACGGCGGCTGGTGGCTCGAATCGGACAACCCGGACGCGGGCGCCGTGGACAGCCGGCGTTTCGGGGCGGTGCCGGGGCCGCTCGTCGAGGGCCGCGTGCTGGCCCGCTACTGGCGCCCGCGGGCCGGTTCTTGATCCCGAACGGACCGGGTGTCACGCCCCCGCGCAAGCGAGAACGGCCCCGTCTCCCGACGGGGCCGTTCGTGCTACGCGGGCTCAGTGGTGAATGCCGGTGTCCGGTAGCTCTTCCTGCCCGCTCTGCTTGTTGACCAGCAGGAGCATCTCCTCGCGCGGCAGCTTGGTGCGCATCGCCCAGTAGTAGATGACCACGCTGAACCCGGCCACGGCCAGGATGTCCCACCAGAACCCGAGGTTGCCGGTGTTGATCGGGGGCTTCGGCGTCTTCGAGGACTGGCCGCTGAACTGGCCCTGCCAGGAGATGATGCCCATGCCGATCAGCCACACCGGCATCCAGATCGCGTTCTTCCAGTCCAGCGGCGGCCGCTGCGGGTCGAACGCCATCAGGATGCCCATGATCACGTACCCGATCACCAGGACGACGCCGAGCTTCCAGACCACCTCGAAGCCCGACCAGTAGATGAGCAGGTCGGCCACGATGAACGCGAGCGGGCAAAGGACCGCCGCGGCCGGCATCCGGTATGGCCGGTTAGCGTCCGGCACCTGGCCGCGGAACGCACCCATGGACAGCGGCCCCCCGGCGTACATCAGCACGCTCGCGCCGGTGATCAGGCCGACCAGCGAGTGCCAGCTCGGGAACGGCAGCAGGAAGAACAGGCCGATGATGAACGCGGCGATGATCCCGAACCACGGGACGCCCCTGGAGTCGACCCTGCCGAAGATGGACGGGAAGTACCGGTTCCTGGCCAGGCCGTAGCTGACCCGCGAGGTCCCTGTCACGTAGATCAGGCCGGTGCCGGACGGGGAGATGAAGGCGTCGATCCGCAGGATGAACGCCAGCCAGGCCAGGCCGACCACGCCCGCCAGGCCGGCGAACGGCCCGGACAGGATGTCCGTGTTGGTGATGCCCGCGAAGCCCTTGCCCAGCAGGTTCGGCGGCATCGCGCCGATGAACGCGAACTGCAGCAGGCAGTAGATGATGATGCCGATCGTGACGGCCAGGATGATCGCCCGCGGCAGGTTGCGCTGCGGATCCTTGACCTCGCCGGCCAGCTGGTCGGCCTGCTCGAAGCCGGAGTAGGCGAAGATGATGCCGGCCGCCGGGAGCGCCGAGAACAGCGCCTTAGCTCCGCCCGGCATGAAGCCCGCGCCGCCCGCGGTGAAGTTGCCGCCGTGGAACTTGAACAGCAGCACGATGATGGCCAGGATCGGGACCGCGACCTTCCACCAGGTCAGGACGTTGTTGACCCGCGCGAAGATGCGCATGGCCAGGAAGTTGACCGCGGTGAAGATCGCCATCAGCACGATCGTCAGCACGAAGCCGACCCCGGTGACGTTGCCGGTCGTGGTGTCGTAGATGCTGTGCCAGTAGAAGGAGGCGTACTGCATGAACGCGAAGCACTCGATCGGCGCGATCGTCACGGCCTGCAGGTAGGCGAAGAAGCCGAAGCCGACGCCGGCCGCGCTGCCGAACGCGAAGTGCGGGAACCTGCCCGTGCCGCCTGCGACCGGGTACATCGCGCCGAGCTCGGCGTAGACCAGGCCCAGGACCATGACCACGATCCCGGCGATGATCCAGTCCAGGATGGCGGCCCCGCCCACCGCCTGCGCGGCGAACAGCGAGCCGAACAGCCAGCCCGAGCCGATGATCGATGTCTCGGACGCCCAGGTGGCCCCGATCATCCCTATCTCTCGCTTCAGGCCGACGTCAGTCGGTCTGGTTACGGTGATCCCAGTAGCTTCAGTTGCCATGTGCGATCCCTTTTCCGATCGTGCCCCGCAGGGCTAGCCACCCGCGGTGCGAGATCCTCGCCGCGAGCTAGGTGAGCTTCTCGTATGCCCCGAGTGAGATCATCGTAGAGATCATCGTCATAACTGAGAAGTGTTCACCCGGATTCGTTTTGATAACGCAGGTCACGGCCCTTGTGCTGGGTATTACCATGTCCCGGGCCGGTTACCTGGCATCACCCGCAGATGTCGCGGGGAATAACTCGATGTCACGTTTCGCGGCCGGTATGTGATTGCTTTCACAAAACAGATGCCCCAACAGAGGTTGGCCGAAACTCTAGGTGCCCTCCGCCGTGGCGGTTGGCGCCTTTGCTTCACCATCGTCTTCGCCCCGTTTGCGGGCGCGAAACGCGGAGACGTTGGCCCGGTTCATGCACCGCTCGGAGCAGTAACGCCTGGTGTGGCTGGTGCTGGTGTCGATGAACACGCCCTGGCAGCCGGCCGCCTGGCAGATGCCGAACCGGTCGATCCCCACGTCCGTGAGCCGGACGGCGAGGCCCATCACGGCGCCGGCCGCGTACTTGTCCGCGACCGAGCCGCTCTCGGTGTAGTGCACGTGCCAGGGCTGTCCGTCGTGCCCGGACAGCTGCGGGTGGACCGGATGCTGGATCAGCAGCGCGTTCAGCCGGGCAGCGGCGTCCTCGCCGTCGCCGTCGGCGCAGGCCACGAAGAAAGCGCGGATGTCACTGCGAAGACCCCGCAGCGAGTCGAGGTCGTTGCGGCTCACGCCGGTGTTCAGGTGCTCACGGTCGGCGACCATGGCGCGCAACCCGTCCAGGTTGGCGAGCCGGTCACCGTCCTCGCCCCCGGCACCGGCAGTGTTCACCAGCCGTACCGCGAGTTCGGCGTAGGAGTTGAGGTCCACTCCGGTTTCCCTATGTAATGGCCTGCTGCCGGTATTGAGTATTACACCATCGGCGGGACAGATGCCAGCAGCGCGCCGGCAGTCTGTGGCACAATGGCTACACGGGACACCCCCCGTCTCTTTCGTGCGCGCCATCTCCGCGCCCACCCATCACCACGAGCCCATCGATGATGCGCCCAACCCATGATGTGCAGGGGGTAACCCATGTCCGAATCGACCCTATCCGCAGCCGCCGAGGATCCCGTGTTCGCCATGCACCGCGGCGGCAAGATCAGCGTGCGTCCTTCCGTGGACGTGACCGACCGGCAGAGCCTGGCGATGGCCTACACGCCCGGGGTGGCCCGGGTGTGCACCGCGATCGCGGAGGCGCCCGAACTAGCCGCCGACTACACCTGGGTGTCCAACACGGTCGCCGTCGTCACCGACGGCACGGCCGTGCTGGGCCTGGGAGACATCGGTCCCGCCGCCGCGATGCCGGTGATGGAGGGCAAGTCGCTGCTGTTCAAGCGGTTCGCCGACGTCGACGCGGTGCCGATCTGCCTGGCCTGCACGAGCGCCGACGAGATCGTCGCGGCGGTCGCCGCGCTCGCGCCGAGTTTCGGCGGCATCAACCTGGAGGACATCTCCGCGCCGCGCTGCTTCGAGATCGAAAACCGGCTCTCATCGCTGCTCGACATCCCGGTCTTCCACGACGACCAGCACGGCACGGCGATCGTTACGCTGGCCGCGCTGCGCGGCGCGGCCCGGGTGGCGGGCAAGGAACTCGGCCAGCTGCGCGCCGTGGTGGCCGGCGCGGGCGCGTCCGGCGTGGCGGTGACGAGAATGCTGCTCCGGGCGGGGATCGGCGACATCGCCGTGTCGGACAGCAAGGGCCTGATCTACCGGAGGCGGGAAGGCCTGAACCCGGTCAAGGCGGCGCTAGCCGCCCAGACCAACAAGGCCGGCCTGACCGGCTCCACCGAGTCGGCGCTGCGCGGCGCGGACGTGTTCATCGGCCTGTCCAGCGGCACGGTGGCCGAGTCGGCCATCGCCTCGATGGCTCCCCGCGCGATCGTCTTCGCCCTGTCCAACCCCGACCCCGAGGTCCACCCGGACGTGGCGGGCCGGCACGCCCTGGTCGTCGCCACCGGCCGCAGCGACTTCCCGAACCAGATCAACAACTCGCTGGCCTTCCCCGGCGTGTTCCGCGGCGCCCTGGACACGCGCGCCACCGACATCACCGAGTCGATGAAGCTGGCCGCCGCCGACGCCATCGCCGCCCTGGTCGGCGCCGACGCGGCCGCCGGCTACGTCATCCCCGGCCAGTTCGACGAGCGAGTCGCCCCCGCCGTAGCCGCCGCCGTAGCCGCCCAGGCCCGCGCCGACGGCGTAACCCGCCGCTAACCCCGCCCCCACCTGCCCCCGCCCCCACCGCCAACCCCACCAATGACATTTCCCTCCCCAGCCCCTACCCGGGCTGGGAGGGAAGGGCATGGTTGTGACACTCTGCCTACTCTTCGGGGTACGTTGCCACAACCATGCGCTACCGGGGTCGCCAGACCCGGCGCGCCCGGACGGCGTGGCTCCAGTGTCGGGCGCCGGGGCCGGGTCGGTAGGGTGTGGGGCATGTTTGCTGCGACTGCTGCGCGTATTGACGCTGATGATCCGCTGTCCGGGCTCGAACTCGGGGAGCGTCCTGAGCCCACCGCCCCGGACGGCTGGACGACGGTGACGGTGAAGGCGGCCGCGCTCAATCATCACGATGTGTGGACGCTGCGCGGGGTGGGCATCTCGGCGGACCGGCTGCCGATCGTGCTCGGCTGTGACGCGGCGGGGATCGACGCGGACGGCAACCAGGTCGTGGTGCACGCGGTCATCGCCGACCCCGATGCGGGCGGCGGCGACGAGACCCTCGATCCGCGCCGCTCACTGCTCTCCGAACGCCACGACGGCGCCTTCGCCGAGCGGGTCTGCGTGCCGCGGCGCAACCTGGTCCCGAAGCCGTCGGCCCTGTCCTTCGAGGAGGCCGCCTGCCTGCCGACGGCCTACCTGACCGCGTACAAGATGCTGTTCGAGAAGTCCGGCGTCCAGCCGGGCGCGACCCTGCTCGTTCAGGGCGCGGGCGGCGGGGTGGCCACGGCGATCATCGTGCTCGGCCGCGCGGCCGGCTACCGGGTGTGGGCGACCAGTCGCAGCGAGGCCAAGCGCGAGCAGGCCCTCAAGCTCGGCGCCGATCAGGTCTTCCCGGCCGGGGCGAGGCTGCCGGAACGGGTTGACGTCGTCATGGAGACCGTCGGGCAGGCCACCTGGGCGCATTCCGTCCGGTCACTCAAGCCCGGCGGCCGGATCGTGATTTCCGGTGCGACCAGCGGCGATGCCCCGCCAGCCGAACTAACCCGGGTGTTCTTCACCCAGCTGTCGGTGACCGGCTCAACGATGGGTTCCCGCGACCAGCTCGGTCGGCTGGCCAGGTTCTGCGAGCAGACCGGGGCCCGCCCGGTGATCGACCGGGTGCTGCCGCTGGCGCAGGCCCGCGAGGGCTTCCAGGCCATGATCACGGGCGACCTGTTCGGCAAGATCGTCTTCACGCTCTAGCCGCGCGGGGTCGCTCGGCCGGCCGCACTCGGCCGGCAGCACGAGGGAGCCTCAGTCCTGCTTGGCCGGGTTCTCGGTCTCGTCCGCGGGCGCTTCGGCCTGGTCAGCGGGGTTCTCCGGGGTCTGAGGGCCTGCGCCGCGCCGTCCCGGGGCGTCGTGGCCGGGACCGAAGATCTCGGACTTGATCCGCTCCAGCGCGTCTTCGAGGATCGTGCGCAGGTCGCTGATCACGTTCTCGCCGGCCGCCGAGGACTGCAGGGCCAGCCTCCGCAGGTCGGAGGTGAACTGGACGGCCAGCCGCTCCAGGTCGCGCAGCGTCCCGAAGTCGAGCGCTCCGGGCCAGCCTGGCCCGCCGGCCCGGCCCCGCATGCGCGCCCAGTCTTCCCAGCCGCGCCGCCCGGGCCAGTCCGTCCAGCCGGGTCCCTGGCCCCATCCCGGGCCGCCGATCCCGCCCGGATGCTCCCAGTCCTGCTCACCGGAGTGGAACCGGGCGCCGGCGGGCTCGCCGAGCCGGCCAGCCCCCAGGGCCTCGTCGCGGGCACGCTGGGTTTCCTCGCGGAGCCGCCGGGCCTGCTCGTGCACCCGCCGGGCAGCTTCGGGCCCGCCTGCCGCGCCGCCGCCTGCCGCGCCGCCGCCTGCTGCCGCGCCGCCGCCTGCTGCCGCGCCGCCGAGATCCTCGTCGTGCTCCTCCTCGCGGACGCGCTCCCGCTGCCCGTGGGCTTGATCACGGGCTTGATCGCGGGCCTGCCGCACTTGCTCGCGAGCCTGTTCCTTGGCCTGCCTGGCCTGCTCGCGAGCCTCGTCGCGGGCCTGCCTGGCCTGCTCGCGGACGTCGGTGGCCACATCCCGGCCCACCCGGCGCGACTCACGCGCTGCCCAGGTCAGCTCCTCGCGGAGGCTGCGCACGGTCTGCCTGACGTCTTCCCTGACCTCGCGGACGATGTCGCTGACCGACGCGGACAGTTCCTCCTCGAGCTCGTCGAGCTCATCGCTGCGGCTGCGCAGCTCATCACGGCCGGCCTCGGTGATCCGGTAGACCTTGCGGCCGTCTACCTCATCGTGCGTGACCAGGCCCTCTTCCTCGAGCCGGGCCAGCCGGGGGTAGATCGTGCCGGGGGAGGGCGAGTACACGCCCATGAACCGGTCGCGCAGCAGCCGGATGACCTCGTAGCCGTGCCTGGGCTCTTCATCAAGGAGCCTGAGCAGGTACAGCCGGAGGCTGCCATGGCGGAATACCGGACTCAACTGGCCTCGCCTTCCATCTCACTCTCATTATCAGGCTGTTGAGCAGCCCTTTGTTCGGCCTGCGGCGCCGCTCCGCGCCCGGCGCGTCGCAGCAGCATGACCCGGCCGGACATGGTGGTCACGGACACCTGCCCGGAACCGGCGCCAAGACTACCGCTAACGCTACGAGACGCCGGCGCCGAGGATCGTCTAAGCTCGGCAAATTCGCTCCGGACGTCACCCGAGACGGAGTGCAGGTTCACCCGGGCGTCGGCTTCGGCCGGGAGCCTGAGCACCACCTCGCCGGAAACCGTGGTGACCTGCATCCCGCCCAGCGGGTCGAGGTCGACGTCCGCGGTCACGTCGCCGCTCACCACGCTCGCGTCGAGGCGTTCGAGCCAGCCGTCCGCCAGCGTCAGGTCGCCGGACACGGTCCTGAAGTTCAGCCTGCCGTTGATCCCCTGCGCCTCGAGCGCCCCGGACACGGTGTTGGCGTCCACGTCCCCGGTGATGCCGTCCAGCATGATCCCGCCGGAGACGCTCTTGACCGAAGCCCGCGAGCTGATGCCGGACATGACGGCGGTCGCGCTGACCACGCCGACCTGCGTCGGGCACTTCCGCGGCACGCTCACCGTCACCGTGGCGGAATGGCGCTGCGGCCGCAGCCACTTCAGCAGGCCCTCCCAGCTGAGGTTCTCGTGCGCGACGGTCAGGACCCCGCCCTCGTAGGTGACGCTGAGCGGGTCGCCCTCGACGCTGGACACCTGGAGCGACGGCTTCCCGTCGGTGGCGAGCACCGCCACTGAGCCGGCGATGAGCCTGACCCGCAGCCCGGTCACGTCGTCGAACTCCAGGCTCGTCGGAGCCTCGATGGTCCACTGCGCCATCTCACTCGTCGGCATTCCACCCGTCCTTCCCGTAGCCGCGGCCAGTACACCTAACGATATATCTCATTTTGCCAAAGTCAAGATGTATCGCGAGAGGTCGCCGAGAGGCGAGGCAGGATGTCCCAGGTGACGCCGGGGCGCCGGGGCGCCGCCGGGACGCCGCCGGGACGCCGGGGCAGTCACCCGGCTCGTTCGGGATCTCGGGTCTTCGGGTTAGTCCTCTTCGTCGTCGAGCCGGGCCAGCCAGCTGGCCAGCCGGTCCACGGCGACGTCGAAGCCCGGGTTGAGGTCGACGAAGTCACGCAGCCGCGCGGCCAGCCAGGCCAGCGAGACCTGCTCGTCGCCGCGCCTTTCCTCGAGTTCCTCGATACCGCGGTCCGTGAAGTACATCAGTACATCAAGCCCCCGAGGGGATCGCCGTCTCGATGATCTCCCGGTGGGTGCTGGCGTGCTTGGCCGCCGAACCGGCCGCCGGCGCGGAACTCGCCGGCAGCGACACCATGCCCACCTCACGGCTCAGCACTCGCGGGAGCTTCAGCGCCATGGTCGGCCAGGCCCCCATGTTGGCCGGCTCCTCCTGCACCCAGGTGACCATCTCGGCGTTGGGGTAGCGGGCCAGTTCGGCGCAGAGCTCGGACACCGGCAGCGGGTACAGCCGCTCGACCCGGACGATGGCGACCTCGGTCGCGTTCACCTCCCGCTGCCGTGCGGCCAGGTCGTAGTACACCTTGCCGGAGCACAGCACCACCCGGCGAATGCCCGCATCATCCTGGCCCCACGCAGAACCGATGAGCGCCCTGAACGACCCGCTGGTGAAGTCGCTGACCGCCGAGGCGGCCGCCTTCAGCCGAAGCATGGACTTCGGGGTGAACACGATCAGCGGCTTGTGCCGCCCGGACAGGCCCTGCCAGCGCAGCAGGTGAAAGTAGTTGCCCGGCGTGGTCGGCATGGCCACCGTCATGTTGTCCTGCGCGCACAGCGAGAGAAAGCGCTCCACCCGGGCGGAGGAGTGGTCGGGCCCCTGGCCGTCGTAGCCGTGCGGCAGCAGCAGCACCACGCCGGAACGCTGACCCCACTTCTGCTCACCGGAGCTGATGAACTCGTCCAGGATCGTCTGCGCGCCGTTGACGAAGTCACCGAACTGGGCTTCCCAGCAGACCAGGGCTTCCGGGCGGGCGACGGAGTAGCCGTACTCGAAGCCCACCGCCGCGAACTCCGACAGCAGCGAGTCGTGCACGAAGAACTTCGCCGCGCCGGAGTCGAGCTGCTTGAGCGGCGTGTACTCCGCGCCGGTGTGCCGGTCCACCAGCACCGCGTGCCGCTGCCCGAACGTGCCGCGCCTGCTGTCCTGGCCGACCAGCCGCACCGGGTAGCCGTCCAGGAGCAGCCCGCCGAAGGCCAGCAGCTCGCCGGTCGCCCAGTCGATGGCGTCTTCCTCGCGCATGGCGGCGCGCCGGTCGAGCAGGGGCTTGAGCCGCGGGTGGGGAGTGAAGTCCGCGGGCAGGTTGACCTGGGTGTCGATGATCCGCTTGACGACCTCGGCGCTCACCGCGGTCGGCACGGCCTCGTGGTTGACCGGGCGGTCCTCCGGCTCGGGCTTGCGCACGGTGCCGGGTTCGGCCGGCCGGTCCGCCGCGTCCCTGGTCTCGGTGAAGGCGCGCTCGAGATGCTGCTGGTAGTCGCGCAGCGCCGCCTCGGCCTCTTCCATCGTGATGTCGCCGCGGGCGATCAGCGACTCGGTGTACACCTTCCTGGTCGAGCGCTTGGCCTCCACCAGGTCGTACATGAGCGGCTGGGTGAACGACGGGTTGTCGGTCTCGTTGTGCCCCCGCTTGCGGTAGCACACCATGTCGATGACCACGTCCTTCTTGAACGCCTGCCGGTAGGCGAAGGCCAGCCGGGCGATCCGCACGACGGCCTCGGGGTCGTCGCCGTTGACGTGGAAGATCGGCGCCTGGATCATCCGGGCGACGTCGGTCGCGTACACGCTGGACCGCGAGTACTGCGGGGCGGTGGTGAAGCCCACCTGGTTGTTCACGATGACGTGCACGGTGCCGCCGGTACGGTACCCGCGCAGCAGCGACAGGTTCAGCGTCTCGGCCACCACGCCCTGCCCGGCGAACGCCGCGTCGCCGTGGATGAGTACGGGCAGCACGGTGAAGCCGGGCTCGCCCTTGTCGATGACGTCCTGCCTGGCCCGGACCACGCCCTCGAGCACCGGGTCGACCGCCTCGAGGTGGCTCGGGTTGGCCACCAGCGAGGTCTTGATCTGGGTGCCGTCGGGGGCGCGGAAGGTCCCCTCCGCGCCGAGGTGGTACTTGACGTCGCCGGAACCCTGGGTGCTGCTCGGGTCCAGGTTGCCCTCGAACTCCTTGAAGATCTGCGCGTAGGACTTGCCGACGATGTTGGCCAGCACGTTCAGCCGCCCGCGGTGGGCCATGCCGATGACGGCCTCGTCCAGGTGCCCCTGGGCCGCCTCGGCCAGCACCGCGTCGACCAGCGGGATCAGCGACTCGGCGCCTTCCAGGGAGAACCTGCGCTGGCCGACGAACTTGGTCTGCAGGAACATCTCGAACGCCTCGGCCACGTTGAGCCGGGACAGGATGCGGATCTGCTCGTCGTGTTCGGCCCGCGGGTGCGGGATCTCGATCCGGTCCTGCAGCCAGCGGCGCTCTTCGGGATCCTGGATGTGCATGTACTCGGTGCCGACGGTGCGGCAGTACGAGTCACGCAGCACGCCCAGGATGTCCCGCAGCTTCATCCGCGACTTCCCGCCGAAGCCACCGGTGGGGAAGTCGCGCTCCAGGTCCCACAGGGTCAGGCCGTGCAGGTTGATGTCCAGGTCGGGATGCTTGCGCTGGGTGACCTCGAGCGGGTTGGTGTCGGCCATCAGGTGGCCGCGTACCCGGTAGGCGTGGATCAGCTCCTGCACCCGGGCGGACCTGGCCACGTCGTCCTCGTGCCCGGCCGGGAAGTCCCTGACCCAGCGGACCGGCTCGTACGGGATGCGCAGCGCGGCGAAGATCTCGTCGTAGAAGCCGTCCTCGCCGAGCAGCAGCCGGTGGATCTTCTGCAGGAACTCGCCCGACTGGGCGCCCTGGATGATCCGGTGGTCGTAGGTCGAGGTGAGCGTGACCGACTTGCTGACCGCCAGCCGGGCCAGGGTTTCCTCGGACGCCCCGGCGTAGGCGGCCGGGTACTCCATCGCCCCGACGCCCACGATGCAGCCCTGGCCCGCCATCAGCCGCGGCACCGAGTGCTCGGTGCCGATCGTGCCCGGGTTGGTGATCGTCGCGGTGGTGCCCTGGAAGTCGGTGACCGCGAGCTTGCCCGCGCGGGCCCGCCGGACGACGTCCTCGTAGGTCGTCCAGAACTGGCGGAAGTCCATCTCCTCGGCCATCTTGATGTTCGGCACGAGCAGCTGCCGGGAGCCGTCGGCGCCCTGCACGTCGATGGCCAGCCCCAGGTTGATATGGTCCGGCCGGGCGATGGCGGGCTTGCCGTTCTCCTCGGTGTAGGCGTCGTTCATCTCCGGCAGCACCTTGAGCGCCGCGACCACCGCGTACCCGATCAGGTGCGTGAACGACACCTTGCCGCCGCGGCCGCGGCGCAGGTGGTTGTTGATGACGATCCGGTTGTCCACGAGCAGCTTGGCCGGGACCGCGCGGACGCTGGTCGCGGTGGGCACGGCCAGGCTCGCCGTCATGTTAGTGACGGTGCGGGCGGCGGCGCCGCGCAGCCTGCTGACCTCAGCTCCGCTTGGCGCGGAAGGAGGCGCAGCGGCCGGGGGAGCGGGGGACGCCTGCGGGGCCGGCGCAGGCGGCGCGGGCGCCGGCGCCCGCGCGGGGGACTGAGCCGGAGCCGGCGCGGGGGCCGGGGCCTGAGCCTGGGGAGGCGCCTGAGCCGCGGCGGCGGCCTGGCGGCCGATGACCGGCTGGGGGCCCGTTCCGGTCGGGAGGGTGGGCTGGTAGTCGGCGAAGAAGCTCCACCACGCCCGGTCCACCGAACCGGGGTCAGCCAGGTACCTCTGATATAGCTCCTCGACGAGCCATTCGTTGGCGCCGAAGTCGGCCTGGCTCGCGGCGTGATCCGGTGCGGCTCCCTGGCGCGACTGGTGCGGCGCGCTGGCTGGCTGGTGTGGTGGCCCGGGCTCTCGTGACGCTTCGGGCTCGCGGACCTCCGCGCTACCCTGCGGTGACCCAGAAGACACGGCTGACATCGACCGTCAAACCTTCTTCCGACAATGTGTAATCGTTTGGCTTGCCTCTGCCCATCAAGGCTACCCGCCGCCATCCGGACCAGGGTCTGAGAACTGTAGGCAACTTACGGTGCGCGTGTGGCCTGAGTCACTTGCCGCTGCTCTGGCCCGCTCCCGGCCACGGCCTCAGGGAAAGTCCCTGTCACGGCCGTTGCCGGCCGGTACCATCGGCGGGAACGGCAAATGGATATCCGGATTTAGCCCCCGCCGCTGTGGTTTCACCGGGGGTCATCCTCTTGACGGCAAGGCACAGGTGACAAGGGAACCGACCGGCCATCCCGAGGCTGACGGCGCCTGGGGTCCCTCGGGTCCCCCGCGTCCCCGGTCGACGCGTGCCGGAACCGGCCCCATCCCGCGTGCCGGAACCGGCCCCATCCCGCGTGCCGGAACCGGCCCCATCCCGCGTGCCGCCACCGGGCCCATCCCGCGCGTTCCGGCCGGCCCCGATCGGGCCGGTGATGATCCGTGGAGCGGGACGGCTCCCGGGTTCGAGTTCGAGGGACGCCGTTCCCGGCCCGCCCGGGGACCCCGCCGGACCCCGCCCGCCCGGGGCCGCAACCCCAGCGAGCACCCCGGCCCGCGGGAGACAGGCCCCCAGGAGGCGCTGCGCGAGCCGCGGCGTTTCCGGTACACGCAGACGGTAAGCCAGCCGCTGTCCGTGCCGCCACAGGCGTGGCCCGACGACAGTCAGCCGGCCACGCCCGGATTCGAATTCGACGACGGTACGCAGGCCGGCCCCGCCGGCCCGCGCCCGTCCGGCCCGCGCCCGTCCGGGCCCCGCCCCGCTGGCCCGCGGCGGGGCAGCCCGGCCGGCACCCGCGAGGAGGGGCCGGCGAGGGCAGCCGTCTCCGAGTGGGCCAAACTGCTCCGCTCGATGCTGCCCCAGCCGGTCAAGCGCCGCTGGTCCCAGGAGTTCATGGCCGGGCTCGAGTTCCGCGGCTGGGGGATCCGGGTGGCGATCCCGATCCTCGCTATGGTCGTCTTCGGCGTCGCCGTCGTCGTGATAGCCGGCGCGAACAGCGGCAACGCCGGGCCTACCCCGCCCGCGGCCTCCCTCGGCTTCCCGCCCGCGACGCTGGCGGGCAACGACTTCACGGTCGCGGCCAGCGGCCGCGGCATCAGCCAGACGCTGGGCCGGGTGACGAGCGCCGGCGACGAGATCGTGGCGGCGGGGTCGCAGGCCGGCGCGCGCATCGCGCGGGCCCAGTTCTTCGTGTCGCTGGACGACGGGCGTACCTGGACGATGGGGACGGTCAAGTCGGCGGCCGGCGGCGTGCCCCCGCCCGGGCACGGCGCCATCTTCGTGGCCGGCGGCCAGGGCGCGTGGGTCGCCCTCGGTCCCGGCTCGATCTGGACCAGCCCGGACGGCCGGACGTGGACGCTCACGCCGGGCAACGGGATGCCGCTGCTGCCCGGCGACCAGATCAGCGCGGTGACCCGGACGGCGGACGGCTTCATCGCCGTGGGCGCCAGCGTGCCCGGCGGTGACGCGGCCAGGTCCACCCCGCTGGTCTTCCTGTCGGCCAACGGGATCAGCTGGGACCGGCTCGGCGCGGCGCGGCTGCACCTGGCCGCGGGCGGCGGCCGCGCCCTGGACCTCAAGTACGTGGCGGCGGCCGGGAAGCGGATCATGATCGCGGGGGACGTCTTCACCACCAAGGTCACCGGTAAGCCCAAGCGGACGGTGACGGTGCAGGTCGGCGCCGCCTGGCTGAGCGGCGACGGCGGCGCGAGCTGGGCGCCGACCGCGGGTTCGGCCGCCGGGCCGGGCGCGCAGCCGCAGATAGCCGGGGTGGCGGCGGCCGGCCAGGGGTTCGTCCTGCTGCGGCCGGCCATCGTCGCCAAACGACCGGCCGTCGACGCCTTTTATTCACCGAACGGCCTGGGCTGGACGTTCCAGGCCACCCTCAGCGCGGCGGGCGGGTTCACCGCCGCGATGGCGAACGGCGGTCCGGCCGGAACTGTGCTCACTGGGATAACAGGCGTCACGGGCCAGGCGGGGCGCACCCTGACCGCGTTCGTCTCCGCGAACGGCCGGGCCTGGCGGCAGACCCGCCCCCTCGGCCCCGCCGCGTCGGAAGCGGTCTCAGGCGTGGCGCTGGCCCCGGACGGCGCCGTGGTCACGGCGGGCATCAGCGCGGGCCCGGACAGCCGCCAGCCGGTGATCACCCTGACCGGGACCAGCGCCGCGGCGCAGCAGGTGGAGCTCGCGAAGATCCCAGGCGCGGTCGAGCCGGAGGTGGCCGTCAACGGCGTCGCCGCCCGCGGCAGCACGCAGGTCGCGGTGGGCAGCGCCAACGGCTTTCCCGCCGCGTGGACCTCGGTCGACGGCGGCAGCTCGTGGAGCCGGGCCACCGGTGCCACCCCGGCGGTGCTCAGCCGGCCGGGGACGCAGCAGCTGACCAGCGTGACGCGCGGCACCACGGGGTGGCTCGCCGTGGGCGGCGTCACGGCGAACGCCGCCGAGCACCCGGTCGTCGTCGTCTCGGCCGACGGCAACAGCTGGCAGGCGGCCGACGGCGCGCCCGTGTTCGGCGCGCCCGGGCTGTTCACCGAGCAGGCCGCCGCCGACGGCCAGGGCTATGTCATCGTCGGCCGCCAGAAAATCAGGCAGATCCAGAACGGCAGGACCGTCTCCGTCCGCACCGTCGCCGCAGCCTGGTGGTCGGCCGGCCTGTCCGGCTGGCAGCGCGCCGGGAACGCGGCCTCGGCCGGCGGGGCGGGCGCGCTCGACGGAGCGGGGGCCAGGCAAATGGTGGCCGTCACCGCCAGCTCGGGCGGCTTCGTGGCGGTGGGCTCGCACGGCGGCCAGCCGTCGGCCTGGATCTCGGCGGACGGCGGCCGGACCTGGCGGCAGGCCGACCTGCCCCTGCCGGTCGGCTCCACCCGGGCCGTGCTTGAGCACGTCGCGAGCACCGGCCGCGTCATGGCCGCCGTGGGCACCGCGGTCACCACCACCGGCCGCTCGGTGCCGTTCGCGGCCAGCTCATCCAACGGCGGGGCCAGCTGGGTCGAGTCGGCGCTCCCGGTTCCCGCGGGCCTGTCCTCGGTCACGGCCCTGGCCGCGGCGGGGGGCACCTTCACCGCCACAGGGACCTACGGCAGCACCCCCGGCCATCAGGACGTGGTGGTGTGGACGTCGCCGAACGGGGCGTCGTGGCGTGCCGCCGAACCCGCCGGGCAGGGCCTGACCGGGCCGGGCATCCAGGCCATCACCAGCCTCACGGCATCCGGCAGCACGCTGACCGGCGTGGGCTTCACCGCCTTCCCGGCCGGCGAGCAGCCCGTCTTCTGGCAGTCCCCGATCAGGTGATTGCTACCGGCTGGCCGAAGACGTCGTCCCGGCGGTTGCCGAGGCTGGGCAGGCTGGCCCGGACGGTCTCGATCAGGTCGGTGTCGACCTCCGCGACCGCCACTGAAGGCGCGGGCCCGAGGTCGGCCCGGACCACGCCGAGCGGGTCGACGAGCATGCTGCGGCCGATGCCGGTCGCGGCCCGGGTGGGCCGCTCGTCCGGGTCGGGGACCTGCCCCACGGCGGCGACCCAGACGGTGTTCTCGATGGCCCGCGCCCGCACCAGCGTGACCCAGTGCTCCTCCTTGAACAGCCCGGCGGCCCACGCGGCGGGCAGCACCAGCAGTTCGGCCCCGGCCACCGCCAGCGCCCGGGACAGCTCGCCGAACCGCACGTCGTAGCAGATCTCCAGGCCGGTGCGCACCCCGGCGAGCGTGCAGGCGACGGGGGCGGACCCCGGCGCGACCTGGTCGGACTCGCGATGCCCGAACGCGTCGAACAGGTGCAGCTTGCGGTAGGAGGCGACCAGCTCGCCGGCTCCGTCGTAGGCCACGGCGGTGTTGTACACCCGGCCGTCCGGAGCGGGCTCGAAGACGCCGGCCACGAGCGCGACCCCGGTCTGCTTCGCCGCGGCGGCCAGCCCGGCGCAGAACGGGCCGTCCAGCGGCTCGGCCGCGGCGCGCAGGTCCGAGCCGAACCTGATCTGGGTGGCCTCCGGGAATACCGCCAGGTCAGCGCCCTGGTTGGCGGCCTCCGCCAGGGCGTCCCTGACGCGCCCGGAGTTGACGTCAGGCCGTGAGCTGACCGGGATCTGGCACAACGCGACTCGCATATCCGCAGCCTAACTCGCGCGCCGGGGGCCGCGGCATGATGTCATGGCCCAGTGAACCGACCACTGCTTAACCGGCGCCTGGACGGCCTGGGGACGACGATCTTCGCCGAGATGTCCGCTCGGGCGGTCGCGACCGGATCGATCAACCTGGGCCAGGGCTTCCCCGACCGGGACGGCCCGGCCTCGGTCGCCCGGGCCGCGGCCGACGCCATCCTGGCCGGCCGCGGCAACCAGTACCCGCCGGGCCCGGGCATACCGGAGCTGCGCCAGGCCATCGCCGCGCACGACGAGCGGTTCTGGGGCCTGCGCTACGACCCGGCCGACGAGGTGCTGGTCACCGCGGGAGCCACCGAGGCGATCGCCGCCGCCATGCTCGCCCTGGTCGAGCCGGGCGACGAGGTGATCGCGTTCGAGCCCTACTACGACTCCTACGCGGCGAACATCGCCATGGCGGGCGGCGTCCGCGTCCCGGTCACGCTGCGCCCGCCTGATTTCCGCCCCGACCTGATCGAGCTGGCCAAGGCGGTGACCGACCGGACCAGGCTCATCCTGCTGAACAGCCCGCACAACCCGACCGGTTCGGTCTTCTCCCGCGACGAGCTCGCCGCGATCGCGCGCCTGGCCGTCGAGCGCGACCTGCTCGTGGTCACCGACGAGGTCTACGAGCACCTGGTCTTCGACGGCGAGCACGTGCCGATCGCCGGGTTCCCCGGCATGCGCGAGCGGACCGTGTCGGCCAGCTCCGCGGGCAAGACGTTCTCCTTCACCGGCTGGAAGATCGGCTGGGTCAAGGCGGCGCCCGAGCTGGTGACCGCGGTGAAGACGGCCAAGCAGTTCCTGACCTTCGTCAGCGGCGGCCCGTTCCAGTACGCGGTGGCCGAGGCGCTCGCCCTGCCCGCCGAGTACTACGCCACGCTGCGCGATGACCTGAAGGCCCAGCGTGACCTGCTCACCGCCGGGCTGGACGAGATCGGCTTCGTGGTCTACCCGCCGCAGGGCACCTACTTCGTCACCGCCGACATCAGGCCCCTGGGCTACCAGGACGGCGTGGAGTTCTGCCGGAACCTGCCCGACCGCGCGGGCGTGGTCGCCATCCCCACCGCTATCTTCTACGACCACAAGGAACTGGCCCGCAGCCACGTCCGGTTCGCCTTCTGCAAGCAGCCCGAGGTGCTGACCGAGGCGCTAGCGCGCCTTTCCCGGCTCGCCCGAGGCTGACCCGGCCGCCTCCAGGGTCGCGGCCCAGCTCGCCAGGAGGTTCAGCCCGTCTGCCGACGGGGTGCCGGGCTCGGCGGAGTACGCGGAGACCCGCAGGCCTTCGTCCGCGGCGATGTCCATCGCCTCGTACGCCAGGGTGAGGTCGCCGACGACCGGGTGATGGAAGCGCTTGACCCCGGTGCGGTGGAAGCGCACGTTGTGCGCGGCCCACCAGGTGCGGAAGATCTCGCTCCGGGTCGACAGCTCCCCGATCAGGCCGGACAGCGCCTGATCGTGCGGGTTGCGCCCGGCCTCGGATCGCAGCATCGCCACCGTGTCCCGGGCCTGGCGTTCCCAGTCGAGGTAGAACTGCGGCGCGCCGGGGTCAAGGAACAGGAACCGGGCGGCGTTGGCGGGCTGGGCCGGGCTCGTCAGTATCGGAGAGAAGAGCGCCTGGCCGAGCCGGTTCGCGGCCAGGATGTCCAGGCGCCCGTTCCGCACGTACGCCGGGGTGGTGGTCATCGAGTCCAGGATGCGCTGCACGCTCGGGCGGACCTGCTGCCCGGCGGGGCGGCGGGGCGCTCGCGCCGCGGGGCTGGCCGCCCGGGCCAGGTCGAACAGGTGCGCGCGTTCGGCCTCATCCAGGTGCAGCGCGCGGGCCAGCGCCTCAAGCACGCTCTCCGACGCGCCGCGCGCGTTTCCCCGTTCCAGGCGGGTGTAGTAGTCGACGCTGACCCCGGCGAGCATCGCGACTTCCTCCCGGCGCAGTCCGGCGACGCGCCGGTTGCCGCCGTAGGCGGGCAGGCCCGCCTGCTCCGGGGTGATCCTGGCCCGCCGGGAGGTCAGGAAGTCACGGATCTCGTTCCGGTTGTCCATGGCTACGAGGTTACGTTCCGTCCCGGCCGCGCTGGGAGGCCCTCTCAGTACCCGGAACGACAGGCTCTCCCACACCGGGGCCGTCCCCGGTTTCATTATCTTCATGCGAGCGACCTTGATGTACGGTGCCGGTGACGTGCGGGTGGAGACCGTGCCCGATGCGGCGCTGCGGGAACCCACCGACGCCGTGGTGCGGGTGCTGCGCTCGGCCATCTGCGGCAGCGACCTGTGGCCTTACCAGTCGATGCCGCCCGCCGGACAGGGCAGGCCCATGGGTCATGAGTTCCTGCCTGAAGCGCGGTGACCTGGTGGTCACGCCGTTCGTATGGGCGGACAACACCTGCGACTTCTGCCGTGAGGGGCTGCACACCTCCTGCCGGCACGGCGGCCGCTACGGCTTGGACGGCGTGGACGGCGGGCAGGGCGAGGCCGTGCGGGTGCCGCTAGCGCAGGGCACCCTGGTCAAGTTGCGGGCCGGGGTGGATGAGGCGCTGTTGCCGTCGCTGCTCACTTTGTCCGATGTCTTCTGCACCGGCCACCACGCCGCGGTGAAGGCCGGGGTCAGCCCGCGCACGGCGGTGACGGTGATCGGCGACGGCGCGGTCGGGCTGTGCGCGGTCCTGGCGGCCCGGCGGCTGGGCGCCGAGCGGATCCTGCTGATGGGCCGGCATAAGGAGCGCACCTGCAGGCGCTCCAGACGGCGTTCGGCGTGGTCCGCGACGGCGGTGTGATCAGCCGGGTTGGCGTGCCGCAGTACACCGATGGGCCGGTCGGGTTCGGCATGATCATGCGCAACATCACGCTGACCGGCGGCGCATGCCCGGCCCGGGCCTACATCGAGGAACTCCTGCCCGACGTGCTCGACGGCCGCATCGAGCCGGGCCGGGTCTTCGACCGCACCATCAGCCTGGACCAAACCCCGGACGGCTACCGCGCCATGGCCAGCCGCGAGGCGCTGAAGGTCCTCATCCGCCCCTGAGCGACCAAAGAGACGGAGTAATCACCATGGAACAACGACCGCTGGGACGCACCGGCGTCTCGGTCAGCAAGTTGTGGCTCGGGGCCATGATGTTCGGCGACTGGGGCACCAAGGATCACGACGAGAGCATCCAGATCATCCACCGCGCGCTGGATGCCGGGATCAACTTCGTCGACACCGCCGACGTCTACTCCCGCGGCGAGTCCGAGGTCATCGTCGGCAAGGCCCTGGCCGGCGGCCGGCGCGACGACGTCGTGCTCGCGAGCAAGGCGCACATGCCCGCAAACTGCTGGCCGCACGGCGCTGGTCACCTGCGCTTCATCCATGCGGAGCCGGGCCAGCCGCTGCTGAGCATCCGGCTGGAACCGCATGTCACCTCTCACGGAACCTACGGGTCCGCCGCCGGGGCCGGCAGGTACGGATAGGGGGCTCAGGACTACCACGGTGGTGGTGGCAGGCCCATGGCGGGCGGCTGGCCGGGCGGCCACCATGGGACGTATGTTCCTGATAGCCCTGGTAGTGATCGGTTCGGTCTGCGGGGCCTTTGCGCTCGCGGTGATCCACGCGGATCGCGTGAACAAGTGGCTGTGGGTCTTGCCCCAGCGCCTGCGGGGGCGCGGCTGGGGTTGGCTGCTGGTCCCCCTCGGGGTGGCGTACGCCATGCTCGACCGCACCGACCACCGGTTCGTCGCGGTGGCCGTCCTGGCCGGGGTGCTAGCCCCGATCCTTGCTCCGCGGCTGGCCAGGAAGGCGGTGCCCTACGTCGTGCTGGCCCTCGCCGCCTACGGGCTCGCGCTGGCCAAGGGCTACCACGACGGGAACAACCAGTCGATCCTCTACGGGCTGGTGCTCGCGGGCGCCGGGTCCTGGCGCACGCACCTGGTGCTACCGCAGGCCATGCTGTTCTTCGCGGCCGGCCTGTGGCTGGTCGTCCGGGTGCAGGCGCCGGGAGCCGGCTGGGTCCACGCGATCGCCGCCCGCTGGCGCAGCGGCGCCCGCCGCGGGATCCTGCCCTGGCAGGGCTTCCTGCTGCTGCCGGTCGTGGTGCTGGCCATGGAACTGCTGGGAGCCCGCGACTGGTTCGGCGTGCCGTGGATGACCGTGCCGCTGGTCGTCGCCGCCGACGCGGCCGCGGTCGCCGCCAGCCTGGTCCTGGTGTTCCGCTCGCGGGTTTGGGCGGCGACGCTGGCCGAGGCGGGGCTGCTGGTCCTGGGCGGCTACGGCATCCTCATCGCCACGTTCTGGCCCGCCATGCCCGGGTCCCTCTACGGCTTCGCCGCGCTCGACAATCCGCGGGCCGGCACTCTCGGCGCTGGTCTGCAGGGTGCTGTCGTGCTCGCCCTGGGCCTATGGCTGGCGCCGCGGGTGATGCGCGAGTATCGCGGCGTCCCGGCCGACCTGGAGCTCGCGGAGCGGGCCAGCCAGCTGACCCAGCGGGTGCAGACGCTGACGCAGACCCGCAGCGACGCCGTGGACACGGCGGTGGCGGAACTGCGCCGGATCGAGCGGGACCTGCACGACGGCGCGCAGGCCCGGCTGGTCGCGCTCGGCATGAGCCTGCAGGCGGCCGAACGGCTCTTCGCCAGCAGCCCGGAGGCGGCGCTCGCGCTGGTCACCGAGGCGAAGGAGAGCTCCTCCCGGGCCCTGACCGAGCTGCGCGACCTGGTCCGCGGCATCTACCCGCCGGTGCTCGCCGACCGCGGCCTCGGCGACGCCATCCGGGCGCTGGCCCTGGACACGCCGCTGCACACCGTGCTTGACATCGACCTGCCCGGGGAGGTGGATATGCCGGTCGCCGCGGCGGTCTACTTCTCGGTCGCCGAGGCGCTGGCGAATGTGACGAAGCACGCGGATGCCCGTTCGGTCCATATCCGGCTCAGCCACGCGGCCGGGATGCTGCGTGCGGAGGTCACCGACGACGGCGCCGGCGGGGCCGACCTCGCCCTCGGGACCGGGCTGATCGGAGTGGAGCGCAGGCTCGCGACGTTTGATGGCATCCTGGCGGTGAGCAGCCCGCCGGGCGGCCCGACCATCGTCGTCATCGAGGTACCGTGCGCATTGTCATCGGCGAAGACCTCTTCCTGCTGAGGGACGGCCTGGTCAGGCTGCTCACCGCGCACGGGTTCGAGATCGCCGCGGCGGTCGCCAGCGCCCCCGAGCTGCTCAGGGCGCTCGTCGACGAGCGGCCTGACGTGGGGATCGTGGACGTCCGGCTGCCGCCCTCGCACACCGACGATGGGCTCCGCGCGGCGCTGCAGGCGCGCAGCCAGGTACCTGGCCTGCCGGTGCTCGTGCTGTCCCAGTACGTGGAGCAGCTATACGCCCGCGAGCTGCTGGCCGACCAGGCCGGCGGCGTCGGCTACCTGCTGAAGGACCGCGTGTTCAACGACGAGGCGTTCACCGCGGCGATCCGCAGCGTGGCGGCCGGCGGCACCGTCCTGGATCCCGAGGTGGTGCAGAAGCTGATGGTGCGCCACTCTCGCACCGAGCCGGTGGCCCGGCTGACGCCGCGGGAACGTGAAGTGCTCGCGCTGATGGCCGAGGGACGGTCCAACGCCGCGATCGCGCAGCGGCTGTTCATCACAGAAAAGGCGGTGAGCAAGCACGCGGCCGGTATCTTCGGCAAGCTGGACCTGGCGCCTTCGGACGACGACAACCGGCGGGTCTTGGCCGTGCTGGCCTATCTTGGTTCCTGATGACTGAGATGATACAGATGAACGCTGAGCTGATGCGCGTGGCCGAAGCGGCGACCGGCTTCATGCCGGCCGCCGAGGGCCTCGCCCTGTTCGGCGCGGCCGCGCGCTACGCCGGCCGCGGGCCGGTGCTCGAGGTCGGCAGCTACTGCGGTAAGTCCACGATCTACCTGGCCGCGGCGGCCCGCGAGGCGGGCCAGCTTGTCGTCACCGTGGACCACCACCGCGGCTCGGAAGAGCATCAGCCGGGCTGGGAGTACCACGACCCGCGGCTGGTAGACACGGCGACCGGGCGCCTCGACACGCTGCCGAGGCTGCGGGCCACGCTGGCCACGGCCAGGCTCGAGGATGACGTGGTGGTCGTGGTGGGCCGGTCCGCGGAGGTGGCCAGGCTGTGGCGGACACCGCTCGGCATGCTGTTCATCGACGGCGGCCACACCGACCAGGCGGCGGTATCGGACTACGAGGGCTGGGCGCCGTGGGTCGCGCCGGGCGGCGTGCTGGCCATCCACGACGTGTTCGCCGACCCGGCCGAGGGCGGCCAGGCGCCGTACCGTATCTACCAGCGGGCGCTGAAGTCCGGCGCGTTCACGCAAGTCCGCCGGGAAGGCTCGCTCCGCCTGCTAGAGCGGACCGCCGACGGGATCGGCTGACCCGCGCCCGTCCCCGGCCTGGCCGGACCCGTCCGCGGCGTCCCTGAAGATCCCCGCGCCGCCGCTGAAGCCCGCCAGCGCGTCGGCCGCCAGGACCACCGCGGCCGCGGTCCAGCTGGACCGCTCCCGCGGGAACGGCGCCTGGTTGGCGAACTGCCAGCCGGTCCAGTAGGAGCCGTCCCGGTGGCGCAGGTGCTGGACGCTCGCGAACACCTCCAGGGCCTGGGCGCGCATCCCGCAGGCGTCCAGGGCGATGACCAGCTCGCAGGTCTCGGCCGCGGTGACCCACGGCTGGTCGCTCACGCAGCGGATGCCCAGGCCGGGGACCACGAACGTGTCCCAGGCCGAAGCCAGCCGGCGGGCCGCGTCCGGGCCGCGGAGCGCGCCGCCGAGGACCGGGTAGTACCAGTCCATGGCGAACCGGCCCTTGTCCGCGAACGCCTCCGGGTGGCGGGCCACCAGGTGCCCGAGCTGGTCCGCCGCGAGCTCCCAGTCCGGCCGCGGGTCGTCGGCCAGCTTGGCCAGCGCGACCGCGCAGCGCAGGCTCTGGTGGATGCTCGCGCACCCGGAAAGCAGCGCGTAGCCCCCGGGGGCGCCCGCCGCGTCGCGCTCCCAGCGGACCTCACCGCGCGGCGTGCGCAGCGCGAGCGCCCACTCCACCGCGCGGCGGACCGTCGGCCACATGACCAGGCAGTGCCGCTCGTCGCCGGTCACCAGGTACTCGTGCCAGGCGCCGACCGCGACGTACGCCGCGTGGTGGCTCTCCGCCGCCGGGTCCGTCACCCGGCCGGCCTCAACGGACCGGGGCCAGGACCCGTCGGCGCGCTGGGTGTCGCGCAGCCACCGGTAGGCGCGCCTGGCCGGCTCGCGCAGCCCGCAGGCGCTCAGGGCCATCGCGCACTCGACGTGATCCCAGGCGTCGACGTGCCCGTCTGGCCACGCGATCGCCCCCGACCGTTCCTGCATCCGGGCGATGGACTCGCCCGTCGCGAGCACCTCGGCCCGGCTCAGTGGTTCCCCGGGAAGCTCCTGCCCGTCAGCCATCCGCCCGCCCCGGCTTGACCGCGTACACCACCAGGCTCTTCCCGATGAGCGGGTTCAGCGCCTGCTCGGCGAGCCGGGTGACGGCCGGCTTGCGCATGATGTCCCAGACCAGCAGCCGGTGATACGCGCTGGCCAGCCGGTGCTTGTCGTCGTGCACGCCGACCGCGCACTTCAGCCACCAGTACGGCGAGTGCAGCCCGTGCGCGTGGTGGTGCCAGAGCGCGGTCAGCCCGGCCCTGGCCAGCTTGGCTTCCAGCTCGACCCGCGTGTAGATGCGCACATGCCCCCCGGGGACCTCGTGATAGTCAGCGGACAACGCCCAGCAGATGCGTTCCGGCAGGAAGCTCGGCACGGTGATCGCCGCCAGGCCGCCCGGCCGCAGCACCCGGGCGAGCTCGTTCATCGCCCGCTGATCGTCCAGGATGTGCTCCAGGACCTCGGCCGCGATCACCCGGTCGAACATGCCGTCGCCGAACGGCATGGCGGTGGCGTCCCCTGAGATTGCAGTCGCGCCCGCCTGCGGGTCGGCTTCGCCCGCCACCTGCATCGCGCCGAACATCCCGGTCACCGGGGCCAGTTCGGCCGGGTCCAGGTCGAATGCCACTACGCATCCGCCGCGGCGGTACACCTCGAACGCGTGCCGGCCGCCGCCGCAGCCCAGGTCGAGCACGCGGTGGCCAGGCCGGACCGGGAACCGGCGGAAATCGACGGTCAGCACGAGGGGATCCCCTCCATCGCCGCCAGGTACTGCCCGGCGGTGGCCTGGGCCACCGCGGGCCAGGCGAACCGCTCGCGGACCCGGCGCAGCGCCCGTTCCGCGAGCGCGGCCCGCTCGGCGGGGGAGTCGTGCAGCCGCCGCAGCACGGCGGCGAGTTCCTCGTCCTCGCCCGGCGTGACCAGGATCGAGGCGTCGCCGGTGACCTCGGGCAGCGCCCCGGTGCGGCTGGCCACCAGCGGGGTGCCGGAGGCCATGTGCTCCACCGCGGGCAGCGAGAACCCCTCGTACAGCGAGGGCACCACCGCGGTCTCCGCGCTGGCCAGCAGCGCGGAGAATGCCTCGTCGCCGAGCCCGTGGGTGAACGTGACCCGGTCGGTCAGGGAGAGCTGGGCGGCCAGCCGTTTGGTGGCGGGCGCGGGCTTCCCGACGATGATCAGGTGCGCCTCGGTGTCCGTGACGAGCTTGCCCACCGCGCGTAGCAGCGTGGCGGTCCCCTTGAGCGGGGAGTCGGCGCTGGCCACCGCGATGATCCGGCCGGGTACCCGGGCGGCTTCCCGGGGCCGGAACATCCGCGTGTCCACGCCGAGCGGGATGATGGGCACCTGTTCGGGCCGGACCCGGAAGTCCCGGCAGATGTCGTTCCTGGACGACTCGGACACGGTGATCAGCGGCCCGGACCGGGCGACCCGGCGGGCCACCCGGGCCTGCATCCGGACGAAGCCATACCAGCGTCGCTTGGACAGCGCGGTGAGCCGGCCGGACGACGCCAGGTCGATTCGCCGGTCCACGCTGATCGGGTGGTGGATGCTGGTCACCAGCGGCAGCCCGAGCCGCCGCACGCCGAGCATCCCGTAGCCGAGGCCCTGGTTGTCGTGGACCACGTCGAAGTCCGCGGCGCGCGCGGTCAGCACCCGCCGCGCCCGGATGCTGAACGTCAGCGGCTCGGGGAAGGCGCCGCCCCACATCATCGCGGTCTCCAGCACGTCCGCCCAGTCCCGGTACTCGCGCCAGCGCGGCGTGCGGAACGGGTCCTCGTCGCGGTACAGGTCGAGGCTGGGGATCTCGCGCAGCAGCGGGCCGGGATCGAGGTGGGGATACGGCTGACCTGAGAACACCTCGACGTGGTGCCCGAGCGCATGAAGTTCCCTGCTCAAGTGGCGTACGTAGACTCCCTGGCCGCCGCAGTGCGGCTTGCTGCGGTACGAGAGCAACGCGATGCGCAGCGGGCGGTTCAAGATAACCACGGGGCACCTTACCACTCGGTAGCCTCGCCGAACCCCGAGTACCCCCCGGCGAACCGCCGGGTAAAGGCCGCACCCGCGATGAACATGTCGGCCGCCCTCGGAGCCCAGCAGGTCGATGGCGGTGACCCGGACCAGCACGAGTCCCGGGAATGTCGTAGCCTGGCGTTAGCATCAAATGCATGTTCGATATGCGCGAGCCGGGCTGTGTCCCCGGCAATACCATCCCTGTCCCTGACGCTGCTGTCCCGGCCGCCCCGGGGCCCGGCGACCCGGCCCCTGCTCCGGTGCCGCTGGAGCGGCTGGAGGCGCAGATCTGCGAGCTGGCCGGGCACCTGACCGCGGCGACGTGCCGGTTCCTGGTCCTGCTCGCCGACTTCGATGCCCGCCGGGGCTGGGCGAGCTGGGAGATGAGCAGCTGCGCGGCGTGGCTGTCGTGGAAGTGCCAGATGTCCTCGGGTGCCGCCCGGGAGCATGTGCGGGTGGCGCGGGCGCTGCGGGACCTGCCGGTGATCCGCG
>WNGJ01000767.1_pt1 | contig 30264 bp, 26 predicted proteins | sample 5400611 | NCBI WGS metagenome assembly WNGJ01 (sample SAMN13153375, study PRJNA577476) | soil metagenome | isolation source: 40 cm soil or saprolite under Garry oak tree replicate 1 | place: USA:California | collected 2016-06-15
CAGCGCCGATTTCAGCATTCTCCGCCCCTATCATGGCCGTACGAGGAGTGACCAGGAGCAAGGCGGCGAGTGTCTGGCTCAACGAACGGATCAGAAGAGCAGTCGCCGCTGTATACACAAGCGAGACCGGCCCCATCGCTTGCAGGTAACGCTCAAAGATCGATGGAGTAGGGGGAGATGGAGGAGGCGTTGGCGTGAATGCTTGAAATGACTCCTCGGCCTGCAACTTCAAGACGAATGGGCCGCCGTAGAGTCGTGCGCCAGGAGGAATTATACTCCCTGGAATAACTGGCAGAGGCATAGCATCTAGCCCGATTGCCGTTCCAGTCCCCTCTATAACCTTCGCTGCTAGAGGAGTTCGTTCGCCCGATTCCAGTCGTATGACTGCACCTGGTTGCGCCGGAGCAGTATGCTCTACCCTCTCCTCATAACGACGCCATGCTGAACGCCGCGCAATCTCTTCAGTCAGCAGACGCGATGCCTCCAAGCCATTCACTACTAGACCGAGCTCGCGACCAGCAAGGGTGAGGGTAATGATACTCGGTACATTAAGGAGAAGACTTGACACCGTCCGCCCAAGGAGCTTATGCAGTCCATAGCGAATAGGGGGAATACTCTGCAAAATCGCGAGTATACTTGCGATGTGCACCGCGGTAGATGCGCCAGGAAGAGGCTCTCGAACATGGAGGAGCCGGCGTGTCGTCAGCAGCCCAAGGCCCAGTGTAGCTCCACTGAGCCTGATCGCGCTTTGTAGCAATGGTCCCGGATCGAGTGGATCGGCCGGACGAGTCTCGCCTGGGAGTTCTGGTAGTTCCAGGTCAACTACTTCTGCAATCAGGTCTTCTAAGTCGACCTTTTGTTCCGTGAACTCGACGAGCACACGCCCGGTGAGCAGGTTCGCGCTTGCATGCACCCCCTGGTGGCGTTCTAGAGCCTCTACCACGCGCTTCGCCAGGTGTGGACTGCGGTCTAGCCCACGCACAGCTATACGTGCCCGGATTGTCCGGCCATGCTTTTCACGTACCATAGGAGGGGGTGCAGGTTCGTTTTCGGGCTCACCACTCGCATCTGTTACGAGCGAGTTCACCATCGCAACGATAGTTTGCTCGTTCGTGACTTTCGGATCGAATTGGACGAGGATATTGCCGGTCAAGGCGTTTGCCTGTGCGCTCCTTACCCCCTGCACTTCACGCAGCCGTGTTTCTATACTGCGCTTCCCTTGTCCAGACCACCCTGGCACATGCACTCGTACCCGACCCGGAACTGTATGAAGAACACGAGGTTCCTCAGCAACTGCTACACTCATGTACTTCCTCAGTTTCTTTCTAGCAGAGAATCACCCCGCTAATGATGCTCAGAGCAGCATCAGCCAGGCGCTTTGCAAACTAGAGCTTGAGATTGAGATATAAAACGGGATGCGTTTAGTAACGCATTGTACTCCAGGTGTTCTTGTGACGCTCTATGATCGAGCCGGAGGACACATCAGAGAGTCCAGCAAAACTCTACACCTACTGGTTTCCATGGTCCTCCTCTTTATTATGGATGTTCTGTTCATTACGGATGTTCTGTGCCTCCGCCCATAGATCTTCAGCTTCCTCACGCACGCGGGCCGCAGTCCTCTGGATTTGTAGTCCGGCGAGGGCCGCGAAGAGACCAAGACGCTGTGCCATGCCCTCTACCAGTTCCTCGGCCTTCGCTGTAGCTTTTTCTGTCTCAGGCTGAGCTGATTCTTCCGTTTGTGCTCTCGCTGGCTGGCTCGACTTCTCTCCAGCTGCCGCCTCAGGCTGGTCCATGCGACGAGTTTGCTCACGCATATTAACGGCAGTGCTTTGAATGCGCTGACCGGCAAGACCCGCGAAGAAACCAATCCGCCGGCCTAGATTGTTCAACAATTCGTCAGCTCGCGCCACTGGTGGTTTGTCTGACCCTCCTTGCGTCTTGCTCATTGCTATATCCTTACCTTTCACAATGTGTTCAAACGATATTGTGATCTGTATATAGACAAGCCCCGAGCGGTCATCACTCGTCCAATGACTTATCTATACGATTTAGAACTCAAGCGACAAGAACCTTGTCAAGTTACCAACCCATAGAAAAACAGGAGATCCGCAGCAACCAGCACAACGACTGTTGCCACTAGAAAGAGGTTGGTGACAAGACCCAGTGGCTCAGTCTGCATAATTGTCCGGTTATTCCCGACGATCATGACATAAATGACCAGGATAGGTGCCAGTAGACCGACCAGCACATTCGCACAGAAAATGAGCTGGATTGGATTTACATGCAACAATGACACCACAAGACCGACGATCAGTGTGCCGGTCAGAATCAGGTAGAACTCCTTACACCGCGACAGCTTTTGCGAGAGCCCTGACGGCCAGCCAAAGGCACCCGCTACCGCATAGGAAGTACTGGCCAGTAAGACTGGAAGGGCGATAAATCCTGCCCCGATCAACCCAATAGCAAACAGATATTTCGCGAACGGACCAAGCAGAGGCTCCAGGGCTTGTGCCGCATCAGCCGCTGTGTTAATCGATCGATGATGTGTAAAAAGGGTTGCGGCGGTCGTGACTATCACAAAGTACGCGACGAGATTGCCGCTAATCACTCCGCTGGCAACGTCGAGAGCGGCGCTGTGAATTTGCCGTGTTAATGATCCTGCACGCTGCTGCTCTTTTTCACCATGTGCCTGCCAAAACATACTGTAAGGCGAAATCGTCGCTCCCAACAAAGCAACTGCTGAACTCAGACTAGCAAAATCAAAACTCACGTGTGGCACGAATGTATGGACCAGCACACTGCCCCAGTTTGCGCCGGCGAACACCGCGGTAATCAGGTACGTGACGAAGGCCAGGCTCAATATGGTAAAGATCTTTGTGATCGACTCAAAACTATGGTACACAGTGAGACACCACAAAAGAGCCGCAACTGGAATGACGAACCAGGCCCAGGAGAGGCCAGTGATCAACTCGAGTCCGCTGCCAATGGCGACCAGGTCGCCTGCGATCAGCGCAACATTGGCAATGACCAGGATGAGAACGGCAAGAAGAGCAACCCATCGTCCATAATACTCCCGCAGGATGTCAGCCAACCCCTTCTGAGTGATACGGCCTATTTTCGCGCAGGCGAACTGGACGGATTGATACATCGGCGTCGAGAGCAACATCAACCAGAGGTGGCTATAGCCTGCCGTCGCTCCATCTATCGCATAAGTAGTCATGGCCGTCGCATCATTGCCCGCCATCCCGGACAAAAAGCCTGGACCCAGAAGACGAAGCAATTGATGAAGTTTGCTTCGTGTTGCTGGCGCAAGCCTACCCGATGCTTCAGTTGGTGCCACCGCTGGCTGACTCGGCTTCTCTGCTTGAACCATCTTCGGCTGGTCCATCCGATCAGTCTCCTCGCTTATACTGGCGCTAGCGCCTTGGATGTGTTGACCAGCAAGACCTGCGAAGAGGCCAATACGGAGTCCCGTGCAGTCGATCAAGTCCTCAGCTCGCGTCACTGCCGGCTGTACCGACTACTCGTCTTTCGACTGTTCCACCAGAACTAACCTCCTTGACTTTCGGAGGAGGTCTGTTGCTGCTTCGCCTGTGACTGAAGTGTGGCTCCCGCCTCCTGGACGCCGCGACCAATGCTGCGGGTGAAAGATGTGATTGCATCACCGGCCATAAGAGCGCCTGCTAAACCGTAGACTACTCCACGACGTAAGAGCTTACGAGCGCCTGGTGAGAAGACAACAGCTGTCACTGCTGCGGTGACGGCTATCTCAGGTTGCAGATAATCGTCAAATTCCATCGCTCTCCTATCCTTTCCTAGCGTGAACGTGAGATAACAAAAACATTGTATCTTGATACATCACAGGTAGCTTCCTATCCCTGAAGATATGAGATAACAACTGATATACGATTGGGGAAGATTAACGGTTTCACTTCTCTCGAGGCAAGAGTATAGTGCTTTTTCATGTTGTTTAGGTAAGGCTTGGAGGGAGAACTGCCTGGCTACCCGCTTAATAATTTTTAACTATAGGATAATGCTTTCTTAATATGCTTTGTCTACGATCTAAATGGACAGCTTTATGTGGTTTAGTGATCAAGATAGCCCGGAAAGGGAAAAACACCATGTTAAAATTGCTTGGCTCAATAGCTCTTGGCATCCTCTTGAAAGTAGCATCCAGGGTCGCAGAGAGAATGATGCCTCCTCAATATCGATGGATCCTCGCCGTTCTCTCTCTCGTTTTGTAACGAGACCACCTATCGATTGGCGGCCTTGCTATTCCAGGTAGTCAGGAGCAATTATGCTCAACCAAAGCTCTGTCCCAGCTCAAAACGAGTAGCAGGATGTGAGTTAAGTAGAGATGCGATGGGCTGAGTGTTCCCTTTCAGAGAACACCCAGTCCTATGCTCATGGCATAACTTCATCACGTTCTCCGTTCTAGTTTCCAAGGGAACGTTATACCTCACAGGCTCTTCCCCTGTGCTCAGTGTCCCATGCTAATAGTATAGTTGCCATTCAGATCGCACGAACATGTTTTGTAACAGTTTCGCCATACTTTCACAACAGCTCATGATTAGACTTGAGATAGGCACTAAGCTGAGACAGGAAAGGAAATAGTCGAATGAGCCAATTTTATGAGTATGGACAGGAACAGGCAAGACAGAACGCATTGAGGGAAGCCAGGGCATATACACCACAAGGCGACGATCTCCCCGCCAGGCAGCAATCCGACCATCTGGCTGGCTATCAACAGCAAGAGTACCAGCAGCCTAAAGGATTAGAGGGGCCCTTGAAAAACTATGGCCAGCAGCAGTATGAGATGCCGGTGCCGGGTCTGCATTACTTTGATTTCGGCTCTTACGAAATCAATAGCAGATTCGCGGCGGTCTTGAGCTATACAGCTTTGTGGCTCACCGGCCTGCTTTTTCTGCTCTTCGAGAGAAAAAACCGCTTCGTACGCTTTCACGCGCTGCAGTCTCTGCTTTTCTTTGGCGGCGTCAATGTGTTGTATATCTTTTTGATAAGTATTATGGTGAATCAAGTCCCATTCTTATGGGGAGTGGCTATCTTCGCGTTCGTAGTGGTCAATGTAGTCGCCTTTGTCGCCTGGATCGTAGGCATGGTGGGCGCTATCAGGGGAAAATACGTGAAGTTGCCCTTCGTAGGCGACATTGCCGAAAGATACGTGAACAGGAATGTAACTGTGAAATAGAGTGGAGGGGATACAACTGACCGCCCTCTACATGCCACTCCTATGAAACTCCAGCGCGTTCCTGTAAACTTCGATGTAGCGTATAGCGGACGCCCGCCAGGAATGGTCGGCAGCCATGCCGCGTCGTTGCAGCGTGCGCCAGATACCCTTGATGCGAAAGAGTTCCAGGGCGCGTACGATGGCAGCAAAGAATTCCCACGGATCATACTTGCTAAAGGCGAAACCATTGCCTTCACCGGTCCGTGGATCATACTCCTGCACGGTATCGGCCAAACCACCGACACTGCGCACAATGGGCACACTGCCATAGCGCATGGCGATTAACTGGCCGAGGCCACAAGGCTCGAAACGGGAAGGCATCAAAAACATGTCACTGCCCGCATAGATGGCTTGAGCCAGTTCGGTGTTGAACGTGAGAAAATTGGCAACCTGCTCAGGGTAACGAGCGGCGAGGTCCTGGAACATTTCGTGATAGTGTGTGTCACCGATGCCCAGGACGACCAACTGGATACCCTGGGCCAGTAACGGCTGGGCGATCTGCGCGATCAGATCAAAGCCTTTCTGATCCGTAAGGCGCGAGATCATGGCGAGGAGCGGCACCTCTGGTTTGGCGGGCAGGTGCGCCCGCTCTTGCAACGCTCGCTTATTTTCGGCGCGCTTATCGAGCGTGTCGCTGTCATAGCATGTGTGAATATAACGGTCGGCCGCAGGGTTCATTTCCTGGTAATCGATACCATTGAGAATGCCAAATAAACGCTCACGGCGCGACCGCAACAACTGGTCTAATTTCTCGCCGAACTCCGGGGTGAGTATCTCCTGGGCATAACGTCCACTAACTGTTGTGATAGCATCGGCAAAGAGGATGCCACGCCCCATAATATCGACGACATTGGCGAGTTCGACGATCTGAGGATAGAGGAATCCCCCGGCGGCAACTCCAGCCACTTCCAGGATGCGGTAACCAAAAATCCCCTGATAGGCAAGATTGTGGATGGTATAGACGGTGGCAGTGTTGGCAAAGAATGGATCACCGTGGTAAACAGTATGCATCCAATTAGGCACGATGCCGGTTTGCCAATCGTTGCAGTGTATGATGTCAGGAGACCAATCAAGCGCACGCATCGCTTCGAGAGCGGCGCGGCAGAACAGGATGAAACGCTCACCATCGTCGGTATAGCCGTAGATATTCTCGCGATCAAAAAAGCGGGGAGCATCGATCATGTAAACCGGGATGCCATTGCCAATGCTGCCCAGGCGAACATTCACTTGCTCCTGGAAACCCGCTATGTTGACTGTAAGGGCATCCAATATGGTCGTCAACGCGAATCGTTCCGGATCCACCTGTCGATAGCGCGGCATGACCACGCGCACGTCTTGTCCGAGTTCCTGTAATGCCTTTGGCAAGGCTCCAACGACATCGGCCAATCCACCAACCTTAGCAAACGGCACAACCTCAGAAGCAAGGATCAATATTTTGAGCGGCTGCTCATTATGCATGTCCGTTTTCCCCTGCGCCGAGGGTACTCTTACGTAGCATAACTTTCTCCTGTGACATGTGAAATAAATGATAATCCAGGTATAGCACCGAACAATGAAATGGCGAAAGGCCTGGCAAACCTTTCGCCATTTCGTTACTATCTTCTACGAGGGTGTATCATTTGCAAGATAGCCCCCTAGACGTGATAGCGATTGCGCACGAGGAAGTAGAACTGGATGCCGGCAAGCAATCCCATGAGCACGAATACTATGATGGCATCGGCTCTTCCGGGAGAGCCATTGTTGACCAGAACCCCAGGAGCGAAAGGAATATTCGGATTCGTCTCGCGAAATCCCGGGATCGAGAAGAAGGCAAATGCGGCCAGGTAGATGATCAGACAGGTGCCGATGACGAGCCACTGGCCGACACAGCCCAGCTTATTTTCACCGACGACCGCGAATTCGCGGCGGGCGACGCTGGTCCAGATGGCTGCAAGGACCAGGGCAGCGCCGCACAGGAGCATAGCGACGAAAATCTCATCGGGATGCATATGCACCACAAGCGTCGCCAATGCCAGCACTGCCGTGATGGTGATACTACCAATGATAACGAGATTACGCCTGGTCTTCCAGGCCACAACGGCAGCCATAAGCAAGACGAAGAAGTTCGTGGTAACTACAGCGTCGATGATATAGCCGGCCTGTTGCGAGAACGAACAGGAAGCTGGAATAGCAGACATCCTGGCGCAAACGGTCAGGTAGCTGCCCAGGCCGATAAACGACCAGGAGTGCATCCAGGCCATTAGAGGGTAGATGACGAACCAGGCCAGCAGGAAGATTGCGCCGAAAGGCGCTAAATTGATGCCGACCCCGTAGAGGCCAGCCATGGTGCGCTTGCGTACCGGGCGCATCAGGTAGTGAAAGCGCAGCGCAAAGGCTCCCAGTGTACAGAGAACAGCAGCTGCCAGCACGACATCGAAAATCGTGTTGACGATGAATAGTCCGGTGATGGGTCCCGGACACCCCTTAGCAGGATTAACCGCGAACGGGCACTGCGGATCGATTGCTTTGGCAAGACCTGTATCGCTCACAAATGTATAGAAGAGCATGAAAACGATGAGCAGCGTGATGCCAATGCTGATCATGGCACGAATGGCGGGGGTTGTGCCAGGGTCACTGCGGTCTGGATTGCGCTGTTCGCGCACAGCCAGGGCGCTGAAAAAGAGCATGGCAATGCCGACGCCGAGGATGACGGTACCGAGCATGATGAGATCGACCGCTTGAGCCGGGAACCAGAGCACGTTGCCACCCAGCACTGGATTCCATTTGACGTTAGCTGCTGGGAAATACTGGTTATTAGTAAAAGCAGCCGCGAGGACGATAGCCAGGCCAGCAAGGGTGAAAATGAAGCCCAGCCCGCCAATTATTGCCGGCGGCACGACTGGCTTGGGATCAAAGAGCAGCACGACGACCTGAATGACAATGAAGCCTGCCAGGCAGATGGCAGCCAGCGCAAGCGAACCCTGCTCAAGGCCAACCAGTGAGGAAGCCGTCATTTGATCAAAGATATAGCCGGGGAGCTGCCCAATCAGCAAGGCGCCTAGAAAAAAGAAGCCGACGCCGAAGATCATGGCTCGCGCCCACGAAATGCGCTCTGCTTGTATGGGCGCCCTGGACCCATTTGACCGTTGTTGTGCTTGTTGCATGGTTACAATCCCTTATGGAACGATAGTCAGTACGGCCGTCATAACAGGGTGAATCTGGCAATAGTAGACGACCAGATGATTTGGATTGAAGTTGTAGGCAGCCATGCTGACCTTGTAGGTGAATGACTGGCCTGTCGCAAGCGGCTTGGAAGCACCCGAATCGAAAATGTTTGCCGCAACAACCGGAGCAGATGGATTCTCTCCCTTAATCGCCGTCACGGTGTGAGGCGTGTTGCTCTTATTGACCCAGGTAATGCTGGTTCCCACCTTGACCTTAACATTCAAGGGAAAGCAGGCAGGCTGGCATGTAGCGGTAGCAGGAGAGTTAGTGATGTTAAGAGTAATCGAGTTTTTGCTGGTCATATCGACGGGTGCGCCAAACTGCCCTGCGCCAGCACCGGCAGTTGCCTGCGCTACAGCAGTTTGATAGGCGGTGGGATTCGAGCTCTTCAATTCCGTGGGAACCTGGTCAAAGCCGTTGGTGCCAGGACCGGTCGGATAGCCATTTTTAGTCAGATAGGCCGGATCAGCCGAACGAATGAGTTCAAATAAGTACTGGATTTGCACCTGTGTGAGGGGTCCGCCGTACTGGTCGAGCCAGGCCGGCATAAGAAGCTTAGATGGATCGGTTGTGTTGGCGATTCCGCCGCTGATAATGCGCAAAATGTCTGCGTCACTCAGGTTATTGACGGCGGTATTCCCATTGAGCTTGGGACCAGTTTGACCTTGCCCGTTGATGCCATGACACTGGAAGCAATACTGGGCATAGAGCGCGGCGCCGCGCTGGACAGCAGTGGTATGCTGATCGAGTTTGGCCACGGCCTGGTTGTTTGACTCCAAAATCCAGAAGGCGGGTATCAGGAGAGAGACAATCGATAGCATGATGAGAGCACCATACCCTGTTTTCTCTACCGCGTTGGTGCGAGAAATAAATATGTAGAGTAAGGCCCCCACAGTAACCAGCAGAACTATGATACCCACTGCAGCCTGTACGGGATTTACCATAAATACACTTCCTTACGTTCCTCTTGGGCCGCCGACTGGTCACACCGGCGGCCATCGGAAGAATTTTCAAGCTACAAGTTTTCACAAATGGGCCAGTTTCACCCGTCCCCATATTTACAGGACGAGATGACGCGCAGCCCTACGCGTTGCACGGCACCGGCGGTGGCGCAATGAGACGAGTCGTTGCATCGGGATGCCCCACTGTATTATTGAGCGTACCGGTACTCACAATCACGTTTCCGCCGCTAAAGGACATGGCAAAGCGGTCGGCGCTCCTGGGAGCCGGGCCATCAAGGTACTCGCCATCAACATTATAGTGCGAACCGTGGCAGGGGCACTTGAAGCTCAGGCAGTCCTGGCGGTAGGCGTACGTGCAACCGAGGTGGACGCAACGCTGGTAGAGCGCAACCCAGAGCGAGCCATCCGAGTCCTTGACAATGGTCTCCGAAGTCAACTGGTCCGCGAGATTAGTGCCATTCAAGAGCAGCGGCGTAGCGGCGGCCAGGTGCACCACGTAGGCCTTGGCTTCTTGATGATAGAACACACCAGCCTGGCCAAGGGTGAATTTATCAGGTAAGGCTGCCGGGAAGTCCGTCTTTTTGCCAATGGGGATGTCGGCACCGAATTGGCCGACCAGGTTCGGATACATAAAATAGAGCGCACCGGCTACAGCGGCGGTAGTGGACAACCCCCATACAGCCAGCATAGACCTGCGCAGGAAACGCCGCCGCGACAGGCGCTGCTTCGCTATCTCTGCAGCCTCGGCACCGCCGCCATGCAACACCTCGTACTGCTGCGGTGTGATGGGAGGAGTATCGATACTCATAGTTATCCTCTCTGTCTATCCAGGAATGTTACAGGTCAAAGTACATGCCCTGCCACGGCCATGTCCAGATCCAGCCGGGGCCACGGAAAAAGCTTCCTGCCAGCGTGACGACGACCCAGAATACGCCAAACATGGTGAACGTGACAATGGCCACCTTGCGGTCGGCGTAGGCGCGGCTGGGATTGCGGTCGACATACGGTAAAACGGCAAGCGCGACCAGCACTAAACCGGGGACCAGCACGCCGGCAGTGGTGGGCGGGAAGTAGTGCAACAACTCCTGTAAGCCCAGGAAGTACCAGGGAGCTTTAGCCGGGTTTGGCGTAACGTTTGGATTGGCCGGGTCTCGCAATGGCGCATCGATCTGGAGGGAGAGCAAGGTCACCATGACCATGACGATCGTCGAAGCGAAAAACTCGCGCACCATTAAGTGCGGCCAGACAAACACAGAGTCTTCCAGCGGTTTTTCAACACGGGTGATAGCCTCTTGCCTCACCACTGCCAGTGTGCGATAGCGCCGCTGGGTTGCCCCCGCCTGTGTCTGCACTCCTGGTTCTTTTTGTTCAATTGACATGATGCATATATCCTCTCACTTCAGAGAACCAGCAGGGCACAATCGCTTGCACCACTGCACGGAACAGACGATAGCCACTATTGTCGAGCAGCGCCAGCCACTACACGCTCTGCTCGCGCTTCTAACTCTCTACGAGACGGGGGTGGCGGCCCGGCGGCGCCGCCATCCTTACGGATACGCCAGAAATGAACGGCAAGCAACAACGCTAAAAGCAGCGGCAAGAAGATCACATGGCCCACGTAGAAGCGGAGCAGGGTGGACTGAGTCACTGCAGAACCGGCAACGAGCACTTGATACACGGGGTTGCCAAGGATGGGTGTATAAGGAGCCAGGTTGGTACCAACGGTGATAGCCCAGATGGCGATCTGATCCCAGGGCAACAGATAGCCAGTAAAGCTTAGGAACAGGGTGATAATGAAGAGCAAGACGCCAATCACCCAGTTAAACTCCCTGGGGGGCTTGTACGCCCCATGGTAGAAGACGCGAATCATATGCAGCGTGACCGAAACGACCATCAAGTGTGCCGCCCAACGATGCATGTTGCGCACCAGGTGGCCGAAGTAGACAGCGCTGTTGAGTTGTTGGATATTCGTATAGGCCAGATTGGTGTCAGGGACATAGTAGAACATCAGAAAAACGCCAGTGATTGTCAGCAGGAGGAACAAGAAAAATGAGATGCCGCCCATACACCAGGTATAGGTGATCTTCATCGCCTGGCGACTGACTTTAACTGGATGCAGGTGCAGAAATACGTTGCCCATCATCACCAGTGACTGGTTCAGCGGGGTATCGGGATAGCCATGGCGAAAAATAGAGCGCCAGACCTGACTCTCGACCATCTTCTGCGTGGCCGTGTCGAGTAAGTTTTTCTTCGGAACAGTACTCACTGTGCCTCCTCAAATAGATCATGCCAAGTCATCTTGCCAAGACCGATTATAAAATAGACTGGATAGCAAGCAAGAGTCCTTATGTGTGCGGCAAATTATAGCATATTAACCACACATTGGATACCCCTTGTACTGAAGCGGCGGCGGGGTCTTGTTCTCCCTGCGTTCGTTCCAGTGACCGGGATAGTATTGTCTATTTCTGATTGTAACGCATCTTGCGGCATTTGAGAAGAGTTGACAATCAGTATGCGCCCAGATGTGCCGAAGATGTATTCTCTGGATGTAGATTACTGTAACATCCAGAGAGGGGACATCAGGTGAGTACCTGATATTTAGCCGTCATTCACCTGATTTCGAGGTGCATAAGGGAGTGAATTTGACATAGTAGCTCACTAATCAATACAATGAATATAGAATATTAGTACTCTAGACAAAGGAAACTAGCCATGGCTCATTCCAGTAAAAAGTATGAGCAACGCAATAATAGTCTATTCAAAACGCTACTTGGCGTTCCCGTTTTTTACAAAGTGCTCATCGCTAATAGCTTGATCATCTTTATCGGCGCTACCGGTGGGACGTGGCTTGCCACGCACCTGAACACCAGTCCATATGCAACACCGACGTCGCTGGTTGTCTTCATTACTCTTGGCTGGCTAGTGAGCGTGGTGCTGAATTTCGTGGTACTGCAGATTGCATTCCGGCCACTGATGCACCTGGGGAGAGTAATGAGGCAGGTGCAAGCAGGCGAAAGCTCGTTAAGAGCGCCTCTTACAGGTGTCGACTCACAAGCAGATCAGCTTGCTCGTACATTTAATATGGTACTTGACGCTCTTGATGAAGCATCGCGTTTACGAGCCAGTCAAATCATCAATGCCCAGGAGCAGGAGCGCCAGCGCATTGCACGCGAACTGCATGATGAAACCAGTCAGGTGCTGACCTCGCTGTTGATTAGCCTCGCGGTACTCGAAGAGTCCGTTGAAACACAGGAAGCGCGCGAACGTATTGCCGATACGCGTGCCCTGGCCCATTCGACTTTGCGAGCTGTGCGCAACCTGAGTATTGATCTGCGACCAAGCGCACTCGACGATTTAGGATTACTGCCTGCACTACGCTGGTATATGAAGGAATATCAAAAGAAGTGCTCTATCGTGGTGGATTTTCAATCAACGGGTTTTAAACAACGACTACCGGCTGAAATGGAGACGGCCCTCTACAGGATTGTACAGGAGTGTTTAACCAACACGGCAAAGCATGCCAACGCGCGCAAAGTCAGCATTACGCTGAAAGAGGACTGGGAAAGAGTTTACGCTACGATTGTTGATGACGGGCAAGGTTTTGATTACGAAGCGTTACTTAAAACGCCCAATCAAGAGCGTGGCCTGGGACTAGCAGGAATGCATGAGCGTGCTGTTCTACTTGATGGGGAACTTACTATTCATTCTGTTGCAGGGTACGGCACAACTATAGAGGTGAGTATTCCATTACCAGCAACAGGATTAGCGAAGCCTAAGACAACTAACGAGTTGATAGTGTGAAAAGTTTGACAGGTGACTAAAACGAATGAATCAACTTTATTTACACCGGGAAACGTGTATGAAGATACGCATTTTATTGGTGGATGACCATACCATTTTACGTGCCGGTCTTAAAATGATGCTCAATGCGCAGCCCGATATGGACGTAGTAGGCGAAGCACATGATGGTCGCCAGGCACTACAAGAAGTAGAGCGTCTACACCCCGATGTTGTTCTGATGGATATTACTATGCCCGATATGAATGGCATTGAAGCCACAAAACAAATCAAGAAGGTATCGCCCGACGTCAGGGTGCTGATACTGACGATGCATGAAAACGAGGAGTATGTCTTTCAGGCGCTGCGGGCAGGCGCATCAGGCTATATGCTGAAGGAGGCCGCGGATACAGAGTTGATTTCAGCACTGCACGTGGTGCAGAATGGGAATTTCTACTTGTCTCCAACAGCACAATCTGTAATGGTGGGAGATTACTTGCAGCGGGTGCATGCTGGTGAGGAGAAGGATAGTTACAGTAGTTTGACCGAGCGCGAACGTGAAATTTTGAAATTGGTGGCAGAGGGTTTTACAAACAATCAGGTAGCAGAGCGCCTGGTAATTAGCCCAAAAACGGTAGATACGCACCGTACTCACATTATGGATAAGCTAAATCTGCATAGCCGCGCTGAACTGGTAAAATATGCTATGCGGCGCGGCTTATTGGAGGACTGACTTAAAGTCTCTTGTGGTCGTCCTGCGTGCCTGGCGAATCCGCGTTTTCAGCAGGCACGCAGGACGACCACAAGAGCACGCCCAACCGCCACCCTCGTCCCTGCGCACCCCTGTTCCTGCCCGGGCAGCGTTGGCTTCTACTCCTCGTCATCAGCATAATCGGTGTCGGTGTCGCTTTCGTCAGCAAAGTATTCGTCGCTGTAGAAACCAACATCCCTGCCGATGTAAACGCTGACAAGAAAGTCATCGCGAGGCATATCGGCGGAGAGAACGAGGTCCTCGTCGATCTGCTCGATGAGTTTCGTCAAGTCGGTTTCTTCGAGTTCACGTTCTAAAATGAGTGTGCCGTGGACAGCGGTTGTTGTAAAATGAATATCGACAGTTCCAAGACGATTGTTACTCTGCAAGCTTGAGCCCTGCATAATGTAATAGCTTTCCGAGTAAGGCGTGCGGAAGTGCCGTTCGAATCGAATATCATCCATAGTTTGAGCTAAATGCGCAGCCTATACTGCTGCGCCCTCCTTTCTGCTCAGTGCACTTGCTGCGCGAATAATTCCCGTTAGACGCCGATATTATACCATTGATTGACCTAGAATGCTTAGATGAGTTGAAATGACGAGCGAATATGGGAAAAGACCACTTGATCTTCCTGTGCGAAGGTGGGTGTGGGTGCCAATTCTATGATTGCATAGTAGCGGTCACCATGCGTAGTTACAAGCAAGGCTGCCATGTAGCTTGCTCCGCTTTGCAAGGTGTTTCCCTGCACCTGTTGCCAGGATGTCCCTGCAAATGAGAGTGAACCTCCTGGTTTCTGACCGGTCATGCCGAGTGAAGCTGCTTCCTTGCTGATATACTGATCAATGCTCCGGCCGTTAATAGCAGCAGTGTTGATCTTGAATTGGTCGGTTTGGTTGTCATCATAAAAAGATATGGCTGCATTATTTTTATCAAGCTGGACAGTCCAGCTTCGCGGATATTGCAGCGACACACCAATATCGCTATTGCGGAAAGATTGCGTTGTTTGTGTAACTGGGGAAACAGTAAAGGGCTGGGTTACATTGATCCAGGCGACCGCTGCTCCTAGCAACAAGATAAATAGGAGGGCGAACACAAGCAGGAGACGCTTGCGGTTCTTTCTCCAATGCTCCAAGCGGGAAAGGGGAGGCACAGCCACTGATACAGGAGGGGTATGTCTTGATTCCTGGGCAGGTTGCACCTGAGGTTGAGCTAACGGCGCAGGGGTGACGGGGTTTTGCACCATGGAACCATGCAAAGGGCCAGCTTGATTACGGAATGCTTGCCAACGCTGTCCGGCAGCGGGGCCTGTTGGCAGAGATAGGGCTTGACCTTGCCGCTGTGAGTGGATTGGGCGTGTATCCAGTTCCTCGACTTCGTCGAAGCCTGGTGAACGAACGCTGCCAGGCGCAGATTGAGTCGAGGCATCCCAGGCAGGTACGACTTCAGGCAGAGTAGCAACCAACGGCCTGGTTGGTAAATCTTCTGCTATTTTCTCTTCCTCAGCGGTATAATTTTCTATGGTGGAACTGGTTAGCGCAGGAGATTGTATAGAAAATCCTGGAGTACCTGCTACCGAAAGAGGACTGGTTGGTAGGTCCTCAGCAACATGTTCCTCAGCCTCAGCAGAGCCAATATCTTCCTCCTGCACAGGCGGGTTTACATTATCCTCGTGCCCCCAGACCCTTACACGCAGTTTATGTAGAGGAATGCTGGTCAAAGACCTTGCCGGGTGCATCTCTTCTGAAGGAGTAGTAGCCGCAGCCGCAATATCTGACTGTGTATCATCGGGCGCAGGTACTGCATGTTGTAAATTTTCGGCCTCTGGATCTCCAGGAGCAAGTTCCTGCTGTGGTTCTGCTGGTGTAGTGCTTGAATCCTGTGTATTATTCCGGGAGACAGCCAACTTGTCCGAAACCTGATTATCGAGCATCCTGGGGGGTTGCTTTTCGTATACCCTTTTTTCAAGCTGGTTCATCCACGCCGGCGGTTCCTGGGGCAAAGAGTATTTTGCCGATCGAGAAAAAGGCTGTTGCGCAATTTGTTCGCGTAATGCCTGCTGGGGATTCTGCGGGGGAATACCTGTATCTCCCTGTTGTCCGACATCAAGAGAGGGCTGTTGAGCGGGTGTTGTGGTATTCCCCGGTCGCCCATCTATGGATATGGGTCCACCTGTTTGGGATAAAAGGGATTTTCCACAGTTATTACAGAATCGAGCATTGTCGTTCGGCAGGATGTGCCCGCAATATGTACACAGTTTTACCACGAAACCTCTCCTCTATCTGGAGGTACAGGGAAAGGACCTCTACGATCAGGTATTTCCCACTCTACGGTACTCTACTCGTGACATTTCGTCAAGCTGCATAGCCAATCAGTAGGGTCTTTCAAAAGCGAGGTTATTTCAATTCTAGTAACACTTCACGCTCGGTCGCGGTTTCGATGGGCAGCTGGTTCTTGACAATGTCAACGAGTTTTTTACGACCTTTGGGGCTACCGATCATAAGAACACCGACGAGTTTGTTTTCGCGGAAAAACAGTTTACGATAGTTCTCGTTGCCCTTCTCGCCAGGCTCACGGCGAGCGATAGACTCCATTTCAGGGTTATTCGATTCTGCTGTACCAACCACGGCGATATTCACATCGAATAGCGGACTGGTATAGGTCGGAACATCGATGTATGGTTCATGGCCACCGGCCATATTGACGCCGACAATGCGTCCATGAGCCATAGCGTTATCCCAGGTTCCCATGGAATGATATTCACCAACGATGCGATCATAAAATTCAGCTACATCGCCAGCAGCATATACGCCGGGAACATTTGTCTGCAGGTATTCATCGACGACTATACCGCTCCTTATCCCGATCGGCGTATGTTTGAGGAACTGCGTGTTTAGTGTGATGCCCAAACCGACACCGATTACATCAGCCGGTATATGCCGTCCTTTTTTGGTCTTTACATAGCTGGGAACGCCGTTTTGGGGAACTACGCTCTCAATTTCATCCCCGTGAATGACCTTGACGTTGAATTTCTTCGCGATATTATCGACTACCTCGCCGCCATCAAGGTCGAGGCAACTGCGCAGCCAGCAAGGTCCGCGCATGATCCAGGTAGTGTCGAGCTTGCGTGCAACGAACCCATCACATAGCTCGTATGAAATAAAGCTGCCGCCGTAAGCCAGCGCGGTGCGTGATTCGAGCATGCGAGCAATAATGGTCTTGGTATCATCCAGCGTAACGAAGTTATAAATATGCTTAGTGCCCTCTGCGCCCGGCACTCTCAGCGGGTTGGCCCAACCGCCACTTGCGATCAGGAGCGCATCATAGGGCAGGTGTTGTCCTTTGTCGGTGACGACGACGCGCTCTTCGGTGTTGACATGCGTGACTAAAGTTTCCGTCATCAGGCGGATGTTACGCTGCTCGTGCCATGCGAAGTCGCGTATCATCACTTTCTGCTCAACGAGCACGCCCTGCAGGAAGCGTGGGAGAGAGACGCGATTATACAATGGGTAAGGTTCGTTCGTAAGTAGATGAATGCTACAGTTCAGGTCATTTTTGCGTAATACATCGGCGGCTGTTGTTCCGGCAATCCCGTTGCCAATTATCACATAACGTCTATCATGCGTTGTCAAATGAAAGGTCTCCTTGCTGGTATACTCTTCCCATTCGTATGGAGGATACGAGGCGATTCTAGCACAGTTTTGAGATGAATGCCAGTCTCAGCCCCAGAAAAGTGTATAGAGCAGCACGACATTTAACACTGTCACAACCAGCGCAATTACGACATTCATGACATTGGTCAGCCGACCATTGACGAGTTCGCCCATCAAATCCTGGCGGCGCGTTAACAGGATTACGGGAACCATGGTAAAAGGCAATTGCAGGCTCAAAATAACCTGGCTAATTACCAACACCTCGACCGAGGAGATATTAAGCGCGATTACGATCAAGGCGGGTATCATCGTAATCAGTCGCCACACCCATATCTTTACGTGCTTGCCCAGGAAGCCCTGGAGGACAATCTGTCCCGCAAACGTTCCGGTGGTAGTCGAAGAGAGGCCGGAAGCAAGTAAACCAATGCCGAATGCGATAGCGGCAAATGCACCCAATGCCGGAACTAAGGTGACATAGGCCTGTTGCAAACTGAGGTTTGCCGGGTTGACATGCTGAAAGAAGACGGTGCCCGCTACCACGAGCATAGCCGCGTTCACGAAGAATGCTATATTGAGAGCAGCGACTGTATCGATCTTCGCCAGGCGCAATACCTTGCGCCGCTCTTGCATGGAAGCATCAGGGCCGCTCAGACGATGCAAGGCAAGGGAGGAATGCAGAAACACGTTATGTGGCATGACGGTAGCACCCAGGATACCCACGGCAACGAGAATACTCCCTGTCGAAATCTGCGGGATAAAGAGATGTAACGCAACCTGACTCCATGGTGGGTGAATCAAGCCGATTTCATAGACATATGCCAAGCCGATGATCGAAACAAGGCCGATGATTGCAAATTCAATCTTGCGAAATCCCCAATGACTCAATCCCAGCAGGCCCATCACGATGGCTCCGGTTAAGAGCGCAGAGATAAAGAGCGGGATATGAAAAAGTATATTGAACCCCAGAGCGCCACCTAAGAATTCGGCCATATCAGTTGCCATCACGGCGATAGCGGTCGTGATTCCTAGAAATATCACAACCGGGCGCGGAAACTGTTCGCGTATCAACTGCGCGAGGTCTTTACCGGTGGCGATGCCTAGTTTGGCAGATGAGATTTGTAAGAAGATAGCAATGACATTACTGACTAAAATAACCCAGAGGAGTTCATAACCGAAACTGGCTCCGGCCGCCAGGTTTGTTCCCCAGTTGCCCGGGTCCATATAACCGACGCTCACAAGAAAGCCAGGGCCGAGCGCACCAAAAATCTCTCGAGCGCCTATGCCCCAACGATTATTGCGTAGTTTCCCCAGGAGCTGGAGACCATGTATGCCCCAAGGGGTGCTGTAGCCTATTTTGTTGCGTGAATGTGATAACAACGCCATTAAGAATACTCCTCTAGGGCATGATTTTTATTTATTCGCCAGTTCGCCCGTTTCGATTGGTGTAACAATAATATGTTCGGCCAGTTCTGGCCCTAGCATATGCTCTACCTGTTGAGACTTCTCTCCCACACGAATATGGAGTGGCCCACCAAAGGGCGCTCGTCCTACTAACTCCACTCGCGCCTCCGGGTACAATCCAAGTCGACCAAGATAGCGCAACTTTTCAGGGTCCTGGTCACTAACACGCAGGATCAATGCAGACTGTCCCTCTTGCAGTTGCTGAAGCGTATACCCTTTGCGCGCAACAATCACGCCCTCCTTACTGGGAATGGGATCGCCATGAGGATCAACGGTGGGATAGCCGAGCAGAGCATCCAGTTTGTCTTCAAACTCTTCGGAGATCACATGCTCCAACTTATCAGCCTCGTCATGTACTTTATCCCAACTGTAACCGAGTTGACGTGCCAGGTAAAGTTCGAGCAGGCGATGATGGCGGATAACCTCCATAGCTTTGCGTTCACCAAGCGGCGTGAGAGTTACACCGTGGTAGGGTGCATGCTCGACCCAGCCGGCATTGGCAAAATCCTTGAATAACATGGTGACGGTTGCATCACTGACGCCTAAGCACTCACTCACTGCCGAGGTAGAGACCTTCTGCCCACGCTCCTGCATGGCGTAGATGACCTTGAGGCAATCACTGATACGGGGGGCAAGTTCCTGGATTGGATCTTCCATTTTATTACCTCACAAAATGATTTTTTACTAGCATAAAAATAGAATACCATATTATCAAAACATTTGCAAGGAGTGTACGTTGCAGATTTTGCAGGTGTATTGAGCCGAGCAAAGCGAGGGCACGTCGTAGGGGCTGATTATGCAGTTTAACTTTTTCAGCAGGAGGGCGAAACAGCCACCGAGGGCCGATGCATCGGCGCTGGGCGCGACAAATCGGCCCCTACGGATGACCGGATTAGTTTGTTAAGAGCCTTAATCGGCACCTATAGATTCTTCGTAATAATATATGAGTGCGAGGGTCGCAACGCGGCCACGATCATCGCCACTAAGCTTAGCACAAAGGATACTAAGAAAGCGGAGTGCAAACCGTGGAGGAAGAGTGCGAGAGCGGACGGAAACTGACTCATGCCTCCACCGTAGATGAATACTTGCATCATTGCAGCAATAGGCACGGAACTTAGAGCGAGGGGGAAAACGATAGCGATACTGAGCATTTGTCCTGTGTTATTGAGCATACTGAGGATGCCTGCCGCCGCACCGCGCCTCTCCGGCGGAACGGAACTCATGATGGCATTGGTATTTGGCGAGACGAAGAGGCCCGACCCGCCACCCATCAAGGCCATATAGAGGGCCAACAGCCAGTAGGGTGTCGAGGGCGTGACTGTAGAAAGTCCGAGTAAGCCCACTGCGGAGATACCCAGGCCAACAGGAGCCAGTACGCGTGAGCCTATGCGGTCTGATAACCGCCCACTGATAGGGCCGATTATCATAAATGCTGCACCAAAGGGGATCAACAGTAGACCTGCGCGCAAGGGGTCTTGTCCATAAGGTCCTTGCAAGAAGAAGATGAGCAGGAACAAGACCGCACCACGGGCGATACCATTGAGGAGGCCACTCAAGTTAGCGAGTAAAAACAGGCGGTCGCGGAAGAGACGCAGGTCTACGAGCGGTTCCTTGATACGCGGCTCGATTGCTCCGAATAGTACGAGTCCGATAAGGCCTATTACGAGGATGGTGTAGGTAACAGCCTGACCGAATAAAGGGAATGCCAGCAGGCTCAACGCCAGTAAGGTTCCGGCAAGACCTACAGTAAGTGTGATAGCACCAAACCAGTCAATATGTTGATGCGCGGCAAACTTTACCGATTCACGCAGACGCCAGGCGCCCCATATTGCGCCGAGGACGGCAATGGGGACATTAAACAAGAACACCCAGCGCCACGACAACTCGGTCAGCAAACCACCGACAATCGGGCCAACTAAGAAGCCAGCAGCACCTGCAATCTGGTTAATACCCAGGCCAAGCCCGACCTGTCCCTTGCGGAAAGCATCTGTCACAATCGCAGTACTGTTGGTTACAAGCAGCGCACCGCCCACACCCTGAATGATACGGCCAAAGACCAGGTCGCTGCCATGGAATTGCGGCTGTGCCAACCCTGCGACGAGGGATCCGATGGCAAAGATAATATAACCAGCGATGTAGAGACGTTTGCGCCCCCACATGTCGGCCAGTCGTCCGATGACGGGTGTTAATACCGTCGTGACCAGCAGGTAACCTATCAACACCCACATGATGGTGAAGAACGTTGCATGCAACTCAGTCAAAATGTTTGGAAGTGCTATTAGCAGCGCTGAGCCTTGAATAGAGGCGAGTAGCGCACCAACCGTCGTGACGGAGAGCGCTGTCCACTGATAGCCATCTTTATGCTCTGGTGCAGCCGCTATAGTGCCGGCTTCTTTTGTTGCATCATCAGTATTCGAAGAAGAGGAACGAAAAGTGCGCATAGTTTTCCTTCTATCCCTGACTAAACTTCACGTCGCGTTAAAAGTATAGGTATCAACAGGCATGGTCATGGATGTACCTCAGCCAGGTGCTCGAGCGCGGGCAGAGCCGCTTGAATGCTGGCACGTTCGGCTTCATTCAGGCGATCAAGGCGACATTGCAATGAGTTCAAGCTTGCCTCGTGAAAGACATGCACGGCCAGGCGTCCCGACTCTGTAGGCTTGACCCATACTGTCCGCCAGTTCACATCATCATGACCACGCTCGACATAGCCCTGGGCCAACAAGCGTTTGACCATTGCTGTTGCAGTAGAAGGGGCAACGGCGAGATGGTCCGCGAGTTCCTGCATGGTGCAGCGTTCGTGATCGACAAGGACACGCAAGAGTGTCAATTGTCCGGGCGTTGCTCGCAACTCGATCACTTCTCGCCAACCAGGGCCAGCTTCACTTGAGTTATCCAGAGGCAGATCAGCACCCAGTCGTCTCAATAGTTTAGGAGTAATATCGAGAAGTGCTGCTGCCAGATCTGTTTTATCTTGCACAGGTTTTTGTATTATGTCCCTCATTATCTTGAAATCACTTCGATGGTCTAATTATATGATATACGAAATGAGGGGGTTAATCAAGAGGGCAGGGCACTTCCCAGGGCATTAGGAGACTTTTTCAATTCTACCCTCGATTACAGAGTCATCCTCATTGACCAGGAACACCCTGCTATAGGGAGGATCGGGATAGTACTGATGGGAGAAGATAATGTAGTAGAGTTTATTGCGCTTGGCCCAATCTTTGTCCCGGCGGGAGGGATAGGCTTCGCTCCTGGGGTGCGAGTGATAATAGATCATCTCGCCTTCATACACGTCGATATCGTCGTAGATGCGCAGCAGTTCTTCCGGATCGATAATGGAGAAATCATCGGGATGCTCGGCAGCGTTGGCGGTCGGGTAGTGTTTGACTACTCGATCATCCTTCGCACCTAACGCTCCACAGGCCTCATTGGGGTAGCCAGCTACTACGTGCGCCAGCATCTCTGAGTAGATCGTCTCAGGAATACGGACTACAAAAACATCTCCGGCTACCATAACAATTTGGCCTCTAGGTCATCTTCAAGTTGATCGAGGTCGCGGGTCCACAGATCTTCGCTCAGGTATTTCCAACCACCATCGGCGAGTATCACAACAATCTTGCCACGCTCCATGCCGTCTGCAACACGTAACGCGGCGTGAAGTACTGCGCCACATGACGGTCCAGCGAAGATACCTTCTTGATCCTTCAACTGGCGCGTCCTGCGAATAGCATCTCTGCTGGACACCAGGATTTTGGAGTCGAGCAGCGATTGATCCAGCACGGGAGGCACGAAACCATCTTCGAGGCTGCGCAGGCCCTGCACGGCATCACCCTGTAAAGGCTCAGCAGCAACGATCTTGATGGCGGGGTTGTACTCTTTCAAACGGAGAGCATTGCCCGTGAGGGTACCGCCGGTGCCAAGACCAGCCACAAACACGTCCAGGTCGGGCAGATCATTGATGATCTCTACTGCCGTGCCCTCGTAGTGAGCGCGAGGGTTAGCATCATTGCCGTACTGGTAGAGCATGACGTACCTGTCGTCTTTGCTAGCCAGTTCTTGTGCCTGTTTTACCGCGCCGTTGCTGCCCAGGGCACCATCAGAGAAGATGATCTTTGCGCCATAGAGTTCGAGCATTTGTCGTCGCTCTTGCGTCACGTTATCAGGCATGACCGCAATAAATGGGTAGCCCTTTACACGGGCGATCATTGCCAATGCAATACCCGTATTGCCGCTGGTCGGCTCGAGGAGAATAGAACCAGGGGTGAGCCTTCCGCTTGCCTCGGCCTCCTCGATCATCTTTTTAGCGATGCGATCTTTGATGCTGCCGGAGGGATTGACACCCTCTAGCTTGGCAAAAATCTGCACACCTGGATGAGGACTGAAACTCTTTAACTCTATGAGCGGTGTATTTCCGATAGTATCCAATATGCTGCTGTAGCGCATAATTAATTCCTGGTTGTTGTATTAGCGCCCACCGGCCATGGCGGGCAACAGGATTACGGTATCATTGGATCCGACACTTGTTTCCAGGCCCTGCAAATAGCGCACATCCTGGTCATTGACATAGACATTGATAAAGCGGCTGAGGCTATCCTCAGGCTGAATCTGCTCTTTCAGGGCAGGGAAACGAGCGTACAGATCGTTCAATACTTCCGCGAGATTACTTCCCTGGGCGCTCACCTGCTTCGAACCACCTGCAGAGGCTCGCAAGACAGGCGCAAGACGGACTGTTGCCATTTTACTACTCCTTATGTACAGAGATCTTGTTATGAATGACTAGTTTAGCGGAATAGCGCAGACATCTGCATAGGTCGGCAGATTCTCTGGATGGCCATGCTCGCCACAGGCCGGGCACTGCGGATCGCGGAAGAGGCGCAGTTCACTGAACTCGCCAGCCAGGGCGTCATAGGTCATCAGGCGACCAACCAAAGGCTCGCCAATGCCAAGCAGGAGTTTGATGGTCTCTGTCGCTTGCAACAGACCAATGATGCCCGGCAGTACGCCCAGAACTCCAGCCTCTGCGCAACTTGGCGCCAGCTCTGGAGGAGGCGGCTCTGGATAGAGACAGCGATAGCAAGGCCCTTCGTACGGTTTGAAGACGGTCAACTGGCCCTCGAAGCGGAAGACGCTGCCATGAACAACAGGTTTATTGGCAATCAAGGCGGCGTCGTTCAGCAAATAGCGCGTGGGGAAATTGTCCGTGCCGTCAACAATCACATCGTAGTCTGCTATGATGCGAGCCACGTTGGTTTCATCCAGGCGCTCGATATGGGTGATAACCTTCACATCGGGGTTCAGCGCCTCTATCGTTTCGCGGGCTGACTCAGCTTTATACTGCCCAATGCGCTTCGTGTTATGTAAAATCTGACGCTGCAGGTTGCTCTCATCTACCACGTCTGCATCTATGATGCCAATCGCGCCAACACCGGCGGCAGCCAGGTAATATGCCGCGGGAGAACCAAGACCGCCCGCGCCTATCAACAGGACACGCGAATCGAGTAGCTTGAGCTGGCCCTGCTCGCCTACTTCTGGTACAAGCAAATGGCGACTATAGCGCTTGGACTGGGCCTCGCTCAATGTACGAGGCTGCACGAAGGGATATCCACTACCCTTCCACTGTCCAAAGCCACCCGACATCGAAATTACGTTCCGATAGCCCATCTGCTGCAAGGTGGTTCCGGCGATAAGAGACCTCACTCCACCGGCGCAGTAGAGCACGACTGTCTTTGACTTGTCAGGAACAGCCTCTTCTATCTGCAGTTCAAGAAAGCCACGAGGGACATGGACAGCGTCTGGGATATGACCCTCATTCCATTCATGCTTCTCTCGTACATCTACAAGGACAATCTCCTGGTCTGCAGGTCCAGGCTCATGCTGATTAGCTAAAGCCTCGTTTACCTGAGAGGGCGACCACTCTGGCACCTGCTTGCGAGCTTGCCGCATAATCTCGCGAGACGCATCACCCATGATAAATTACCTCTCGATATTGTTGACTAAGTGCATCAACTTACTATTTATTAGTTCTTACAAAAGAGTACCACGCACTTTTTTTGCTTGTCAAGGAATGTTGAGTTTGTGCTGTGCTTACCTTTTATTAGCTAGACGATCATAAATAATAACACGAGTACCTTTTGAAAATATTCCGGGGTACTGCTTGCAATTTCTATTTTTGGCTGCTAAGCTGAAAGGGGAAGGGTATATGTCCCGGCAGCCGCGAGGGGTGCCAGGAAAATAGTCCAGGGGGACTGCTATGTCTGAGACGGCCGATATCGTCATTATTGGGGGAGGGGTGATGGGTGCCAGCATTGCCTACCACCTGGCAAAGCAAGGTGGTGGCCAGGTTGTGTTGTTAGAGCGGCAGGCGCTCTGCACTGGCACGTCAGGACGTTCGGGAGCTATTGTGAGGCAGCATTACTCCAACGATTTCACGGTTCGCATGGCGACGGACAGCCTCGCCGTTTTCCAGCATTTTGATGACCTGATTGGCGGCGATTGTGGCTTTCTTACTACGGGCATGGTCGTTATGACGGATATGCAAGGAGCCGAAGCCTTGCGCGCGAACGTGAAGATGCAGCAGGAGCAGGGTGTTGATACACAATTGATCGGCTCGGCAGAGGTTAGCGAGGCGGCACCTGGATACAACGGGGAGGGCGTGGAACTGGCGTGTTACGAGCCGGCGACCGGGGTGGCAGACCCTATGGCAACAACGCACTGTTTCGCGAAGCGTGCTCGTGACTTCGGAGCACGTATGCGCGAAGGTGTAACAGCGACGCAAATTCTGACAGAGGGGGAGCGCGTGACAGGTGTAGGCACCTCAACAGGTGACATACATGCGCCGATTGTCGTACTGGCTGCTAATGTGTGGAGTGTTGGACTGGCGCAAGCACTGGGTATTTCATTGCCTGTCACTCCCACAAGACACCCGATGACAGCGTTACGTCGCCCTGATGATTTCGGGGGCCGCATGGGCTTACACGCTGTTGGACTCGACCTGACACGCCAAATTTACTTGCGACCGGACATTGGCGGTGTAACGCTGGTTGGTTCGACGGAGAACGTTTTTACGCCGAGCGATCCCGATAACTATGCTCAAGGGCTGTCAGAACAGGAGATTGTGTACTTCAGCACGATGGCTGCAGGCAGTATTCCCGCGCTCGCGCGCGCGGTACCGCGCGGCGGCTGGGCGGGTATTTACGATGATACGCCCGACTATCACCCAATCCTGGATCGCCTTGCGGTGTATGGAGGTTTATACTGCGCGGCCGGCTTTAGTGGTCATGGCTTCAAGCTCTCTCCCAGCGTTGGGCAGTGGATGGCGCAATTCATTCTGACAGGTAAGAAACCCGGTGATATGCAGCATTTCGCCTATGATCGTTTCAATTCTGGGCGGGAGATACGGCCACGATATTCATCGGGCGTGCTAGGATGAAAAAGGATTATTCTACCTGGAAGCAGGGAGGAATGCATCGCCTTGTCTTACTTGTTTTGTGTGTTGTAACTATATGCGTTACGTCAGTTTCTAGTGAAACACAAGGAGAACTATGATGCGTTCAGACATCGTCCCAGGCGCTCGCTTTCCCGATTATGAGTTGACCGACCATATGAGACAGCGGCAGCGTCTCAGTGAGCTGCAAGGCATTGATCCGATGATCTTGATCCTGTCACGCGGGCACTTCTGCCCGAAGGATCACCAGCAACATCTTGCACTGGCCGCCTTTTATCCAAAGATCGCCGTGGCCTACACGAAAATCGTGACCATCTCGACGGACAACATTTACGAGACGAACGAGTTCCGAGATTCCGTGGGGGCGCAGTGGACATTTCTCTCGGATTCGGGGCGCAAGGTGCAGCAAGACCTGGATATACAGGAGTATACGGACCCGCACCATAACCCTATGATCCCACATACTCTGGTACTCGAGCCGGGGCTGCTGATCTACAAGATCTACAATGGCTACTGGTTCTGGGGCAGGCCGTCGCCGGAGGAACTCTGGCAAGACCTGCGGGAAGTCACGCGCAAGATTCGCCCAGACTGGGACCTTGCTACTCCAGGACTGCGTGAGAACTGGGAGCAAGGCGATAAGAAACTGCATTACCCTTATAAGGAGGCAAGATAACAAGATAAAGAGAAGGTTGGCCTTTGGGAGAAAAATCTGAAGCACAGCAAACCAGTTTACTTTCAAGGAGGACAGTAACATGCAACTGAATGGCGTACAAATTACGTGGCTAGGACATGCCACCTTTAAGGTCACGACTCCAGGAGGAAAGATCGTACTGATTGATCCCTGGACTTTCCAGAATCCGGCGTGCCCGGAGGGACTCAAACGCGTTGACAAGGTTGACTTGATGCTGGTGACGCATGGTCACTTTGACCATATGGGCGATGCTGTCGACATTGCTAAGGCCACCAAACCGACAACTGTTGCCATTGTGGAGCTGGCAGGCTGGCTCGGATCAAAGGGCGTTGAGCAGACGATAGGCATAAATAAGGGCGGCTCGGTAAACGTCGAAGGGATCAGGGTCTCGATGACGCATGCTATCCATACGTCCGGTGTTGAAGATGGCTCTTATGCCGGTGATGCCTGCGGGTATGTGATTGAGTTTGAAAATGGGCGCAAGCTCTATCATGCCGGCGACACGTGTGCTTTCAGCGATATGCAGATCATCGGTGAACTCTACCAGCCGGATGTAGCTCTGCTGCCGATTGGTGACTTCTACACAATGGGGCCCCGAGAGGCGGCTATCGCTGTGCGCCTGCTTGGTGTGAAGCATGTGATTCCTATGCACTATGCAACATTCCCTATACTGACAGGGACACCTGCCGCACTACGGCAGGCTCTACAAGCGCTCGGCCTTAACGAGGTCGAGGTGGTCGAGATGAAGCCGGGGCAGACAGTTTAGCAGGCCCCAGAGGCGCGAACGTAAGCGTTTCACGAGCGATTGCCCCGCCCCTACTATACACGGATTTCGCGGGCCGATCTAGCGTAGAGGAGGAACGAGTCTGGCGGTCGCCCTGACCCTCTTAAGTTCGCGCGTATGGGGCTTGCTCCTGCCGGGCTAGTCCAGATCAATCAATCCGTCGGCTTTCAATTTCGTTAGTGCCTTTTGCGCAGCAGGAGCTGTACCTACCCGGTAGGCTGTACCATGCATACGTTGTATTACCGGCTCAAGGTAGGGCTTTAGTTTAGGGTCGTGTTGGGCCTGGCTATGCATTACGTATGAAGCGGTCTCTACCAGCCAGGGTGACATCTCTGCCAGCATCAGCAGCTGAAGCACCGGTTCCACGCCAAGTCTACCAAAATGTACCAGGCCTTTAGCGCCCATCCACGCCACCGAGTGATCTGAATCGGTAAGGGCGCCTACTAACACTGGCAGGGCGCGACGATCGTGTATCCCCCCTAGAGCACGCATGCATTGCCAACGCATCCAAGCGGAATTACTAGCACTCGTTTCCATCAGCGCTGGAACTGCGGCGTGGCCCAAGCGCACTAATGCAGAGAAGATCTGGCTCCCCACCTGTTCGTCCGCGCCACGCAGCGCATTGAGCAAAGCAGGCACGGCCACAGGATCGCCTACACGTCCCAGCGCCTTGGCTGCCTGCATACGTACAGTGGGTACGGGATCATTCAATGCCTCAATCAACACGGGAGTTGCAACTGGACTTTCAAGGATACCCAGGATGTAGGTGGCGGTCTCTCGCACTGCGGGTCGTTTATCACGTGCCGCTGCCATTGCCACTCGCTGGGAACGCACGGAGTCGAGGCCTGCTCCAGGTAGGAAAAGCGTACGGAGTCGCGTGCGTGTATGCGGAGAACGCAGCGGCGCAGGAATGACAAACGGCTTGCCCGCCCAGGTCCCCACTGCGATAAATTCCAGGAGATTCCGTGCCAGGCGGTCGTCATCAAGCGAGGAAACAGCGACGACCGCACGAGGATCATTCTCCATAATCCAGTGCAATAGACGCCACGCTGCACCACGCCGGCCAGCGGCGGCGTCCTGCGCCAGTATCTGCGGCGGGGTTATGCCTATCGGTGGAGCGACATCAACAGGTGACTGCTCGGGCGGAACGGCGGCAGAGACTTCCGTCAAGTTTGTTTTAGAGGCATCGGAGTTTGCCATCATTCAAGCTCCTTCGGGGTCAGAGATTACATTGCCAGCATATGGGATGCTATGTAACGTAACCAGTGGCCGCTAGTGTTTTCTTTGCTAATAAACACAGTACGGACACGTCACACAAGAGCTATGTGATGTGATGCAGAAGATAGATATAGAAATAGTATAGCATATAAATTTGACGGGGCAAGATTACCTTGCCCCGTCAAATTTATATGCTATTGCATTGCCATAAACAGGCGCTCGGACGTGATGGGGAGTTGCGTCATACGCACGCCTACAGCGTCGAAGATGGCATTCGCTATGGTCGCGCCAACTGGTACGACAGGGGGTTCGCCGACACCCTTGGCTCCAAAGGGACCGTGAGCGGAAGGGACTTCGACCAGGATGGACGAGATGTGCGGAACATCCTGGCTATGCGGCAGCGCATAATCCATCAGGTTAGATGTGAGCAACTGCCCATTCTCATCGTAAACAAGATTTTCAAAGAGCGCCCAGCCCAGACCTTGTGTGACCCCGCCGAAGATCTGGCCTTCGACCTCCGCCGGGTTGATAGCAAAGCCGACATCCTGCACGGCAAGGTAATCAAGCACGCGCACCTCGCCGGTAGCGGGATCGACTGCTACTTTCGCCACGTGTACGGCATACAGGGGCGCGCTTGTCCTGAGAGCGGAACGACCACGCCCATAGATGGGTTCATATTTACCTGCAAAGCGCATCGAGACCGAAGCGATATCCGTCAACTTGACACTCTTAGCAGGAGAGCCGCGAACGACCACTTTGTCTCCATCGATCTCCAGGTCTGACGGTGAGGCCTCTAGCATATCAGAAGCAATGGTCAGAATCTGGTTGCGTGCATCCTGTGCTGCAGAGAGCACGGCAGCACCCATCGTAGGTGTGGTTTTGCTGCCACCTGTACCACCGCTGTAAGGCATGGTATCGGTATTGTCATGTGCAGTGTTGACGGAATCGACCGGCATGCCCAGGACTTGAGCCGCAATCAGCGCGAGCGATGTATCAGAGCCGGTGAGATCAACGGTACCAACGATAACAGTGATTGTGCCGTCGGACTCCAGGCGGCAGGCAGCCGCAGCG
>WNGJ01003974.1_pt1 | contig 30241 bp, 27 predicted proteins | sample 5400611 | NCBI WGS metagenome assembly WNGJ01 (sample SAMN13153375, study PRJNA577476) | soil metagenome | isolation source: 40 cm soil or saprolite under Garry oak tree replicate 1 | place: USA:California | collected 2016-06-15
CACCTGGCAATGAAGGACAAGCCTTTTCAGTAGCCCGCGCCGGCGGTGGAATGCCGGTAGAGACCAAAAAAGCCCGATCCGTCGTTGCTTTAAGTCGCGTCCCCCGTTGAGAGCGGGGTGCGCCGGTTCGCCTCCGGCTGCCAGTCACGGTTGCAAGGAGTGGAGAAACCTTCAACGGCATCCCTTGAGAGAGATGCTGGCCTCTTAAGTCATCGACCTAGAACTAAGTCTTCGACCTAAGCGACCCTCGGTCCTTCATCCCTTGGCGGCTGTCCGGCCTCTTGTCCGGATACCTACCGACTGACACACGACCACAGGCACGTGCGAAATTGGGCAAGAACGCAAATAATCTTTTTGACCATGCTTCGCAAGATTTTTTTTAGGCTGGCAACAAATTTCACTAACGCGTGCTTACGCAGCGCGCGACGCGGGATCGAATCTGAACGGATGTTAAGTTTGCTTAAGGAGGCGTAATCGTTTTTGCCCCTGCCGTGCAGGGCTTTTTCGCAGACAACGATTATGCGCGCGTCGTGAACGGCTCGACGCGCTGGGCTGCGCGGATGAACGCCACCATGACCAGCACACCGACCGCGAACAGCACCGCCTGCAGGATATGCGCGCCGGTGTCGTCGAGACCGAACAGGATCGCGAGCGCCCAGCCGCCGGCAAAGGCTGCTCCGAACACCTCGGCGCCGATCAGGATCGCCGCGCTGATGACGGTGACGACGCTTCTCCAGACGATCTGGCGGCGGGCGGTCGGGGAGGGCTCTGAGCTCATGGCAATGGGTCCTGTGGAGGGCCGCAATCTCCCTGAAAAGGGCGGCGCTATCAAGCGCAAAAGGCCTTAAAAAGCCCGATCGCGTGATATAGATAAGCCAATATTTTCAAGACAAAACGGATCATCGCGATGTCAGAAATTCTCCAAGCCCCAAGCGTCGCGCCCGCGCAGGAAAACCCGCTTCTGAACGCGTGGCAGACGCCCCATCAGACGCCGCCCTTTACCGAGATCCTGCCGGAACATTTCATTCCGGCCTTCGAGCAGGCCTTCGTCGATCACGCCGCCGAGATCACCGCGATCAGCCACGATCCCGCGGCGCCGGACTTCGCCAACACCATCACGGCGCTGGAGCGCTCGGGCAAGCTGCTCAACAAGGTTTCGGTCGTCTTCTACGACCTGGTATCGGCGCACTCCAATCCGGCGATCCTGGAGATCGACAAGGAGGTGTCGTTGCGGATGGCGCGGCACTGGAACCCCATCATGATGAACGCGGTGCTGTTTGGCCGCATCGCGCTGCTGCACGACAATCGCGCCAGCCTGGAGCTGACCACCGAGGAGATCCGGCTGTTGGAGCGCACCTATACGCGCTTCCGCCGCGCCGGCGCCGGCTTGAGCGAGGACGCCAAGAAGCGGATGGCCGAGATCAACGAGCGGCTCGCCCATCTCGGCACCACCTTCAGCCATCATCTGCTCGGCGACGAGCAGGGCTGGTTCCTGGAGCTTTCCGGGGACGACCATGCCGGGCTTCCGGACACCTTCATCGCCGCCGCCAAGGCCGCGGCCGAGGAGCGCGGCATGGCCGGCAAGGCGATCGTGACGCTGTCGCGCTCGGCCGTCGAGCAGTTGCTGAAAAGCGCCGACAAGCGCGAGCTGCGCGAAAAGGTCTTCAAGGCCTTCACCGCGCGCGGCGACAACGGCAACGATAACGACAACAATGCCATCATCGTCGAGGTCCTCGCGCTGCGTGAGGAAAGCGCCAAGATCATGGGCTTTCCGACCTACGCCGCCTATCGGCTGGAGGATTCGATGGCGAAGACGCCGGAGGCGGTCCGTGGCCTGTTGGAGCGGGTCTGGAAGCCGGCGCGCGAGCGGGCGCTCGCCGATCGCGACGAGCTGCAGGCGTTGATCACCGAGGAGGGCGGTAATTTCGCCCTTGCCCCGTGGGATTGGCGCTACTACGCCGAGAAGCTCAGGCAGCGCCGCGCCAATTTCGACGACGCCGCGATCAAGCCTTATCTGGTGCTCGACCACATGATCGAGGCCGCCTTCGACTGCGCCAAGCGCCTGTTCGGCATCACCTTCACCGAGCGCACCGATATCCCGGTTTGGCATCCGGACGTCCGGGTCTTTGAGGTCAAGGACGCCGCCGGCCACCACAAGGCGCTGTTCTATGGCGATTATTTCGCGCGGACCTCGAAGCGCTCCGGTGCCTGGATGACCTCGCTGCGCGACCAGCAGAAACTCGACGGCGAGGTCGCGCCGCTCGTCATCAATGTCTGCAATTTCGCCAAAGGCGCCGACGGCCAGCCCTCGCTGCTCTCGCCCGACGACGCACGGACCCTGTTCCACGAATTCGGCCACGGCCTGCATGGCATGCTGTCCAACGTGACTTATCCCTCGCTGTCGGGGACAAGCGTGTTCACCGATTTCGTCGAGCTGCCGTCGCAGCTTTACGAGCACTGGCAGGAGCGGCCGGAGGTGCTGCAAAAGTTCGCGCGGCACTACCAGACCGGCGAGCCGCTGCCGGAGGAACTCCTGCAGCGCTTCCTCGCCGCGCGCAAATTCAATCAGAGTTTTGCCACGGTGGAGTTCGTCTCCTCGGCGCTGATCGATCTCGAATTCCACACCCAGCCGGCCGAAGCGAGTCGCGATGTCCGGGCGTTCGAGCGGGCGGAGCTGGAAAAAATCGGGATGCCCCCGGAAATCGTGATGCGGCACCGCCCGCCGCAATTCGCCCACATCTTCTCCGGAGATCACTATGCTGCGGGCTATTACAGCTACATGTGGTCGGAGGTGATGGATGCCGACGCGTTCGGCGCATTCGAGGAGGCCGGCGATATCTTCGATCCCACCGTGGCCAGGCGCCTGCATGACGACATCTACGCCTCGGGCGGCTCGGTCGATCCGGAAGCGGCCTACGTTGCCTTCCGCGGTCGCGAGCCGGAGCCCGATGCGCTGCTGCGCCGTCGCGGGCTCCTGGAAACGCCCAAGGCCGCTTGAGAGGAAGAGGCCGCTTGAGAGGAAAAGCTGCTTGAGAGGAAAAGGCGGATTGAGGTGAGAACGCCATTTGAGGTGACGGTCATCCTGCGCGGGCTAGCGGCCCTGCTGCTTCTGGTGTTGGGCGCGAGCACAGCGGAGGCGCATCCGCATGTCTGGATCACATCGACGAGCGAATTGATCTATGCCCCGGACGGCACACTGACCGGCGTGCGACATGCCTGGACCTTCGACGAAATGTTCGCGGCCTACGCGTTGCAGGGCATCGAAACCAAGACCAAGGGTGTCTATAGCCGCGACGAGCTCGCGCCGCTGGCGCAGACCAACGTCGAATCGCTGAAGGAATATGCCTATTTCACCTTCGCCAAGGCCGGCGGCAAGAAGGAGAAGTTCGACGAGCCGATCGACTACTTCCTTGAGTACAAGGACAACGCCTTGACGCTGCATTTCACGCTGCCGCTGAAGACGCCGTTAAGCGCAAAGGCCCTGGTGCTGGAGGTGTTCGACCCCACCTTCTTCATCGACTTCAAGCTTGCGGAAAAGGATCCGATCAAGCTGGTCGGAGCGCCTGAGGGCTGCAAGATGAAATTCCAGCGGCCGAACGACGGGACAACCAGTGCGCAACAACTCAACGAGCAGACCTTCATGAACGGCGGCGGCAATTCCAATTACGGCGCGATGTTCGCCAACAAGATCACGGTGGACTGCCCGTGAAGGTTTTCTCACCCTTGTTGCTCTCATCCTTGCTCTCATCCTTGTTCTCATCGTTGGCGCGCGGATTGGTCGTCTGCGCCCTGGCGGCCATCCTCCTCACCGCGTTCGATAGCGCCGCGCATGTCTTGATGGCGCAGACGCCGTTCGGCGGCCCGCGCCCGGCGGCTGAACCGGAGATCGGCGGTCTCGTCGGATGGATCCTGACCAAGCAATCGGAGTTTTATCGCGAGATCTCCGCGGCCCTGCGCGCCGCGAAGTCCGACGGATCGGCGGTCTGGTCGCTGCTTGCGATCTCCTTCGCCTACGGCATCTTTCACGCCGCGGGTCCCGGCCACGGCAAGGCGGTGATCTCATCCTATCTGGTCGCCAACCAGGAGACCGCGCTTCGCGGCATCGCGCTGTCGTTCGCATCCGCGCTGATGCAGTCGCTGGTCGCGGTCGCGATCGTCGCCGTCTGCGCCTGGCTGCTCAATGCCACCGCGAAGACCATGTGTGGCGCCGAGAAGGCGATCGAGATCGGCAGTTATGCCTTGATTGCGGCCTTTGGCGTCAGCCTGGTCTGGACCAAGGGCGGCAGCTTCATGCGCGCCCTGCAGGCGCCGCGGCCGGAGCCCGCGCTGGCGATGGCCGCCGATCATGCCCACCATCATGACCATGACCATCATCATCACGGCGATGGCCACGTCCATGACGAGCATTGCGGGCATTCGCACGGGCCCGAGCCGAGCCAGCTTGCCGGTCCCGGCGGATGGCGGCGCGGTCTTGCTGCGATTTTGACCGTCGGCATCCGGCCCTGTTCAGGGGCGATCCTGGTGCTGGTGTTCGCGCTGGCGCAGGGTTTGTTCTGGGCCGGCATCGCCGCGACCCTCGTGATGGGGCTCGGCACCGCGATCACGGTCGCGGTCATCGCCGTCGTCGCGGTGTCCGCGAAAGATCTGGCGCGGCGCTTAAGCGGGGCGCGTGACAGCAACGGCGTGCTGATCATGCGCGGCATCGAGTTCGGCGCGGCGGGTCTGGTGCTGTTGTTTGGCTCGGCCCTGTTGCTCGGTTACATCGCGGCCGAGCGGGTGACGTGTCTTTGAGATGAAAGCTTGCTTTTGAAGTCCTGCCTTTGAAGGCTTGCCTTTGAGATGAAGCTTTGCCTTTGGAGCCCGCGTTCGGACGCCCCCGAGGCTCAGCCCGGCAGATAGAGACGGATCAACGGCAGGAAGAAGATCGCGGTATTGATGACAAACCCGATATTCCAGAGGATCGTGCGCAATGTGGGCCGGTTGCCGAGATAGGTCAGGACATAGGCAGCGCGTACGATCAGGAACAACACCGCCAATTCGTTGATTAGGTTTTGCGGCGCGGCGCGGAATTCGGCAAGCAGCACGGCCGCGGCGAAGAACGGAAACGTCTCTATTCCATTAAGATGGGCGCCCAGTGCGCGCGAGCGGATCGGATCGTCGTAGAAAGCGGGCTCGCGCGGCTTGGAATTGTCGAATTGGCTGGCGTTGAGCGCCTTGAACGGCGCGATGGTCAGAAGGTAGAGAATCACGCTAGCGAACACGCACCATTCGGCGACAGTCATGTTCCTTCTCCCCTCACTGCTTCACGAGCCTATCGAACCCGCCCTCGTCTTGACAAGGATGGGGCGGCGGGCGAAGCCTCCGCGGATATGACAGTGGTCCTTTCCGTCGAGAGCGCAAAGCCCGTGGCCGAGGCGAGGCCGTCGAGCGTCGGCGTGCTGCTGGTCAACCTCGGCACCCCCGATACCGCCGACGCCAAGGGCGTGCGGGTTTACCTGAAGGAGTTTTTGTCCGATCCGCGGGTGATCGAAGACCAGGGGCTCCTTTGGAAGCTGGTCCTGAACGGCATCATCCTGCGCACCCGTCCCCGGACCAAGGCGCGCGACTACCAGAAGATATGGAACAACGCGAACAACGAATCGCCGCTGAAAACCATCACGCGCGCTCAGTCGGAAAAGTTGGCCAGGAGCTTTGCCGATCACGACCACGTCGAGGTGGATTGGGCGATGCGCTACGGCAACCCCTCGATCCAAGCAGGGATCGAGGCGCTCATGGCGCGCGGCTGCGATCGCTTGCTGGCGGTGCCGCTCTATCCGCAATATTCAGCCGCGACGTCGGCGACCGTCTGCGACGAGGTCTTCCGCGTGCTGGCCGGGATGCGCGCGCAACCGGCGTTGCGGGTGTCGCCGCCCTATTACGACGATCCCGATTATATCGAGGCGCTCGCCGTCTCGATCAATGGGCATCTTGCGACGCTGCCGTTCAAGCCGGAATTGATCGTGGCATCGTTTCACGGCATGCCGAAGGAGTATGTCGACAAGGGCGATCCGTACCAGGCGCAGTGCATCGCGACCACGAGCGCCCTGCGCAAGCGCCTGGGGCTCGATGCCTCGAAGCTGCCGCTCACCTTCCAGTCGCGGTTCGGCAACGCGGAGTGGCTCCAGCCCTATACCGACAAGACGATCGCGCAATTGGCGAAGGATGGCGTCCGCCGCATCGCCGTGGTGATGCCGGGCTTTGCCGCCGATTGCCTGGAAACGCTGGAAGAGATCGCGCAGGAAAGCGCGGACATCTTCAAGCACAATGGCGGCGAAGCCTTCGCCGCGATCCCGTGTCTTAACGACAGCGACGCCGGGATGGGCGTGATCCACAAGCTGGTGCAGCGCGAGCTCCAGGGCTGGATCTGATGGATCGGTGAAGCCCAGCGTTTTCCCTAACCAAACGAGCCACTTGCAGCCGCATCTGGCGGCCGAAAGAACGCATGCATACCTTTTGATTGAAGAACGGCCGGGTGAACCGGCGCCGCCGCTGCGCAGACAAAATCAAGCGGCATTGGTGCGACACGTTTGTCGGGAAGTTCGCGGGCACGTCGGTGTCCCGCCTTGGAGGAAAAATGTCCGGTTTCGACGTTTTCGCGGTTGTGTTTGTCCTGCTCGTCATCGTCACGCTGCTGGCGGGCATCAAGACGGTGCCGCAGGGCTATGACTGGACCATCGAGCGGTTCGGCAAATACACCCAGACGCTTTCGCCGGGGCTCAATCTTATCGTGCCGTATTTCGACCGCATCGGCCGCAAGATGAACATGATGGAGCAGGTGATCAGCATTCCCGAGCAGGAGGTGATCACCAAGGACAACGCCACCGTGACAGTGGACGGCGTCGCGTTCTTCCAGGTGTTCGACGCTGCGAAGGCGAGCTACGAGGTCTCCAATCTCAATCAGGCGATCATCGTGCTGACCATGACCAACATCCGCTCGGTGATGGGCTCGATGGACCTCGACCAGGTGCTGTCGCATCGTGACGAGATCAACGAGCGCCTGCTCCGCGTGGTCGATGCCGCGGTCTCGCCATGGGGCCTCAAGGTCAACCGCATCGAGATCAAGGACATCGTGCCGCCCGCCGACCTCGTGGAAGCGATGGGACGCCAGATGAAGGCCGAGCGCGTCAAGCGCGCCGACATTCTGCAGGCGGAAGGCCAGCGCCAATCGGAAATCCTGCGTGCGGAAGGCGCAAAACAAGGCCAGATATTGCAGGCCGAGGGCCGCCGCGAGGCGGCGTTCCGCGACGCCGAGGCGCGAGAGCGCTCCGCGGAAGCCGAGGCCAAGGCGACGCAGATGGTCTCCGATGCCATCGCCAAGGGCGACGTCGCCGCGATCAACTATTTCATCGCCGACAAATACATAAGAGCGTTCGGGCAGTTCGCGTCGTCGCCGAACCAGAAGGTTTTGATGCTGCCGGTGGAAGCGATGAGCATGCTCGGCGCGCTCGCCGGCATCGGCGAGATTGCCAAGGCGACGTTTGGCGAAAGCGCGGCTTCCGCCGCGGCGGCCGCGCACCGCACCTCGGTGCCGACGGCCGGGCCCAATCCGCCGCCGATGGAACCGGAGCAATAAGGCAAAGCATGATCCGGAAAAGCGTGCCCTCGGGCTACGACATGATGGGTGGGCACCGGTTTTCCGAAGAGATCATGCTCCAAAATTGAGGGTCGTGTCATGACCGAGATGTTTTCCACGCTGGGTACCTGGAACTGGCTGATCTTTGGCTTCCTCCTGATGGCGCTGGAGCTGATCGCGCCCGGCGTCTTCCTGTTCTGGCTTGGCGTTGCCGCGCTGTTGGCCGGATTGGTGTCGTTCGCGCTGCATCCGTCCTGGCAGGCGCAGCTTCTGATGTTCGCGGTGTTCGCGGCTGCCGCCGTGCCGCTGTGGCTGCGGCTGGCGCGGGGCCGCGGCGCATCGAGCGAGAGCAGCCGCTTCCTCAACAGGCGCGCCGCGGCGCTGGTCGGGCGGGTGTTCACGCTGGAAAAGCCGATCATCGATGGATCAGGGACGGTGAAGATCGACGACACCATCTGGCGCATCGCCGGCCCCGACGCGCCGGCCGGCAGCCGGGTGCGGATCGTGCAGGCCGATGGCGCGAACCTGACGGTGGCGGCGGCCTGATCTATTCCATCCGCTTGCTCCATCGCTCCGCAAAGCGATGCAGCGGCAGGACGTTTTCCGCTAGCTCCCGGCCAAGCGGCGTGAGGCTGTAGCCGCCCTCCGCGGCGAGCGCGACGAAGCCGGCCTCGCGCAGGTCGGCCAGCCGTGCCTGCAGCACGGTCGGGGAGGCCTCGTCGCAGGCCGTGCGCAGCGCGCGCGAGGTCAACGGCTGCGCGCGCAGCTCCCACAGGATCCGCAACGTCCAGCGCCGGCCCAGCAGGTCGAGCAGCGCCATGATCGGCCGGCCCGAGCGCGAACCGCGGACGTTGGGTTGTTTCGCAGGCAGCGCGCTTCTAGCGTTTCTAGGCATCGCAATTCCTCATTGCTACAGATAATGTAGCATGCTACGTTTATTGTAGCACAGGAGTCAGCCGTGTCACGCATCAGACCGCTTGATCCACCTTATGCCCGGGAGATCACGGCGCAGTTCGACCGCATCATGCGCGGCGCGCCGCCGCTGGTGTTGTTTCGCGTCCTGGCCGGCCACGCGCGGGCCTGGGACAAATTCCGCGCCGGCGGTCTGCTGGACCGCGGGCCGCTCACCTTAAGGGAGCGCGAGATCGTGATCGACCGCACCTGCGCGCTCACGGGCTGCGAATATGAATGGGGCGTCCATGTCGCGACCTTCGCGGAGCCTGCGCACTTCACCGGCGAAGAGGTCCGCGCCACCGTGCTCGAGGGCGCCGACGCGCCGTGCTGGTCGCAGCCGGAGCGGGCGATGATCGCGGCGGTGGACGCGCTGCACCACCGCGCAACGCTTAGTGAAAACGAGTTCAAGGCGCTGTCGGCGCATTATGACGACGACAAGATCCTCGAGATCATCCTCCTTTGCGGCTTCTATCGCACCGTGTCGTATCTGGCGAACGGGCTCGCGCTGCCGCTGGAGGAGACGGCGGCGCGGTTTCCCGTGTAACTACGCCACCCCCGCGCGCAGCAGATCGTGCAGATGCAGGATGCCGACCGGCCGGCCGGCTTCGGTCACGACCAGCATGGTGATCTTCGACGAGTTGAGCAGCTCCACCGCTTCGGAGGCGAGCGAGTCGCGGCTGATGGTTTTTGGATTTCGGGTCATGACGTCATCGACCAGCGCCGTCATCAGATCGGGCCGCATCTGACGGCGCAAATCCCCGTCGGTGATGATGCCGGCGAGCAGCCCGCGCGGATCGACGATGCAGACGCAGCCAAAACCCTTGGCGGACATCTCGACCAGCGCGTCCGACATGCTGGTGCCGAGCGGTTTCAGCGGCACCGCATCGCCGCTTCGCATGAGGTCAGAGGTGTGCTTGAGCATCGCGCCCAATTTGCCGCCGGGGTGGAAGTTGGCGAATTCCAGCGCCGTGAAGCCGCGGCTTTCCAAAAGCGCGATCGCGAGCGCATCGCCGATCGCGGCCTGCATCAAGGTCGAGGTGGTCGGTGCCAGATTATGCGGGCAGGCCTCGCGCGCCTTCGGCAGCTCCAGCACGATCCGCGCCGCCGCGCCGAGCGAAGAGTCCGCATTCGCCGTCACCGCGATCATCGGGATCGCGAAACGGGCGGAATAATTCACCAGGTTCTTCATCTCCGGCTGTTCGCCGGACCATGACAGCGCGACAATGACGTCGTCGGTCGTGATCATGCCGAGATCGCCGTGGCTCGCTTCCGCCGTGTGCACGAAAAAGGCCGGCGTGCCGGTCGAGGCCAGGGTCGCCGCGATCTTGCGCGCCACATGCCCGGATTTGCCGAGCCCGGTGACGATGACGCGGCCCTTGGCTTGCCGGATCAGCTCGACGGTCACGGTGAAAGCCGCGCCCAGCGGGCCCTGCAGCGCGGCCGCGATCGCGGCGATGCCGCTCGTTCCGACTTCAAGGGTGCGCAACGCCGATTGCACGGCTGCGTTTGCGTCATCGGCGCCGGATGCTGTCGCCACCAGGGGTTTTTGACTTGCCATGTTTCATTCCAGGGAGAAGGGGACAGCGCCCCCGCGCCCCGCGTGGCGTCTTAGCACGATCGGGCCGGGGAGGCGACGCGCGAACGGTATTCTCAACGGGTCATTAACCATACTTGTTTTAACTCTCTTAACGACATTTTCCGCATGTCGCGTTTTGTTCGTAGCGGGAACGGGTCGATGAAGTGCATGATTTTGTTGGGGTATTCTCATCGTGGCAGCGGGTCCGGAGAGGGGCCGAGAAAGGCGCGCGTCTGCCTTGCGCGTGCTTTTGCCATGTCTTGTCCCATGCCTCGTCCATTGCATTGTCCCATGCCTTGCCTCTTGGCTTCTCTTTTGCCTTGCGCTGACCGCGCTCACACCCATCGCCGCGCACGCGCAGCGGCTGACTCCGGCCCTGTTCAGCCCTGAGCGCGGCGGCTTCGTCGCGCCGCGGGACATGCCGCTGCAGAAGACCGCGGGCGACGCCAACGACACGCCCGCTGATCAGAACAGCGAGGCCAACCCCGACACTAACCCCAAGACCAAGCCGCGTGAGCGCGACAAGCCGGCGCCGTCGCGGATCGGCCGGATGCCGACCTACGGCCTGCCCGCCGCCAATGGCGCGGCCGTCTCCGGTTTCGACTCGCTCAACCGCAGGCGCACCCAGCCGAAATATTATCCCGCGCAGCCAAAGCCGAAGCCGCCACCGGGCCCCGGCACGCCACCGCCGACATCCCCGCCGGTCGGCGCCGCCGGACAGGTGCGATTGTCGATCCCGCCGTCCGAGACTGCCAACAAGCCGCGCGTCCCGCCCGCGATGGCCGGCACGGTGCCCGGCCAGCCAGCGCGCAAGCGGCTCAGGAGCGACGACGATCCCTTTGGCGCGGTCGGCGATTACGCCGGCAGCTTCCTCGTCAAGTCGGCGCTCGAAGTCTCCGGCGGCTATGACAGCAATCCCGGCCGCACCTTCCAGCCCAAGGGCTTGCCGTCCTACGTCATAGCGCCCGAATTTCTCGCGGTGTCCGACTGGGAGCGCCACGCGCTGGTCGCTGATCTCAGAGGCTCGTTCACCGGTTATGGCGGCAGCCTGCCGGCCACGCTCGACGGCGCGGTCAATTCGGCACCGACCAATATCGACCGGCCGGATTTCACCGGCCATGTCGACGGCCGTCTCGATGTCTCGCGCGACATTGACCTCACTGCGCAAGCCCGCCTGCGCGTTGCGACCGACAATCCCGGCAGCCCGAACATCCAGGCCGGGCTCGCGCGATATCCGCTTCTGACGACGCTCGGCGGCACGGTCGGCTTCGACCGGCGCTTCAACCGCCTGCAGGTCTCGGCCGGCGCCACCATCGACCGCACGTCGTACCAGAACTCCACGCTGACCGACGGCTCGAACGCCAGCAATGACGACCGCAACTTCAATCAATATGGCGGGGTGGGGCGGATCTCCTACGAGCTGACGCCGGGCGTTAAACCCTTCACTGAGATCGAGGGCGACAGCCGCGTGCACGATCTGCAGTTCGACCGCAGCGGCTTTGCGCGCGATTCCTCCGGCGGTTACGCCAAGGCCGGCACGTCGTTCGAATTTTCCAGGCTGCTGACCGGCGAAGTCTCGATCGGCTACGCCGCGCGCAACTACGTCGATCCGCGCTTGAACCGGCTGGAGGGCCTGCTCACCTCGGCCTCGCTGGTCTGGACCGCGACGCCGCTGACCACGGCCAAATTCATTTCCGACACCCAGATCGCCGAGACCACGCTGGCCGCCACCTCGGGCGTCCTGGTGCACACCTACACCTTCGAGGTCGATCACGACTTCCGCCGCTGGCTCACGGCGACGGCCAAGTTCACCTACGGCACGCTCGACTATCAGGGCGATGCGCGAACCGACAAGACCTACTCGATCGAGGGCGACCTGATCTACAAGCTCACCCGCGGCCTCTGGATCAAGGGCACGCTGCGCCACGACATCCTCGATTCCAACGTGCCGCTGTCGAGCTCGAACGCCACGGTGGTGATGCTCGGCGCGCGCGCGCAGAATTGAGGGGGCTAACCCGCGGCTGCGGGATGCCGGCTCGACCAAAAGTAGCTGTGCCCCAGAGCGTGATATGATTACCTCAAGCTGAGCCGCAGCGGAGGTGTGCTCCCTCTCCCTTGGGAGAGGGCTGGGGTGAGGGGTTACGGTCCATCGATAGTGCGCAACCCCCTCACCCGATTTGCACCGGACGATGCTTCGCATCGCCGGGAGCAAATCGACCTCTCCCCGCTGGGGAGAGGTGAACCGAACCCGCGGGCCGATTGATTCAATCAAGAGCCATCTCGCCCTAATGCAGCAGCGCTCCCGAGCCCGACTTCATCAATGCGGCCTGGATGGCGTCAAGCCGGGCGGCTATGTCGTTGCCGATCGCGCGCGCGGCGAGGGCGGTCGCGATCCCCGACATGGCGGCCAGCGTCGCATATTGCAGCGGGAGCGACGCGCCTTGGTCGGTGAGAAAAGCCTTCAGCACATCCCGCGTGTTCGGCAAATCTGTCTCGGTCAAATCCGTCTTCAGCAAATCTGCCTTCGGCAAATCTATCTTCAGCAAATCTCTCTTGGCATTATTGTCCATCGGACAGCTCGGAGACCCGCCGTCGCAGCCGCTCGATTTCGGCCTTGCGCTGTTGCAGCTTGCGTGCGGCGTCGAGCGACACGACGCCGGACTTGTCGCCGGCGGTGAACGCCACCCCCGCGTCGTGGCGATTGCGCCAGATCAGCCGCGCGCGGAAGGATGTTTCCTTTCGCGCGATCGACAGGTCGAACTCGTCAGGCAACAGCACCGTGCCGGCCATCTCGATCTTCGCCCCTTGCGGGGAGAAATTGCGCACCACGCAGTCGAATGTGGACTGGCGGGCGTTGAAGGCGATGACACCGCCATAGAGGCTCTTGCCTCGGTGATACTGCCGGCGTTCCATGGCAACCTCGTGCTGCTTACACTTCTCTAACTATGTTACGCATCGATCGCGGTAAGTCGCCACCGCTTCCCGCCATTAGGGTTAAGGCGCAGGGCGGATACCGCATCTCGCCCGTCGAAAAACCCGCTGGAGAGAGCAAGACGATCGGCGCCATTCCCTTCCGATTCGATTGTCAAACAGCCCTGGCCGTCATTGCGAGCGCAAGCGAAGCAATCCAGGGGCCACGGAAAAAGTCTGGATTGCGTCGTCGCAAGCGCTCCTCGCAATGACGCCTGGCTGACATGGCCGCTCAACTGACATGCACTCGCATCCTCGCGGCGCAACGCGCTCGAAGTTTTGAAAGAAAATTCATTCGCCCTTGAAACAAGAGGGCGCAGGGAAGGCCGGGTGCTCGCCGCACCCATGGCCCGTGTGCAAAAAAGGTAGCACACGGTCGTCACCACAGGTGTAGGCGGATCAACCGGCCTTCCCTGCGCAATGGTTTTAACGGTTTCCTTCGCGCTCTCCTCGGCGACCGGGCTCTTTTGCCACCGTCGCCGCGCGAGGCATGCTGCCTATCGAAATCCCGGTTGGGCCGATAGGCGCCTCACGCAACTTGACGCCAGCGTCGGGGCGTCAGGACCACACGACTTCTCCGTCCGCGACATCGCCGTTCGTCCGCACGCCGTGCCATCGCTCACAGGTTTGCACCCGCGCCTTGCGACACACGATCACGCGCCCGACGCTGTCGCGTCCACCGCATCCCGCGCTCCACGTCCGTGACGATCGCGATACGCCCCTCTGCAACGAGGCGGGACGACGGAATTCGTAATGCTGATTTTAGCAAATCGCGAAGCGATTTATTTTTTGGTGAGGGGGTAGACAGGAATTCGCGACGGCTGCCTGTCGGGCAAATCAGTGACGCCTTCACGCCACTTGGCTCATCGGTTTGTAGGATGGGTTGAGCCTTTGCGAAACCCATCATCTTCGCAAACCCAATTAGCCGGTGCGGTCCACCGAATGCTTTCGCGTTCGATCTAATGGCGTTCAGTCCATTCGCGCCAATGCGTCGGCTGCAGGTCTGCGTGCTTCTGGCCTGAAGCATCGACCCATTCGGCTCCATCTTTGTGACAGGGCGATACGAACGTGTGGACGACGCCATCATAGCCCAGGATGCAAACTTCGAGATCTCTGTCGAATGGCGCAATTGAAGCGGGTAACCATTCTGCGGGCAACGAATGCATGACGTACCCTCCGATGAAAAGTGCGTTTCGGCTTCTATGGTAGCTCGTATCGCCGTTGGCAAGTGTGAATAAGTTCGCATTGCGCTGAAATGCCGCTCATGCAGGAAGGGGCGATAGGTGCCGCCCTATGACAGGCGCGCGGGCGGGAGGGCCCCAACACGCGGCGGCTTTTCCGCATTTCGCTGGCGTCTCTGGAATTGCTGGATCACCCGCTTTCGCGGGTGATGACAGCTTAGGTGCTATTGGCCGAAATCTTCTCCGCGTGATGAGCCTTGTCCTCACCGCGGCAAGTTCGTCGACCCCATCAGAAATCGGTCGATCGCCCGCGCACACAGCCGCCCTTCGCGGATGGCCCACGCCACCAGCGCGTAGGATGGATTGAGCTCTTCGCGAAACCCATCATCTTCGCAAGCTGCAATTGATGGGTATCGCTTCGAGGCCAGGGCAAGAATTCTTGCCCAGCCTCTTCGCTCCGCCCATCCGACCCGCTATCATCAGTAACAACCGAATCATCACTGAATATCAAACGGATGACGCGGATGCTCGACAAGCCACAGAAGACTCGCGAACTCATCGACATCCTTGATGCGGCGGTGCCGTTCGAGGTCGACTTGATGCCCGACCTGATCGAACATCTCGCCCGACCACCGAACCCGGTATCCATCAAGCCCATCGAGACCGTCTCGAAAGTTTCCTACCTTGGTGATCCCGGCGGAATCATGTGTCACATCCAGCCCAAGGACGCCGAAAGCGCGGTCGTGATCTCGCTTACCCACGTGCGCGTGCGCCGCACGCTCCCCTTCGCGCCGGCCGTGCTCGACTATCAGAAGCATCGCGTGAAGAAACTAAAGAAGCGGACCGGAATGTAGGCCTTTATCGCGGAGCGATTCAGAGCGTAGGATGGCTTGAGCCCTTCGCGACGCCCATCATCTTTGCAAATTGCAATCGATGGGATCGCCGAGTTCATCATCGGGCCGGCCGAGAACCAGGCCCGATGGTTCCACCGATCCAACATGCGTATAGCATCGTCTTCTTCCGCGGCTGACGCTGTCGTGGCGCCGCCCCGTTCGGGGCCGATGGCGTCGAAGGCGACTTTCTGCTCATCGGTGAGCGCGTTGTAGAACGTGTCGAGCGCGGGGCGCACCGTGCCGATGGCTTGCAGCATGGCGTCGAGCCTTGCGCTGACCGCGTCGAGCCGGGCGGGCGGCGTGCGCGCTTCCGTCGGTGGGCAGGATGATTTCAGGATGTCGTCGGCCTTGGCCGCGGCGTCCTGCAGAGCGGCGAGGCTCGCGCGCTGTGCGTCGGTCGGCCTCACGTTGCGTTCGATCGCCTCGCTCGGCCATTCCATCGCGCCGGGCTGCGCCGCGCTGCAACCGCCGTTGCTCGCCGTCTGCTCGCGCTGCGCATTCCGCTGCTCCGCCGCGAGCGCCGTGATCTTGGCCTTCTGCTCGTCGCTCAGCAGTCCATAGAACTTGTCGAGCGCGGGCTTCACGCTGTTGACGCCGTCGCGCATCGCCTCGACGCGCTGCTGCATGGCGGCCAGACGGCTTGGGGCGGTCAGTGCGACGTCCTTCGGGCAGGAATTGCGAATGGTCTCGGACGCTTTCTGGGAGGCGTTGGCGAGATCATCGAGGGCTGCGGCCTGCTCGTCATTGGGCTGGATCGCGTTACGGAATTGCTCGACCGCGAGGCCGGCGATCGTCCGGCTGTCGCTGCCGCACATGTCGGCCAGGGTTGCCGTCGTGTCCGGGCCGCCGCGCGCGCGCGCCTGACGCGTCGATCCGGCGGAGCCCGGCAGATAGGCGGCGTAGGCGCTCAAGGCGCCATAGTCGTAGGGGCCGAACAGGCCGGTATAGAGATCACCATAGCCATAGTCCCAGAAGGGATCATAGCCGCCGCCCCACCAGGCATAGTCGTAGAAATCGTCATAGGCATAGGGCCAAAACACCGGGCCGACCCAGCCGAAGCCGCCATGCGCGTGACGCCACCACAGGCCGCCATTGTGATTGTGATGAGCGAAGGCGGCGCCCGCGACGGCGCCGGTGATGGCGGCGCGCGTCACCGGATTGCGCAGGCCGCCGGGCGTGCGCATGGCGCTCCTGATCTGGCGCGAGGATAGTGCCTGGCCGACCGCCCTGGTGTTGCGCTGCATCATGCGATTGGAGACGGCGCGGTTGCCGGTAGCGGCACGGTTGCCGGCGACGATGCCTGATGGAGCATGAGGCCCGCCGTGAATCCCGCCGCGCCCATTGCCGCCGGCGAAACTGCCGGCAGGGTGGCCTTGGAAACGACCCGCGCTGGCGCCCATTCTCGCGCTCGGCGCAGGGTGAATGGCGTGAAAGCCGCCTCCACGCGGCGCTCCGGCGGCATGCATTCCACCGCCACCGCGGAAACCTCCGCCACCGTGAAAACCGCCGCCGGCATGCATGCCGCCACCATGAAAGCCTCCGCCACCGCCGTGAAAGCCGCCACCGCCGCCGTGGAAGCCTCCTCCACCACCGCCGCCGTGGAAGCCTCCTCCACCGCCACCACCGTGAAAGCCTCCACCGCCGCCGCCACCGTGAAAGCCTCCGCCGCCGCCGCCACCGCCAACGCCATGGGGGCCTGCTTGTGCCGGGTTTGCGAACAGGAGCCCTGCGACCGCGCCCGCGAGGATCGCGGCGAGCGTCAACGAAATCTGTTTGCCGGAAGCTCTCAGCATGTTTTCCTCCACCTGATGGAGCGGCGGTCGGGAACGCCGGCAGCGCCGGGGAATGCTTTAGAAACACCCTGGGGCGACAATAAGTTCCGCCGACGCGCTCAGCCCTTAGTCTGTAGGATCACGCGCTTCGCGGCTGACGACGGTGAAACCCATCATTTTTGCAAACTCCAATTGATGGGTATGGTGAAGTTTATCATCGGGCCGGCCGAAGGCCGGACCCGGTGGCTCCACCCATCCGCGCTGCCCGACCGCCGTCGCACGGCAACCGCTAGCTCTCGCGGCTGTACTGGTCGTACAGCTTCGCGGCGTTGTCCCAGCGGATGGCTTCCATGTAGATGTCGACATAGCGCGCCGCCGCAGCACCAAAGTCCATGTGATAGGCGTGCTCGTACATGTCGAGCACCAAGACCGGCCGGCCGCCGGCGAGCGTCGTGGTGTGGTCCGCCGCCCATTGATTGACGAGACGCTTGTCGCGCGGCGAGTAGGACAGGATGACCCAGCCGGAGCCGCCGCCTTCCGCCTTGCCCATCGCCGCGAACTCCGCGTGCCAGCGCTCGAGGCTGCCGAAATCGCGCGCGATCGCCTCCGCCAGCGGGCCGCTCGCGCCCGTGCCGCCGCCGAGCCCGTCGAAATAGATCTCGTGCAGGATCATCGAGTTCGCCGCGATCAGCTCCTCGCGCTTCAGGCCGTTGACCATGAAGTTCGGCGCCTTGGCGAAATCGAGCTCGGCGAGCTGCGCGCCGATCGCGTTGAGGCGCTTGACGGCGCCGACGTAGTTATTTTCGTAGTGGCTCACCAGAACTTTTTCGGAGATGCCCTTGATCGACTTCGGGTCCAGTGACAGAGGTTTCGCTTGGTATGGCATCGTCTTCGCTCCGCTCGGTTGGTTGCCTTGGGCGAATGCAGGGCTTGCCACCAGCGCTGCGGTCGATGCGGCAGCGACAAGTCCGGCTCCCTGAATGAAGCTGCGGCGTTCGGTGGTGATGGTCATGGCGGTCTCCTTGTGTTGACAGTCCCCAGTCCCCAAAAAGATGCATGCGGCGGATGGCTGTTCGGTCACGAATTCATGGCGGCAGCGGGAGGCTCTCGACTCGATCGAAGCCCTGGACTTGATCGAAGCCCTGGCGTTGTCGCGCGCACCGATCGTGCGTCTCGGCTCGCAGGCCGCGGCTGCGCGTGGAGGCAGCGTCGCCGGTCACGTCGATGGCTTCCGGGGCGCGATGAAGCGTGTCGGCGATCAGCGCCTCGGCGCGAGCAACATGATCGTCGCGTTGCACATCGTCGCGTCGCACATCGACGTCGATCGGCGCCGCTTCGGAGCCTCGTCGGACAACACGCTCATATGGGAGAATTGCATATGGGAGAATTGCATACGGGAGAATTGCATACGGGAGAATTGCATATGCGAGAATTGATTGCCTCCGGTCGTCCATGCGCAAACCTCCTCGACACGTCGAGCGTTGCGCAGTCGTTGGACCGAAGTCTCAAGGGGTGACTGCTCATTCCCCTGCGCGATTTTTAGTTTGTGTGAGGCGGGGACGCAAGAGCACCGGTCAGCCAAAGCGCGCGTCGTGAACATCACAAAGCTGTGCGGCGTGTTCCATCGCTGCGGCAAGGCTCGCTATCATGCAAGGCTCGCGATCATGCGGGACCGACCATGCCGGGCAAGTGAGGTTTGCGGTCCGCGGTCGCTTGACGGATTTCGGCGATGGCTCCGGGATACGCGGCCCCGCTTTCGCGGCTGGTCGAGATCGACGCCGAGCGTCTTTAGCAGGCCCTCGTGCACGGGATGGACGAAGCCCATCGCGAGCAGCACGAGCTGGGCCTCGATCTCGAACTCGGTGCCGGGCAGCGGCTTGAAGCGGTCGTCGACCTGCACGCAATGCAGTTTTGCGACCTTGCCGTTCGCGCCGGAAAATGTCTGCGTCAGCACCGCGTACTCGCGCTTGGCGCCCTCGGCCTGGCTCGAGGAGGTGCGCATCTTGAGCGGCCAGTTCGGCCAGCTCAGGCCCTTGTTCTCGTGCTCGGGCGGTGCCGGCATGATCTCGAGCTGGGTCACCGAGAGCGCGCCCTGCCGAAACGAAGTTCCGATGCAGTCCGATCCGGTGTCGCCGCCGCCGATCACCACCACATGCTTGCCGCCGGCGAGAATGTCGGTGACGCCGCCCTGCGGCTCGCTGGAAACCCTGCGATTCTGCTGCGGCAGGAAGTCCATCGCGAAGTGGATGCCGTCGAGATCGCGGCCGGGAATCGGCAGGTCGCGCGGGGCTTCCGCGCCGCCGGTCAGCGCCAGCACGTCATACTGGTTCAACAGCTCGCGCGGATCGACCGCGCCGGTATCCGCGCCGCCGACATGCACGCCATAGTGAAAGGTGACGCCCTCGGCTTCCATCTGATCGACGCGGCGGTCGATGATGCCCTTCTCCATCTTGAAGTCGGGAATGCCGTAGCGCAAAAGCCCACCGGCCTTGGCGTATTTCTCGAACACATGGACGTCATGGCCGGCGCGCGCGAGCTGCTGCGCGCAGGCCATCCCCGCGGGGCCCGAGCCGATCACCGCGACCTTCTTGCCGGTCTTGTACGGGGCGATCTCCGGCTTCACCCAGCCGTTGTCCCAGGCGCGATCGACGATGGCGCATTCGATGGTCTTGATGGTGACGGGATTGTCGTCGATGTTGAGCGTGCAGGAGGCCTCGCACGGTGCGGGGCAGATCCGCCCGGTGAATTCGGGGAAATTGTTGGTCGAGTGCAGGTTGCGCGAGGCTTCTTCCCAGTTGGCCTGATAGACCAGATCGTTGAAGTCGGGGATCTGGTTGTTGACCGGGCAGCCCGGCGCGCCCGGCGCCGCCGAGCCGGTGCCATGGCAATAGGGAATGCCGCAATTCATGCAGCGCGCCGCCTGGTCGCGCGTCTCTTTTTCCGAGAGCGGAATGACGAACTCGTGAAAATGCTTCACGCGCTCGGCGACGGCTGCGTACTTGCGCTCGTGCCGTTCGATCTCGAGAAAACCTGTAATCTTACCCATTAAACCTGACGTCCCTGCATTTTTCTTCGGTCATTCCGGGATGGTCCGAAGGACCAGACCCGGAATCTCGCTAACTCTCCAAGACCCTCATCCTGAGGAGCGGCGCCTGCGCCGCGTCTCGAAGGATGAAGGCCCATCGTGGCCTCATGGTTCGAGACGGCGCTGGTGCGCCTCCTCACCATGAGGGTTTAAAATCGCTCTCTGCTCGTCATGGCGAGGAGCAAAGCGACGAAGCAATCCAGTTCTTGCCTTGTGGCTCTGGATTGCTTCGCGGAGTTTACCATCGGGCCCGCCGAAGGCGGGAGCCGGTGGCTCGCAATGACGGTGTTGGTATCTCGTCCTCACGCCCCGATCGCGATCTTCGGCTCGGCGTCGGCGTTGGCCTTCATTTCCTTGAGCGCGCGGCGGTACTCGACCGGCATCACCTTGCGGAATTTCGGCAAGAACTCCTTCCAGTTCGCCAAGATCTCCGCGGCGCGTTTTGATCCCGTCGCCTTGGCATGGCGCGTGATCAGGACATGCAGCCGCTCGACATCGGACGAGAGCAGGTTGCGGAACACGTCGACCCGGCCGTGCGCTTCGAGATCGCCGGTGTGGTGATATGCGTTCTCGTTGATCATCTCTTCGGAGAGCACGGGTTCGAGCTCGACCATCGACAGATTGCAGAGCCGGTCGAAATCGCCGGCCTCGTCCAGCACATAGGCGATGCCGCCCGACATGCCGGCGGCGAAATTGCGCCCGGTCTTGCCGAGCACCACGACGATGCCGCCGGTCATGTACTCGCAACAATGGTCGCCGGCGCCTTCGACCACCGCGACCGCGCCGGAATTGCGCACGGCGAAGCGTTCGCCGGCGATGCCGCGGAAATAGCACTCGCCTTCGATCGCGCCGTACATCACGGTGTTGCCGACTACGATCGATTCCTCCGGCACGATGCCCGAGTTGCGCGGCGGCTTGACGATGATGGTGCCGCCGGACAGGCCCTTGCCGACATAGTCGTTGCCTTCGCCTTCGAGATCGAAGGTGACGCCCTTGGCGAGCCACGCGCCGAACGCCTGGCCCGCAGTGCCCTTGAGACTCACGTGGATGGTGTCGTTCGGAAGCCCCGCATGGCCGTAGATCTTGGCGACCGTGCCGGACAGCATCGCGCCCGCCGAGCGGTCGGTGTTGTTGATCTCGGTCTCGATTTTCACCGGCGCGCCGCGATCGAGCGCGGACTGCGCTTGCGCGAGCAGCCTGCGGTCGAGCACGGCTTCGAGATGATGGTTCTGCGGCTCGGAATGATAGATCTTCTGGCCCTTCTCTTCCTTCTGCCGCACGAACAGTTTCGAAAAGTCGAGCCCCTTGGCCTTCCAGTGCGCCACCAGGCGGGTTTGGTCGAGCATCTGGGTCTGGCCGATCATCTCGTTGAAGGTGCGGAAGCCGAGGCTTGCCATGATCTCGCGGACTTCCTCGGCGACGAAGAAGAAGTAGTTGATGACATGCTCGGGCTGGCCGGTGAAGCGCTTGCGCAGCACCGGGTCCTGCGTCGCCACGCCGACGGGACAGGTGTTGAGATGGCACTTGCGCATCATGATGCAGCCGGCCGCGATCAAAGGCGCCGTGGCGAAGCCGAATTCGTCGGCTCCCAAGAGGGCGCCGATCACGACGTCGCGTCCGGTGCGGAAGCCGCCGTCGACCTGAACCACGATGCGGCTGCGCAGCCGTTCGCGCACCAAGGTCTGGTGGGTTTCGGAAAGCCCGATCTCCCAAGGCGAGCCGGCATGCTTGATCGAGGTGAGCGGGGACGCGCCGGTGCCGCCCTCGAAGCCCGCGATGGTGACATGGTCGGCGCGCGCTTTCGCGACGCCCGCGGCCACCGTGCCGACGCCCACTTCAGAGACGAGCTTCACCGATACGAGGCCCTCGGGATTGACGTTCTTGAGGTCGTAGATGAGCTGCGCCAGATCCTCGATCGAATAGATGTCGTGATGCGGCGGCGGCGAGATCAACCCGACGCCGGGCGTCGAATGCCGCACGCGCGCGATGACAGCGTCGACCTTGTGGCCGGGCAACTGCCCGCCTTCGCCGGGCTTGGCGCCCTGCGCCATCTTGATCTGCATCATGTCGGAATTGACGAGGTATTCCGTGGTGACGCCGAAGCGGCCGGAGGCGACCTGCTTGATCGCCGAGCGCATGGAATCGCCGTTCGGCAATGGCTTGAAGCGGTCGGCTTCCTCGCCGCCTTCGCCGGTGTTGGACCTGCCGCCGATCCGGTTCATCGCAATCGCAAGCGTGGTGTGCGCCTCGCGCGAGATCGAGCCGAAACTCATCGCGCCGGTGGCGAAACGCTTGACGATGTCCTCGGCCGGCTCGACCTGCTCGAGCCGAATGGGCTTGCGCTTCTCGTCTTCCGCCGTCTTGATCCGGAACAGGCCGCGCAAGGTCAGAAGCCGCTCGGACTGCTCGTTGAGGATTTTCGCGAACGCCTGGTAGCGCTCCTTCGAGTTGCCGCGCGCGGCATGCTGCAGCGTGGAGACGGATTCCGCGGTCCAGGCATGCTCCTCGCCGCGGGTGCGATAGGCATATTCGCCGCCGACGTCGAGGGAGGTCTTGTAGACCAGCGCTTCGCCGAACGCGTCGGCATGGCGGCGGGTGGTCTCTTCCGCGATCTCGGCAAGGCCGACGCCCTCGATGCGGGTGTGCGTGCCGGCGAAGAACTTCGCGACGAAATCCGCCTTCAGGCCGACGGCGTCGAAGATCTGCGCGCCGCAATAGGATTGATAGGTCGAGATCCCCATCTTCGACATCACCTTCAGGAGGCCCTTGCCGATCGACTTGATGTAGCGCTTGACGATCTCGTAGTCGTCGAGCGTTGCCGGCAGGCGATCCTTCATCGCGATGATGGTTTCGAACGCGAGATAAGGGTTGATCGCTTCCGCGCCGTAGCCGGCCAGGCACGCGAAGTGATGCACCTCGCGCGGCTCGCCACTCTCGATCACGAGGCCGACCGAGGTGCGCAAGCCCGTGCGGATCAGGTGATGATGCACGGCGGCGCAGGCGAGCAGCGAGGGGATCGGAATCCGGTCCGAGCCGACCATGCGGTCGGACAGGATGATGATGTTGACGCCCTCGCGGACGGCGGCTTCGGAACGCGCGCAGAGCTCGTCCAACACCTGTTCGAGCCCGGCCGGGCCGAGGCCGGCGTGGAAGGTGGTGTCGAGCGTGCGCGACCTGAAATGGGTGTCGGCGATGTCGGAGATCGAGCGGATCTTTTCCAGATCCGCATCGGTGAGGATCGGCTGGCGCACCTCGAGCCGCTTGGTGGAGGCCAGGCCCTTCAGGTCGAACAGGTTCGGCCGCGGCCCGATGATCGAGACCAGGCTCATGACGAGCTCCTCGCGGATCGGGTCGATCGGCGGGTTCGTCACCTGCGCGAAATTCTGCTTGAAATAGGTGAAGAGCGGCTTCGGCTTGTCCGACAGCGCGGAAATCGGCGTGTCGTTGCCCATCGAGCCGTTCGCCTCTTCGCCGGTCGAGGCCATCGGCGTCATCAGGATGTTGATGTCTTCCTGGCTGTAGCCGAACGCCTGCTGCAGGTCCAACAGCGGCAGGTTGGAGCGCACACCCTTGGCGGGCGCGCCGGGCAGCTCCTCGAGCACGATCTGGGTGCGGTCGAGCCAATCGCGATAGGGATGGCTCTCTGAAAGCTGCGCCTTGATTTCGTCGTCGGGAATGAGCCGGCCCTGTTCGAGATCGACCAAGAGCATCTTGCCCGGCTGCAATCGCCACTTGGTGACGATCTCATCCTCGGGAATTTTCAGGACGCCCATTTCGGACGCCATCACGATGCGGTCGTCCCGGGTCACGAGATAGCGCGCCGGCCGCAGGCCGTTGCGGTCGAGCGTGGCGCCGATCTGGCGGCCGTCGGTGAAGGCGATCGCGGCGGGGCCGTCCCACGGCTCCATCATGGCGGCGTGATATTCGTAGAACGCGCGGCGCTGTTCATCCATCAAGGGATTGCCGGCCCAGGCTTCCGGAATCATCATCATCACCGCGTGCGGCAGCGAGTAGCCGCCCTGCACCAGGAACTCGAGCGCGTTGTCGAAGCAGGCGGTGTCGCTTTGTCCCTCATAGGAGATCGGCCACAGCCGCGTGATGTCCTTGCCATAGAGGTCCGAACTGACCGAGGCCTGCCGGGCCGCCATCCAGTTGACGTTGCCGCGCAGCGTGTTGATCTCGCCATTATGGGCGATCATCCGGTAGGGATGCGCCAAGGACCAGGTCGGGAAGGTGTTGGTCGAGAAGCGCTGATGCACCAGTGCCAGCGCGCTCTCGAAATCGGGCTCGCTCAGATCGGGATAATATTTGGCGAGCTGATCGGCCAGGAACATGCCCTTGTAGATCACGGTGCGGCACGACATCGAGCAGGGATAATAGCCGGCCAAGCCGCGGTCGCGGCGCTGATAGATCGCCTGCGAGATCGACTTGCGCAGGATGTAGAGCTTGCGCTCGAACGCCTCCTCGGTCTTGGCCGTCTCATTGCGGCCGATGAAGACCTGCATGTGGGTCGGCTCGGTCGGCTTGACGGTTTCGCCGAGCGAGGAATTGTCTGATGGCACGTCGCGCCAGCCGAGCAGCATCAAGCCTTCGGCCTTGATCTGGTCGGCGATGATGCTCTGGATCACCCTGCGCCAGGCCGTCTCCCTCGGCATGAACAACGCGCCGACGGCGTATTCGCCGGGCTCCGGCAGCTGGAAGCCGATCTCGGTGGCCTTGCGCTTGAAGAAGGCGTGCGGGATCTGCACCAGAATGCCCGCGCCGTCGCCGGCGCGCGGATCGGCGCCGACCGCGCCGCGATGTTCGAGATTGCAGAGAATGCTGAGCGCGTCGGCAACGATCTGATGCGACTTCTTGCCCTTGATGTTGGCAATGAAGCCGACGCCGCAGGAATCCTTTTCCAGCGACGGATCGTAGAGGCCGATCGCCTCGGGGCGCCAACTATGCTCGCGCTCACCCACGGCCGGTTTCGATGAGGAAGCAACCGACAGCACATCGCCCAGGATGTTTTCGCGCTCGTTTTGCCCGCTCATGGTTCGGTTCCCTCAATTCGGCTAAGTCAAAATGCCTCACCGTCGTCGTGTTCGGCGCACCTTGGGCGTTCCGCGGCACCCACCGGGCCACCGCTCGTCCGCAAAACGAGCCGCATTTTCTTAAATTCAGGCGAAGCGTTCAGCGTCCCTGCCAACGGCTTTATCTGCACCTTGCGGCGCAAAAAGCACCGCAATTTCGTTGCAATCCCTGTGCCGGGCCGCACCGAAAGTTGCGACAGTGATACTGTCCTAACTCTCACCTTGCCAAACTTTGGTCTATCATACAAGCGCGCGAAAGTCCCCGGTTGCTTGACACCGCCGAATTCCACTGTCAGTCGCGTCCAATTGAAGTCGCCATGCCGCGATCTTGCCCAAGGACCGCCGGAATCGGCGCAGAGGTTGCCGCACGGGGGCCTCACAGGAGCGTTGGGCAATGAAGTTTTTCCCAGGATTGGCCGTGTCGGCCGCATTGGTTTGCGCGGCTTCCGCCGCGAATGCTCAGATGTTAGCGCCATATGATGCGGGCAAGGCGGGCCTCGTGTCTGACGTGGACGGTCCCTATGTCACAGCGCCGCCGGCGGACGTGCCGCCGCCCGCGCCACGCTATTACGGTTATGGGCCCGATCGCGGCGGCTATGCTCCGGATCGCGGCTACGCCCCGGATTACCGCTATGAGCCAGATCGTGGCTATCGGCCTGAACGTGGTGGCTATGGTCCGGATTATGGCTACGCGCCGGCTCCGGCGTTGCTGCCGCCACACGAGGTTTATGCGATCCTGCGCGAGAACGGCTTCTCGCCGCTCGGGATTCCGCGCCAGCGTGGTTACGTCTATGTGATCGCCGTGCTCGATCGCGGCGGCGAGGATGGCCGTCTGATGATCGATGGCCGCAACGGCCGCATCATCCGTTTCGTTCCGGCGTCCCAATGGGGTCAAGCCTTCGACCGCATGAGCTTTGGCCGCGGGCAGGATCATGGACCGGATATGGCGCCGCCCTCCGGCCGGGTGGGAGCGCTGCCGCCGACGACCCACATCAATGCGGCGCCGCCGCCGGTCATTTACGCCCCGTCCGTCGCAAGCCGCACCGCCGTTCCGGTCCCGGCGCCGAAGCCCGCGGTCGCCGTCGCGAGGCCAGCCCAGCCGGCCCAGCAAACAGTGGTGAACCAGGCGAAGCCGGCGGAAGCCTCACCGCAGACGATCGGCACCGCCGGCGAGGCCAAGCCGGTCGCGCCGCAGATCAAGCCGACCCAGGAGCTGCCGGCGGCACAGGGCCTGGAGTAGGGGCTTAAAGCAGGCGCGCGAGAAAAGTCTAACTGTGCAGTCATTCCGGGGCGCGCGAAGCGCGAACCCGGAATCTCGAGATTCCGGGTCTGGTCCGTCCAAGTCGGCTGTTGCCGACTTGGATATCAATGTTACTGAACTCGGGTAAACCCGAGTTCAGTGGACCATCCCGGAATGACGGGGACAAAAAGCGCCCCGGTTTCCCTGAGGCGCGCCTTCGCCGGCGGCGGCTATTTTCCCCGACCCGCGGCGGCCAGGATCAGGTCCGCGACTTCCTTGGGATGCGAGACCAGGGACAGATGTCCCGCTTCCAGTTCAACCGTCGTCGCGTTCATGCGCTTGGCCAGAAATCGCTCGAGGTCGGGATTGATGGTCTGATCGAGCTTCGACACCGCATACCAGGACGGCTTGGAGCGCCATGCCGCCATTGTGGTCCGCCCGGCAAAGATCGAGGCCGCGGTCGGCCACTGCACCGCGTAAAGCACCTTGGCCTTGGCCGGTTCGACCCCGTTGGCGAAATATTTGAGGAAGGCGTCCTCGGACAGTTTGGTCAGGCCATCATGGTTCTCGATGCCGGCGCGGGCGGCGCCTTGCGGAAACTTTCCGGACAGCGCAACGAAATCCTCGTCGGCGTCGGGCGCGCGCGCCGCGACATAGACCAGCGCTGTCACCTTCGGATCGGTGCCAACTTCGCTGATCACCGTGCCGCCCCAGGAATGGGCGACCAGCACGGTCGGGCCATCCTGCAGCGCCAGCGCACGACGGGTGGCGGCGACCGAATCGTCCAGCGAGGTCAGCGGGTTTTGGACCGCGGTGACCTTGAGGCCCGCCGCCTGCAGATAGGGGATCACCTCGGCCCAGCTTGAGCCATCCGCCCAGGCGCCATGCACCAGGACGACATTTGACGCCTTATTTGTCGCGTTGGCCGGCGCCGTTGTCTGCGCGTGCGCGATTGGCACGGCAAGCCCTGCGGTAAGGGCTGCGGTCAGGATCGTTAGGACGCGTAGAAATTTCATCGATCAGCTCCGTGGTTACTCGCTGTATATTCCGCGCGGGAAGGCACAACGTTACGGGCGTCACGGGAGTTTGATCGTCATGGTCGTCGCCAACAAGAAGCCGGCAACAAAAGAAACGCCCCGGTTTCCCGAGGCGTTTTTATCGCAGAGATTGTGCTGAAATCAGGCGGCGGCCTTCGCGGCGGAGCCGTCGATCACCTGCGGGGCGGACGCGCCAGATGAGATCGGAATGCTGCGCGGCTTCTTGGCCTCGGGGATCTCGCGGACGAGATCGACGTGGAGCAGGCCGTGCTCGAGCGACGCGTTCTTCACCTGAACGAAATCGGCAAGCTGGAACGCCCGCTCGAAGGCGCGCGCGGCGATGCCGCGATAGAGCACCTCGGCTTTGTCGTTGCCGTTCTCATTGGCGACCTTCTCGCCCTTGATCGTCAGCGTGTTTTCCTTGGCGACGATCGAAAGCTCGCTCTCGGCAAAGCCGGAAACCGCGACCGTGATGCGGTAGGCGTTCTCGCCAGTGCGCTCGATATTGTAGGGGGGATAGCCGGGGCTGCCGTCCGAGGTGGCCTGATCGAGCAGGGAGAACAGGCGGTCGAAGCCGACGGTGGAGCGATAGAACGGGGTGAGGTCGTAGGTACGCATAGGTAGTCCTCCATTGAGCGACTGTTTCAGGTAACCCGCCCGCCATCGGGCCGGGCTTTCGTCCTGTGCAGCCTTATGCCCAAAGCATTGGTAGGCACTGGTAGCGGCCTGCACGTTGGTGATATGGGAGGATGGAGACGGCGTTCAAGAGCGCGGGAGATCGCGCTTTTTTGACGCTCCCACCCTTGTTTTCCAGCCTTTTTTGCCTATCCGGCCCCCGCCATGACGCTCGTCTCGATTCCCGCCAACCCCGTTCCGGAAGACGTCGTCACCGGCACCATCCGCACGCCCGACGGCGCCGAATTACGGTTTGCGCGATGGGCGCCGCCGGCGGGCCGCAAAGGTACGGTGTGCATCTTCCCCGGCCGCGCCGAGCCGATCGAGAAATATTTCGAGACGGTGCGGGATTTGCGCGATCGCGGTTTTGCCGTGGCGATGATCGACTGGCGCGGGCAGGGCCATTCGTCGCGGCGGCTGCGCGACCCCCGCAAAGGCTATGTCCGCGACTTCTCCGACTACGAGGTCGATGTCGACACCTTCGTGCAGCAGGTGGTGCTGCCGGATTGCCCGCCGCCGCACTTCGCGCTGGCCCATTCGATGGGGGGCGCGGTGATGCTGCGCGTCGCCTATACCGGCAAGCGCTGGTTCGACCGCATGGTGCTGTCGGCGCCGATGATCGACCTGCCCGGGCGCCGGACCTCGTTTCCGGTGCGGCTCTTGCTCAGGGTGATGCGGTTGACGGGGCAGGGCGGTCGCTATGTGCCGGGCGGCGGCGACGAACTGACCGGCGCCGTTTCATTCGTCAACAATCCCTTCACCAGCGATCCCGTGCGCTACGCCCGCAATTCCGCGTTGCTGGAGGAAGACCCGACCCTCGGATTGGGCTCGCCCACGGTCGCCTGGGCTGATACCGCCTTCCGCGCGATGCGCACTTTTCGCGGCATGAACTATCCCTCGCAAATCCGTCAGCCGATCCTGATGCTCGCCGCCTCCAGCGACACCGTGGTTTCGACCCCGGCGATCGAGGAGTTCGCCTATCACTTACGCGCCGGCTCGCATCTGGTGATCGCCGGCTCCAAGCACGAGATCCTGCAGGAGCAGGACCGCTACCGCGGGCAATTCTGGGCGGCGTTCGACGCCTTCGTGCCGGGCACGCCACTGTTCGGGTGATCGAATATCCGTGACGCCTGAAGCGTGCGCGCTCCCGGCATCTTCGAGGCACGCGGACGGATGCTGAGCAGGCCCGTCCGCGTCAGCCGGACATCTTGGAAAACTCGGCTATACTGCGCGCATGAAACAGGTCCTGGTCGTCAACAGCGCGCTCGCACTGCCGCCTGGCAAAATGGCAGCGCAGGTGGCTCATGCTTCGATTGCTGCCTTCTTGAGCGCCAACAACGCGAATAGAGAGAAATGGCTCGACGTGGGAATGCCAAAGATTGTTCTAGACGGCGAAAACGAGGCGCAGTTGAACCTATTGCTTGGCCAGGCACGCGAGGCAGGCGTCGCCGTGTATCTCGTGAGAGACGCTGGACGAACTGTTATTCCTGAGGGATCGGTGACCTGTCTTGGGATCGGTCCAGCTCCCAACGAAGAGATCGACGCATTGACCGGCGCGTTGGCGCTATTGAAGTAGCCGGTGGCTTGCCGCCGGCTTTCAGCGCGATGCCTTGGTCTGCGATGCCTTGGTCTGCTTGACAAATGCAGGGAACTTTCGGTTCCTCTCGGCGTCATCTCGTCATATAAAGTGACCCGATAAGGCTTGGCGCGGGAGGGTGCCATGTCGACGACCCGCATTGGAATTGCCGTTGTCGTGCTGGCAACCCTGTTGTCGAGCGCGGCGCTGGCCAGAGTGCGTCTTGGCATCGGTCCCGTTGGGGTCGCCAGATTCGCAGTCACCCGCGTATTGTCGCTAGGGGGATTGCATCACGCTCGTGCCTTTGCTCGTCGCGGCCCGATCCGAACGGCTTCCCTCAGATCGCAAGACGTCCGCAACGCTCAAGACGTCCGCAATGCTGTGGATTCCGGGCTTGGCAACCCGGCTGTGCGCCGGCAAATCGTCGCGGCCGCGGCGCTGGCGGGCTGGCACGGCGGCCGCATCGCGAACGGGTGGTGGCGACACGGCGACGGCGGATATGGATGGGTCGGGCCGCTGTTCTGGCCATTCGCCATTTACGATATCTACGACTACTCCATCTGGGGTGACGGCATCGGCTTCTGGGACTACGGTTATC
>WNGJ01002467.1_pt1 | contig 30214 bp, 28 predicted proteins | sample 5400611 | NCBI WGS metagenome assembly WNGJ01 (sample SAMN13153375, study PRJNA577476) | soil metagenome | isolation source: 40 cm soil or saprolite under Garry oak tree replicate 1 | place: USA:California | collected 2016-06-15
CAAGGGTTCCTGCCTGGCTGGACGCGCCGACGTGGGCGGTGCCGCACCTTGCGGCACCGCCCACGTCGTTCAGGGCATGCTCAGGGCACGCTGACGGTGGCCACGATCTGCTGCTGGTAGTTGCCGGGGTTGGTGCCGTCGTCGTAGGTGGACACGAAGGTCGAGTAGTCGAGGGTGCCATTGCCGGCCGGGCCGGTGGTGTTCCCGAAGTAGTCCCCGATGAAGGTCCGCTTACCCCCGGCGCTGCCGGGATGGGGGGAGTTGAGCTGCGGATCCCAGGTGTGCTGGGTCAGCCGGACGTTGTGCCCGATCGGGTTCAGCTGCGGGTCGTAGAACTGGATGCTGGCGTTCACGCAGTAGTTCGCCGCGCCGTAGGGAGGCAGGCTGCCCGCGTAGTTCGGGTTGACCCGGTCGAGGGCGAGCCCGGCCCCCGTCGCCTCGGCTGTGCCGGCCGCGGGGCATGCCAGCCGCCGGTCGTAGAAGTTCACGCTGACCGTGCCGCCGGCCGCCACGGTGAGGTTGGGCTGGAACTCGTCGACCGGGCTGGCGTTGTCGTTGACCTGGATCGGGCCGGTCCACGTGGTGCCACCGTCATAGGAGGCGGTGAGCATCACGTTGCCCACGCCCGCGCTGTAGTCCTCGTAGGAGACATAGAGCGGGTAGTGCCCCTGGACGAGGTGGTTGCCGACCGCGAAGGTGTCCTCGATCCCGTCACGGAAGGTCGTGTTCGCGTAGCTGAGCGGGGGCGGGGTCACGTTGGGCACCGCGGTCCCGGCCACCGTCCACGTCTTGCCGCCGTCCGTCGACTTGTCGACGAAGACCGAGGCGCAGCAGAAGCCCTGCTTCGGATTGAAGTTGGTCACCGTCGTGTAGATGGCGCCGTCCGGCGTCACGTTCGGCAGCAGGTAGGTGGCACCCTGCGGCACGTGCGGCGGCTCGGGCAGCGGCTGCGGCACCGACCAGTCGGTGTGGGTGCCGTTCGCCCTGGCGTCGGCATAGGAGACGAAGGGCACCGGCGTGAGGAAGTGGAAGTCCACCCACATCGCGTAGACCCGGTTGAAGTGCGCGCTGGCCGGGTTGTCGTCGATCGCCATCCACTGCTTGTCGGGTTCGTTCCCGACGCTGTCGTAGGTGGCCACGAAGTCGGGATGCCTGGCATGGGTGGTGATCCAGTCCGTCGCCGAGGTCGCGCCGTGCGGGCGGACCGCCATCGCCACCGCCTCGGCCGGCTGCACCGGGTTCGGCTCCAGCGGCGTGCCGACCTTGAAATCGTGGCTGCCGTCGGAGTTGTAGAAGAACTGGTAGGGCAGGATGAACTCGTAGTAGTTACCGAATCCGTCGAAGGCCCCGACCGGGTCGGTGTTGTCGGTCCACCCCTCGTAGCCGGGGATGTGCCCGGTGGACCAGGTCGCGCCGCCGTTGAAGGATTCATAGAAGCCGAGCAGGTGGTTGTAGCCCTCGGCGCTCACGACCCACTTGGACGAGCCGATGAGGTGCAGGGGGTTGGTCGGGTCGACCCGGATGTCGGACTCCGAGTGGTCCTTCACCACCATCGGGCCCGCGGCGGGATAGCCGGGGTTGCTGCCCACCTGAGTCGGGTACTCGGTCGTGCCGATGTTCTCACCGGTGGTCGCGCCCGGGCAGGGCGACATGCCGGTGTAGCCATCGTTCGGGCCGTCGCTGACGAAGTACGGAACCTCGGGCCGGTAGCAGCTCACCTGGCCCGAGGTCGCGTCGGTGTTGGTGACGTTGCTGGCGGCGAAGCTGCCGGCGTAACTCGTGTTGCTCTGGGTGCCCTGTGGGATGTTCCCCACGCCGGACTGGGCCGCAGCCGGGGCGGCCGTCGTGGCCAGACCGACCGGGATCGCCAACGGCAGGGCGAGCAACAAGGACGGCACGGCTAGCTGCGTTAAACGGTGTCTGATCACAACTACCTCCATTGGCGTTCGTGATGGCCTTGCCATGGCAAGGCGCCATTCCGCTTCGTGCCCAGTACCTGGGCTTATCACGTAAAGCGCGAGTAGTGAAGATGCTGGCCGCTTGGCCCTCGCGGGTGCCTTCGCAGCCGGATACCGCGCGGCGCACGATTGTTTACGTGGTGTTACCGGCCCATTTGTGGAGCTCACGCTCCAAACGGATCAGGCTGTGTGTACGTGGCCAAACACAACGGGATCGTCAACTTCGCCAACATGCAAAACCCCACCGACCTGGCGAAGATGACCCCCTACCAGCAGCTGTCGGCCGACCTGGCGTCCGGTCAGGTGCCGAACCTCTCCTACATCGTCGCGGACGAATGCAACGACATGCACGGGGCGCCGACGTGGTGCGTGGACTCGGGCAAGCCCGGCGACGTGGACGACAACTGGCTGGTCGCCCGCGGCGACCAGTTCGTCGGCCAGGCCGTCAACGCCATCACGTCGTCGCCGATGTGGCAGGCGGGCACCAACGCCATCGTCGTCACCTTCGACGAGGGCAACGTCGCCACCAGCAAGATCGTGACGGTCGTCATCACCAACCACGGCCCCCGCGGCGTGAAGGACAACACCTCCTACAACTGGGCCGTGGGGTACTACGCCGACGCCGGATTCGCCCAGCGGACCCTTGTCCAGCACTGGGACGGCACCGCATGGTCGGTCATCCCGAGCCCGGACCCGGGCGCGGTGCAGAACATCCTCTACGGCGTCGCCGCACTGTCGGACTCCGACGTCTGGGCCGTCGGCGCCGACCAGGACGCGAACCGCGTCTGGCACACCCTGGCCGAGCACTGGGACGGCACCTCCTGGACGGTCGTGCCGACTCCCGACCCGGGTTCGTCCGGGAACCAGTTCTACGCGCTCACCGCGGTCTCCAGCTCCAGCGTCTACGCCACGGGCCAGCAGTCCGGCGCCGCGTTCCCCAGCCAGGCGCTGATCGAGCACTGGAACGGCAGGTCGTGGTCGGCGCTCACGCCGCCCGCCGATCCCGCCGAGAGCCTCGACCCGTTCGGGGTGACCGGGACCGACGCGGCACTGACCGTGGCCGGCGCACGGGAGAGCGACGCCGCGCCGTTCACCACGCTCGTCGCGGCCGGTAACCCGCAGCAGCTGAACCTGCTCACCACGCCCAACGCCAGCAGCGGCGAGCAGGACCTGTTCGGCGCGGCCACCGCGCCCGACGGTTCGGCCTGGGCGGCGGGCTGGTACATCAATCCCGCCTCAGGCAACCACGGCACGCTCGTCGAGCACGGCGCAGGCGGCCAATGGTCGCTCGCCGCCAGCCCCGACCCGGGCACCGGCGACAACGGCCTTGCCGCCATCACCGCGATCCCCGGTGGCGGCCTGTGGGCGGTCGGCGTGACCGCCGCGAGCGGCGCGTTTTCCACCCTCATCGAGCACCACTGCTGACCTTCCCCTGGAGGTTACTGTGCGCACGAAGATCCTCTCCCTGGCGGCGGCGATGCTGACCGCCGGGGCACTCACCACCGTTTCCCCGGCGGCCGTTTCTCCCGCGGCCGCGGCAACCGGCCCGTGCGGGAGCCTCACCTCGGCGCCGGCCTACACCCACGTGATCTGGGTGTGGATGGAGAACCACAGCTACGACACGATCATCGGCTCGCCGCAGGCCCCCTACATCAACACCTTGGCCGGCGAGTGCGGCCTGGCCACCAACTACCACAACATCTCCCACCCGAGCCTGCCCAACTACATCAGCGGCACGTCCGGGCTCGGGCTCTCGGCGATAAAGAAGTTCGACAATGACTGCAGCCCGTCCAAGCGCTGCAGCACGTCCGCGCCGAGCGTGTTCGGCCAGGGCGAGACCTGGAAGGCGTACCAGGAGTCGATGCCCACCAACTGCGACCCGGCGAGCTCCGGCGAGTACGCCGTGCGCCACAACCCGCCCCCGTACTACACGACGCTGACCGGCTGCGCCGCGGGCGACGTCCCCTACCCCCAGCTGGCGGCCGATCTCGCCGGCAACACCCTGCCGGCGTTCTCGTTCATCACGCCGAACCTGATCGACGACATGCACGACGGCACGATCGCCGACGGGGACACCTGGCTGGCCAGCAACCTGCCGACGATCTTCAACAGCGCGGAGTACCAGAGCGGGACCACCGCCGTCTTCCTCACCTGGGACGAGGGCGAGGGCGGAACCAGCAGCGACTGCGCCACCAACACCACCGACGTCGGATGCCACGTGGCGACGATCGTCATCAGCCCGAGCACCGCCGCGGGCACGACCTCGGCGACGCTGTTCAACCACTACTCGCTGCTCGGCACCGCCGAACAGCTACTCGGCTTGCCCGCACTCGGCGAGGCGTCCTTGTTCCCCACGATGACCTCGGCGTTCAACCTCTAGCCCCAATGCCGGGTAGTTAAGGCCCGCGAGCGGTTGTCAAGCACTGTTCTCGGCGTGTCGCGGGTTCAGGCATCTCGGGGCGGTGGACGGTGATGCCCATCGCGGTGACCGGGGTACTCCGCGCAGGCCGGTGCGGGTCGGCCTTGTTCCAGCGCGACAGCGGGGATTTGACCTTGCGGGTGCTGACCCGCGGGCGGCGGGGTGGCAGCAGCCCGTCCAGGACCGTGCGCCCGATGCGGCCGGTCAGGTCCGTGTCGGCGGTGACCACGGCGTCGGCTGCGGTCAGCGTCTGCGTGGCGGTTTGCAGGGCGATGGTGAAGCTGGCCCGGTCGGGGTCGGTGCCGGGGACGGTTTCGATGGCGGTGACCATGGCGCGTCGCAGTGCCTGGTACAGGGCCAGCAGTGCCCAGATTTCCTGTTCCAGCCCGGCGGGGTCTTTCGAGCGCAGGACCCGGCCTTGCAGGAGGGTGTGCCGTAGCGCGAGGTAGGCGATCTCGTGTTCCCACCGCTCGTGATACAGGCGGATCAGCGCGGCAGCGGGGTAGCGGCGGTGATCGGCCAGGGTGGTGGCCAGCCGGTAGCGGCCGGCATACCGGGTGCCGTCAGCGAGCGTGACGAGGATCTCGGCTTCGATGATCCGCACCGTCAGGGTGCCGATCCGGGACAAGAACGTGCCGTCATCCAGCCGGGCTGTTACCGGCAGCCGGCGGGTGGACCGCAGCCGGGCCAGGAACTGGGCGCCCGCTCCGGCGACCGCCTCCAGGAAGCCGGCGGCGTCGAAGCTGCGGTCGGTCAGCACCAGCATGTCCGGGCGCAGCAGGTGGCACAGCCGGCGGGCGTAATCGGTCTCGCCGGTGGCCGGCGGGCCGAACACCGCCCCGATCAGCGCCCGGGTGCCGGTCTCGACCAGGGTCATCAGCTCCACCGCCGGGTAGCCGGTCACCCCCAGCGCGGCCTTCATCTTCCCCAGCCAGGCCCGGTTCCGCGGCGTGTCGGGCACCTTGATGGAGGTGCAGCCGTCAAAGGCCACCGTCCGGAACCGGCCGAACCGGACCCCGGGAGTGCGCGGCTGAGCGGCCGGCCCGGCCAGCGTCTCGAACAGCGCCCTCAGCGGCGCCACGCCGATCCGCCGCCGCAGGTCGCGCAGTGCCTTGGGCGACGGGGACGGTACCGGCAGGCCGCCCAGGGCGGCGGTCAGCTCCGCCCACACGCCCAGGTAACCGGCCCGCGGGAACAATCCCAGGGCGAGCACAAAGTAGATCCCGACCCGCGAGGGCAAGTCCCGCAGCCGCTGCTCTCGCGCCCGCGTCTCCGCCAGCACCGCGTCAGCCAGCTCGAAGGGGACCTGCCAGGTCAGCTCGCCCAGGTGGCCGGGCGCGAACACCCCGGCGGCCACAGTGATCGTCCTGCTGATGGTCGTGACAGACTGAACGCGCAACGGAGGTCCTCGGCAACGGGAAGATCTTGGTCGATTACCCGTCCTACCGGACCTCCGTTGCCATTTCGAACCAGACACGCCGAAGCAGGCAACCCGCTTGACAGCAGCCCGCCGACCTTAACTTCCCGGCATTGCCTCTAGCCCGGGGCCGCCCGCGCGGCCGTTCGGGATATGGCCGGTCAGCCCGCCGGTATGGGGGCTGACCGGCCGGCCGTCGTTCGGCCCGGCTGAGACGGCTGGCAGGATTCGCGCCGCCCCGCGGCGGCCGCACAGGTGTGACGCGCACCGCGGCAGCCGTTCGGTATCAGGATCCTTAACGGCTGCCGCAGCTGCGGCACCCCGCTGGTGCGGGGGGATCCCGGGGGTCGCACCCCCGGGCAGCGCTGTACTACGGCTGCCGCGGCTGTGTCACTGCTGGGCCGCGGGTCTCGGGCGCCCGGGGAGGTGGCCGCCCGTGCTTTCGCCGGCCGCGTCCGCCGTGGTCAGCGGGTGGACCGCCCTTGCACGGCGCAAGGGTCCGGGGCGGCTGTCCCCGGTCGCCCGGTGCGCCCGGCGGTGGCCAGGACACCCACGGTCAGCAGTATTCCAAGGGCAGCGGTGGCAGTGTCGGGGATCGTGTAGGCGGCGTGAAAACCGGACGCGGCGGCTTGCGGCGCCGACCCCGCACCGATGAGTAAGGCGGCACAGCCCGACCAGCGCGAGCCCCGCTGGCATCCGCGCGCTGTCCACAGGCTCACCGCGGCCGCGGCGAGTCCGGCCGACACCAGCCCGGCGGCCGCCCCCGCCTGCCTGGTGGTCGCCAGGACGAGGCCGCACCTGGTCAGGTCCAGGGCGGCCGCGGCGAGCAGCATCATGGCGGTCACGCGCCGGATGGGCGACCTGTTCGCAGCCGGTACCGCCGGGGCGTCGGCGGCTGCGGGTTTCCCCCCGGGCAGGTGGCTGGTCATCAGGATGCGGTCGCTTCGTGGCCGTCCAGTTGCTGGCCCAGTTGCCGGCGGAGTGCGTGCAACGCGTAGTGGAGCCGTGATCGCGCCGTGCCGTGCGGTATCCCGAGCTGTTGCGCGACAGTTGCGAGCGTGCCGCCACGGAAGAAGGTCTCCACCAGCACGGTCCGGTGCGCGGGCGACAGGTGCGCGATGGCGCCGGTGACGAGCTGCCGGTCCAGGACCTGGTTCAGCCCGATGTCGTCGCGGCCCTCCTCGGCGGGCTGCGCCTGCACGGTGATCGGCCGTGATCGCGCCGCCCGGGCGGCGTCGGTGAGCAGGTTGCGGGCGACCCGGAACAGCCATGGCCGGATCGGCCGGTCGTCGGCGCTCAGCTGCGGCAGGTGCCGCCAGGCCCGGATGAATGTCTCCTGCACGATGTCGTCGGCGCTGGCCAGGTCGGGACAGAACCGTTCGACATAGCTGTGCAGTGCCCCGGCGTGACGCGTGTACAGCCGGCGGACCACGGCGTCGGCGTCGGCGTCGCGGGCAGGTTCGTCGCAGGTTGCGTTCCAAATGGCAGGCATGACTACTATCACGGGTAGTATCTGGGTAACGTTCACCCTGCGGCCGCCCGTCACCGGCGATGGTGCCCGGCGCCTGTGGCAATGTGGTGACCAGCGCCATGCGGCCGGGTCCGGCGCCCGGCGTGAACCAGCCGGTTGTTCTATCCGTGTTAGTAAGGAGCGGGTGGGAGCACCGCCGGCGCTGGCATGTGCGGGAGTCTGTGCGGGAGTCGAAGATGCGTCAATTCGGTGAGCTGGAAGCTGTGATCATGGACCGGCTGTGGGAGTGGGGCAAGCCGACGCTGGTCCGGGAGATGGTCGATGATCTGAACCGCGACCGGCCGCTCGCCTACACGACCGTGATGACGGTGATGGAAAATCTGTACCGCAAGGGGTGGCTGCGCCGTCAGCGAGATGGCCGTGCATGGCGCTACGAACCGACCGGCTCTCGTTCCGGGTACACCGCGGCACTGATGACCGACGCGCTGGCCACCAGCGCGGACCGGCGCACCGCGCTCACGCATTTCGTGCTGCAGATGAGCCCGCATGACGCCGCGCTGCTGCAGCAGGCACTCGATCAGGCGCGCCGCTCGCCGCAGGCGGGCGAGACCCGGTGACCGTCGCGGCGGTGCTGTTGGTGTACGCGGCCTGCGCCGGCACGGCGGGCGCCCGGATGCTCGGCCGGGCCGGGTGGACCGCCCGGGCGCCGCTGCTGGCCATCGTCACCTACCTGGCCGCCGCCTGGTCGGTCGTTGCCGCGCTCGGGCTGGCCGGCCTGACCCTGGCGGTCCATGCGACCGCCCTGGGCGGGGGGCTGAGCGACCTGATCGGGGCCTGCGTGCTGCGGCTTCGCGCCACCTACGCCACCCCGGGGGGCGCCACCGTCGCCGGGCTCGGCCTCACCCTCGCCGGCGCGGTGGTGGCCCGCACGGCCGTCACCGCGGTCACGCACCTGCGCGCGGTCCGCCGCCAGGCGCTGCGGCACGCGCAAACCGTCCGCCTGGTCGGCCATCTCGACCCGGCCCTGGGTGCCACGCTGGTTGACCATTCGCAGCCGGCCGCCTACTGCGTCGCGGGCCCGCACCCGACCGTGGTTCTGACCACCGGTGCGCTGCAGGTGCTGGGCCGCGATCAGATAGATGCGGTCCTGGCGCACGAACGAGCGCACCTGGCGGGCCACCACCACCGCCTGCTGGCCATCGCGAGGATCGGGCGCCAGGTGCTTCCGTTCATCCCGCTGATGCGGGACACGGACACCCAGATAGCGCGGCTGGTCGAGCTGCACGCCGACGATACGGCCACTCGGGCCAGCGACCCCGGGTCCCTGGCCACCGCCCTGGTCGTGCTCGCCACAGCCGCCCCTCCCACGCCGCCCACCCCCGGGCCCGCGCTCAGCGCTCCCGCTCCGGTACTGGGTGGGGCTTCCGCCCCGGTGCTGGGTGTGGGTGGGGCTTCCGCCCCGGGTGTGGCTGGCGCTTCCGGCCCGGTGTTCGGCGTGGCTGGTGTTTCCGGGCCGGCGCTCGGCGCGGCTGCCACCGACGCCGTGCAGCGAATACACCGACTGCTCGGCCCGGCCGAACCACTGGGCCGTGTCCGCCGGCAGTTGCTGCGTGCCGGGGCCGCCGCGCTCGCGCTGACCCCCGTGCTGCTCGCGTTGACCCCAGCCTTGGTGGCGCTAGCGCTGGGACGGGTTCCGGCCGCGTAGCGACCCAGATGGCTAGTGCCAACGGCCAAATACAGCCGCACCCCCTCCATCTACCAAGATCTCCGGGCGATGCCCCAAGCATTCCATGATCATGGTCCCCCACCCGCGCATAGTGCTCGCAGATAGTCAACACGCAGGTTTGATCTTTGCGGCACCTGCCATGCCGGCGTGGTTGTCCCGCGGCTGGGTGTGATCGCGCGATGCCGCGCACGCCGGGGTGCGGCGGGGCGATCTTTGGGTGATGGTGGCGGTGCCGTTGGCGGCCGGGCGGGCCTGCGGCTGGCCGCGCTGGGGTGCGGGTGGCCGCGCGGTCACCCGTGCGGCGGCGGCCCGGCCGGGCCGGGCGCGCGGCCCGCCCCGCGAGTGTGGTCATGGCCCGCCGTGGCCTGCCTGTGGGTGCCGGTCGTGGCCGGCCGGCCCGCCTGTGGGTGCGGTGACGGCCGCTGCGGCTTGCGGTGAACACTCTCGCGGCCACCCCCGTGTTGCCAAATAAGCGCACCGATACCCAAACGCCAACCACGGACACCGGCCGCCAGGAGGAAGACATGAGGTACATCCCGGGCGAACGCCGCCGCTGGTGGTCACGCCCACCAAGGGGCCGCGCGCCAGCCGGTTACACGCCGGCGGCGGCGGGCGAAAACTCGACCGTGGCCGGTGCCGTGCAGTTGGCGATCGGCGTGCTCACAGCGAGTCTCGACTCACCCGAATTGCAGGCCTGGGCAGCGTGGGCTCTGATTCCGGACACCCCGGACGCCTTGGGTGACTTCATCGCAGGTTTGCACATCGTCTCCCAGTTGCTACTGCATGAACTGCACGAGGCAACGGGACAGCCGCCGACCACGACGCTGCAAAAGCTCGCGATCTCGGCTGCGGAGGCGCCAGGGACACCCTTCCCCGAATAGCCGCCCTCCGAATAGCCGGGCCCGCCCGCTGGCCCGCACGGCTGAGTCCGCGCCGCTGGCTCCGCACGGCTAGGTTCGCGTCGCCGCTGGTCGCGCTCGCCTGACGGCGGCAGGAACCAGGTGACGGGCTATCCTGCCGCCGCAACCTGGGCCGCCTCACCTGGCCCGGGTCGCTTGAACCGGTCGTGTCTCCTATACGTGCTAGTAGGCGGCTAAGGTCTGCGCAGCCGGTCCCGAACGGGTGGGGTCGGCGCCGCTGGCCCCCGCACGGCCAGGTGCGTGCTGGCGCCGTTTGCGCTGATTTTACGGTCGCAGGAGCCAGGGGACGGGCTATTTCCTCGCGGCGTCACCCCGACTCGAACCGCTTGAACCGGTCATGTCTCCTATACGTGTTAGTAGTTGGCAGCGACCCCACCGCTTAGCCCGCCGCGCCACCACGCGCACGGGCGAGGATCCCATAACAGGAGGAAACGAATGTTTGCTCGTCTCGGCCCAGCGCCGCCTGCGCAGGGCGCCGACCTGATCGCGCGCGCCCTAGGCACGGTGGCGCTGGCCAGCCTGGCGATGATCCATGTGATCGACCTGCCGCCCACGCTGGGCTCGATCCCGCTGGTCGGTGTCGGATACCTCGGGATAATCGCGACCGCGATCCTGGTCGGCGGGGTGATGATCGCCCGTTCGCACCGGCTGGTTTGGGCGGCGGCCGGCGGGCTCGCTGTTTCGGCCATGGTCGGCTACGTGCTGACCCGCACCGTCGGGGGATTCCTTGGCGATCACAGCGACGTTGGTAACTGGCGCTGCTCGCTCGGTATCGCCGCACTGAGCGTGGAGACGCTGATCATCATGCTCGCCGCATGGCGGGCAGGGATCCGCGCCACGAGCCCGGTGCCGCAGCCTGAACCCGCCAGGCGCCGGGAACCCGAATACAGCCACCCCGGCTGACAAGGCCACCCCGGCTGGCAAGGGCCGGTGGTGCCGTACCGCAGGCCGGTGGTGCCCCAGCGCCGGTCGGCGGCGCCCGCGTGGCGGGCCAGCGGGCATGACCCCCAGTCCAACGTGTGGAGTCACCGATCACGAGGTGCCGCCCTGTACGGGGCCGGGGGCGGCACCTCGTGGCGGCGTGGATGCGCACCGCCGGTCATGGCCACAGTGGCTGACGGGCGGGCCCGCCTGCCTAGCCGAACCCATCTCAACTATCCAATTTAGTAGATAGCCAACATCGCTAGGAGTTACAGTGAGACACCCGAGGATCATCATCGCCGGAATAGGCTTTGCCGCCCTGGCCGCCATCGGCGGTGTCACCGCCGCTTCGGTAAGCGGCTCGCCAGCCAACAGCCCACACTCCGCGGGCCAGAGCGCCGCGGGCCAGAGCGCCGCGGGCCAGAGCGCCGCGGCGGCTACCGTGCGCACCGCGTCGGCGGCCGTCGGGGGCAAGAGCGAGACCATCCTGGTCAACGCGCAGGGTCTGCCCCTGTACCTCTACCTGCCCGATACGGCGACGAAATCGTTTGTCACCGGAGGGCTGGCCCGATTGTGGCCGCCGCTGGTGTCGGCCACGCCCACCGCCGCCGGACTGAGCGGCAAGCTCACCGTGCTCAACGACGCCAACGGCGATCAGGTGGCCTACAACGGCCACCCGCTGTACACCTTCGCCAGCGACCACGCCGGCCAGGTGACCGGCCAGGGCTTCCAGAACTCGGCTGCCCCGGGCGGTGGCTTCGGCTACTGACCCTGCGAGGAGCACCCGGCAGGCACGCCACGGACGCCATCCCGCTCCCGGCCTGCCGGCCACGAGCAGAGCGAGAAGCAACGCAGAAAGGCGATGGTCGAAATGACCGACGGACACCCGCGCCCACAGTGGCCATGGGAAGCAGCGGTGGGGAGCCGCGAGCGGCCGGTCCTGCCGACCGGCGCGCTCCGGCGTACCGGCCGGCTGGCCGCGCTGCCGCTGCGGCACGCGGTGCGCACCGCCGCAGCCGCCAGCCGCCTGTCCAGGGCCGCAACCGACCAGGTTGCCGCCCGCACCGCCGAGCAGCTCTTCGCCACCCTTGGCGAGCTCAAGGGCGGGGCAGCGAAGCTGGGGCAGGCGATGTCGGTGTTCGAAGCGGCGATGCCAGAGGAGGTCGCGGCCCCATACCGGTCCGCGCTGCGGCGGCTCACCGACGCGCAGCCGGCCATGCCGGCCGGGACCGCCCGCCGGGTAGCCGAGGCTGACCTCGCCGCCGCCTACGGGCCGGGCTGGCGCCAGCGGCTGGTGGCATTCGGCGACACCCCGGTGGCGGCGGCCTCGATCGGCCAGGTGCACCGCGGACGATGGCGGACCGACGGTGGCCGTGTCGTCGACGTCGCGGTGAAGGTGCAGTACCCGGGCGTGGGCAAGGCACTGCGTTCGGACCTGCGCCAGGCCCGCCTGCTGGCGCGTGTGATCGCCCGGCTCACCCGGCTGAACGTGTCCGGGCTGGCGGACGAGCTCGCCAGCCGGATCGTCGAGGAACTGGACTATGTGCGCGAGGGGCGCGTCCAGACAGAAGTCGCCGCCGCGTTCACGCGCCGCGTCCCCGAGGCACTGGCCGTGGCCCGCGCCGCGGGGGTACGCGAGCCGCGGGGCCGGACACGCGTCACGGTTCCGTCCGTGTACGCCGCGACACCACGGGTGCTCGTCACCGGCTGGCTGGAGGGGGCAAGCCTGTCCGCGCTGCTGGACGGGCGGACGGATCAGCTTCCGGCGGGCTGGCGCGAACTCGGCGGCGCCGGCGCCGCCGACCTGGCCGCCCGGCTGCTCGGGCACGCCATCTACGCCCCCGCGGCCTGCACCGGCTGGATGCACGCCGACCTGCACCCGGGTAACTTTCTGCTGCTACCGGGCGGCCGGCTCGGCATGCTCGACTTCGGCGCGGTAGCCGCCACTCCGGGCGGCATCCCCGCGCCGTTCGGGCAGCTCGCAGCCGCGGTCCTCGCCGGGGACGGGCAGACGGCGATGCGGCTGGCGCGGCAGGTCGGGGCGCTGCGCGCCGGCGCCGAGGTCGATCCAAGGCTGATCGTCGAGTTGCTGCACCCGATCGTGGCCACGGCCGCCGCCGACAGCTTCACCTACTCCCGGCCCTGGTTGCGCAGGCTCATGGCCCACTTCACCGAGCCGCGCTTCGCGCCGGCGTTGCGCAACCTGACGCCGCCCCCCGAGTACGCCCTCGTCTGGCGGGCAACGCTCTCGGCCGCAGGGCTCTTCGCCCAGCTGGGCGCGACGGTGCCCACCCGCGGGTTCCACCTGGCCTACTCACCGGGGTTCCGCGGCGAATCCCCCCCGGCCCAGCCGCGGCCGGTGCTCCAGCCCCTCCGCCGCATCAGCTGAACGGCCCGCCCGCCAGCGAGCCCGGGCGGGACGGATCGAGCCCGGGCGGGACGGATCGGGCCCGGTCCGGATGCGGCGCAGTGCGCCCGCCGATTGCCACGCCCTCCGGGTGGATGGTAGGCAGACGGGGTGACGTGCCGCGCCGGGTCGCCGTTATGGTCCCGGCCGGCGCCAGCTATCAGGGCTGACTGGGAGGCGCACGGTGACACAGCGGCAGGGCAAGGGCCGGCGGCCCGCTGCGGCCAGAGGAAAGCCGGCGACGGCGCGGGTGAATGGGCCCCGGCCCCGCGCCCGAGGGACGTTCACGCCGCACGGGATCGGATCCAAGCGTGAACGCCGGCGGGCCGCTGCGATCGCCAGGCGGCGGCGCACGCGCCGGCGCTGGATCCTCATCGGGGTCCCGGTCGCGGTGGTGGTCATCGCGCTGGGCGTCGCCGGGATCATCTATGCCAACCAAAAGCCGTCCATCAGCGTCGCCGGGGCGTTCGGCCGTGCGCCGAAGGTCACGATCCCCAAGATCAAGCCGCCCGGCACGCTCAAGGTCACCGACCTGGTCGCGGGGCACGGCAGCCGGGTGGCGCGCGGCGACCTGGCCATCGTGAATCTCATCGGGTACAGCTGGAGCGGCGCCAGGCACAAACAGGTCATCAGCAGCTTTTCCAGCGGGCAACCGCAGGGGCTGACCATCGGCCAGACGATCCCGGGGCTCGACAAGAGCCTCGCGGGCCAGCGCACCGGCAGCCGCCTGCTGCTGGTGATCCCGCCCAAGGACGGTTTCGGCAAAACCGGGAACCAGCAGCTCGGCGTGACCGGCTCGGACACGCTGGTGTTCGTCGTCGATGTGCTCGGCGGCTATTCCAAGACGGCCACGGCCCATGGCCAGCAGCAGCCCGCGGGCGACCGGAAACTGCCATCGGTGGGCTCGTCGGCGGCCGGCGCCGCGCCGCCGGTGACGATCCCGAAGGCGGCACCACCCGGCACCCTCCGGGCCGAGACGCTGATCCAGGGCAGCGGGCCGCCGGTCGCCAAGGGCAAGCTGCTCGTCGCGCAATACGAGGGCCTGATCTGGCGCGACAGCAAGGTGTTCGACTCCTCGTGGCGCCGCGGTGCGCCAGCGGCCTTCGTGATCGGTGCGGGCAAGGTCATCCCGGGCTGGGACAAGAGCCTCGCCGGCCAGCGGGTCGGCAGCCGGGTGCTGCTGGTGATCCCGCCGAAGGAGGGCTACGGCGCGCAGGGCAATCCGCAGGCCGGGATCAAGGGCACGGATACCCTGGTCTTCGTCGTCGACATCCTCGCCACATACTGAACCGGCGGCACGCCGGGCACAGGCAGTCCCACCTGACGGAACCCGGACCGGACCTCACGCCGCCGGGCTGGCAATCAGGCCACGACCACGGACGCCCGGCGTGCTTGTGCCAGCGCGCGGGAGCCGTTCGGGATCTGGGGTATGCGCACCGGTAGCCGCGGCGTCAGCGCATGGCCGGCTCGGCCCGCCCGGTGATCCGCTGCGCGTCCCCGACGCCCTGCACGGTGGCATAGGCCACCCCACCCCCGGCCAGGCAGCGCTCCCGCAGCCCGGCGTAGGCGTCGCCGGCGTGCCGCAGCCGCCGCAGCATCCGCCGCGACAACGGCACGTAGGCGTACTGGCTGGAGCCGGCGAGCGCGTCGAAGCGGACCCGGGTGAACAGGTATTGCTGGTGCTCGCCGAGCAGGAAAATCCCGTCCACCGGGGCGCCGCGATCATAGCCGAAAACCTGCAGCCGTACTGTTCCAGGTGGCTGCCAGGGCCGGTACCCGGGCGGCAGGTCCAGCGGCAGGCGCCGCGCTCCCACCAAGAATCTGCCCACTTCGTCCTCCTTCCCAGCGCTTGCGTGGGACACGGTACCGTCCGGCCGGGCGCCACGCGGACGGTTTGAGGACGGCCCGCGGGTGGTGGCGCCGGCGCGGCAGCCGTTGAGGGCAGATGATCCTGAACGGCTGCCGCGTGGCGGCGGGGCTGGGGGGTGGCGCTCAGCTTGGGTAGATCTGGAGTGCCGGACAGATCCACAATGAGTTCGTGGGAGGGGTCATGGCATCAGGTCAGGATCTTTACGGCGAGCGGATGTTCAGCAAGGACCACCCGGACGAGGCGCCGCGGCTTTCGGCCATCACGCAGACCTACGACCCCTCCAGTGCGGCACTGTAACCCGGGGGCACTCTTGGGCTGAGGGGCGTCGCATTCCGGGCCCGGCGATGGCGTTCAGGCGACGCGGCGCATCGCGACGATCTGGGGCGCCCACTGCGGCAGCGGGCTGAGCTGCACCGACTCTCCCGTCTGCGGTGCCTGCACGATCAGCCCGTCGCCGATGTACATGCCGACGTGCCCGGGGTTTGCCGTGGTACCGTCGGAGCCCGCGGTGAACAGCAGGTCGCCGGGTCGAAGCGCCGGCAGCGAGTACACCGGAGTACCGACATCGACCTGCGCGAACGTCGTCCGCGGCAGTGGTATCCCTGCCGCCAGGTAGGCCCGCTGCACGAGCGACGAGCAGTCGCAGTGCAGCGCCATGTCCGTGCTGTGGGCGTCGGTGCAAGATCCGCCCCACTGGTAGGCGGTGCCGAGCTGGGCGAGGGCGAAGCGGATCGCCAGTGTCACCGCGACCGGGGTATCAGCCGGCAGGCTGTAGTTGCGCGGCAGCGCGGCGCTGCCGGCCGCCGGCACGACGTTGGCGGCCGTAATCACGCAGGAACCACCCGCGCCCGTGAAGGACGCCGCTGCCGCGAACGATGTCACGCCGGCGAAGGACGCCGCCAGCCGGGTGGCTATCGGCTCCCACTTGGCGTAGGCGCCGGGGAAGGCGCTGCGCTGCACCGTCTGGGCCGCTGCGGTGACCGGCAGCGCCTGCCAGCCGCTGACCTGCACCAGCCGGTCGTAGAACGCGTGCGCGGCGGTGACCGGATCCATGACCTGCGCCGCGGTGCCCCAGCCCTGCGACGGCCGCTGCTGGAACAGGCCCAGGGAGTCGCGGTCGCCATAGGCCAGGTTGCGCAGGCCCGACTCCTGCATCGCGGTGGCGATCGCGATGATCTCGCCGCGCTGCGGCAGGCCGAGCCCGGCGCCCACCGCGTAGATGACCCGGGCGTTGGCGAGCTGCCCGGCATCCAGCGGCACGCCGGGGGCGGCGACGGTGCCGACGGTCACTGGCGGGGCACACAAGCCGGCGGCCGGGCTGGTCAGCCCGGCGCCCACCGCCAGCGCCACGACCGCGGCGGTGAGCGTGCCCGCCGCGAGAAGGACGAGCACGGGCAACCTGAGGGCGGGGCGCCGCACCGCTCACACCGCCATCTTCTCGTTGGTCCAGAACAGCCGCTGCTCGGCCGGGGTGAGCATGACGTGCACGATGTGCGAGCTGGCCCGGCCGACCTTCCACAGCGCCCGGCCGATCTGGGCCGCCGACCAGGAGCCGATGTGCGCGCACTCGGTGTCGGTCAGGCCGATGGCCTCGCGGGTCATCGCCAGCGGCTGCGTATCCTGCGCCAGGCAGACCCGGATGTCGCAGGAGGAGATCAGGTTGCGGGCGATCGACGCCTCCTCGCTGCCCGCCGCCCCCACCGCCTCGAAGTCGGCGAGCCGGTGCGTCGCAAGCACCTGGATGGTGCCGTGCGCACGCGACAGCCGCAGGTCCGAGTCGACCTTGCGGACCATCGCCGGGATCCGCATGGACCGCCACAGCTCGTCGCGGATGACCAGCCGCACCGGGCCGCCGGCCGCGTCGATCGCCGCCTGTCCCCAGGAGGACACGCAGGCCAGCGTCATCGCCACCGTCTCGTCGCCGCGGCCGTCGAGCCGGGACAGGTCCACGGTCTGCAGCGGCGCGTCGAAGTCGGGCGCCGCCGTGGTGGGGCCGTCGAAGAGCCCGGAGAGCGAGCCGGTGACCATGTTGCCCAGCGCGTCGGTCAGCGGGCGGATCATGTCCCGCAGCTCGTCCAGGCCGTACCGGCGGACCCGCAGCTCCCTGGCCATCTCGGTGACCGGGTCCCGCAGTAGCTGCCATACCTGCGGGATGGTCGGATCGGTGAGCGTGGTAGCCGCGTCGGCCTCGCCGGAGGCATACCGGATGGCCAGCGAGAGCGCCGCCTCCTCCGTGGGGTCGGGCGCCCGGCCCAGACGCATCGTGACCAGCGACGACAGCAGGGTCAGCCGCCTGCGATGGATCTCGCCGAGGCGTTCACGCAGCAGGTCGGCGTCCGTGGGCAGGTTCTCGCCGAGCGGCCCCGCGTCCAGCGGGTTGAGCCGGGTCCCCAGACCGGGGCCGAGCTCAACCGGCGTGATCCCGAGCGCGCGGGCCAGCGGCGCGTACTCGTTCTTGATGTCGCCGACCACGAACGTGGCGACGCCGTAGGCCATCAGCCGCAGCGCCAGGGCCTTGATGGTCGCGGACTTGCCCGCCCCGGGCACGCCGGTGATGAGCAGGTTCGGGTTGGTGATCAGGCCGCGCCTGAGCCACTCGATCGGATGGCAGGAGAACGCGGCTCCGCTCAGGCAGTCCACGCCGAGGTAGGCGCCGACCGGCGGCAGCGGCGCGCCGTGCAGCCACGGGTACAGCCCCTGCACCTGCGCCGTGGAGCCGCGGAAGACACGCGGCAGCGGCGGACGCGGCGCGCGCCCCGCCCCTCGCCGGGCCATGCCGCGCCGGGGCGGGACCGGGCCGGAAGGGTGGCCGGGGGAGGGCCCGGTCCCGGCCGGGCGCGTTCCGGTCGGCTGCGTGCCGCCAGGACCGGCCTGGTCGCCGTCCCCGGCGGCTCCGTCGGCCGCAACCAGATCCGCCGCGGCGACGCGGGCCCGCACCATGTCGGCCAGGGACTCCGCCGGGAGCTCCTGCTCCGCCGGCGGCCGCCTGCTCCTGAGTCCATGCATGGTGTCACCATCTCCTTCGCGGCAGACCGAGCCCGGCCGGCGCTGCGGCGAGGGCGAAACCGACGTCCTGGGCGCCCCACAGCCGGCGGATCTCGATCCGCGCGGCGGCGGCGTCCGCCTCGAGCGACGCGACGGCATCGGCGAGGTCCCTGCCGTCGGTGACGGTCACGGACACATAGCCGGAGAAGCGGACAAGCCCGTGGCCCGCGGCGCGCTCGGCGTCCTGCTCGTCCGCGCGCCGCTGCGCCGCCTTCTCGTGCTCGGGCACGACCTGCCCGGTCCGCTGCCGCATCCGGATCGCCACGTCGCGCTTCGTCCGCTCGGCCAGGACCCTGCGCTCGGCCTCGCGCGGGCTGAGCGGCTGGAGGTACAGCGACACGGACCGCCGTGATGTCCCGTCGCCAAGCAGCGGGAACAGCGCGGTGGCGTAGACCTCGCCGCGCGGCCAGTCGTAGATCAGGTACGAGACGCTGACCGCGCTGTCGTGCCGGTAGGAGCCCCACGACGCCTCGGCGTCCACCGGTCCGGCGAGACCCGGGTCCACGCCCGCCGCCAGCCCGGCGTGCGGGCGGCCCGCCGCGAGCGCCGAGTCTTCCGCGTGACGGCGGCGCGCCAGCGGCTCGCCGCTGTCTGGATCGAACGCGGTGCGGAAGACCTCGGCAAGCTCACGGGGCGTCAGCCAGCCGGTTACCTCCAGCTCGGCGTCACTGACCGCGCTGGCCAGCGCCCGCACGTGCCGCGCCAGGACGGCGCTGGCACCCGCCTCGCCACCGCCGGCGTCGCGGATGGCCGTGGCCGCCCGCCGCTCGTCCATCGTGAAGGCAAGCCATTCCTCCCGGCGCACCGACGCGGGCACGGCGCTGGCCAGCAGCTCAGCGGTGACCGCCGCGGCCTGCTCGGGGGCATCGGTGGCCAGATGGTCCTCGTGCCAGCCGCGCAGCGCCACGCCATCCTCCGGCAGGCTGCGCTGTATCGCCTGCACCCGGATGATCGGATGTCCCTCCACGCACAACCCGGCGAGCAGCCGGCCCCAGCCGGCCACCTGCGCGTCGCGCCGGCCGGCATCGGCCAGCCCGATGCCGGCAAACCGGATCCGCGCGACCGCGGTGTAGGTCCGCTCGTGCGGGTGATACAGCACCGCCATGGTGCCGCCGGTGCCGTTCTCCGCGGACAGAATGCGGATCGGTGCGAGCACGCCGGGCAGGTCCATCGGCGCCGGGCCGGCCGGGTCGGCGCCCGCGGGCGGCGCGAACGCCACGGAGTGGAACCGGTTGCGCCCGCGGGCCTTGAGCAACTGGAATGACACGGCGGTCACCATCCATTCGTCTATGGTGCGGCCCGCCACCCTGACGTAGGCGAGCGCGAATAAGGCGGCCGCGGCCGGCCATGCCGCGATCGCGCCGGACAAGTGCGAGGCGGCGATCGGCTGGACCGCCAGGAGCACGGCGAGCGCGACGAGCGCCGTCCGCCGGCCGTTCATGCCGAAGAGGAAGTTCACCCGTTCGTGCTGCCAGCCGTAATAGGCCTGGTCCCTGGTGCTCACGAGGTCCTCCATGATCCGGGTGTCGTCGTGTGATCGGGCTCGAGCAACGCAGGCAGCCGGGCGCCGTCATCGGTGTCCGCGGCGGCTGGGACGCCGTTGCCGTTGCCGCCAGATGCCGCTCGCGAGCCGTCCCCGCCAGGCGGCGCGGCCTGGCCGCCGCCGTGGGCACGGTCGCCGCTGCCGCCGGGGCCGCTGCCGCCGGGGGCCACTCGGCTGGCGCCACCCACGGCCTTGGGCGCGGATTTGCCTGCCCCGATGCCGGCCCGCGCCTGCGCGGGCACGTGGCCCCGGCCGGGCGCTGCCCGGCTGGCCTGCACCGACCTGGAGCGCAGCTCGTGCACGGCGGTCATGGTGCGGGCCTCGGCGACCCGGCTCAGTTCCGCGGGGGCGACCCCGCCTGGCGTCCCGGCAGCGCCCCTGGCACCGGTCCCGCCGCGAATGCCGGCCAGCGCGCCGCCGCCCACGTGGACCTCCAGCACCGCGGACGCCCGCGCCATCGCCGGCCAGGCGCACCCGGCGAGCAGCAGCACCAGCATCCCCGCCAGCGGCTTTTCGACCGGGCCGCTCGTCGCCGGCATGGTGAGCCCGACGGCGAAGATCAGCGCCACGACCGGCTTGAGCGCGATGAGCTGGATCGCGGTGCGGACGAGCTTGCGCCACCATTGCTGCGTGGCGTGGGCGACCTGGCCCGCCGCGGCCACCGGCGAGACGGCGATGAGCACCGTCAAGGCGATGTTGCGCACCAGGAGCTGTCCCCACAGCGCGACGGTCAGCAAAATGGCCAGCAGCGCGAGGATGAGCAGCAGGCTCGCCGACACCTTCGGGTCGAAGGTGACCAGATGGGCCAGCCGCGCCGACAGCGCCCGCGGGCTGCCGAACGTCTTGGCGATGATCCACCGGGTCAGCTCGTCGGAGGCGCGCAGGGCCGTGGCGGCCCCGCCCAGCGTGAGCACGAATGCCAGCGCCGCCTTTCCGACCCCGGTGAGCCCCTGGGCGATGGCCGAGCCGTCGTGCGCCAGCACCGTCCTGATCACCTGGACCATCAGCAGCACCGCGGCGATCAGCGCCGCGATCTCCAGCGACAGGCCGTAGACCGACCGGACACTGGAATAGGAGAAGCTGACCGGAGGCACGGACACGAACGACTTGGCGAAGGAGGTGAGCAACTGCTGCGCGGCCTGGGCGAACGACTGGCAGATGGCATCCCAGCCCGACGCGCCCGGCGTGCCCGGCGTGTTCACCTGCCCGCCCGCGCCCGGTCCCAGGCAGCCGGTCAGGTTGGTGAGCGGGTTACATGGCATTGGTCATCGCCTCCCAGCCCTTCGCGGTGGCATCGGCTGTTCCCGGCGTCGCGAGCGGCGCGGACGGGTCCGAGCGGGCTGGCGGCAGGAGCCGCCAGCCGGCCGGGGTCCAGTTCATGTGGGCCGCGGTGACGCCGAGGTGCTCCCGGATGCCGGAAGGGACCGTCTCGGTGTAGTTGAACAGCAGCAGTACGGTCAGCCGGCCGGCTGTGACGTTTCTGAGCTGGTACATCACGGGAACAAGGAGCACGGCCGTCCCGGCCGGCGGCGGGCCGGCCGCGGGCAGGCCAAGCTGGCGGCGGGTGCTGACGGCACCCAGTGCGGCGGCCTGGGCCGCGCCGCTGTAGGACGGGTCGGCGGCGAGCCGCGCGATCGTGGCGGCGCGGTCCGGCTCCAGGGTGGAGCCGAGCTCGGTGACGAACTCCACGGCGGCACTCACCGCTCCGGCGATGGAGTGCGGGTACCACGTGTACATCCCGTTGACGAGCCGCGATCCGGCGACGAGCGGGAGCGGGCGGGCGGCCGCCGGCGCAGCACCCGCGCCGGGCGGGGCCACCGCGGGCGGGGCCGCGGAAGAGCGGGCCGCGGGGCGGGGCGAAGCCCGGCCGGCCCGCGGCGCGTGCCCTGCCACGGCAGTCGCCACCAGCGCCGCGACCGCGAAGACGGCGAGCAGCGCAGCGGCCAGCACCGGGCCCCGCCGCCACCGGCGGGGCCCGCCGCGCAGCGGCCGGCTCGCGCGCGGACCGGTCCTGGATGCCGGGATGGCACGTGGCCGGGTCGCCCGGGGCGCAGTCATCCGGGTCACCCGAGCCTGAAGGCCTGGTTCACCAGCGGGATGCCGACGCCGACGACCACGGCGCCGGCCACCGACCAGAGCAGGGCCGTCTTGCCGCGCTCGGCCAGCTCGGAGCGGCGCGTGACGCCGCCGGCCGCGATCATCCCACCAGCCACGACGGCCGAGGCGCCGCAGGCGGCGAGGGCGAGCCACTTCACCCAGGCGATCAGGGTGGTGACAGCGCTGCCGACGCCGGGACTCGCCGGCGCGGGGTTCGGGACGTTCGCGGGCAGGGCGGCGCTCAGGTGACGCGCCCCCAGCGCCAGCCGCCACAGATGAGGGCTAGCGGCCAGCGGGGACAGCACGTGCAGGGGTAGCGACATGCCAGGGGGTCCTTTCTGCGGGAGCCGGGGCGGGAGCCGGGACGGCCACCGCGAGGGGAGTCGGCGGCAAGGCCGCCGCAGCGGCCGCCGCGAGGTCCGCTTGGGCGTCCGCGGGCCGGCCGGCGGCGGCCATCACCGCGGACACCAGGCCGGCGACGTCGCGGCGGCCAAGCTGGCGCGGCGAGTAGCGCGGCCGGCCGTCCTTGCGCAGCGCGGCGTCGTGGCCGATCTGCACGATGGCGCCGACGCGGTCGGCAAGCAGCGTGCGCCGGCTGCGCGAGCGCGGCGTCCAGCCGTGTCCGCGGTTGTCGTTGATGACGATGACGAACTGCCCCATGGGCAGCCCGCACTGCTCCGCCGCGGTCATCGCGTCCAGCGTCCTGGCAAGGCCTGCCGGGCTTGGGTCGGTGACCCACACGGCCGCGGTCCGGGCAGCGGGGAAGGCCATCCACGCCGATGTGGCGCTGGCCTGCCCGCCGGCTCGCTGCCGCGCCAGCCGGAAGGCCTCGAGCGGATCGGCGTCGATGACGGCCGCGCGCAGGTACCGCAGGAGCGGCGCCCAGAACTGCGGGCCGGGAAGCGCGCCGGAGAAGGTTTGCTGCACGGCACCGGTGTCGGTCAGCACCCAGACCGGGCGGCCGTCGCCCGCGTCAAGCGCCGATGTGCTGCGCCGCACTTCGCGTGCGAACAGTTCGTCGTCCCCGGCGCAGGTGGCCAGCCAGCCCGTGCCGCGCTCGGCGGTGTGGTCCACCCAGCCCGGCCAGGGCGAGGCCAACCGCGGGCTTGCGTCGCACACCGCCACGGCCCGGCCCCAGCTATCCGCGGTACGGTGATGGAGCGCCGCCGCGAGGATCGCCGCCACGGTGGAGCGGCCGACGCCGCCGGCGGCGGACATGACGGGCACCACCAGCGGGTCCTCGCCGTCCAGTCGAATGTGCCCTGATGGCAGGTTGCCCGTCACGGACTGCTCCCTTCTGCCTGTGCCCGTATCGTTGGCGTCTAGTTGGCGCGGAGCCGGGTGGCGGACCTTCAGGGCCGGCGATCCCGTTCCGTAGCCGTTGCTACGCCGAATCGGCTGGCAGAGTTCACACACCCTGTTGACGTACGTCCGCGCGGCCTTTCCCCGGCGTCCTGTTCTCCGGCCGCCAGGTCCACGTCTTTCGCCGTGCCAGGGTCTTCGTGACAGTGCTCCGGCAGCCGGGCAGTCTGGTCCGCCGGGGCCGGGCATGCCAGCGCTACGACTGGCGAGTCCCGGTGGCTGCGCCCAGCGCCGCACCGGTTCCCGGCCGGATGGCCGGACCGGCCGGTGGCCGGCCTCGCCACGTCACGGCGGTCGCCGTCAGGCGCCCCTGTCGCCGTCGTCGCCGGGGTCGGTGGCCAGGTCGCCGAATCCCCCGCCGGCCTCCTCCGCGGCGAGCAGGTCGAGCAGCGGCAAAATCTCCGCCAGTTCGTCGTGCTCGGCCCGGCACTTCGCGCACCGGCGCAGGTGCGCCCGCACGGAGTACTCCTCGTGCTCGGAAAGCCCGCCGAGGAGGTAAGCCCCGAGGAGCATCTGCACGTGCCCGGTACCTTCGCCTGCCGTGCCCATGAGGTGGGGTCACCTGTCCCTGGCGCCGTGTGCGGAGCCCGCCTGGTGGCGCGTTGTTCGCAATGATCTCCCCGTATCCCGCAAGAGGCGTATCGCGCAGGGGATGCCGGGCATCTGTCCCTCCGTGGGGCTGGGCCACCCACGGGCACCGTTCAGATACCTGTGAGTATGGGCGAGTTCGGGCGGGCGTTCACCCGTGGCCCCCGCGCAGCCGGGCCGGCCGGACTCGCTGGATGCTCCGCGGATGACTACGACCACGCCGACTGTAGCGTCCGACCCGGCTGACACCACCCTGCGCAGTTGTTTAAGGCTGTGTTAGCCCGGGGGGGCGACCCCCCCCGGGAGCCCCCGCTGCGGCGGGCCGGCGCCACCTGCGCAGCCGTTAAGGATCTTGATGCCGAACGGCTGCCGCGCTGTCACGGCTACGCCAGCGGATTCGCTGTGCCGGTGTGGTCCACGGCGCTGTGGCAAAATCGGGGTTAGCTGGCCGCCATGCATGATGGGTGCGCCACCGCCGGGGAGCGGGCGGCTGACTGGTCGGCTGGGGCGAAGACATGCCGTAGCTGGCGCAGGGCGTAGTAGGCCCGTGACTTGACTGTTCCCACCGGGATGCCGAGAACCTCCGCGGTCTCCGGGCCTGAGCGGCCGTGGTAGTACATCTCGATGATGACCTGCCGGTGCTCGGTGCTCAGCTTCGCCAGGGCCGCGCGCACGTCCAGGGCGGTGACGGCCCGCTCGATGGGCTCGGTGGGGTCGGGCAGCTCCAGGTGCCGGTCGTCGATGATCTCCTCGAAGCGGGAGCGTGCCCGCCACATGTCGATCGCGATGCGCCGGGTCACGGTGAACAGCCACGGCCTGATGGCGCCCAGGCCGGCGCCGACCACTTCGGGGTGGCGCCATGCGCGCAGCAATGTCTCCTGCACGATGTCCTCGGCGCGCTGTTTGTTGCCGAGTGTCAGCTTGAGCGCGAACCGCAGCAGCGCGGGGCCGTGCGTGTGCCACAGCTCCCTGATGGCCTCGTCGCCGGCCGTGGCTGCCGCCTGCGTGGCCGTCTCGTCTCGGACCAGAACGAGCGCCGGTTCGGGGTTCGTGACCAGATCCGCCGCGGCAGCGTTCATAACCCATCCTCCTGATTTCGCTACCGGAAGCTCGTCCGCCTCCGGTAACTGCCATCCTGGCGAGAGGGGTGCGGTAGCAAATCGCCCATCTCCGTGAGATTCGCGCGGCCGGCTCAGTGAGATCCAGGCGTCAGCTCAGTGAGATCTGGTACCAGGTCGTCAAAATCCCCCGCCGGCCTCCTCCCTCCGCGGCGAGCAGGTCGAGCAACGGCAAAATCTCCGCCAGTTCGCCGGCGCGCGCGGCGAGACCCCGCTGCAGCGGCTCGACCGTGCCTACGGCGAGATCCTGCAGGAGGTCCGGGTCGCCCGCATCCGCCACCAGAGCTGCCGTCAGCTCGGCTCGGCCGCGACTGGCCAGCGCAGCAATGATCCGGTCGTGTTCCTCGACGGTGTGTGCGCGGGCCGACCGGCTCGAGTAACCGCTTGCGATGTACGCATCGGCGAGCGCCCAGACCCGGTCTACCTCGCCGATGACGAGCTTGAGCGGTGACGGCTGCCAGATCGCGTGATGGAACACATGATTCAGTGGCACCATATCCAGCCAGTCCACGTCGTCCACCAGCGCAGCCATCTGGCCGTTGAGGTGCCGCAGCTCGCCGAGCAGCTCCGCATCCGGCGGCCATTCCAGCGTCCGGGTCAGTTCCTCTTCGGGCAGGCTCAGCATCAGGTAAACCTGGCTGAGCTCGCTGCGCGACCGTTCCGCCACACCGAAGCCCTGGTTGGGCCGGTGCACGAGCAGGCCGTCGCCGGTGAGCACGAGAAGCGCTTCGCGCAGCGGAACCCTGCTCACCCCAAGCTGCCGCGCGAGGTCTTCCTGCCGCAGCGCAGCGCCTGGTGCCAGTTCGCCGCGCAGGATCTTGTTACGGAGCTCGCGTACCACGCGCCGGGTGCTGTGACCCATGGCGCTCACCGGCTTGTTGGTTGTCATGACATCCACCGATTCGCAAGCGGGGCGATCAGAGCCAGCTTGGCCGGGAGCTGCCAAGCTGGCTCTGATCGCTGGAAGCCCTTGGCGCAGCGCGGCAGCCATCCGCGGCAGGAAGCCAGCGCCGCAGCGTGGCGCCGTCGCGCCTGCGCTAGCCGCCCACCTATACGCGCCCGGCACCGCGAAGGTCGTCCCCGCGGGAGTGAAGCCGATCCGTGCGCCCATGCGTATGGGAGCCATGAGCGAGAACTCGCCCGACCCAACCATGAACGGGCACGCAGGCGCGCTGACCGAGAGCGCGGGGCCGGCGGACGGCCGCGGCGCGGCCGCCGAGGGGCACGCGGGCACCGACGGACAGGCGGCGGCCGAGCCGGGGCGGTCGGCCGTGGTCGACGACCTGTGCCGGCTGACCGTCTGCGGGCCGGCCAAGAGCGTGGAGCTCGCGGTGCCGGTGCATGTCCCGCTGATCGACCTGCTGCCGGCCCTGGTCGGGCATCTCGGCGACGACCTGGCCGACGCCGGGCTGGAGCACGGAGGCTGGGTGCTGCAGCGGCTCGGCGACCCGCCGCTGCGGGAGGATCTGAGCATCGCCGCGCTCGGCCTGCACGACGGCGACGTGGTGCACCTGCGCCCGCGGTCCGACCAGCTCCCGCCGCCGGATTTTGACGATCTCATCGACGGGATCGCGGTCGGCATCTCCGGCCGCGCCGACCGCTGGCGGCCGGAAATGTCCCGTCACCTGCTCGTCGGGCTGCTCGCGGCACCGCTGGCCGCCGGGCTCGTTCTGCTGGCCAGCCGTCTGGGACCGCTCGCCGACATGCTCGCGGCGGCGCTGGCGGTCGTGCTGGTCACGCTCGCCGCCGTGTCGTCGCGTGCCTTCGGTGACCCGCCCGCCGCGGGGATCCTGGGGGCGGCCGCGATCGCCTACGCGGGCGTCGCCGGCGGCGGGCTGCCACTGCTGCACGGCGGCGCGGGCGGGCACGCGCTGGCCGGCTGGAGCATGCTGCGGGCCGCCCTGATGGCGGGTGCCGCCGCCGCGGCCGGGACGTCGGCGGCGGTCACGATGCTGGCCGGCGGACGCCGCCCGGCCCTTGTCGGCACCACCGTGGCCGCCTTGCTCGTGGCCGCGAGCGGCGGATTCGCCACCTTCGGCAAGCTGGGCGCCGCGGCCACGGCCGGAGTGCTGGTGGCGCTGATCATGCCGCTGGGCGGCTGGGTGCCGGTGCTGGCGTTCCGGCTGGCCAGGCTGCGCCTGGATCCGACGCCCACGTCTCCCGACGAGCTGCAATCCGATCTGGACCCCGTGCCGGGTCAGCACGTTCTCGAACGCACTCGCTGGGCTGACCGTTACATGGCCGCGCTGTACTGGGGGCTGGCGGCCGTCGTGGGCGGGTGCCTGGTCGTGCTGGGCCTGGCGACCGGGTGGCCGGCGCGCCTGGTCGCGATCGACACGATCGTGCTGATGCTGCTGCACGCACGGACGCTCGTGGCGGCGCGGCACCGGCTGGCCGCGGTCGTCCCCGCCGTCTGCGGCGCGGCGGTCCTCGTCACCGCTGCCGGGCTGCGGGCCGACGCCCGGGTCTGGGCGGCGCTGCTGGCCGGTCTGATGGCAGCGGCCGGCCTGCTCTTCGCCGGCGAGCGCTCACTGCCCGGCCACAAGCTGCTGCCGCACTGGGGCCGGGCCGGCGACCTGCTCCAGACACTGACCGCAGCAGCGCTGATACCAGCGACGTTGTGGCTGCTCAACCTCTATCACTTCGCTCGCGCGGTACGCGGATGAGCGCGGCAGCCCGGCCGGGCGAGGAGGTCTTGCGATGAAGTCGCGGCGCGACCAGGTCCAGGCTCACGCGTACGTGGTGGGACGGCTGACGTCCGCGCTGGTCCACGCCGAGCCGGACGCGCCGGAAAGCCCGGCGCGGCGCACCACCCTGGGCTCGTTCGGCGGCCTGATGCTCGGCACCCTCCTGGTCGCGGGGTTCCTCATCTGGGGCCTGATCTTCCCCGGCAGCAAGGCCGGCACTCTCACGGCCGGCGAACTGGTGGTGGTGAAGCAGACCGGCGCCCGTTACATCTACTCCGGCCGAGACCTGCGGCCCGTGCTGAACTGGTCGTCGGCCCGGCTGTTGCTGAACGGCAATCCGCAGCTGAAGTTCGTGTCGGCCACGTCACTGGCCGGCCTGCGGCAAGGACCGCCGCTGGGGATCGTCGGCGCGCCCGACGCGCTGCCGGCTGCCCGCGCCGTCAACCGGGGCGACTGGCTGGTCTGCGCGATGCCAGGCGCCGGCCACCCCCTCACCTCCCTGACCATCGGCGCGGCGACGGCGGTCGGGCAGGCCCCGGCGCGCAGCGCAGTGATCGTGCAGGGTCCGGACGGCAGCCAGTATCTGCTGTGGGACAGCCACCGGCTGCGGCTGGACGCGTCCTGGATACGGGACGCGCTCGGCCTGGGCCGCGCGCCTGTCATCGGTGTCAGCGGGGCGTGGCTGAACGCGGTACCGGCCGGGCCGGACCTGAGGCCGCTGGCTGTCCCCGGCCGCGGCCGCCAGGGGCCGACGCTCGGCGGCCAGGCGACCAGGGTCGGCCAGGTTCTGGTCGTGCACAACGTTGCCAGCCCCGACGAGTTCTATCTCGCCGAGGCAGGTGGCGTCGCCCCGATCACGTCGACCCAGGCGGCGCTGGCGCTCACCGATCCCGCCACCGCAGCGGCCTACCCGGGTGCCACGGCGAGTCCCGTCCAGATCAGCCCCGCCGCCATCGCCGCCGCCCCGGTCGCGGGTCAGGCGCTGGCCGGCGGGGCGGGCGCCCCCCCCGCCCCGCCGGCGGATGACGCTGCGCCCCCGCCCAGCGTCCCGTGCATGGACTATGCCGGCGCTGGCGTGGCGCCCCCCCTGCTCGTGTTCGCCACGCCGCCCGTGGGCGTGCCGCCGGCCCTCGGCATGCCGGGAGTCAGCGCAGGCCCGGCGGGCGCGGACCTGATCAGTGTGGTGCCCAATGGCGGCGCCCTGGTCCGCCCGCAGGCCGCGCCCGGCGTCGGCGGCACCTCGCTGTTCCTGGTAACGGACGCCGGCGTCAAGTTCCCTGTGCCGTCGGCGACGGCGGCGTCAGCGCTGGGCTACCGCGCCGGCCAGGCGGCGGCGCTGCCCGCCGCGCTGCTCGGGTTGCTGCCGACCGGTCCCGCGCTCGACCTGCCGGCGCTGGGGAGCTGATCGGTTACCGCACCCGATGATCTCCTGACCAGCGCCGGGCACGCCCATTGGCCGCGTGAAGGTCACTAGCGATCTAAGCGATGCCCAGAGTTATTTGACAGATGCCACATTGCGCGGCACAAACTGGCGTCACTCGCGGCCGCCGGCCCGCCCAGCGGCGCGTTCTTGGCCTGTGAGGGCCGATGCAGGTGTGCCTACGTACTGGGGAGTGGCAGCAATGAATCCAGGTAGTCCTCCGTCCGATCAGCGGCGCCGCCGCCGGTCCATCAAACGTCCCCTTATCGTCATGGCGGCCTCGCTGAGCGTGCTTGCCGCTTTACCTGCGGCTGGCGCGCACGCGTCCACACTCACCCTGACCTGCTCCGCTCATACCCTTCAGGTGCGTATCGCCGACCCTGGGCCGGCCAACCAGACCCTGTGGGGACAACTGTGTTACGGCGGCCTTACGGAGCCGGCCACGGTGCAGGTGCTCGTTCACGGCGCCACCTATAACCATCTCTACTGGGATTTCCCTTACGGAGGCGGTTATTACTCCTATGTGGACGCAGCTACCGCAGCCGGGTACGCGACGTTCGATGTGGACCGCATCGGGGAGGGCAACAGCTCACACCCGCCCAGCGCCGGACTCACCTGAACGCCGGGGCGGTGGCGCTGCACGACGCGGTCACCGCGTTGCGCTCAGGTGCCGTGGACGGCCATGCCTTCCCGCACGTGATCATGGTCGGGCACTCGATCGGCTCGATGGAGGCGTGGCTCGAGGCCGCCCGCTACCAGGACGTGAACGCCGTGATAGCCACCGGCGTCCTGCACGAGTACAGCCCGAATATCGGCACCCTGCAAAGCACGTTGTATCCCGCGGCCGACGATCCGAAGTTCGCCGGCTCCGGCCTGGACACCGGTTACCTGACCACCCAGCCCGGCACCCGCGGATCCTCCTTCTACGACCCGGCCACCGCCGATCCCAACGTGGTGGCGGCCGACGAGGCGAACAAGGACACCGTTACCCTGCCTGAACTCATCGGCACAAACTCGATCATCGGCCTTCCGCCGAACCTTCCGCCGGCCCAGCAGCCCTCCGCCCAGATCACCGTGCCCGTGCTCTCCGTCGTCGGTGAGGACGACCAGCTCTTCTGCACGGGGGTGACGGTGTACGACTGCTCTAACACCCAAACGGTCCAAAGCTTCGAATCGCAGTACTACTCGCCCGCTGCCCACCTGAAAGTAGTGGTCATCCTGGACACCGGGCACGATCTCGCGCTC
>WNGJ01010737.1_pt1 | contig 30201 bp, 28 predicted proteins | sample 5400611 | NCBI WGS metagenome assembly WNGJ01 (sample SAMN13153375, study PRJNA577476) | soil metagenome | isolation source: 40 cm soil or saprolite under Garry oak tree replicate 1 | place: USA:California | collected 2016-06-15
TCCGTGGCCGGTATGCCCGCAATGGAGCAACCGGTCTCGCACCGCGGCCGGCCACGCGGGGCCAGCGCCCGCCGCGCGCCGAATCGCTGAGGCGACATCCGGAAGCGATCTACGGGCGTTAGATCGCGCGGATCAGGCGATGCTGGATACTGTGGCTGAACAGAAATGCCAGCCCGTCGGCATCGACCCGCCAGACCAGCGCCCCGACGCGGAGGGACGGCCCCTCGGGAGGAACCAGTTCCAGCTGCACGGTCGTGCCGGTCTTCAAGCGCGCCTTGGTTCTGATTTTTGCGCCATTCGCGCTGATGTCCACGGAGCTCGACAAATACTGATTCTTCCCTTCCTTGACGAGAACTGACCAGGACGTGCGGGTTCGAGGCTGCTGCCGTCGGTCTTGCTTTCGCGGAATAGGATCAGTCACGGTCACTCGCGTGCCGGAGTCGGTATGTCGGCTCGGCCTCGGCGTAGGTCCGCAGCACTGAGCGTTACTTCTTCCCGGTAAAGAACTCCTTGATGTTCTCGCCGCTGAACTTGGCACCTTCGACGACGGTGTGGCCGACGCCCGTGAACATCTCCTTGAACCCGGGGCCGACCTGGCCCTGGCCGATCTGCTTGGCGCCCCGCTCGACCCGTTTGGTCGCCTGGTACCCGTTTGGTCGCCTGGTCCACCTTGGTCTTGTCGGCGGCGGCGGCCGTCCCGCAGGAGAGAGCCAGGGCCGCGAGGAATCCGGGAGCGATCCACAGCCAGCGAAGTGTTCGTGTCATGACGCACCTCCGTCAATCCGCTTGGTTTGCAGATCCATGCTACCACCAGCGTGGTCCCGCGTCGCGATGTGGCCCGAGGCCCGCCCTGGAATGCGCGGCTGGCCCATTTGCCGAGGGTGGTCTAGGATCTCCGCCATGGACTCTGCCTACGAGCAGATCAGGTGATTCAGCAGGTGACGGAGAGCGCGTCGAGCGCGTGAAAAGGAGCGCATCGTGACGGTGGTTTCTCGCGAGGAGACGATCAGGGTCGGCGGAATCAAAGTGCACACGCTCATCGGCGGGACAGGCGATCCCTTGCTCGTGCTTCACGGCGCCGGAGGCAACCGAGGCTGGCGGCGATGGATGGCCGCGGTGGCCGAGCGCCACACCGTCTACGCGCCCACCCACCCTGGCTTTGGCCAGTCCGACGCCGCGGACTGGATGCAGGGCATCGACGACCTCGCCCGGTTCTACTTGTGGTTTCTCGACGCGCTCGGGCTGTCTCGGGTGCACCTGCTTGGGCATTCCATTGGCGGCTGGACGGCGGCAGAATTGGCGACAATGCATCCGGGCCGGATCGACCGGCTCATCCTCGTGGCCCCCGCTGGGCTCAAGCCTGCGGAGGGCGAGATCCTGGACGTCTTCTACTTTTCGCCGGAGGAAGTGCTCGAGCGCACGGTGCATGATCCAGCCTCGGTTCCGGAATGGCCCGAGCTCTATGGCCGGCCGCCCACGCCCGACGAGATCGACATCGCCACGCGCAACCGGGAGATGACGGCCCGGCTCACCTGGAAGCCCTACATGTTCAACCCGCGGCTGTCCTATTTCCTTCCTCGGGTGGAGGCGCCGACCCTGATCGTCTGGGGGCGCCAGGACCGGATCGTCCCCCCGATGTGCGGCGAGCAGTACCAGCGTCTCCTGCCCAACGCGACGCTGCATCTCTTCGATCGATGCGGCCACCTGCCTCCTCTCGAGCATCCCGACGCCTTCGCCAGGCTCGTGCTCGACTTCGTCGATGGCGCGCGCCCGGCGGCCGCGTCCAGGAGAGTGTGAGATGAAGCTCTACTACTTCAGCGAGATGCCGCATCATGAGTATCCGGATGCGGAAGGCGACAAGTACCCCGCGCTTCGCCTGGCCTTCCCGAACACGCACTTCTCGGCTGACGCCGCCCATCGGAACTACCGGCGGTATCTCGATGAGTACGAGTTCGCCGACGAAGCGGGTTTCGACGGCCTCATGATCAATGAGCACCATTCGACGCCGTCGTGCGTCAACGTCTCGGTCAACATGGCCGCCGGCATCCTGGCGCGCACGACAAAGCGCGCGAAGATCCTTCTCCTCGGCAACATCCTGCCCATCCAGGAGAACCCGGTTCACGTCGCCGAGCAGATCGCCATGGCCGATCTCATCTCGGGTGGCCGGGTCCTCAGTGGCTTTGTCCGGGGTGTCGGCGTGGAGACCTGGTGGGCGAACTCGAACCCCGTCCACAACCGTGAGCGGTTCGAGGAATGCCATGACCTCATCATCAAGTGCTGGACCACCCCAGGTCCGTTCCGCTGGGAGGGCCAGCACTACCATTTCCGGCATGTCAACCCGTGGTGCCTGCCGCTTCAGAAGCCCCACCCGCCGATCTGGGTGCCTGGCACGGCAAGTCCAGAAACCGCCGTCTGGGCCGGCCGGATGGGCTATACGTACGTGCCGTTCCTCGTGTCCTTCGAGGTGGCGCGGGAGCTCTTTGACTACTATCGCCAAGGGGCGGCCCAGGTGGGTCGCCCGGTGACCGACGACAACCTCGGCTTTCTCATCTGCGCCGTCACCGCGGACACACGGGCGAAGGCCCTCGAGGCCGGGCGCCACTTCGTATGGCGCATGGGTCCCACCTTGCGTGGCCCCGTCGAGTATTTCTCGCCGGTTGGCATGCGGTCACGAGCCGCCAGCCAGTTCGCCCTCAAGGCGCGGTCAGTGCCGCTCTCGAAAATGAGCTACGAGGAACTGGTCGAGAACTACTACATCGTCGCCGACACGCCCGAGGAGGTGATCGAGCGATTCGCCCGCGTGAAGAAGGAGCTCGGGATCGGCCACCTGCTCCTCGAGGCTCAGGAGTCGCGGATGGATCACGCGACCACGATGCGGTCCATCGAGCTCATGGGGAAGACGGTGATTCCCGCCGTCGCGCGGATGTGAGTCCGAGGGTTACTTGAGGGCGAGGGTGAAGGGGTAGGTCTTGCGGTCGAGCTCGCCGGCCAGGATCACCTCGGCCCTGACGGCAGGGCTCAGGGGGGAGAGCTCGAAGCGCCACACGCCGTCCGGTGTGGTGGTGATGTGTGGGCTGAAAAACGCCACCGCCTGGCCATCGGCGCCCAGCAGGCGCACGTAGAGCACGCGCGCCCCATCCTTGCTGGCCTCGAGCGTCAGGCTCTTCCGGCCTCGGCCTGCCACGGTGACGGTGAGAGCACCCGACGAGGCCTTCGAGCCCGGGGTGAGGTCGTCGAGGCGGAGTGTCTCGATCGTCTTCGGGAGCTGGACGGTGAGGACACCCTGGAGCGCCTTGAGCTCCTCCGGTTTCGCTTTGGTGTCGACGTAGAGGCTCAGAGACGTCGAGAGGACGCCGTCCTTCGGTGACGAGGTGAAGCGGACGGCCGTGTCCCAGACGGGACGAATGGCGGCAGGCGGGGCGGCGGCCGCCGGCGGAGGCTCGAGCACGGTTCCATCCTTGAGCTGGATGCGCGTCAGGCGGAGCTGACCCAGCGAGAACATCTTCTGGAAGTCCGGGAGATCCGGGCTCCGGACCGTGAAGTCGAGCTTGAGGACGTAGAAAGGCTGCGCCCGGTCCAGGGAGAGCTCGAACGGCTCGAGCGCCGCCGCGGCGAGGGCGGCCTCCGGCTTGGCCGGGATCGCCAGCCGCTTCCCCTCGGCAAGCATGGCGCGCACGCCGTAGGGGCGAAATGGGGGCGTGCGGTCCAGGGCTACCATCCCCGGCTTTCCCGCCAGCGAGAAATCGGTGAGGGTGAAGGGGAACTGGAGCATCTGCTCCTCGGCAGCGAAGACCACCTCCAGGCGATCGATCGTTCCCGCGTAGTTTTTCTGGCCGGATGCTCCATCGCCGAACATGAAGCTGGACGAAAAACTGCTCGGCGAGGCCAGGGGCTGCCCCTTGGCATTCAGCGCGCGGAGGAAGAGGACGCGATCACGCGCCCCCTCGATCTGATACGACACGCTACCCCCGGCCACCTTGGTGACGGTGAAGACGGCGCCGTGCCTTTCCGCCACCGCCCCCGCGGCCGGATGCGACAGGCTCACCACCTCCGTGCGAGTCGGCAGGCGGAGCTGCACCTGGCCCGAGACGCTCTGCAGGGCATGCGGATCAGCCCCGTCGATCAATCGCAGCGTCTTCGAGGCCTTGAGCCGATGCGAGCCCCAGGTCTTGAAGGCGGCCGGCTGGGGATTGCGCTCGCGGCCACACGCCTCGGGGCGCAGCAGCTCCTGCCCCCCGGTCGACTTCACGCTGTCGATTGAGAGGCGCACGCGATCGTCGCTCGCCCCGACATTCGGAATCTCGGCGGCGAACCCTTCGACGACCAGCTCCAGACCCACGCCGGGCTCGGCGCTCAGGCGAATCTCGCTGGGCCGAAGCCCGAAAGGCCCCTGGATCTGATCGACCTCCTCGGCAAACTGCGCGCGCGGATCATAGCCGGGCAGGGACGCGGGCGCGACCGTGGGCACGAACACCACCGGCTCGGTGTCGATCCGCTCGGCCGCCGGCGCCGCGGCGGGGCCGCTGACGCGGACCCCCAGCCCGCCCAGGGCGGCGGCGAGCAGCTCGTTGATCACCCGCTGCGAGTTTGCGGCCAGCGCGCGGTCGACCTTGAACTCGATGGTGCTGCGCGCGCCCTCCATGTGGATCTTCAGGCTGTCGTAGAGCGTCGCCACGCTCGGCATGGCCTCTTGCCACCGCGCGCGCGACTCGCTCGCGGCCTGCTCCCATGCCTTGATCTGGCGCGTGGCCCGGCCGGCATCCCTCGCGTCAGCGACGATGCGAAGAACGCCCTGCGGCGGAACCGTCTTCACCCCGAGGCCGAGATAGACGCGGCCGAACGAATCCGTCTGCGCGGCCAGGGCCTTCGCCGAGCTCTTCATGAACGGCTGCGCCGTGCCCGCCTCCAGGCGGTCGAGACCAGGGATCCCCACGCTCGCAAGATCCGATCGAGCGAGCCCCCGCCACCAGCCGAGCCTCTCGCTGTTCTCGACGGGGGGCCTCGCGAAGCGCGCGAGGAGGGCCGGATGTGATGACGGATCGGCGAGCACGATCCATTCGGCGGTCGCAGTGACCACCCAGGTCGCGCCCGGCTGGCACGTGGCGGGATCCGTCCGCGCCACCTCGAAGGAGGTGGGCCCCGCGCCGGCCCGGGACGTCGCCTTCAGCTCTCGAGTCAGATACGTGTTGATGGCGGCCGGGTTGAAGCGGCCCACCAATATGACGGCATGACGGGCCGCCTCGGCGCTGGTGGGATAGAGCGCGTAGAGCGCGTGGTCCAGGTCGTGACGCGCATCCACGCCCGCCGCGCGCAGGTGATCGAAAAGCGTTCGATCGGCCACGGGCAGCGCGGGCTCGCCTCGGACGGCGGTGCCCTGCGGAGCCCCGAGGAGCCATTTCTCGAGAAAGGCGGCTTGCTTGACGTTGACGCTGCCGAGCAGGAGCAGATCCTCGGTGACGAGTGCGCCTTCCGCAACCGCGGTGACATCGGAGGGGCGGAGCAGAGGGCGAATGACGAGCAGATAGAGGGCGATGGTCAGCGCGACGAGAGCACAGAGCACCGCGGCGACCACTCGCTTCATGCCAATCATGGTACGAGAGGGCGTTCATCAGCCCGAAAGGATTTGTGCCGTGGTGTGCGTCTGTTTCCTGACGCCCTGTTTCACGGCTGACGGGATGCGCCGGGACACGCCACTCTCCGCACTGTGATTTCTGCGGCTAGGCGCACGCCGGGAGTGGCATGCGAGATGCTCTTTGGCCGGGTGGGGCGTGTGTGGCCGGAGACGACGGCACCAACCTTCGAATGGAGACGACATGACCAGAATCTTGGCAGTGGGGTTTGAACGAGATGGCAAAGCCGCATCCTGAAAACGGAGCGGCCGAGCTCTTGCGGCGGCCTGTGCGTGTCCCTTGGACCTGCGTGTTCGCCCTCGCACTGACGCTCGCGCTCGTCAATGCTCGGCCCGCCTGCGCGTCGTCGCCGACGGCGACGCTGGAGGCCTTCTTCGGGCGAGCCAACACGATCCTGGCATCCGTGGATCCGGAGCGCGGGCTGGAGGAGCCCCGGCAAGCCATCCGGGACCTGGTCAACGAGGTATTCGAGTTCCGGGGGGCAGGCGCGCTCGTGCTCGGCTCCGTGTGGCTGTCGCGGGCGCCCGACGACCAGGACGAGTTCGTCCGGCTCTTCGCCAATGTTCTCGAGCGCGGCTTCGTCGCCGCGATCAGCTCGAAGGCCAGCCTCGCCGGTGGCGTGAGGATCCAGTACCTCGGCGAGTCCGTCGCCGGCGACTCGGCAACCGTCGCGACCACCATCCTGACCCGGACAGGCAGCGAACTCCCCGTGGACTACTGGCTCGTTCGTCGGGGAGAGCGCTGGAAGGTGCAGGACGTGGTCATTGATGGGGTCAGCCTCCTCGCGAACTACCGGGCCCAGTTCAAGCGAGTCCTGGCTGTCCACCCGTATACGGAGCTCGTCGCGAGAATGCGGGGCGAGGCGTCCAGCTCGTCCGGCAGCGTGGTGGCGCCGGTGCCCGACGCACGCGCGGCGCCGCGCGTGCCGGAGACGCGCCAGGAGCTTCATCTCACCGTGTTCCCCAGCGAGGCAAAGTCATCGGAGCGCCCCCGAGCCTCCGTGAAGGCGGAGGAGTCGGCCGTGCGGAAACAGGTCGGCCCGGCGAGGCAGAGTCAGCCGACGAGGCCTTCCTACTGGATCCAGGTCGGCGCCTTCCAGACGGTGGAGGCCGCGATCGAGCTGGCGAAGCGCTTTCGCCACGACGGCGCGACCATCTCGAAGAGCTGGCTCACGAACGCCGCGGGAAAGCGGGTGGGCGTGTGGGCGCGAGTGCGCGTGGGGCCGTTCGCCAATCGCTCGGAGGCGGTGGCCAAGCTCCGCGATCTCAGGGCGCGAGGAGCGACCGCGTTCATTCCCGAGGGTGCGGACTAGGCCGCACCGCTCTCGCCCCGCTTTCGAGACGACGGCACATCTGCTCCTTGACGGTGCCCGCGTCACGAGGCAGGATCGGTGTCGATGCGTTCGCGGTCAGGCCATCCCTCCAGACGCGCTCTCGTGCTTGCCGCGCTCCTCTCGACGGCGGCGAGCCCGGCCGCCGCCTTCGATCTTTACCGGTTCGACAGCGCCGGCCAGGCCGTGACCGTCAATGGTCCGAGCGGCACGTGCCCGTCTCCGCCCCGGCCCCGCCCGGTGCTCTTCGTGCACGGCCACGAGTTCGGGAGCAGCGGCAACGGCGGCAGCTATGAGACCAACTTCACGGCGGCGAGCGGCCCCTCGTTCAAGGGTGCCCTGGCCCGGAGCGAGAACCAGGACCTCGGCGTCGAGGCGTACTACATCCAGATGCGGGTCGCCAACCGCTCGATCGTCACCGACGCTCAGCGGATCGGCCAGGCGATCGCGCTCATCCAGGCCTGCCAGGACCCGACCACCCCCGCCGGCGTCCGCGTCGCCATCATCGGGTACAGCAAGGGGACGATCAGCAGCCGGCTCTACCTGCGCAGCCGTCAGGCGGACCTGGGCAGCGTCTTCCCGAACGAGGTTGCCCTCGATCCTCCGGGAACGAATCCGGTATCCGAGTTCGTGGCCCTTGCGCCGCCCAACCACGGGCTCCGCGCCCTCGCCGGGCTCGACAGCGAGCTGCCGATCCAGCAGCTCAACGACGGCGTCAGGCGCGCCTTCTGCACCAGCTACAACGAGCCGCTCGCCACCGACTTCATGACCAAGCTCAACGGCGCCGCCCCCGGCGGCCCCTGGACGGGAGCGACTGTCACGCGCCGCCGCGCAAGCAGGCCAAGAACCTGGGCGCCAACGCGGTGAACATTGCCATCGACGTGCCGGCGTCCCCCTCGTCGCTCACCCCATCGGTCGATGTCCACCGCAACACGGTCAAGCACGCCGAGGTCATCTGCCGAGCCCTCTACACGGTGGTGAACCACCGCGCGCCCTCGACGGGGGCGGCGTCCGTCTGCGCGACGGCCTCCGACGGCAATCCGATCGTTCCCTTCGGCACCGCCGTCACGCTCGTGCTCGATCACTCCGGGAGCATGGGGACGCCGGCCTGCCCGGGGTGCCAGACCAAGCAGGCGGTGCTGCGGGACGCCGCCGAGATCTTCCTCAACCTGTGGCTCGCCGTCGCGGGACCCAAGGACCGGGTCGGCATCACGTACTTCCGCACCACCGTGAGCCAGTACACGGCCCCGGGAGGTGACGCGCTCGTGCCCGTCTTGCCGGACACCACCGCCCTCGTCGGCGACCTGCAGAACCAGGTCGGCAGCTCGAGCGGCCTCACGGCGATGGGTGGGGGGCTGCAATCCGCGATCCTCCAGCTCCAGGGCACGGCGGGTCCGCTGCAGGGCGTCGGACCGAACCGCAACATCGTCCTGTTCACCGACGGCCTGCAGAACGTCAACCCGGTGGTGCAGCAGACGGGCCAAGGATTGATGATCGCCGACCAGACCGGTCCCGTCGACGCCGGCATTCCGACGCAGCTCACCCAGCCGATCAGCACGTATGGCGTCCGGATCCACACGATCGGCATCGGCCCCGGCGTCGTGCAACCGTCGCAGGCGATCCTCGAGACCATCGCCACCGGGACGGGCGGCGTGTCGCGCTTCGATACCGATGCCAGCGCGCTCCAGCAATTCTTCGTCATGACCCTGATGGACGCGCTCAACACGTCGTCGCCGCAGCTCCTCGCCTACCGGCGGGGCACCCTCGCGGGTGAGGAGACCGTCGAGGCCTTCCCGGTCAATGCGGGCATCCGCAAGGTGGTCCTCGAGCTGAGCTGGCCGCGGGGCGCGTCCCTCGAGCTCCGCGTCGAGAAGGACGGCGTCGACGTGACGAAGGACGGCCGCGTCATCGCTGGTCCCTTCTATCGCATCTTCGCCATCGACCTGCCCGCGAGCTCCGTTCAAGCCGGCAGCGAATGGCGCCTGAAGATCCGCGGGCGACCGGGCGTCGCGTACCAGGCCGCGGCGATCGTCGACGATCATCGACGCGCGGCCCGGGCGCGGTTCGCTCGGCGCGACTATCGCGTGGGCGACGCGCTCGAGGTGGTGCTCGATCTGCGAGACGGCGCCCAGGCCATGCGCGAGGCGACCGTGACGGCCACCGTCCTGCGCCCGAAAGACAGCGTGGCCAACCTGCTGGCCGCCTATCCGGCACGGGCCGAGCCGCCGGTGCGGCACGAGCCGGCCGCCTCGGCCGGCCAGCGGGCCTCGGCGCAGCTCCTCCAAGACGAGCGCTTGTGGTCGCGCATCCTGCCCGCCGCGACGACGGTCCGGCTCCAGGACGACGGCAAGGGGACGTACCGCGCGACCCTGCCCGCCGCGACGGTGCCCGGTATCTACACGGTCATCTTCGAGGCCGCCGCGCGCACCGCGGGGCACGGCGAGCTCCGGCGGACGGGCGCGGTGTCCACGATGGTGCGCGCTGGTCAGGCGACGGCGGAGAAGTCCGACGTGAAGGTGGTGTCACTGGCCACGACCACGCGAGGCCGCGAGGTCGAGCTGCGGCTCACTCCGCGCGACCGCCTGGGCAACTACCTCGGCCCCGACCAGAGCGCCGCCGTCGCCGTCAGCGTCGGCGACGGCGCCAAGGCCGGGGAAGTCCGTGATCTCGCGAATGGGAGCTACGTGGTGCCGATCGTCGTCGCGGAGCGCGCCGATCCGACCGTGACCGTGACCATCGCCGGCGAGCCGCTCGTCACCGCGCGGGTCTCCTCCCTCGCGACGTGGACAGAGCGGGGGCGCTTGTCGTTCTGGCTCGTCGTGGTCTCCCTGGTCTGGGCCGCTGTGCTCGTGCTGGTTCTGCTTGCCTGGCGGCGGCACGCCTGGCGGGCGCCGTAGCGGCCCGTCAGGCCCGCGGCTGACGGGTTCATCATTCACGGGCAATCGGAAAGCGGTCGCTCCATCGACGCGCGCCTGTCTCCATCCTTGAAGCAACCCTCCACCCACTTGCCCACGTGATGGACGCCCCGGAACAGTCCATCGCCCGAGCCGTGCGCCCGGTCATCACGCCATTCGCCCTCGTAGCGATCCCCGTTCGCGAAAGTGTGGACGCCGCGGCCGTTCCGCTTGTTGTCCCGCCATTCGCCCTCATAGCGTGCCCCGCTCGCCCACGTGTAGACGCCCTTGCCGTGCTGCATCCCCTCCCGCCACTGCCCCTCGTAGCGATCGCCGTTGGCGAAAGTGTAGACACCCGTGCCGTGCTCGTGCCCGTCGTGGTACTCGCCCTCGTAGCGATCCCCATCGGGCCAGGTGCGGATTCCCTTGCCGTTCGATGTTCCGTCCTTCCACTCGCCCTCATAGCGATCGCCCTTGGGAGACGTCGCCACTCCCTTGCCGTCGCGCTTGTCGTCCTTCCACTCGCCTTCGTACCGCTCCCCGTTGGCGGCGGTGTAGAAGCCCTTGCCGTTCCGCTTTCCCCCGAGCATCTCTCCCACGTATTGCGCGAGTATGCCGTCGTTGAGCCATTGCACGGCCCCGCGGCCGGAGGCGCGGCCGTCTGGGCCACAGCTTCCGCTCCATGCTATAACGTCCCCCGGTGTGTGCCTGGAGTTCCACACCCAACAGCCGGTGCGGGGGTCGACTGACCAGCCAGGACGATTCGGAGCCGCCATCGTGTTCGGCGGAGGGGCGGGTGGTCGCGCTTGCGCATAAAGAAAGCTCGGGAGGGAGACGAGAAGGACGACGAGGAGAATGAAGGCGCTCACCGTGTGATGATCCCAGAGGTCGATTCGAGTTCGAGTGTACGGGAACGCACGAAAATCCGTGAGGGATTTCAGCGCGACACGCCGTCGAGCCCGCGGCGCGGACGATGGTGGCCGTGGCTGGTCTTCGGATGGCTCTGTCTCTGGCCAGCCGGGGCCCTGGCCGCCAACTGGGTCGAGCTGGCCGCCACGGCGGCGGGGCCCGAGGCGTACTACGACGCGGACTCCTTCGAAAGGATCAATCCCGAGCTGTTCCAGATCACCATCAAGTGGGTGCACAACGAGGCGAGCAAGCGGCAGACCATCGAGGTCAGGCGCCAGTCTCGCCTGCCCGTGGATCGCTACGAAGATCTCGCGTACTCCGTGAGCTCTCCCGTGCTCGATTGCTGGGGCAAGCAATCCAGATCCACGGGCTTCGTGGACTACGACACCTCCGGCCAGGAGATCGGCCGCCTCGTCCAGACGCCCACGTGGGTGCCGTGGGCGAGGCTATCACCGAACCCTCCAGACCAGGAGATCTGCCGAAGGCTTTCCAATCGGTGAGGCCGAGCCCCCTCCGAGCTCGCTAGGCCACCATGTCCGTGTACTTCACCTCGCAGCGATAGGTCTTGTACTCGCCCACGAAGAAGGGCTGAAGGGGCGCCATGACTTCCTTGTACAGCGCGCTTTGCTCGTAGGCCTGCATGTCGGGCAGGTTGTCCCACAGGCTCACCGCGAACCCGGTGTCCTTGTCTCCCGAATCCTGGGCGAGCCAGCGCCCGCGGAGCCCCTTGACCGTCTTTCCCTTGGTGATGACGTTCGCCCGATAGGTGCGCTCGAAGTCGCTCCACGCCCCGGCGCGCAGCTTGCCCCACGTTACCCGGATCACCATGGTGGTCCCTCCTTGGTTAGGTCATCATGCAAATGCTGCTCCCCCGGTCGGGCGTCGTCAAGGATGGTGCGCGACGGGCGGATTGGACTAACATGGCAGGCGTCGAATGTTGGATTGTGAGACCTGACCCCCTACCGGAGGTGAGAGTGACGCCACAGAAGAGAGCCACGAAACGCCGCGCTGGCGGCAGACGAGCGACCGTGCCGCGCGCCCGGCGGGCGGCGGCGGAGGCGCTGCCCCTGGAGCCGATCCTCGCTCCGATCGAGGAAGCGCCGGCCGGACTGCTGCTCGAGGAGACGCCGCTCCCGCCGGACCTGGCCACCATCGACGTCGAGCCTGTGTTTGCCGGACGGGTGCCCCCGCCGGAGCCCGAGCGGCCCCTGCCGTCGGCCCGCCGCGCGATCTTCTTCGACGTCGAGAACACGAGCCGCGCCGAGCACATCGCGCGCATGGTCGACCACCTCGCCGTGGACCGGCGGGGCCTGCGCACGGACTTCGTCGCGGTGGGCAACTGGCGCGTGATCGGGCACGATACCGCGCGCCTCCTCGCCCGTCACGGCGCTCACCTCGTGCACAGCGCGCCATCGGTGGGCGTGCGCGACTGGAGCGACTTGCGCATCGCCGTCAGCGCCGGCGTGTGGCTGGCGTCGGCGCGGCCCGGCGATGTGATCGAGATCGTGTCCGACGACCGCGCCTTCGACGCCGTGGGCGACGTGGCGGCGGGCCTCGGCATCACGTTCCGCCGGCTGTCGTACCGCGGGTTGACGGGCGCCGCTCCGCGCGAGGAGGAAGCGGTGAAGCGCGAGCCGGGCGCGCCCGCGAGAGGACGTGGCCGAGGCGGGCGGCGTGGCCGCCGCGGCGGCTGGCGCGATCGCCCGGCGCCGCATCCGGCCCCCGCCGCCCCCTCCCTTCCGCCGGCGCGCGTTCGCGACGAGCACCCGCCCGCGGGGGAGCAGCACACGGCGCCGCACGACGAGATCGTCGGCATCCTGCGGGATCTCATCGGAGCCGCGGGTGGCCGCGTGGTCACCATCGACACGCTGGCCAACGCGCTCAAGTCGCGCGGCTTCAGCCGCCCGCCCGGCTCGCCGCGCCTCATCACCCGGCTGCGTCGCCTCAAGGAGTTGACGGTGAGCCGATCCGGCGCGCTCACTCTCGCGGACGGCGATGAGCCACCTCCGGACCGCGTCGAGCGCCCGCCCGATCCGGTTGAGGACCTGAGCGTCGGTCCAGGCAACGAAGCCCCGCGCGGAGTCGGCGAAGCTGCCTCGACCAGAGCGGGATCGGCCGAGGCGGGTCAGGGTCGGCGCCGCCGGTCTCGTCGGGGCGGCCGGCGCCATCGAGGACGCGGCGCGGGAGCGCCGTCGCCCGCCCCGTAAGGGCCGAGGCCCTCGTCTGGAGAGCCCGAGGTCGCCATGACCCTGACCTTGACCGACCATGAGCGCACCGTGGCCGTGACCGTGGGGAGCGTTCTGACCGTTCGCCTGCCCGAGAATCCCGGGACCGGCTACCGCTGGACGATGGACACGGCGGCGGGGCTGGAGGCGGCGGGGGACCGTTTCGAGGGCGCGGGCGGGATCGGCTCCTCGGGCACGCGGGAGCTGCAGTTTCGCGCCTCGCGGGTGGGCTCGTTCGACCTTCGGATGAAGCACTGGCGGGAGTGGGAAGGCGAGCGATCGATCGATCGGCGATTCGCCGTCAAGATCAAGGTGACCTGAGTGAAGCTCAGCGCCTGGAGCGCTTCTTCGCCGGCCTCCCGGAGGATGGGGCGGTGGCCGGACGAATGCCCATCGAGCTCAGCCGGCTGGTGATCTTCAGCAGCCTCGCCGCGTTGAGGCCCAGGATCTTCGCCCGGTCCGCGTCTTTGAGGAACGCGCACTCGCCCACGAACCCGCGGGGATCGTACATCCCCATGTCGTAGGGATAGTCGGTGCCGACCAGGATATGGTCGGCGCCCCACAGGTTCACCAGGTGCCGGAGCTGCTCGCGGTCGAACACGATGGTGTCGAAGTAGAGCTTGGCCAGGGACTGCCGCGGTCGCTTCTTGAGCACGGTGCGCGCGTCGGCGCGCGCGCCCCACACGTGGTCCATCCGGGCGGGATAGTGCGCGACGTAGCCGCCCCCGTGGGCGGCCACGAGCTTCAGCTTGGGGAATCGCTCCAGGACGCCGTCGAAGACGAGGTGGGCCACCGCCACCGTCGTGTCGAGCGGATTGCCGATGACGTTGGTGAAGTAGTGATCCGCCAGGCGCTCGCCACCCGTAAAGCCATTGGGATGCATGAACACCACGACGTCGAGCTCGTGCGCCTTGCGCCAGAACTCGTCCCGGCCGCGGGAGATCTCCGTCCCGACCACGTTGGTGCCGATCTCCGCGCCGCGGAATCCGAGCTGCCGGACGCAGTAGTCCAGCTCCTCGGCGGCGGCCTCGGGAGCCTGCAGGGGCACATGCGCCAGGGCCACGAAGCGATCGGGGTGCGCCCGGACGATGGAGGCGAGGTGCTCGTTCACCGAGCGGCTCATCTTCCTCGCGATCTCCGGCTCCAGCCAGTACATGAAGTGGAAGGGCGAGGGGGAGATGGCCTGCACGTCCATGCCCATCTTGTCCATGTCGCGCAAGCGCTGGTCGACGGAGGTGAGGCAGGGCCAGACGTTCTCCATCTGCTTGCGATTGGTGGCGCGCGAGAGCTCGTTGGAAAAGCGCTGGGAGGGCTCGCGGTTGGGCACGACGAGATGCTTGACCATCTCGTCGGCGGCGGGGTGGTGGACGTGGCAATGAATGTCGACGGCGACATGTCGATGGCGTCCGGTGGCGCCCCGCGGGGCGCCGCCACGCGCGGCGGCGCCGGGACACGTGAAGAGCATGGGAAGGTCCTCCTCTGGGCGCCTTGGTACGCCGATCGTGGAGCCCTGTCAAGAACGGTCTATACTCCGAAAATCGCTTTCCATCTCCAATCTCAGAGGTGATCGATGGGCGATATCCCGAATGGTCTCGCGTCGTTTCCGCTCCTGACCGCCCTCCTCGAGCGCCGCTCGCGGCGATTCGGCGCCGGCTTCCGCCTCAACGGCGGCCCGCTCGCCTTCGAGAGCCAACGCGCACCCGCGCCGCTCAGCACGGCCGAGGAGGCCGCGCTCGCCTTCGCGGCGAACGGCGTCAACGGCTATGCGTTGTCCGAGCTGCCCTTCGACACGGGCGATCGGCCGAACGCGGGGGGCGGCCACATCATGGTCCACTTCGTGGGCCGCACCGTCCCCAGCGGCGACGCCATGCACCTCACCACCCTGTTCGTCGTCAACGACGAGGGCGCGTGGATGCTCCGGCGCCCCCAGGATTTTCCTTGGGATCAGGTCCCCGGGCTCGTCGAGCTCGCGAGGACGGGGCGGCTCCAAGAGCTCTACGAGCGGAGCCGGGTCCGCATCGCCGACCGCCGGGTCGACGTCCCCCGCGCCCTGCCGTACCTCGCGCCGTTCAACACGTGGTCCGCCAACGTGACGGGATCGACGTACTTCGTGCCCATCGCGGAGCTGACCGTCCTCTACATCAACGTGCTGCTCTCGTTCTTCGACGAGGAATGGAGTTTCTTTTTCGTGGACGATCACGACGGGTACCAGCCCGCGGGCATCGCCACGTTCGGCCGCAGCCGGGGCGGGCACCTCCACGACGACCCACGCGATGGCCGGGTGGGCACGGTGACCATGATGGAGTCGTGGATCCGCGAGTTCGGGACCGTCGAGATCGGAGGCATGGTGCAGAGTCTGGGCCTGATGGCGGGAGCCATTGGCGTCGGCGGCTTCCCGCACTTCGTGGGCTATCCCGGCGCCTGGCCGACCGCCCTCGGGTTCCGCATGCTCGACATCCCGTTCTCGCGCACCATCGGCGCCCCCGCCTCGGGTGGGCCCGAGCTGTCGGTGCCCACGGCGATAGGTCTGGAGCAGCGCGGCGAGACCCTGATCAAGCCGTTCTGCCCGCCGTACTACCGCGACATGGAGACGGCGGTGCGCGCGTTCATCGACTACAAGTACGCGCAGGGCCGGGGAACCTTTCGCGACGGCGGGGCGGCCACGGCGTGGAAGGATGGACGGTCGGTCCAGGCGGGGATCCCCGCCTATTCCGACCACGCGATCGCGGCGACGATCGCGTACTGCATCTACATCTACGAGCGGTACGGCCGGTTTCCGGCCTCGAGCGGCCCCTTCACGAACCTCGTGGCCTTCCAGGCCCATCATGTCGATCCCGACTTCTACGCACGCCACTATCGCGCCGACGCCTTGACGGCGACGCTCCGGGCGCACGGGGCGGACTGGCATCGGTCATAGAGGCGCCGCCGCCGCGCCGCTCTACGATGCGGCGCGCTCGGCGATGTCGTCCTGGGCCGACGCCTTGTAGTTGGCGTCGTACCACCAGACGAGGTAGTCCTCGTAGGTGATGGGCGGGAAGCGCGCCGGATTGTCTGTCCCCTGGCAGGTGGGCAGGCAGGCGATCACCGTGTCGACATGGGGGCCGAGGAAGAACGGGATCGCGTAGCGGTCACGCCCCACGGGCGGCAGGGCCCGGTGCGGGGTCGACTTGAATCGGCCGTTGGTCCACCGATGCATCATGTCGCCCGCGTTGACGGCAAACGATTCGGGAACGTACGGCACGTCCAGCCAGTCCCCCGACGACGCCCTCACCTGCAGGCCCGGGATCTCCGTCTGCGCGAGGAAGGTCAGGAAGTTGTTGTCGGTATGCGGCGCGATGCCGAACTGGTTGGGCTGGGCCTCCACGGCCGGATAGTGCGAGAGACGGAAGACGAACTGGCTCTCCGTGAAGGCGGCGTCGAAGTGCCCGGGCGACAGGTCGAGGGCGACCGCGCAGACGGGGAGCAGGCGCCGGCCGAGCGCATCCAGCGCGTCGGTGTAGGCGAGAACGGTGTCCCGGAAGCCCGGCAGGGCCTCCGGCCATTGGTTGGCGCCCACGAAGCGCCGGCCCGACCGGCGCAGCGGATGGTCGGGCGGTCGCTCGCGCTTGACGAAGAACGCCTCGTTCAGATCGGGCTTGTCGTTGGCGTTCACCTCGGAGGTCCACACGGCGTAGCGCCCCATGGCCATGTAGCCGTTGTTGTGCTCGTTCAGGCGGAGCGCCACCTTCGCTTCGTACGGCTGGGCGTGGAAGCGGCGCGCTTCGGCGAACGCGCGTCCGATCAGGTCACGCGAGACGCCGTGGTTGACCACGATGAAGAAGCCGATGCCCTCGAGGGCGTCGCGAAGCTCGGCCGCCGTCGCGTCGAGGGCGCCCGGCGCGCCGGCCATGTACCGTCCGAGATCGATGGTCGGGATGCCCATCGCGCTACTGCGCCGTCCAGCCCCCGTCGATCACGAGCTCGCTGCCCGTGACGAAGGCCGCCTCGTCGGAGGCGAGGTAGAGGACGCCGTACGCCACCTCGTCGGCCTCGCCGTAGCGGCCGAGGGGAATGCGGTCGACCATACGCTGGTACGTCGCCGGGTCCGCGCGTCGACGCTCGGTCATGGCGGTGACGATGGGGCCGGGGTGGACGGAGTTGCATCGGATGCCCTCCCCGGCGTACTGGAGCGCGGTCAATTTGGTCAGGAGCCGGACGGCACCCTTGGAGGCCTGGTAGGGCGGGCTGCTGTCCCGCATGCCCACGAGCCCGAGCTGGGACGAGATGTTGACGATGGAACCGCCGCCCGCGCGCCGCATGGCGGGCACGGCGGCCTTGGTCCCGAGGAAGACGCCCTTGGCGTTGATGTCCATCATGCGGTCCCACGCCTCGGCGGTAGTGTCCTCGAGCCGGCTCGCCCCGCCGATGCCCGCGTTGTTTACGAGGATGCCGAGCCGCCCGCTCCGCCTCCAGGATGTCGCCGATGGCGACCGAAGCGCCTTCGCGCGCGAACAGCCGAGCCTCGGCCGCTCCCATGCCGCGCGCGGCGCCGCTGATGAGGGCGGCCTTGCCCGCCAGGCGCATGGTGATCAGCTCCCGGGCGGGCGGTATCCCGCCCCCTGCGCCAGCAGCATGGCGTCGAAGCCTTCGTCGGGCGACATGAGGGCTGAGGTCTTCAGGTCCTTCACGGCCCCGCTGCCCATGATCGCCATGGAGACGGCGGCCGCGTTGACGTTGCTCGGGACCTCGAAGATCACCACCACGTCGTAGTCGCCGAAGGAGTAGTACCAGGCGAGGATGTGGCCGTCGAGCCGCTCGATCACGGGCTTGAGCGCTTCCATCCGGTTCTCGGGCCGCTGGACCAGCTTGTGCCATGCCACGGTCGTGTAGGACGCCTGCACCATGTAGGTTGGCATCGGAGGCCTCCTTGTCGCGGCAAGTCTAGCAGAGCCCGCGAACGAGCCGCGGACCGAGTACACTAGCCGCCGCGCGCCGAGATCTCGGGAGCTGACCCATTCAGCAGAAGGGGGAGAACATCCATGGCGACGACCGAGGTCCTCTTCAATCCGCTCCTCCCCGAGTTCCACGCCAATCCGTATCCCTTCTATCACCAGCTCCGCGAGAAAGACCCCGTCCACGAGACCTCCATGGGCTTCTGGGTCCTCACCCGCTATGACGACGTGGTCATGAGCCTGCGCGATCCTCGCTTCGGGCGCGAAGCCTTCGAGCCCTTGCTCGCCGCCATGTACGGGCAGGAGGGCGAGCAAGGCCGCCTCCCGCGCTCGATGCTCTTCCGCGATCCGCCCGACCACACGCGGCTGCGCACCCTGGTGAGCAAGGCCTTCACCCCGCGCGTGATCGAGGGGATGCGCTCCCACATCCAGAGCATCGTGGACCGGCTCCTGGACAAGGTGCAGGACGCGCACGCCATGGATGTCATCGCCGACCTCGCCTATCCGCTCCCCGTGACCGTGATCTGCGAGATGCTCGGGGTTCCCACCGGCGATCATCACGCGATCCGGGGGTGGTCATCCGACATCGCCCGCAGCCTCGACGCCATCGGGCTGCTCGCCGATCGCGAGATCGTGGAGCGGGGCGGGGCGGCGCGTCGAGCCCTCGGCGATTACTTTCGCGCCCTTGTCCGGGAGCGGCGCCAGCGCCCCCAGGAAGATCTGCTGAGCCTGCTCATCGCGGCCGAGGAGCAGGGAGACAAGCTGAGCGAGGGCGAGGTGCTGGCCATGTGCGTGCTGCTGTTCATCGCCGGGCACGAGACCACGGTGAACCTCATCGGCAACGGGTTGCTCGCCTTGCTCCATCATCCCGACGAGCTCGAGAAGCTCAAGCGCGATCCCGGCCTCGTCCCCTCGGCGATCGAGGAGCTCCTGCGCTATGACAGCCCGGTGCAGCGGACGGGACGGTTCACCACCACGGATGTCGAGATTCAGGGCCGGAAGATCCCCAGCGGGTCCCTGGTCGTTGCCGCCATCGGGGCGGCCAACCGCGATCCCGGGCATTTCCCCGATCCCGACCGGCTCGACATCGCGCGCCCGGACAATCGCCACGTGGCTTTCGGGTTCGGGATCCACTTCTGCCTCGGGGCGCCCCTCGCGCGGGTGGAGGGACAGATCGCCCTCGGCTCCCTCCTTCGGCGGATGCCCGGCCTCACCCTGCAGACGCCGGCGCCGGAATGGCGCGAGTCCTCCACCCTGCGAGGGCTCAAGGCGCTTCCCGTGACGTTCTAGGACCTGCGCCAACACCACGAGCGCCTTGTCCTCGGCGCTCGTGGTGGATCTGGCCCTCTGCTCCGCGGTTACTGCTCCTGGCCCGTGGCCTCGTGCCAGGCATGGCGGAGGACCACGATCTTCTGGATCTGCCCGCTCCGGAGCTCGGCCCTGATGACATCGCCGGTGGCGAGCGAGGCCAGATCGGTGGTCGTCTTGTCGTCGGTGACGACCACGGCCTTGCTCGTCACCTTGTGCACGTGTACCCGGCCCTGGCTGTTCACGCACACGAGTTGACGAGCGTCCTTGTTGATCTCCATCACGGTCATCCGGGCCGTCTGGATGTTCGTGGTCATGTCCTCGGCGGCCGCCGGGCCGATGCGCGCCAGCAGGCCGAGCAGGAACACGAGACCGATGCCACCACGCCTCAGAAGTTTCATGATCCGCCTCCTGTTGTCACCCGTGCCGCGAGCGCCGCGCCCGGGACGTCGATGAGGTTGACCAGCTGAGACTCGATCCATGTTGGCGGCGCGAGGGAGCATGCGCGATGCCAGCCCGCGCCCTCGTAAAAACGACGGGTTGCCGCGCGGGACTCACCGGGCTTTGGGCGTCGTGCCCGGGGCCCGGAAGGATCGACTCGGGCGCGAAGCAGAAGGGAAAAAAGGGACGTGCCGGCTGGCTTTACGAACGGCAGAGGGCGCGCTACACTCGCCGCGCCGAGGGCACGCGAGGCACGGTCCGGCAGCGAACGCCTGCCAAGGGAGAGCAGCGATGCTTCTGACCCGAGACGAGATCCGACACGGCAAATCCTTCGACCTGCTCACCGAGGCCATCCTGGAGCGCGATCAGCCCCGCACGACCGATCTCTTCTTTCGGATGATCCGAGACGGGCGCTCCACGAGCGACGCGCTCAGCGTGGTGACGGCGGCGGAGGCGCCCTTCGTCCAGGTGCCCAGCCACATCAACATGCGCGACGGGCAGATCACCCTCATCAACAACGACCACACCATCCTCGGCCTGCGGACCTCCACGAACCTGGCCCCCTTAATGCCCGAGACGCACCGCCTGCTCCCGCTCCTGCAGAGCGTCTGGTACATCCCGGCCGGGCTCGACATCTGGAACCAGCTCCTCGGCAAGTACCCCGGGCGCTACGCGACGATGAAGGGCATGGAGGTGCCGCCCCCGAGTCATGGCCCGGTCGTGTGGAACGAGGAGCAGATGCCCATCAGGGGAGAGGGCACCGTCGAGGAGCAGCTGGACGCCTATACCATCGCCACGGTGAGCGGGGACGTGCGGCGCTCCTACGGGTTGTTCCTCGGGATGGCCGCGGATGAGAAGATCCGCCCGCTCCTCCGTGATCGGCTGCTCTTCCTTGGTCTCATCGACCTCCAGGACACGGTGATCGGTCGGAAGGCGCGCAACACCGGCCACAAGGCGCTCCGCGCGCGCGCGGTGACGGACCTCGCCGACTTCATCGGGTGGGAGCGGGCCCACGGCGTTTACTACATCGGCGTGCCGGACATGGCCGTCGGCCCCCTCTACTACTCGGCCTACGACGCGGCTTGTGTGACGGCGGCCGCCGAGCTCCCCGAGGCCGGGAAGAACCTGAAGCAGACGAACCACGCGCCGCTGACGCCGGCCGAGGTCGAGGACATGGTCCGCCTGCTCCTCGAGGCCGACGGGCAGACAGTCTGGAGCTTGATCACCGCGCACCTGCGCGGCGGCAAGTCGATCCGGAGCCTTGGGGATGCCATCCAGATCGGCGCGGCGGAGCTCATCCTCCGCACGACGGTGCCGCGCCAGTTCACGGACGGGCAGCATCCCTTCGACTACTGCAGCACGGCGAACTACTGGATGCGCACGAGCGACAACGCGTACCAGCCGCGCATCCTCTACCTCATGGCCAACTTCGTCAACGACGTGGCCCGCTCCAACAAGCTCTACACGTCGGTGCTGGAAGCGGAGTGCGCGGGGGTCGACACCACGGGGCGGACTCCGGAGGCGCTCCTGCGGGAGCTCGACGAGGCCATCCTGGCCTTCGACGTCGCGCGGAGCTGCGCGCTCGCCCACGCGTATCTACGCTCCGGGGCGGATTGCGGCGCGTTCCAGGCCGCGGTGGCGATCACCGCGTGCAAATTCCAGGACGACCCCCACAACCAGAAGATCACGCACTCCGCGTTCGAGGAGCACGGCCACAACACGACGCACCTGCGTGACCGGCTCCTCCTCGCCGCCGTGCGGCTGCTCGCGGGCTGGCCGAAGATGCCGGGCGAGCGCGAGTGCTACGCTCGCTTCACGAAGGAGTGGAGCAACTAGGCGAGAGCCGGCGCGACTTTCTCCGCGAAGAGGCGCATCGATCGCAGGGCGAGGTCGGTGCGGAGCCCCGGCAGCGCCATCACCAGGAGAACCCGCCCGTAGCCGGTGGCCTCGCAATACTTCTGCAGGCCGTCCCTGACCTCGTCCGGTGTGCCGATCAAGGCCCAGCCGTCGTCCAGGTAGTCGCGGAAGGCGCGCAGGCGCAGCAGCGAGCGGTCGAACGAGCCGGGCACCGAGCCTCCCGTGGACTCGGAGCGCAGCACGGCCATCCGCCGCTGATAGCCCATGAAGGGCGCCTCGGTGGCCCGCAGCGCCTCGTCGTGGTCGGGCGCGACGTGGACGACGCGCATGCCCCAGGATCTGCCCTCGAGCTCCTCGATCTCCGCCATCGATCGCCCGGCCGCGCGCGCGGTCTCTCGATAGAGACGGTGCCGTTTCTGGAGCTCGGCCACCGGCACGAAGAAGGATGAGAGGGTGGGCAGGCCGAGCCGGGCGGCCGAGAGCACGCTGTCCTCGCTGTTGGCGGCGATGAAGAGCGGTGGATGTGGGCGCTGGGCGGGACGCGGGCGCACGTGCAGGCGCTCCGCGGAGTGAAAGCGCCCCTGGAAGTCGAAGGGCGCGCCGCTCCAGGAGTGCCGCATGAGCGCGATTCCTTCCTCGACGCGGGCCCGGCTGTCGTCGCGATCGGACTGGAAGGTCTGGTAGTCCTGCAAGGTGCCGCCGCGCCCGATGCCCACGTCGAGCCGCCCGCCGCTGACCACGTCGAGCACGGCTAGCTCCTCGGCCAGGTCTACGGGGTGGTGCAGAGGCACCAGGCTCACGCCCATGCCGAGGCGCAGGCTGGTCGTGCGCGCCGCCACGAACGCGGCCAGGACGGGCGGGGCCGGGCACAGGCCGTAGTCGTTGAAGTGATGCTCGGCGATCCACACGGAGGAATAGCCGAGCGCCTCGGCGGCCAGCATTTGCTCCAGGCCAGAGTCGAAGACCGACTGCTCGCTCCACTCCTCGTCCCGCTGCATGAGGAAGAACAGCCCGAATTCCATGCGCATCTCTCCTCGCCTTGATTCGCCGCGGAACATGACGGCCGCTCAGAGGGGGTCCAGGGCGCCATCTTAGCCGGATTTCTCCCGCCTCGCCGGCCGATCCGCTGCAGCCAAGCCCTCGGTGTGGTATCCATACGGGCGAACCCGGTTGCGGTGGTCCGACGGGAAGCGGATGATGCTCCCGCCCATCTCGCGGTACGCACAAGGAGATACCCATGGGACGGCTGGATGGCAAGGTGGCTCTGATCAGCGGCGGCGCGCGCGGGCAAGGGGCAGTGGAAGGGCGGATGTTCGCCCGAGAAGGAGCGGCTGTCGTGCTCGGGGATATCCAGGACGACGACGGCAAGAAGGTGGAGGCGGAGATCAGGGGCGCGGGCGGTCAGGCGACCTACGTGCACCTGAACGTGACTCGCGAGGCGGACTGGCGCGCGGCCGTGACCACGGCCGTGCAGACCTATGGCAAGCTGAGCGTGCTCGTCAACAATGCCGGCATTCTCCTCCGGGCCAAGATCGAGGAGATGGCCGAGGCCGACTGGGATCGCATCATGGCCATCAACGCCAAGGGCGTGTTCCTGGGCACGAAGTGCGCGATCCCGGCCATGCGGCAAGCCGGCGGCGGCTCCATCATCAACATCTCCTCCACGTCCGGGCTGGTGGGGAGTCCCGGCGAGACCGCCGCCTACATCGCCACCAAGGGCGCGGTGCGACTCTTCACCAAGGCCACGGCCATCCAGCACGCCAAGGACAAGATCCGCTGCAACTCCGTGCACCCCGGGCCGATCGCCACCGACATGATCAAGGACATGCTGGAGAACAAGGCCATGTGGGAGCAGCGCCTGCGGCGGCTTCCCATGGGGCGCGTGGGAACGCCCGAAGACGTCGCCTTCGGCGTGATATACCTCGCCTCCGACGAATCGTCCTATGTGACGGGGAGCGAGCTGGTGATCGACGGCGGCACGACCGCGGAGTAGACGGGACTCGCACGATCCACAACAAGCAAAGGAGACGGCACGTGGCGCTCACGCTCGCGGAAGCCAATCAGGTCATGCAGGCGGCGATGGACAAGGCCAGAGAGATCAACATCAAGATCAGCGTGGCGGTCTGCGATGGCGGCGGACGCCTCATGGCATTCAATCGGATGGATGCCGCCATCTGGGCGAGCGCCTATGGCTCCCAGGGCAAGGCGATCGCCTCGGTGGCCTTCGCGCGTCCCAGCGGTGAGCTGGCCGAGCGGGCGGGGAGCCCGATCATCCAGGGCATCGCCGCGGCCGAGGGCGGGCACATGATCCCGAGCCAGGGGGCGGTGCCCATCATCCGCAACGGCGTGGTGGAGGGTGCGTGTGGAGTGGGCGGGGGAACCGCCCAGCAGGATGAGGATTGTGCCAGAGCGGGCGTAGCGAAGCTCTAGCGTGCAGGCGGCTGAAAAAGGCCCATCTGCGGGAGTGCGGCGAGGGCGGCGGCACCCGCTCAACGTACGTGGCACTTCGAGCTGAGGGGCGAAGCCACGAGGCGAGGGCTGAGTGAGAACTACGCCTCGGGGGCCGCGGCGCTCGCCGCCTCGCATCTGGACCTTTTTGAGCCGCCTGCGCGTTTTTTGGCCAAAGGAGGAATCACGATGAAAAAGCTCCTGAGCATCATGCTGATCGGGATGTTTGCGCTTGCTGTGCCGAATCTGGCGGCGGCGGCGGGGGGTGGTGGGGGCGGGGGAGGCGACGGGGCGCGGACCAGCGCGCCGGTCAAGCCCGAGGATCCCCAGTACGGGCAGGGGGTGCAGGCGATCAAGGCGGGCAAGTTCGCGGAGGCGATCACGCTGCTCGACGGCGTGGTGGCCCGTGACAACACCAACGCGGATGCGTACAACTGGCTCGCCTATGCGACCCGCAAGAATGGCGATCCCGCCAAGGCGATCCCCATCTACGAGAAGGCCCTGACCCTCGACCCCAAGCACCGCGGGGCCCACGAGTACATCGGCGAGGCGTACCTGATGCTGGGTGACCTCGCCAAGGCCAGGGAGCACCTGACCACCCTCAACTCGCTCTGTACCTTCTCGTGCTCCGAGTACCGCGATCTCAAGAAGTCGATCGAGGTGTACGAGAAGAACGGCGGGAAATCCAAGCCCGCGGCGTCGCGCTGAGGCGCCAGACCGCCCGCATCACGCGGTAGTCGCTTCCGCCGGATCTCGCTCGCACCCGGGGTGCCGAGTCGGCCCTTGGCAGGCGTTGTACGCTCGAAATGCGCGTGCACCGACGCACCAGAGCACGGCCAGGATGCTCCGGGGAGCAAGTCGCGATGCCCCCACGTTTTGCGATCGCGCACCTGTTTCCGTCCTTCCCGAGCGTTCATCCGCGCCAATGCAGGATGTCCCGACACTCTTTGCCGGCAAATCACGGCCCGGCCCTGGAGAATGAGCCATGATGACGTTCCAGATCAACGGCGCGAGCCGGATCGTCGATGTCGATAGCGACGTTCCGCTCCTGTGGGTGCTTCGCGACGAGCTCGGCATGACGGGAACAAAGTACGGGTGCGGTGTCGCCCAGTGCGGGGCGTGCACCGTCCACATCGACGGACGGGCCACCCGCTCCTGCGTGACACCGGCGGCGGCGCTCCGCGGGCGCGACGTCGTCACCATCGAGGGCGTCACGGGCAAGGTCGCCCAGGCCGTCCAGGCCGCCTGGCGCCAGCTCGACGTCGCCCAGTGCGGCTACTGCCAGTCCGGCCAGATCATGTCGGCGATCGCCCTCCTCACGGAGATCCCGCGCCCCTCGGACACCGACATCGACGCCGCCATGGCCGGCAATGTGTGTCGCTGCGCCACGTATGTACGCATTCGCGCCGCGATCCACGAAGCGTCCCGGACGCTGGGAGGCTGAGCATGCTCACCCGCCGCCGGTTCGTCCAGTCCACCGCGCTCGCCGGCGCGGCGCTGATCGTCGGCTTCCGTCTCGACGGCCGACCGGCGCTCGCCGCCGACGAGACCTTCGCCCCGAACGCCTTCATCCGGATCGCGCCCGACAACACGGTCACCATCATCGGCAAGCACATCGAGTTCGGACAGGGCAGTTACACGGGCCTGGCCACGATTCTCGCCGAAGAGCTCGACGCCGACTGGTCACAGATCCGCGTCGAGGCGGCGCCGGCGGACGCGGAGCGCTACAACAACTTGAAGTGGGGCCCCGTGCAGGGGACGGGCGGTAGCTCGGCCATGGCCAACTCGTGGGAGCAGCATCGACGGGCGGGGGCCACGGCCCGTGCGACTCTCGTGGAGGCCGCCGCGCGGGAGTGGGGGGTGCCTGCCTCGGAGATCACCGTGGAGCGCGGCGTCGTCGCGCACCCGCCGTCGGGCCGCCGTGCGACCTTCGGGGAGCTGGCGCCGAAGGCGGCCAAGCTCACACCGCCTGCCCAGGTGAAATTGAAGGACCCGTCGCAATTCACCCTCGTGGGAAAGCGCGTGCCGCGGATCGATGGAGCGGCCAAGACCGACGGCTCGGCCAAGTTCACGATGGACTTCTCGCTGCCCGGCATGCTGACGGCGGTCATCGCGCGGGCGCCGCGATTCGGCGCCACCGTGAAGTCGTTCGATGCCACGGCGACCCGCCGGGTCAAGGGGGTGACCCACGTCGTGCAGGTGCCCTCCGGGGTCGCGGTGGTGGCCACCAAGTTCTGGGCCGCGCGCAAGGGCCGGGAGGCGCTACGGGTGACATGGGACGAGAGCCGCGCCGAGAGCCGGGGCAGCGAAGATCTCTTCACGGCCTATCGCGTTCTCGCCAGCCGCCCCGCAATGCCCGCGCGGCGGGATGGCGATGCGGCGGCCGCGCTGGCCGGCGCCGCCAGGGTGATCGAGGCGACCTACGAGTTTCCCTACCTCGCGCATGCCCCCATGGAGCCTCTCGACGCAGGTGCCCACCATCGACCAGCAGGTGGTCGCGCGCGTCGTGGGCCTGCCGCCCGCCAAGGTCGCCATTCACACCTTGCTGGCCGGCGGGAGCTTCGGTCGGCGCGCCACTCCGAACGGCGACGTGGCGGGAGAGGCGGCGTCCATTGTCAAGGCCATCGGCGGCGACAAGCCGGTGAAGCTCGTGTGGACGCGCGAGGACGACCTGCAGGGCGGCCGGTATCGCCCGCTCTACGTGCACCGGCTGCGCGCGGGGCTCGACGCCCAGGGCAACATCGTCGGCTGGGAGCACCGCATCGTCGGCCAGTCGATCCTCAAGGGCAGCCCCTTCGAGGCAAGCATCAAGAACGGCATCGACGGGAGCTCGGTGGAAGGCGCGGCCAACCTGCCGTACGCTGTTCCGAACATCACGGTCGAGCTCAGCACCACGGACGTCGGCGTCCCCGTCCTCTGGTGGCGCTCGGTGGGCAGCACGCATACCGCGTACTCGACGGAGACATTCCTGGACGAGCTGGCCCACGCGGCCGGGCGCGATCCCCTCGAGGTGCGGCGCGCGCTCCTCGCCAAGCATCCACGCCATCTCGCTGCGCTCAATCTCGCCGCCGAGAAGGCGGGCTGGGGCCAGCCGCTCCCTGCCGGCCGGGCGCGCGGCATTGCCGTGCACGAATCGTTCAACAGCGTCGTCGCCCAGGTGGCCGAGGTCACCCGCCGTCCGGACGGGCTGCCGAAGATCGAAAAGGTCGTCTGCGCCGTCGATTGCGGCACGGCCATCAATCCAGACGTCATCCGGGCGCAGATGGAGGGCGGAATCGGTTTCGGGCTGGCCGGAGCCATGTGGAGCGAGATCACGCTCGTGCGCGGCCGAGCGCAGGAGCGCAACTTCGACAGCTATCGCCCGCTCCGGATCGCGGACATGCCCGCGGTGGAGGTGCACATCGTGCCGTCCGGCGCCGCGCCGACGGGGGTGGGCGAGCCCGGTGTCCCTCCCATCGCGCCTGCCGTCGCCAACGCGTTCTTCCATCTCTCGGGACAGCGGGTTCGGCGCTTGCCCTTCGCGCGGCTCACGCCCGCCGGCACGCGCACGGCATGAGGAAGTGGGCGCTCGGGCTTGGGGTCGCCGTCATCGCCGGCGCGGCGCTGGCGCCGCTGGCCACGCGGGCGCAGACAGCGCCGTCGCCGACCACCCGCGCCCTCCGCTCGCCCGGGGCCTTTGCGAGCATTCGGGATTCCGCGGCGCGCTCCGCCGCTCTCTTCGTCGAGGCGGGCAAGGTCTTCCAGCATCCGCGCTGCCTGAACTGCCATCCCGAGGGCGACCGGCCGTCGCAGGGCGCGGGCTATCCTCACCAGCCGCCCGTCCAGCGCGGACCCGATGGCCTCTGCCACCAGACGACGAACTTCGATCCTGGTCATGTCCCCGGCAATCCCAAGTGGCGCCTCGCGCCGGCGTCCATGGCCTGGCAGGGCCGCTCTCTGGCCGACATCTGCGCGCAGGTGAAGGATCCTGCCCGCAATGGTGGTCACAGCCTGGCCGAGATCGTGGAGCACGCGGCGCGCGACCCCCTCGTGGGCTGGGCGTGGAATCCAGGCGCGGACCGCGAACCGGCGCCGGGCACGCAGGCCATGTTCGGCGCGCTCGTCAAGGCGTGGGCGGCATCGGGCGCTGTCTGTCCGGCGCGGTAGGTCGCGACGGCTCTCCGTCCTCCGGTTTGACCTCGCTCGCGCGCTCTGGCACGATCGGCGCGCGGTCGCCGACCGCGCATGCATGCTGACGATGTGAGAGAGGTGACGATGATCCATTTGCCCGCATCCCCCGATCCGCCTACCTCGGCGTGGACGGCTGTCGAGCCCTTGCCCGAGACGGCGCCCCTCGAGGGAGACCGTCGCGCCGACGTGGTGGTGGTGGGGGCAGGCTATACGGGCCTCTCGGCGGCGCTCCACCTCGCGGAGCGCGGCGTGGACGTGGTGGTGCTCGATGCGGCGGAGCCCGGCTGGGGCGGCTCGGGGCGGAACGGTGGCCAGGTCATCCCCGGCCTCAAGCACGAGCCGGACGAGCTCGAGCACAAGTTCGGCCCGGAGACGGGGCGGCGCATGTGGCAGATCTCCGGCGGCGCCGCCGACTTCGTCTTCGAGCTCATCGCGCGCCACAAGATCTCCTGCCATGCCCAGGCCTGCGGCTGGATTGGCGCCGCCCCGCACGAAGCGGCCCTGTCGGGCCTGCGGTCGCGAACCGAGCAGTGGCAGCGGCGTGGCGCGCCCGTCGAGCTGCTGGATCGGCAGAAGATCGCGGAGCTGACGGGGACCACGTGCTATGTGGGCGGCATGCTCGACCGCCGCGCGGGCGCGCTCCAGCCGCTCGCCTATGTGCGTGGCCTCGCGCGGGCGGCCCGGCAGGCGGGCGCGGCCATCCACGGGCGCTCCGCGGCGAGAAAGCTGGACGCCCACGCGGGCGCCTGGCGGGCGGTCACGAGCGCGGGGAGCGTGACGGCGAGCACGGTCATCCTGGCCACCAATGCCTATACGGACGATCTGTGGCCGGGGCTCAAGCGCACCGTGCTGCCCGTGCAGAGCTACCAGGTCGCCACGCGGCCGCTGCCCGAGCACGTGAGGCGGCGCGTGCTCCCCGCGGGCCACGTCGTGTCGGATCTGCGGCGCATCCTTTTCTACTTCCGTCTTGATCCAGAGGGCCGTCTCCTCATGGGCGGGCGCGGTCCGTTGAACGACAGCGGCGATCCCGCCCTCTTCGCGCGGCTCGAGGCGACGGCGATGCGCTTCTTCCCCCAGGTGGGCGCGCCGGAGTGGGAGCACCGCTGGAGTGGGCGGGTGGCGCTCACCGCCGATCACCTGCCGCATCTGCACGAGCCGCGGCCGGGCGTGTTGATCGGGCTCGGCTACAACGGGCGCGGCGTGGCCATGGCCACGGTCATGGGCAAGCTGCTCGCCGACCGTGCCCTCGGCGCCTCGCCGGCCGACGTGGGCTGGCCGGTGACGCCCATCACGCCCGTGCCGCTCCACGCCTGGCGTCTGCCGGCCATGGCGCTGGTGGTCCACTGGAAGCGCTTCCAGGACTGGCTCGACGGCCGCCGGTAGCCTTGACACCTTTGAAGGCTGCGTGATAGAGAAGCGGGACGTCCCACCGACGATCCCGACGACGCGACCGGAGGCACGACGGTTCAGCGCGCCGGGCACCCCCCGAGCGCAGGAGGGTACACCAATGATCGAGCGCACGGATCGGGGCAAGGCCGCCGGTATCACAGCGTCGCGCGCGAGCACGCGAACCAGGATCTCCCGCCGGACATTTCTCGCGGGTACGGCCGGCGTGGCGGTTGCGGCCACGGGCCCGTTCGTCCGGATCCCGCGGGCGGGCGCGGCGGGCAAGGTCGTCATCCGCACGATCGGCGGGTCGTACGAGGAAGCCAACGTGAAGGCGATCTTCGAGCCGTTCACGAAGGCCACGGGCATCGAGATCGTCAAGGTCCCCGCCACCCTCGGAAAGCTCCTCGCGATGTTCGAGTCCGGCAACATCGAGCTGGACGTGGTGGACGCGGGCGAGCTCGGCGTGCTCTCGCTGAGCCAGAAGGGCGCCCTGGAGAAGATCAACTACAAGAGCTGGAAGCTGACCAATCCCGACGACTTCGACCCCGTCACCCGGCGCGATGACATGATCGCCAACATCTACTTCTCGTCGGTGCTCGGCTACAACTCCCAGACCTTTCCCACGGGCAAGCACCCGCGGAGCTGGGCGGAGTTCTGGGACCTCAAGAA
>WNGJ01000776.1_pt1 | contig 30163 bp, 31 predicted proteins | sample 5400611 | NCBI WGS metagenome assembly WNGJ01 (sample SAMN13153375, study PRJNA577476) | soil metagenome | isolation source: 40 cm soil or saprolite under Garry oak tree replicate 1 | place: USA:California | collected 2016-06-15
GCGGTCGGGGAGTCTGGCGAGCGACACGAAGCAGGGGTGCCCTGACATCGATGCCAGGCTCGTCTGCCGACGCGGAGTCAGAGCCTCGTGCCGAGATCATGAAGAGATCAGGCCATGGAGATCGATCGCACTACATTCGGCACCATCACGATTGATGGAAAGACCTATGAACACGACGTGATCATTCGCCTGTCCGGCGAAGTGGCAAGGCGGAAGAAAAAGCTGTCGAAGAAGTACTACGGTACCTCGCATGTCCTCTCGAAGGACGAAGCGAAGTTCGTCTTTGAGAAAGGATGCGAGCAGCTAATTCTTGGCTCGGGTCAGATGGGCAATGTGCATCTATCGCCGGAAGCTGAGGCGTATTTTGCGAAAAAGGGCTGCACGGTCCTGTTGCAGCCGACCCCCAAGGCGATTCATACGTTCAACAATTCGCTTGCGAAGAAGATCGGCCTTTTTCACGTTACCTGCTGAATCGGGCCGGCCGCGACTTCGCTGCGGCGGACGAACAAAAGCCCGAGAGGCCACTACGGTTGCAGGATAAGTCACGTCCGCTGACCGAACTGGCATGTGGCCGTGCCGGGGCCGCTGTGGCAAGCTGGGCGCGACTTCCTCATTCCAAGTTACACAGGGTCCTAACCAAGGAGGACGACTATGGTAACTTATGTCGTGCTGGCGAAGTTCACCGATCAGGGAATCCGCAACGCGAAGGAGTCACCGAAGCGAGCAGATGCCTTCAAAGAAATGGCGAAGACGTTCAGAGTGACTGTGAAGGACATCGTGTGGACACAGGGGCGATATGACATTGTGACCATCGTGGAGGCGCCGGATGAGTCATCCGCCATGTCGCTGAGTCTGAGCCTCGGCGCACTCGGCAATGTTCGCACTGAAACGCTGCGAGCCTTTTCCGCGGCTGAGATGACGAAGATTGTCGGCGAGATGCTCTGACAATCGCGTCCGTGCGGCCGCCACTTTGCAGCGGGGCCAACGCCTCGCGTCCTTCGGGGCAACTCGCCTTCGCTGTCGCGAGCTGCTGATCTCGTTTGCTGGCTTCGAGCGAGCCGAAACCCAGGAAACGGCTGCTCGATCCAGCTGAGCTACGGCACCGGCATCGCGCTCGAGGCGAGAAGCCCGTGCACATTCTTAGCAAGGCTAGCACGCCATGCCGCGTGAAGTTGAAGGTATCGACCTTGATCTCCGCGTCCTGCCCGGGGGGACACGAAGCCGGTGTCGCGGTTGGAAGCCCCGGCCTTCACCTCGACATGGCTCTTGAGCGGCTCCACCACGAGCAGCGCCTGTGCCGGCGTGACCACGCCGGCAACGGTGTGCACGGCGAACACGCCGTCGACAGGCGTGGTCGTGGTCTCAGCTTGGGGCGCCGCTACGCGCTCATCTGCGCGAGCGGCCGGGGTCCTCGCGCGGCAGGTCGAGCCGCTCCCAGACATCGATCAGCGCCTCGGCGAGCGCGTCGGTCATGCCGGCGTCGTGATATGGCGAGGGCGCGATGCGCAGCCGCTCCATGCCGCGCGGCACGGTCGGGTAGTTGATCGGCTGGATGTAGACTCCATGCTCGGTGAGCAGGAGATCGCTTGCCGCCTTGCAGTTCTCGGGATCGCCGACGAGGACCGGTACGATGTGCGTCTCGCTCGGCATGACCGGGAGCCGGGCCACCGTAAGCACTGCCTTCGTGCGCACCGCGCAGTGCTGATGCTGCTCGCGCTCCCAGTTGGAACTCTTGAGATGGCGGATTGCTGCGGTCGCGGCGGCACAAATCGCCGGCGGAAGGGCTGTGGTGAAAATGAAGCCAGGCGCGTATGAGCGCACCGCGTCGATCAGCGCGGCATCAGCTGCAATATATCCGCCGAGACAGCCGAACGCTTTGGCAAGCGTCCCCTCGATGACGTCGACGCGGTGCGCCGCGCCCTCGTGTTCTGTCATGCCGCCACCGCGCGGACCGTATATGCCGACCGCATGCACCTCGTCGCAATAGGTCATCGCATCGTAACGCTGGGCAAGATCGCAAATGCCGTTGATGGGGGCGACGTCGCCATCCATGGAATAGAGGCTCTCGAACGCGATCAGCTTCGGCCGTTGGGGCTCGACCCGTTTGAGCAGCTCTTCCAGGTGGCCGAGATCGTTATGGCGCCAGATAAGCTTCTTTCGGCCGAAGATCAGGCGGCGCTAGCGACAGCTCGGAGCGAGGTCGACCAGTTGGCCGAATGGAACCAGACGGCCAACGAACTTCCTGACCATGTGGACGCGCGGCTTTGCGAGCTTGAGGCTGAGATCGAGCGGCTGGAAACGAAACGGCAGGCCTATGATCCCGACGATATCGCGCGAGCCGGCGCTTTCGTGATCCTCACTCATGATGGCACGGGGCGCATCGAGCGCGGTTTCATCCGGCCTGGGGACGAGAAGCCCAGATCCGAGGCTGAGCGGGCCGTGGAAGCTTCGGGGGCAGGTGATGCCGAAGACGAGAACGGCCATGCGGCAGAGGATGGGGAAAGGGAGGATGAAGGTGGCCCCAACGAGGAAGATGAGGGGGCGAGGCAGTGCAATTCAACATTAGACGTTCGGATAATTTTGCATCAAAACCTTGCCAGTGCAGAAGCGGATTGGTTTGCAGCAAACCCTTATCAGTTGAGATCTGGCATTTGCGCAGGAAGGGCGTCAAATCGGTCGCAGCGCCCTTTGATGGGCCCTGAGCCCCGATGCGAGGTCGAACCGGGGCCGCCAGGCCAGATCGGCTGCTATCCGCGAAATGTCGAACGCTGTCTGCGCATCCGGAACATCGTCGGCTCCGGCAACCAGCGTTGGATTGGCGCCTGGAATGGCGGCACGCGCGATCTCCGCGATCTGCGGCATAGTCAATGCTTCGCCGGAACCGACGTTGTATGCGCTGAACGAAAACTCGTCGCCCGTCAGAGCGGTGATCTGCGCCTCCACCACGTCGTCGACATAGACATAGTGATAAAGAAATTCGGGATCGCACGGGATTTCGGTCATTTCGCCTGCGGCGGCATCGCGGATTAGCGTGGCGAGGTGGCAATTTCCCCGCCTGTACGGTCCGTAGACCCGGCCAAGGCGCAGGCTGACGCCGTGGAGCCCATATTCGGCGGTGAAAGCCTGGACCAGTTGCTCACCGGCGACCTTGCTCGCGCCATAGACGGAGGTCGGCCGCAGCGGCGTGTCCTCGGTGATCGCCGTTTTGCCCACGTTACCGTAGACGCTGATCGACGAGCAGAACACGAAACGGCGCAGGCCGTGGCGGCGTGCGAAGTCCAGCAGCAGCGCAGTTCCGTCGATGTTGACATCGACAATCTTCAGCGGCTCGCCCCGCGCCATCATCGGGCCCGAGATCGCGCCGCAGTGGATGACGGCGTCGAACGCTTTCCGCGCGAACAGATCCGCAAGCGCCGCACTGTCGGTGATCGACATGATTTCGAGGGCGGAATCGTCGCGACCGAAATCTGTGACATCGATTGCCGTGACCACGTGACCCCTCTCTGTTAGGGCTTTGCGCAGCGACATGCCGATCATTCCGGCACCGCCCGTTACCAGCACATTCATCCGGTTCTCCAGTTTCATAAAGGGCTGAGAAGGCAAGCAACGTGGCCGCCGCCTCCGGCAATTCGCAGATCCCGTCCCGCCGCTGCGACCAGCTGCATGCCGATGCCGCCGCCATCGATGCTCATGGCGAGGGGCAGCCCCACGACCCGCTTCTTAGGCGTGCCGCTCATCGGGCGTCCACCGCGCCCGCGCCGGGCTTTTCGGCGATAACCGCGATCATGCCGCCTTTGTCGGGTCCCTGGTGCTCGGCGCCGCCCGAGACGAACAGGGCAGTATCGTTCAGCACGCTCGCAACGATGGCACCGACCGCGCCACGAATATGGCGCTGCTGATCCATATCGCCGTCGTTCAGCATAGTGTGCGCCTTGCCGCGTACCATGCCATCGCGCGGCGCCTCGCACTTCACGAAAGCGGCGCGGACGCGCGCGGCTTCGTGGGCCGCTATCTGAGGTTCGGCGGTGAAGCCTAGATCGCGGGCGAGCCGCACCACGCTGCCGATGTCGAGCGGATCGGACATCGAGGCGTGGCCGATGGTCAGCGGGCCGGTCCACGACGCGCTGGTGCCTACGACGACGACCTCGTTGGTCCTGATCTCGACGCCAGCCGAGACGCTGGCCACGGAGGAATAGGTGTTGAAATCCTTCAGCACCGCGCTTTCGTCGGCGTGCGCGGGATCGACTTCCTCCAGCGCCTTCGCGACGCCCAGTGCGGAGGCCGCGCGTCCAAACGCCATCAGCTTGCCGGGATGGTCCGTCGCGCAGGAACGTCCGCGTCCGCCGGCCTCGACAATATCGGCGAGCGTGAACGCAGGCCCCTTCACCTGGACGAAATGAACGTCGGCCGCGCTCGCGATCCGAGCCCTGGACATGGCGTCCGCCACGGCCGCGGCGGTCAGGTCGATCTGCCTCTGCCGCCCGACATCCTCGGGCAACAGGGGCGGCGTGAAGGCCACGCCCACCGCCAGCGATTGGTCGTCGGCTTTCCTCCCGTCGGGCGACACTGTAAAGACCGCGTAATGGGGCGACAGCACACCCTCGACCCCGCCGGAGAAGATGAACGGCACCCGCTCGCAGACGGTCTGCGCGCTTTCCCCGGTATGCCCTCCGATGAGCTGTGACAGCGACATCATGAGGTAGCCGCGCGTGTAGTCGTTGACGAGGCCGTTGCCGTGAGTCTTGCCGATCACAGCGACGATCTCCCCGGGATTTACGCTGCCGCGCTCGATCGCCTTCCGCAGTCCAGACACGTCGCCGGGATCGATCAGGCCAAAGCGCTGAACATCTGCACGCACGTTCCTCACCCCTCTAGACTCGCAGCCGGATCAAAGAGCGACCATCCCGCCATCGACGCTGAGATCGCTTCCGGTGATGAATGACGAGCCGTGCGAGCACAGGAACAGGATCGCCTTGGAAACTTCCTCGGGTTCGGCGAAGCGGTCGATCGGCGTGAGCGTCTTGAACACCGCGCGCTGCGCTTCCGTCACGTCGCGCTGAAGTCCTGTCATCGTGGTGCCGGGCGAGATTGAATTGATCTGCACATTGAACGGCGCGTATTGGACGCCCGCCTGCCGGGTGAGCGCGAGTGCTGCGCCTTTCGAGGCGCAATAGGCCGCCGCGTCCCGCAGGCCGATATGGGCGGCGGTCGAGGCGACGTTGCAGATCTTGCCCGCCCGCCGCTCGACCATGCCCGGCAGAACCGCGCGCATGCCGAGCCAGACACCCTTGGCGTTCACATTCATCATTTTGTCCCACGTCTCTTCCGAGACATCGATCGCGGTGTCGCCGGGCACCGCGACGCCGGCATTGTTCACCAGGACGTCGACCTTGCCGTGAGCGGAGACCAGGGCGCCGACCAGCGCGCTCCACGCGGCAGCGTTGCGGACGTCCATCACGTGCCCCTCGGCGCGCAGGCCCATCGAAGCAATCTCGTCAGCGCACTCCTTTGCGCCGACCACATCGAGCGAAACGACGATCGCTCCGGCTTTAGCAAAATCCATAGCCGCAGCTTTTCCGATGCCGCTTCCGGCCCCGGTGACAATGACGACCTGATCGGTGAAATCCAGTTTCATGGCTACCTTCTTCTGCGCGCGCTGAGGTCGCGTGATCGAGCTCCACCGAAGGCGGCGGGACCCGACGGTTTGCAGGAAACGGGACAGAGTTTTGCAGGAAACGGGCCAGACTTTTCCGGCGCAGTCGCGGTCGCGCGGCGTCACTCCTGGAGCCGGAGGGGACCGGAGGAGGCGGCCTGCGTGCTTCGGATGACGATGTTCAGGCGCTGCGGCCGTCGGTCCTCGTCAAACAGAGTCTGGTGGATCCGCAGCAGCGGCTCATTTTTTCGAAAGAACGCTGCCCACTCTGAGCGGTCCGTGACAACGTCAATCGCCACTGCACAGTGGCCTGCGGGATGGCTCCCGCCTCCGGCTGCCGTCTCGTCGGCGACCGCCAGGATCCGCCCGGATGTGCCGTAGGTTCGCCTGCGGCGGGAGACGTTTTCGCCCGGCGGGATGCCGAGCGCCGCGGCGACCGCATCGTCGGCGGCGACCGTCCTTTCCTCGTCCGTCAGTAGGGTCCAATGCGGCTCGATCCATTGCAGCGGCAACGGGACGTTCACTTCGGTGGTGCGGCCCTTGACGATGCTCGGCAGCTGATCGGTCACGAAAGTGCCGACCCCCCAACGGCTTACGAGAAGCCCCTCATGGACGAGAATCCGGAGCGCCTCGCGCAGCGTGGATCGGCTCACCCCCAGAATTGCCGAGAGTTCCTTCTCCCCCGTGATGCGGCTGCCGCCGGCGAGGGAGCCCGCGGAGATCTCGTCGCGCAGCGCCTCGACGATGCGGTGAACCATATCGGTCCCTTGACCGGGCGTCCGCAGCCGCACTGCCATTTCCGACCAGATCATCGCCCATTTCCCCGCCTCCAGAGGTCGAACCTCTTTGCACAGGACTAAAGCCTCTGAGGTCAGACCTCAAGAGCCACGCGGACGTTGGAATCCGGCTAGTATGCTTAAAATTTCATCGTTTGTGCTAGGCAACTGCATACAAAGTGGCTGGCAGAAATTCAAATCAGCGCCCAATCGGTATACCGGACCCATTCTAGAGTTTGCGGCGAATTTCTCGTAAGAGATGCAGCCGACATTTTTTCGGGCGCCTCGACCGTGATTCCTCACACTCCCTGCAGTTCCGAAGCGCGCCGTCCTGTCCCGGATGTGCTGCGCGACCTCATCGTCAGCGGCAAGCTGGCGCCGGGGACACGCCTTGTCGAGATGGATCTGTGCCGCGCTTTCCTGCGCTCGCGCAGCCCTGTCCGGGAGGCGATCCGCATCCTCACCGCCGAGGGTCTGATCGAGCCAGCGGGCAACCGCGGCGTTCAGGTCCGGCGCGCGGAAGCCGAAGAAATTATTCAGACTTTCAGCGTCATCGGGACGCTGGAAGCGATGGCGGGAGAACTCGCCACGGCGCGCATTTCGGAACCGGAGCTGCGGCGGATCGAGGAGGCCCATCATCGCATGGTCGCGGCGTTCCAGGCCAATGATCAGGCCACCTACTATCACTGCAACCAGGTGATCCATCGGGCCATCTGGGAAGCCGCGGACAACGCGGTCCTGCTGCAGGAACTCGAACGGCTCAACGCATGGGTTCGGCCGTACCGCTTCGCGGTCAATAACCGCCTGGAAAGCTGGAGAAAATCTGTCGCGGACCATAACCGTATCATGGTCGCGCTGCTCAATCGCGACAGTCGGCGGCTCAGTCAGATCCTCCGTCTGCACCCTCCCTCGAAAGCGGAGGTGCTTCGCGCGCATCTGTCACTGACCGCCGCCAGGGAAGCCTGAGTACCGCTAGAGCATTGGCACGCTTGATGCAGTTAGGTCGCGACGGCTGGTCACCCCCCGGACGGGCGGGCCGGAGCTGCGGACATCGTGCTGGGAGCGATATCATGAACGTAACTGGACTCTATCTCATCGTCGCCGCGATCGGGATTGTGCTTGCCCTGATCGCCTATTTACGCAACCGCAATAATATCGGCGGGATCATCATCGGCTTCTCGCTGATGGAGATCGTCATCATGGCCGTGATCGGCGTGATCAACGGTGTGCTCGGCACCCCGAACGCCATGCTCGGTCGCCTGTTCATGACCTTTTCGGGAAGCTATGGCTTCCTGGCCTTCGCAGCCATCTGCGGCTTCTTCTACATTTCCGGCCCGCTGGCGGCGTACATCATCCGCAAGCCGGGGGCGGCCACGATCGCGGAGACCATGAACGGCGTGGCCCAGGTTCTTTCCGGCAACCCCAACGGCGTCATGGTGCTCGGCGCGGGCTTCCTGCAGGGCTTCATGTCCGACATGGCGTTCGCGTTCTACGGCTACAAGAACTGGACGCTCGGCGTCGTCGCTCTGTCCGGCGCGCTGGCTCCGTTGCTGCAGCAGATTCCGGAGGTCTACTTCTTCGGCGTCGGCGACATGGGCCTCCCCTACAATCTTCTCGCGCTTGCGATCCGTATGGTCAGTGGCGCCGTCTATGCCATGGTCCTCGTCCGTCCGATCGCCCGTGGCCTCGCCCGCGCCGGCGTCGTGCGCGGCACGGCCGTGGCGGCGGAAGAAGGCAAGGCCAGACTTCACGGTCAAACGGCCTGATGTCCGAAATCCTGGAGCCCGACCGCGTGGGCGATCGCGAGGACGGCGCACTTGGGCGCGCCGTCCCACTCACTGGAAATGCCGAGGCCACATCGTCAGGGCCGCAGGGCGATGCCGGCGACACGTCGTCGGCCATCGTCGATCTTAGGGACATCACCTACACCTATGAGGGCGAGACGATACCCGTCATCAACGGGGTTTCGCTGCGCGTCGAGCCGGGCGAGTTCGTGCTGATCCTCGGGCCGAGCGGGTGCGGCAAGAGCACCCTGCTCAACGTTCTCAACGGCACCATTCCCCACACGCTGCGCGGTCAACTGGGCGGTCATGCCGTCGTGTGCGGAAAATCGGTGCCGGACACCAAGGTCACGAACTTCGCGACCGAAGTCGGCATGGTGTTCCAGGACCCCGAAGCCCAGATCATCAACACCCGCGTGCGCGACGAGGTCTGTTTCGGGCTGGAAAATCTCTGCCGGCCTGCCGACGAGATCATGGCGCGACAGGCCGAGGCGCTCGCCTATGTCGGCCTTCCGGACGCCGGCGATCTTTCGATCTTCGACATGTCGGGCGGGCAGAAGCAGCGGGTCAGCATCGCCGCGGTCCTCGCCGCCCGCCCACGCCTTCTCGTGCTGGACGAGCCGACTGCCAATCTCGATCCCGCCGGTATGGCGGAAGTCTTCGCCGTGCTTCACCGCCTGAACCGCGAGTACAACACGACCATCGTGATGGTGGAACATCGGGTCGACGAATTGGCCGACCGGGTCTCCCGCGTGATCATGATGGATCGCGGCACGCTGGTGTTCGACGGTAGGCCGCGGGCGGCCTTCGCCCGACGCCGCGAGGGGCATTCCGAAGAGGCGGAAACGATTGCCACCAGCGCCTGGTTCCCGCAGGTCAGCGAATTTACGCTCGAACTCGCCGCAGCCGCCGGCATCACGGTGGCGCAGGACGTCATGCCTCTCAACGTGACCGAGGCCGTCGCGTTCGCGGAAGGTGTGATGGCGGGGCGGCTGGTGCAGGTGACAGCCAGAGCGGCCGCACCGGAAAACGAGGCTCCAGGGGGGAAGCTGCTTTCGATCCGCGATCTCACCTTCGGCTATACGCGTGAACGGCCGATCCTGAAGAACGTCTCGCTCGAACTCGAGACCAGGAGCATCGTCGCACTGCTCGGGCAGAACGGGTCGGGCAAGACGACATTAGCCCGCGCGCTGATCGGCATCAACCCGGTGGAGCGCGGCACGGTTTATCTCGGCGACAGGGACATTTCGGACCTCGGCCCGCGCGAGATCTCTGCCGAGATAGGCTATGTGTTTCAGAACCCCGACCACCAGTTCGTCACCGACCAGATCGACGAAGAGGTCGCCTACGGACTGAAGGTCCGGGGCTTTGCCGAGGACTTCATCGCGCGGCGGGTCGACGAGGTTCTCGATATCGTCGATCTCGCGCGTTACCGACACCGGTCTCCGTTCAACCTGAGCCTGGGCGAGCGCCGCCGGCTGAGCGTGGCCACCATGCTGGTGCTCGAGCCGCGCCTTCTGGTGCTGGACGAGCCGACCATCGGGCAGGACCATGAACGCGCCCAGCACCTCATGCGGCTGATGGATCGACTTCGTGAGCGCTACAGCACGACAATCCTGATGATCACCCATGACGTGCGCCTCGTTGCGGAATGGGCCGACCGGGCCATTGCGCTGCGCGGCGGCGGAATCGCCTTCGACGGCACGCCCGAGGCGCTGTTTGCGCAAGCCGATCTCCTGAAGGAGAGCGCGCTGCTGCCGCCGCCGATCTTCGAGGTCAGCAGGGCATTGGCGAAAACCCATCCGGATTGCGTAGCCGGGCCAACCTCGTCGATCCCCGAACTTGTCCGGTCGATGATCGCCTGAGAGGGAACGATGTCACGTTCGACCGTTTTTCAGTTCCGTGCCCGCGATTCCATCTTCCATCGCGCTGATCCGTTGACGAAATTCGCCTGGATGCTGACGGTATCGCTGCTGGCCTTCGGCGCCTACATCGCCTGGATCCAGATCGCGATCACGGTGATGGTCCTGGCGACGGCGCTGTTATTGGCGCGGATCACCGTGCGGGAAATCCTGCAAGGCACATGGCTCTTCCTGTTTGCCTGCACCAGCTTCTTCGTCATCCAGACACTGACCTTGCCCGGGACGACCGAGATATTCCGCATTCTAGGCAAGCCGATCTATCTCGAGAGCGCGGACTATGCCCTTGCTTCGGCCTTGCGCATCTACACCATCATTCTGGCATCGCTTGTCTTCGTGCGAAGCACCGATCCACGCGAACTCGCCATCGCCCTGGTGACGCAGGTGAAGATCCCCTACCGCATCGCCTATGCCTTCTTCATCGCGTTGCGCATCATTCCCACCATCGAGGAGGAGATCAAAATCATCCGCGCGGCCCAGGCGGTCCGTGGCGTGGTGCGGCAGCGGGGGGTTGCCGGACGCATCAGCGAAGCCAAGCGCTATTCCATGCCGCTCCTCGTCGGCGCGCTGCGGCGTGCGTCCACTATGGTGATGTCGATGGAAGCCCGTGGCTTCGGCGCCTATCCCCAGCGCACGTTTGTCGAGGCGCCGCATATGGGTTTCGGCGCGCAGGTCGCCTGCGGCGCTATGCTCTTGGCCGTCGTCGGCTGGTACACCGCCCTCGCGTTCGGCGTGGTTCACTCGTTCTATGTTTTTGCGCCTTAGAGCACGCGGCGCCGTCAAGTTAGCTGATCTTGGACGGTTTGGCGCTGGACAAGTCACAAGAACGAATTCCGGACCCGATTGAAGACGCTTTATCGGGACGTTGGAATGTCAGTGGATGGAAGCACAGCGTAAGGAGAAGAACATATGACTGCAGCCGCCGAAGCCGCATTGCCGCTCGCCACGGTCCACGGGCTTTTTCATATCGCTATCAAGACAGACAATCTGGCCGCGACCCGGAGATTCTGGACCGACATCATTGGACTGAAGGAATTCCCCCGGCCGGACTTCGGCTATCCGGGAGCCTGGCTCGGTTGCACCCAACCGGGCGGTCTCGCCATCATCCACGTCTATGCCGGCGGTCCGGCGCTGGGCCCTGAGGGCAAGGCGCCGGCGGGGACCGCTGCGATCGATCATGTCTCGCTCTCGTGTTCGGGCTATTGCTCCTACGTTTCCCGCTTCACGGCGGCCGGACTCGACTGGCGCGAGTTCGTCGTGCCCGGAACCTCGCTGTGGCAATTGTTCGTCTACGATCCGAGCGGTGTTCAGCTCGAATTGACTTTCGAGTCAGGCGGCGAGGGCGAAGAAAAACCCGACCTGTCGCCCGGGCGCAAATATGTTGCCGGTGCGAGTTTCTTCGACAAGGCGACCTATCCGAAACTTGCCTGACAAGGTGCAAGCACCCCTGTCTCTGTCGCAAACCTTATCTAACTGGCAGTTGATGGTGGACGGAAACTGTCCCTTGGCTTCGCAATGATTGGCGGCTGTGATCCGCTTCGGAATATGATTCAAGGCCGTGCGTCACATTCTCGACCAAGCCGCTAGGCCGAACGCTTGCCGGAAGGACGGGCTGATTTGAAAACACCTCTTCAATCGAGCGCACCGTCTCCCCGGCATCAGCACGTACCAGAGCACGGTCCTGGATATCCTCTGAATAAGTTTGCGTCATCCATGCCGGCCCCCATTCGCAGCATGGAGCTTGAATCAGAAACCCGTCGCTTTGGGAATCCTGATTCCGACAAAAAACATCATGCTCTAGCATCGTTTTCTTGCTTACTCTGAGGTCGGCTCCAAGAGCGCAGGGCGGCCCGATAGCTATCTGCCACCGCAGGCGGCGCGGCTGTCGCGGCGACATCGAGTGCGGGACGAAATGCGGGATGAGTCGACGGTTCAAAAGCGCAATGGTAGAAACTCACACCTGCGCTGCAAATCGATTGATCAGCCATTGAGTGGCAGGACCCGGTGGCGTTTGCACGCGCCAGATGGCCTGCAACGGATAAAGCACATCTTTCCAGCCTGGCATGTCCAACTCGACCAGCCGTCCGGCGTCCAGGTCGCCGCGAACCATGAATTCCGGCATCGAGCCCCAACCTACGGCGGCCAGCAACAAGGCGTGCTTCACGCCAAGATCCGCAAGCCGCCAGGTCTTGTTACTGACGACACCGAAATCCTGGCCTCGCGTGAGCGGCGAGCGGTCCGTCAGAACCAGCTGGATGTGCTCTCGCAAGTCACCTGCCGAAAGCCGCCGCACGCGTGCCAATAGATGAGAAGGTGATGCGACCGGGATCAGCCTGACATGTCCGATCAGCCGCCTCTCCATATCATCTGGAAGCGGATGCATGGCGCAGTTGATTCCCAATCGCGCGGTATCGTCTGCCACGAACTGGGTCACCGCACCGAGTGCCTCTGCATGCAGTCGCAACTGAACCGTCGGATATGCGACCTGGAAACCTTGCAGAGCGTCGACGAGGCGGGCCGTCGGGAGCATGACGTCAGTGACCAGCGACACCTCCGCTTCTTCGCCTTCGCGCAGGCTGCCGGCCTTGGCGCGCATCTTGTCCACGCCCTGAAGGATTGACCGTGCGTAGGCGAGCAGCGCTCGCCCAGCTTCGGTCAATTCGGGCTTCTTCGTGCCCGATCGATCGAACACGACTACCCCGAGTTGCTCCTCGAGATTGTCGATCCCGTAAGTGATGGCCGAGGTGGCGCGGTTCAGGTGACGCCCGGCGCTTGCGAAGCTGCCGCACTCGACCACAGTGGCCAGGATTTTCAGTTGATCAAGTGTGGGTACCCCAACCTTCATTTCTAAAATCCTGAACAATATGTTCTATATTATCTGCATTTTCTGAAATGAGAAGAGGGGGTATCGGTCCGTCGCCAGTAACTGCAAACCGAGATTGCCCATGACCACGCAGACACTTGCCCGCGAGTGCAGAATCGCGACGCTCCATACCGCCTTCCATACGCTCGAAGGAGATGGCTTCGAGGTTCGTCGTGCCATTCCGTCGCGTGCCTTTGAAGCCATTGGGCCCTTCATCTTCCTTGATCATTTCGGACCGATCGAGGTGCGACCGGGCGAAGCCAAGGGCGCCTCGGCCCATCCTCACGCCGGTATCGAAACGCTGAGCCTGCTGCTCGAGGGACGGGCGGTGCACAAGGACAGCCTTGGCAACATCAGCAAGATGGGTCCGGGCGAGGTGCAATGGATGCGTGCCGGCCGCGGTGTCATTCACGATGAAGCGCCGGATGAGGTCCTGCTTCGCGCGGGCGGGCGGGTCCACGGGGTGCAGTTGTGGATCAACATGCCGAAGGGCGGAAAGCATGCGGAACCCGCTTACAGGCAAGTGACGGCCGACGAAATCCCGGTGTTGCCGCAAGAGGCAGGGACGGTTCGTCTGGTTGCCGGGCGGGTCGGCAACGTCATCGGTCCGGTCCGAACCTCCGGCGATCCGTTCGTCGTCCACGCCAGCTTGAGGTCGGGCGGCACATTGCACATGGATGCGACGAATCCTCGCGAACTCGCCGCTTATGTGATGACTGGCAAGGTCGCGATCGACGGACAGGCCGTCGAGCCGGGGCAGCTTGCCTGTCTCACATACGGCGAAACGGTCCATGTCGCGGTGAACGAGAACACCGAATTGCTGCTGGTCGGCGGCGATCCGCTCGACGCTCCCATCGTCCGTCACGGTCCCTTCGTCATGAATACCATCGCCGAACTCGAACGGGCGGTCCGCGACTATCACGCGGGCCGGATGGGGCAGATCTGACCTGCCTCATCGCGCTCATCCTCACCGCCCTCAATCCACCCAACTCAAACAGAAAGAGTCTCGTCCATGTCCACGCCTACCTATCTGCCTGCACTCGGCCGACTACTAATCGCGCTCATCTTCGTCATGTCCGGCCTTGGAAAGATCGCGGCTCCCGCTGCCACGATCGCCTACATCCAGTCGGCCGGCGCGCCACTGGCCCCGGCTGCCTACGCAATCGCCGTCATCGTCGAGGTGGTTGGTGGGCTCGCTCTGCTGGTCGGGTTTCAGACCCGACTGACGGCTGCAGTGCTGGCAATTTTCACGTTGGCGACGGCGGTGTTGTTCCACAACAACATGGCCGACCAGAATCAGATGATCCACTTCCTGAAGAACATCGCGATCACTGGCGGCCTTCTGCAGGTGATCGCGTTTGGCGCCGGCGCGTTCAGCCTTGACAACCGGCGCAAGTCCGCTTCTGTACCGGCGTGAAGCTGCTGGATCGGCGATGGAGCGGCGCCGCGCTGACGGTGAATTACCTCACCGCCTGGCGGGCGCTTACACGTATGGCGAAGTTGCAGAAGGGCCAGAAGCTCCTCATTTCAGGTGCTACCGGTTCCGTCGGGCATGCGCTTATGCAAGTCGCCAAGGCATTGGGCGGCCATCTCATCGCATGGGTTTCCTCCTCAGAGAAGGCGCATCGTGCTCGAGCGGACGGAGCAGCGTCGGTGATCGACCTGTCTTCGCAGAACCTGGCTGACACCGTCCTGGATATCACTGACGGCAAAGGGGCCAGGACGCTGAGCGGGCGCATACTGGCAAGTCGGTCATCGGAACGGCGTGGAACAGACGAAAGCGTTCAACGGAATTAGAGTATACACGAAGGGAAAAATCCAATGTCTGGAAAATTCGTCATCGCGGAGGAGATCGAAATCAAGGTCGATGACTTTGGCACGTCCAGCCGACTCAGCGATCCGCGCAGCACGGGCGCCAAGCAGCTCACCGTGATCGACGTCAATTTCGATCCGAGCAAGGGACACAATTTCCACAAGCATCCTGATCAAGAAGAGGTGGTGCTCGTCGTTGCCGGAAAGATTGAGCAGTGGGTCGATCGTGAGAAGCGCATCCTCGGCCCCGGCGACTCCGCCTTCATTCCGGCCGACGTCGTGCACGCCTCGTTCAACGCCGGCGACCTACCCGCGAAAATCGTCGCAATCCTGGGACCCTGCGTCGGACCTAACGGGTACGAGGTCGTCGATGTCGCCAACCATGCGCCGTGGAAGACGCTACGAACGTGAAGAGCTGCGACAGGCGAAATTACCATCCTGCAATCCGCTTCCGAGCCTTCTTCAGCTTCGATGCGGACAGCGCCTTCACGGCGAGCGATCTCCGCCGCGTGGTCCGCCGACGGCAGCCTCGCCTGCGTTGTGGGGCGCCGCGACGCCGCCGTCGGCTCCAGCCCGGCCCCACGTTGCTCCACCCACCGCCGCAACACCGAGTCGCGCAGGCCAAGTTCCTCGGCTACCGACCCGATCGAGCGGCCCACTCGATGCGACCAAATCAACCGCTTGCCGCTTGTAGTCGTCCGTAAACGACCGACGTTGACGTCCTTCCATCCAACACCTCCTGGCTCTCAGAGCCTACTACAGGTGTCCATCAATTCGGAGGAGGTTCAATGCTCCTATTTCAATGCTCCTATCTTGAGTGAAGGTTGTGGCTCCGCTCATCCGAGGACAGGACGTCCCGCCGCGCCATCGTATTGACTGTGTCGCCAGCCGCCGCGTTCTACCGCGCGAGCGGTTTCGTCCATTGGCGCAAAGCGGTCGTTCGTATGCAAGCAGAGCATCTTAGTTCGTGACCGATAAAGAACGAGTGGAAAGCTTGTCAGTTGTACCGCAGGTGAGGGCGCTACATCTGCAGGCCAGTTTGTAGCGTTCGTTCGCAAAAATAAGATCGCGCCAGCCGATCCAAGCGAAGTCGCTTGCCCTGTCGATGAGGCGCCGTCCGGCCCCGATATTGCCTCCACCATACGAAGGTTCGAATCCTTCCGACCAACCACCGAAGCCGGCGCTTTCCGGAGCGGGTGGGCCATTCACATCTCAAATGGCCACTACAAACGAATGTCGGTCTCGGCCTAGAACTCGCTATCGAACTCGTCGGATTTTGATTCCGCCATTCGGAGGTTCGATCTCTCCCGCCCAGCCAATATTTCAATAGCTTAGCCGGTGTCGCCTCGTTCATTTAGACTTCCACACCGGCTGTCATTTAGACTTCTGTTCACGAATTCTCCCTCAGCGCGCAGGTTACGGGGATGCCTGGGTATCCGCGCTTGTCGAACGGAGGCCGGCGCCGATGCCACGCATTCACCTGGTCGGCGCGGGGGTGTCGGTCGATCCGCCTTTCGATACCGTCGGCAATATCGGTCCTGCGCGAGTTGCTCAAATAGATCGGGAGCGTCGATCGAACACCTCGCCTCACGTCTTGAACGACGTATTCTGCTGCCGCCCGGTGCGAACCGTTTCGCGGCCGTTCGTTTCGAGGCCGTGATTGAAGGGATCGCCAACACGGTCGGTGATCCGTTGCCGATACTGGCTGAAGTCGCGAGATAGGGAACTCCGAATACAAAACCATCACTCCCTGGCGAAAGGAAATTCGCTGGGGCGCCTGCGTCATCACCACCAACTTTGACACGCGTATCGAGGAAGCATGCGCGTCGGCTGGCACGAATCTGGGGACCCAAGTCTTACGCCGTCGCGCCGGAGGTCACCGACAACTGCCGTCTCGAGCGTGGCCAGGCCTATGATGTTGCTCAAGGTAGTGATGCCTCGAAGGTCAAAACGCTCTCCTCCCAAAACCTTGAGCGGCAGCGATAGGGCGACCTAGCTTGATCGGGACTTGACGGCTCGTCAACGCCTCGAAATTGCCGACAGCGGGTTTGGCCGGGACGTTAGGGAAGCCTTCGACCGCTGCGCCTTGTCGACATGCGCTATGCCACCAAAGACAGCTTCATCCAAATCCACGCCACACCGTGGCCCGTCTTGAGCAACGGGAAGTCGAGCGGGTCGGACGCCAGACGGCCGCAGAACGAAGTCTCGTCTTCACCCCAAGCAATGTTGGTGAATATGGCAGCGGCCGCGTCACCAGCGCCGCCTCAATCATCAGCGGACGTTTCGCCATGATCGAGAATGGACTCGGCTTCCAGCTCGTGCCTTGGCAGTCCCTCCTGCAAAATCGCATGGTCGAGATATCACCGGCGTCCAGCGTGACGACGGTGGTATCGAATGGGGATTTGGCAGGACGCGTGAGCTCGGGTTGTGAGGAATCCAAGCCGGCCTGATGCGCTTGGCCGGACCGCCGCCACCACAGACACCGACCGGAGTGCCGTTTGCCTGCCTCCAGGACTACAAGGCATAGGCAGTCGGCACAGTATTTGCTTTTTGCCAGTTCGTTCAAGCGATCCCGCCAACTCAATCGCGGTCATGGAGCCCAGATGCCCACCAAACCATTTCACTTGGCCTGGTTTCTTCAGGGATCGAGCGTGCAGGCCTGGGGTGAAGCGTGGACCGGTCACATCGGTCAGACCTGGATGGAACCTGAGCTTTTCCTGAACATGGCACGCGCACTCGAGCGTGCATGCTTCGACTACATATTGCTCGAAGATTCATCCTACGTCGGCGAGAGCTTCGGCGGCTCGACCGAGATCTACCTCAAGAACGGCATTGCCGTGCCGCGGCAGGATCCGTCAGTGGTGGCGGCGTTGATGACGCAGGTGACATCGCGCATCGGCATCGTGCCCACTTTCGGAACATACGCCTATCACCCCTACCTCCTCGCCCGCCTGGTGGCGACGCTCGACCAGGTGTCGGGCGGGCGGATCGGCTGGAACGCCGTCACCGGCAGTTCGGACTTCGCGGCCATGAACTTCGGCATGCAGGGTATGCCGGAGCACGATCTGCGCTACGACATGGCGGACGAATATATGGAGATTTGCCGCGGACTGTGGGGCTCTTGGGAGCCAGGCGCTATCGTCGCTGACCGCAAGGGCGGTGTGCTCGTCGACCACACCAAGGTCCACGCCGTAAACTACAGTGGCAAGTATTTCAGCACGCGCGGGCCGCTCAACAGCGGGCCGGCGCCGCAGGGCAAGCCTGTGATCGCCCAGGCTGGTGGCTCGCCGCGTGGGCGCAAGTTCGCGGCGGCTTATGCCGACACGATCGTCGTCAACGCCAAGGGCATCGAGGCCATGCGGGCCTACCGTGAGGACGTGCGCAAGCACATGGTCGCGCGAGGCCGCAAGCCTTCCGACTGCAAGGTCCTCTATCTTATCAATCCGATCCTCGGCGAGACCATGGAGGAGGCCGAGGAGCGCAAGAAGAAGCGGGCCGCCATCGCGATGGAACGCATCAACGAGCGGCTCGCGCATTTTGGCAAGGTGACCAATATCGACTTTGGCAAGTTCGATCTCGACAAGCCGCTGCCCGGCGAGGTGACTACCAATGGCCACCAGCAGAACCTCGAGCAGTTCCGCAAAATGGCGAACGGGCGCTCGATTCGGGAGACGATGGCGAGCTTCAATGCAGTCGACTTGTCCGTCGAGCTCTGCGGTACGCCCGATGCCGTGGCTGCACGCATGGGCGAGGTGATGCAGGAGGTGGGCGGCGATGGCTTCCTGTTCTCGATGCCCAACGTCAATCGGCGCACGCTCGCCGAGATCGAGGACGGGCTGGTGCCGGCGCTGCAGGATCGCGGCCTGATGCGCACCGCCTACGAACACAAGCATTTCCGCGACAATCTTCTGGCGTACTGATCAACTCGACTAGAAAGGCAGGCAAGCCCTCATGAGCGATCATCGTTCTCTGATAAAGTTGAGCCGCCGCACCGCCGTCGGCCTGCTGAGCGCGGCCGTTGCTGCGCCATTCATCCGCTCGAGCCATGCCGAGACGACGTGGCCGGAACAGACTATGATTCCCGACATCTTGAAGGGCAGCGGCGAGGTCCGTATCGCGGGCTTCGGCGGCACGATGCAGGAGACCCAGCAAAAGGCCTACTTCGAGCCGTTCGAGAAGATTTCCGGCATCAAGGTGCGTGCGTTTCCGGGCTCGAACCCGACCAAGATCAAGGCCATGGTCGAGACCGGCAACGTCGAATGGGACATGGCCCAGCTCAGCCGTGGCTCAATCATGAACCTGCAGAAGCACGGCGATTACTTCGAGAAGATCGACTATTCCCTGGTCGACGACGGGGTCGGCCCCGAATACCGCTTCGAATACGGCCTCGAGATGCTGGTGTGGGCGCAGGTGATGGCCTATCGGACCGACGTCTTCAAGGGCGTCGCGCCCAAAGGCTGGGCGGACTTCTGGAACACCAAGACGTTTCCGGGCGACCGGGCCATGGGCGGCACCAACGCCGGCGGCTGGCCCGAAATGGAATTCGCCCTGATGGCGGCCGGCGTGCAGCCCGACAAGCTCTATCCCCTCGATATCGACAAGGCTTTCGCGAGCTACGACCAGATCAAGAAGGCTGTCGTCAAATGGTGGGATACCGGCGCCGTGCCGATCCAGCTCCTGACCGACCGTGAGGTCGCTATGACAACCGTCTGGAACGGCCGCATGGCGGCGCTGCAGGCGGCGGGCGTTCCGGCGGCCATAAGCTGGGATCAGGGGCTGATGAAGCGCGACGCCTGGGGCATCCCCAAGGGCGCCAAGAACGCTGTGAATGCCATGAAGTTCGCGGCTTACTCGACCATGGCGATCCCGCAGGCACGCGTCTCGTTCGGAATTCCGTACGGCTCGGTCAACAGCAAGTCGAACGAGTACATCCCGCCCGAACGGCTGGCCGTCCTGCTCAGCGCCCCCGCCATCAAATCGCGGCTCGTGAACTACGACTACGATTGGTGGATCGACAATCGCGACACGGTCGTCACCCGCTTCGACAAATGGCTGCTGAGCTGATGGTGATGAACGCAGCTGGCCGCGGCGCGTCGGTATCGCTCAACGACCTGGAAAGGAGCTACGAACGCGTGGCCGCGGTGGCCGGAGTTTCGCTCGATATCCACTCGGGCGAGTTCCTGACGCTGCTGGGACCGAGCGGGTCGGGCAAGACGACGACCTTGATGATGATCGCCGGCTTCGAGACGCCGACCAGCGGCGACATCGCCATCGACGGGACGTCGGTCGTCGCGATGCCGCCCTATCGCCGCAACATCGGCATGGTATTCCAGAACTACGCTCTGTTTCCTCATCTCACCGCCGCCGAGAATATCGGATTTCCGCTGAAGCAGCGTGGCGTCGGCAAGGCAGAGCGGGCAAAGCTGGTCGGCGAGGCGCTGGAGCTGGTGCACTTGCCGGGCCATGGTGAGCGCTACCCGCGCCAACTTTCCGGTGGCCAGCAACAGCGGGTCGCGCTCGCGCGCGCCATCGTGTTCAAGCCGCGCCTTCTCCTCATGGACGAGCCCCTGGGCGCGCTCGACAAGCAGCTCCGCGAGAACCTGCAGCTGGAGATGCGCCGCCTTCATGCCGATCTCGGCATTACATTCATCTATGTGACGCACGACCAGGAGGAAGCCCTCGTCATGTCGGACCGCATCGCCGTCATGAATGCCGGGCTGGTGGCGCAGGTCGGGCGACCCGAGGATCTCTACGACCGGCCGAACAGCCGCTTCGTCGCCGCCTTCCTCGGAGAGTCGAATTTCCTCCCGGCCCTCGTGCGCGGCATCGAGGACGATATCGTGGTGGTTGAGTGCGAAGGGGCGATCGTCCGCGCGCTGTGTCCCGGTCGGCCCGCCACAGGCGCGAAGGTCATGCTCACGACGCGTCCGGAGCGTATCCGCTTCGCCGACGGCGCCTGGAATTCGACTACGCCGCAGAATCGCCTCAGCGTCACCGTGACCGAGGCGGTCTTTGCCGGCGAACGCTGCCGCTACATGCTTCAGGTGAGCGACGGTACCACCATGGTGCTGAAGGAGCCGTCAAGCGCGGCGATCCGGCGCCGCACGGTCGGCGAGCGGGCGGAGATCGCCTGGTCGGTCGCGGATACGATCCTTGTCTGAGGTGGTCGAAGTCCGATCAATCGGACCGGCCGCCACGCGGCAAGTCGGCGTGCGGCGGTCGTGGCAGCCGTTCGTGCCACTGCTGCTCGCGGCACCGCTTCTGCTCTTCATGTTGGCGTTCTACGCAGTGCCGGTGCTGTCGATGTTGATGCGCAGCGTCAACGATCCGGTCTGGACGCTGTCGCATTATGCGTCCCTGACAGGTGACACAGTCTTCCTGAAGGTCCTCTCGAACACGCTCTACACCTCGTTGATCGTTACTCTGGGGGCCCTGGTACTGGGTTATCCCGTAGCCCTCTCGCTGGTGAGCGCGCCGCGGTACGCGCCGGTGATCCTGATCCTGATCCTGCTGCCGTTCTGGACCAGCGTGCTGGTCCGCAGCTACGCCTGGATGGTGCTGATGGGCCGGCATGGCCTCATCAATGACGCGCTGCTCGCGGTGGGCATGATCGACCGGCCGTTGCGCATCCTCAACACGCCGCTGGCGACGCGGATCGCGATGATTCACATCCTGCTGCCTTACATGGTTCTACCGATCGCCAATGCGCTTCGGCAGATCGATCCGTTATTGGCGCGTGCGTCATCCGGGCTTGGCGCCACGCCGGGGGCGACCTTTCGACAGATAACCCTGCCGCTCTCCATGCCGGGCGTCGCTGCAGGAGTGCTGCTAGTATTCGTGATGGCCCTCGGCTTCTACATCACGCCGGCCATGCTCGGCGGCCCGCGCGAGATCACACTGTCGATGCTGATCGCGCAACAGGTCGATCAGCTCAACTGGGCCTATGCGGCGACCCTGTCAGTCGTGCTGCTGGCGACAGCGCTCGCCATCATCGCGGCTTTCTATCGGCTGCCTGGCGTCGGCAACGCGTTCCGAACGAGTGCACGATGACGGTCGCCCGCCTGCTGCCGGCGACAGTGGTCGGGTTGATCCTTCTGTTCCTCGCTTTGCCCATCGTCGTCGTGATGGTGGTCTCGTTCTCTTCGGCGACCTACCTCATCTTTCCGCCGCCGGCCTTCGGTATGCGTTGGTACACTGCTTATTTCACCAGCGACGATTGGCTGCGCCCCACTTGGCTCAGTCTCTGGGTCGCGGCGTGCGTGGTCGTGCTTGCGACGTTCCTCGGCACACTGGCAGCCGTTGGCATCGGCCGCCTGCCCAGAGCGCTGCGCGTGCTGGCCTCTGCCCTGATCGTATCGCCTTTGATCGTGCCGGTGATCGTCGCGGCGATCGGCATCTACTACGCCTTCGCCCGCGACGGCTTGGTCGGCACGCCGGTTGGCCTGATCCTCGCCCACACTTGCCTCGCGGTGCCGTTCGTGTTCATCAGCGTGAGCGCCAGCCTGGCGGGCATCGACCCCCGCCTGGAGCAGGCCGCCCTTAGCCTCGGCGCCACACCCAGCGGCACTTTTTTCCAGATCACATTGCCGCTTATTCGACCGGGCGTTCTGGCGGGCGCCCTGTTCGCCTTCGTCACGTCGTTCGATGAACTGGTTGTTGCGCTGTTCATATCCGGGTCGGGCGCAGTCACACTGCCGCGCCGCATGTGGGACGATGTGCTCTATCAGATCGAGCCAACCATCGCCGCGGTCTCGACCCTAACCATCGTGCTGACGGTTGTGTTGATGGGCTGCGCCCATCTCCTGCGAAAGCGAGCGCACACTGGTTAATGGAGGCGCCCTATTCGCCCTACATGTCGATCCTGTCGCTGACCTTCATTGTGCCCAACACATCCTGCATTGTGCCCAACACATCCTGGAGAAGGTCTCCGATCCGAACAATTCTCCGTTCCACAACGCGCCGGTCGGGACCGGGCCGTTCAGCTGGGGCGAGCGCGTACCGACCACATTCTGTTGAATGCCCATGCCGGGTATCACGGCAAAGGACCCTATCTGGAGCGCGTGGTCTTCAAATACATCCCGGACCTGACCGTTCTTTACACGCAGTTCCGCACGGGTCAGGTCGACTACACCGGCCTGCAGGGCATCCTAACTTTGTGCAGGAGGCGAAAACGCTGCGCGGCCGGAAGATCTTCGTGTCCTCGACCGCCTCGGTGGAGCATGTTGCGCCAAACCTGGAATTCGGCCCATTCGCCGACCGCACGGTGCGCGAGGCGCTTTATCTCGCAATCAACAAGAAGGCGATCATCGATGCGCTTAATTACGGTTTGCCGACGCACACCGAGAGCTTCGTGCCGCAGCAGGCCTGGTCGTTCCTGCAGGGCCTGCCGCAGCTCAATTGCGATCCTGCGAAGGCAAATGCTTTGCTCGATGCCGCGCAATCTATTTGACGAGTGTGCCCTGGCTCGCGATTGCGCCGGGCGTTGCCATCACGCTTGCCGTTACCAGCTTCGACTTCCTCGGCGACGGGCTGCGCGACGCCCTCGATCCGAGCATGAACATCCCATGAAGAGCCAACAGGCTTCGATCAGATTTATTGTCAGGAGAGTCTCATGTCCCCGCCACTCAGCCGTATAACAAGCGATGAGCGCTTGCCGGCGCAAGCCGATGTTGTCGTGATCGGCGGTGGGGTCATCGGTGTCTCGGCGGCCTATCATCTGGCGAAGAAAGGGCACTCCGTCGCGCTGATCGAGAAGGGGCATGTCGGCGCGGAGCAGTCGAGCCGCAATTGGGGCTGGTGCCGCCAGCAGGGCCGCGCGCGCGCCGAAATCCCACTTGCCCGCGAGGCGCTGCGCTTGTGGGAGGACATGCAAAACGACGCTGGCGTCGATACTGGCTTTCGGCGTACCGGTGTCTTGTTCCTGACCAAGAAGCCGGAGGAACTGGCCGCCTGGGAGAAGTGGGCTGAGATCGCGCGCGAACAGCAGGTTCACTCGTCGATCTTGTCGCCTGCCGAGGTCGCCGAGCGCATGCCCGGCAACGTCGACGCCTGGATCGGCGGCCTGCACACGCCGAGCGACGGGCGCGCCGAGCCTTCGATGGCCGTGCCTGCGCTCGCGACCGCTGCGCGCAAGCACGGTGTGACCATTCATCAGAGCTGCGCCGCGCGTGGTCTCGAGACCCAGGGCGGGCAGGTGAGCGCGGTCGTCACCGAGAAGGGGACCATTCGCACACAGTCGGTGCTGCTTGCGGGAGGTGCCTGGTCGTCGCTGTTCTGCCGGCGCCATGGCATCGAGCTGCCGATCGGCCTCGTCAACGCAACTGCATGCCGCACCACGCCGGCGCCGGAAATCACCATGGGCGCTCTCGGTACCGACTTCTATTGCATCCGGCGCCGCCTCGATGGCGGCTTTACGCTCGCGCTGCGCGGCCGGGGCACGGTGGAAGTGTCGCCGGATCTGTTTCGCTATGCGCGGACCTTCTGGCCGACCTACAAGCACCGCCGGAAGGGGCTGAAGCTGTCGTTTGGAAAGTCGTTCTTCGATCAGATCATGCGAGGCAGGAACTGGAGCCTCGACAAGCCTTCGCCGTTCGAGGCTGAACGCGTGCGCGATCCCGCGCCGGACATGTCGCTCGTCAATTCGGCGCTCGCCGCGCTGATCGAGTCAAATCCCGAGTTGAAGGGTATCGAAGTCGCGGAGGCCTGGGGAGGCACAATCGATACCACGCCCGACACCATTCCAGTGATTTCTCCCGTCGATGCCCTGCCGGGCTTTTACCTCGCGACGGGCTTTAGCGGTCACGGATTCGGCATCGGGCCGGCGGCTGGCAAGCTCGCCGCCGACATCGTGAGGGGAGATGCACCGCTGGTCGACCCGGCGGCGTACAGCCATTTGCGCCTGATCGATGGCCGGCCACTTGCGCCGGTCACCCTGTTCTAGCGGTGTCGGATCGGGGCAGCTCGCATGACATTCCTCTACAAGGCGAACGCGACCCGTGGCATGGAATGGGCCCGCTGCTTTGCGGCGCGCGCGCCCGACCTGCCGTTCCGGCTTTGGCCGGACATCGGTGACCCCGCGCAGGTGCGCTACCTGGCTGTGTGGGCGCCGCCGGAAAACATCGCAGCAACTTTCCCCAATCTCGAGCTTGTCTTCTCGGTCGGAGCGGGGTCGACCAAATTCGATTTCTCGCAGCTCCCGCCCCATGTTCCGCTCATCCGCATGTGCGAACTTGCGACGTCGCCATCATCGGCTTGGGCCCCATGGGAAACTCGGCGCTCCATTCCTTGTTGGGCAGGGGCGCCGACGTTTGGGGTTCGATCCGCTAATCATGGGGGAAGCTCGCGGCTCCTCGCACGGCTCGTGCCGGGTCTATCGGCGATTCAACTTCGAAAGCGAAGCGTATACCGACCTCAGCGACCGGGCCTTCGAAGGTTGGCGCGCGCTGGAATCGACCAGCGGCCGGACCATTCCCCACGCGCCATCTCAAGATCACCCGCCAGGCTGTCGGCTGGTTCAAACCCGCCAAACCCGAAGCCGTAGCGTACGGCGACTTTCCCATTTTCATAGTCAAGGGGAAGCGCGGAATGATCTACGGCTTTCCCGATTTCGAGGGACGCGGCGTCAAGGCCGCGCGGCACGACCACGGTCCGGTGGTGGGCGCCGACGACTGGGATCCCCCGCCGACGGATGAGGAACTAGAGGCCGTCGGAAGCACGCTCGCCGAACTCGTGCCCGAGGCTGCAGGACCGGTAACCGATCGAGATATCTGCCTTTACACCAACACGCTGAAAGGCGACGCGATCGACGACGGTGGCAACGAATTCATCGTCGACCGACTGCCCACCGATCCCCGGATCATCGTTGCTTCGCCGTGCTCCGGGCACGGTGCGAAGTTCGCCAGTGCTATCGGTGGTATGCTCGCAGACTTGGCGCAAAATCCTCGGATGAGTGCGCCGCGCGCCTTTCGGCTAGACAGATTTTCGGGATTTGCATCGAGACCATCGGCGGAATAATAGTCGCCGCGATTTTCGCTCTTACGGGCGCTTGGCGCGTAGCATCGACTAGGAGCGAAGACCTTGATGTATTCGGTATCGGCCTCGCCGGCGCGGCGATCGGATGCGAGCTTCTAAAGCGAACCATCGCCGCAGTGAACGCCGTTCTGCCTGAGAACGCCGCAACGAAATCGCAACGAATTGGGTGAAACGACCGTGAACAAAACGTGGCGGAAACGCTTGCGACCGCAAGAAAAATCAACAGCTTAGAAGATATTCACTGCGTTCGGGGCGCAGGGGTCGCAGGTTCGAATCCTGCCACTCCGAAGGGCTGTTAGGCTGCTCTGTGACACGAAAAAAGTGCTTCTACGGAAGTGGGTCTCGCGGTGTAGCGGACCCCTGACTCGAATCCCTGACGGGCAGCGCGACAAGCGCATCGCGGTCTGAGCTCCATTCCATGCAACCTACTTTGCTGTCCTAGCGACTGGTATCGGCTGAACGCCTCGCGACGGGTCTTGAGGGGCGGGCTCCGCGTTCCGCAGCAAAAAAGCGTGCAACGAAACGTCCAACAAAACGTCTAACACGAAAATCGCTGAAAGACGTAAATGACTGATCTAACGAAGAAAAATTAAGAAGAAATTTTGAATCGGAGCGCTTCACCCGCTCCAAGTAATTTCAGTGACTTAGCAGGAACTCTCGATCTCATTCCGACAACCGCTAAAAGTCCATCCGGGCTTCGGGCTGAATGCCTTTCCAATTTTGCCAGTGTTTTTAATCTCGCGAGTCGAGATTTCGCCGTGGGTGTGCCGTCATCAGTCCTGCATACCAACTGCTATGGCTCGTTCGCTTTCGTTTGCGCAATCACGGTCGATCGCCGCCGATTGAAAACGAATTTCGTTGCTTGAGTGTCGTTTTCGAATGTTGTCGGACCGCCGCCTTGTAACACTCACAGGTGAGCGAAGGGCCTGATTGCGGTCGATGACCTGTTTGGAATGAAATTTGCAGCCTCGCATCAGATCGCCGTTAATTTCGCGACAGTCGCTAAGGGTAGGCACAAACATCGCGAGGCCCAGAAAAACAACATCGGGCTGTCGGTCGAAATGACGCAGGAGAGGGATTATCCCGCGTGTAAAAGCCGTCAGTTCCGCATCTGTTCGCACAGGCGCTCATCTACGAAAGGAAAATCAATGGCTAAGGATATTCTTGTCGGATTTGGCATCGACGTCGACGCGGTTGCCGGGTGGCTCGGTTCCTACGGCGGCGAGGATTCGCCCGACGATATTTCTCGCGGACTGTTCGCCGGCGAAGTCGGCAGCCCGCGGTTGCTCAAATTATTTGAACGCTTCGGGATCAAGACGACATGGTTTATTCCGGGCCATTCCATCGAAACTTTCCCTAAGGAGATGCAAGCTGTCGCCGACGCCGGTCATGAGATCGGCATCCACGGTTATAGTCATGAAAACCCGATTGCGATGACGCGCGAACAGGAAATCGTCATCCTCGACAAATGCATCGATCTCGTTACGCAACTATCCGGCAAGCGGCCGACTGGCTATGTCGCGCCGTGGTGGGAATTCTCGACCGTGACCAACGAGCTCCTGCTCGAGCGCGGCATCAAGTACGATCACTCGCTGATGCATAAAGATTTCCATCCCTATTACGTTCGGGTTGGCGACGGCTGGACCAAGATCGACTATTCGAAGCACCCGTCGGCCTGGATGACTCCGCTCAAACGCGGCGTCGAGAGCGATCTCATCGAGATCCCGGCGAACTGGTACCTCGATGACCTGCCGCCAATGATGTTCATCAAGAAGAGCCCGAACAGCCACGGCTTCGTCAATCCGCGGCATCTCGAGGAGATGTGGCGAGATCAGTTCGATTGGGTCTATCGGGAGAACGACTATGCCGTGTTCCCGATCACCATTCACCCCGACGTTTCGGGCCGGCCTCAGGTGCTCATGATGCTCGAGCGGCTTTACAAACACATCGCCTCGCACTCCGGCGTGCGATTTGTCACCATGAATGAGATGGCCGACGATTTTGCCACGCGGTCGCCGCGCAAGAAGTAGCGGTTGCCGCAGCGGCAAGGAGAAGCCAGGATGTGTTCGCTGTGCGGTATTCTCGGCGCCAATGAGCATTGGGCGGATGCGGCGGCGCGCGAGGGCGTCTACACGCGCAATGCCGATCCAATGCGGCGCCGGCGCGAGCGCGCGGATCGCGTCCGCCTCGCCAATCGTGTGCTTGCCCTTTATGGGATGCGGCTTTCCGACTGGCAAGGCGCGTCCTTTCTGTTGTCGACCTTCACTGGCAAGAGCGAGATCGTCGAGGACCTTGGTCATCTCTGGCCAGCGGCGGAAAAGCTGTGTGGCCGACTCTGCGATCCGCTCGCGCGCGAACTTCTGGAGCAGCTCGATGCCGGCCATGGTTGAGGACGTACCAGCCTTCACGCCGGTGACGCTTCTCACCGGGTTTCTTGGCTCCGGCAAGACGACGCTGCTGCGCCGTCTGCTTGCCGGTCCCGCGCTTGGGGACACCGCGGTGATCATCAACGAACTGGGCGAAGTCGGGATCGACCATCTTCTCGTCGAGCGTCTCGACGATCAGATGGTGTTGCTGAAGTCGGGGTGCGTGTGCTGCACCGTTCGCGGCGAACTGGCGACCGCGATGCGCGACCTGCATTCCCGACGCGAGCGGGGTGCGGTGCCGCCGTTCCGGCGGCTGGTCATCGAAAGCACCGGGCTCGCCGATCCGTTTCCGGTGCTTTCGACGCTCAAAGCCGACCCTGTCTTGCGCCACCATTTTCACGCGGCCGGGGTCATCACCACCGTGGACACGGTCAACGGGATGCATCAACTCGAGCGCCACATCGAATCGGTGCGCCAGGTCGCTATCGGCGACGTGATCGTCCTGACCAAGACCGATATTGCCGAAGCGGCGGTTACGGCGCAGCTGGTGGCGCGGCTTGGCACCATAAACCCTTCCGCTCCGCTGCTATCCGCCGCCGAAGCTTCCCTGGATGCGGCCGTTCTTTTGCAATCGGGCAGCAGCTGCGGGTTCAAGGCGATTGACGAGTCCGCCGTGGGGATGGCGGCGCATCGCGGCGTCAGCGCCTTCTCGATCATCGTCGACGAGCCCCTCGACTGGACGGCCTTCGGCATCTGGCTGACCATGCTGCTCAACCGACATGGCGAGCGAATCCTGCGGGTCAAGGGAATACTGGCGCTCGCGGGTGAAGAGCGGCCCATCGCCGTTCACGGGGTGCAACATCTGGTGCACGCGCCGACCCATCTGAGCCGCTGGCCGAGCGAGGATCACAGATCGCGCCTCGTCTTCATCGTGGAAGGAATCGAGCCCGACGCGATTCGGAGGTCGTTCTCGGTATTCAACCGCCTCAACGTTTGCCTTGCGCCGTAACGATCTGCTGGCGGTTTCTCAAGAACTCCGACCGTTGCGAGCCGCCAATGTCCTTGCCAAATCGCCGAAATCCAGGGACGACCGGCGCTGCGCGTTCTCGGTATTGGGATCACGCTGCGTGAGTCAATTCGCCTCCGCGCCGAAGCCGATCTCGGCATCACGCTGAGGTTCGAGAACCTCGATTTCATCAGCGCCCCAAGTTTCAGCTTTATTCCGACAAAACAAAATTCTGTAGTGGTCTCAGTTAGCCGGAAGGTCTTATTTCGTCGGAATGCTGCATGAAAACACTTGAAAATGTGCCTGACTTCCAAGCTGAATACGAGGGTTCGATTCCCTTCACCCATGCCATTTTGGTATCACGCAGAGCTAAGCTGCGAACATTCGTCCAATGCTCTTATCGCCTCAGTTCGTTAACGCCGGATTGCGTCTCGACCAAGGGCTGTCCGACGGGTTTGCCGGCCTCGAAAGCGTCGAGAATCTGTCGACAGACCGGCCCGGATCTGGTGCACCAGGCACGCTGCGCCGCCGCCGCTCCCGATTGGAGCGCTGCGATGACAGCAGGCGCAGGACGAGGCTCAATTGTGACGCCGCTCTCGCGCATGCGTTGGTAGTTCTCTTGCTGCCGGGTAGACACCGCGAACCACAATTCAATCTCGGTTTGGCGACCTGCGGCGTCGACCGCTTCCCGCAGATCCGGGGTCAACCCGTCGTAGATCGTCTGATTGACACTCGCGATTGATAGCGGCAGCGAATAAACAATTTCGCTGAAATAGGGCAGGTATTTCCAGAGTGCGCGGCCGGCACCACCATCTCCGGACGACAACACCGCATCAATACTGCCGTCGGCGAGCTTCGGCATCGTATCTGCGAAACTGATTGAGGTGGCCTTGGCACCGACATTGGCAAAAACCTCACTCGACGTCTTGTCATAGGTACGAATGGAAAGACTGGCC
>WNGJ01000777.1_pt1 | contig 30157 bp, 24 predicted proteins | sample 5400611 | NCBI WGS metagenome assembly WNGJ01 (sample SAMN13153375, study PRJNA577476) | soil metagenome | isolation source: 40 cm soil or saprolite under Garry oak tree replicate 1 | place: USA:California | collected 2016-06-15
GGCGGAGCGTCGACCTTCGCTTGCGAGCGATGCGCGAGATCTGGGTCGCCATGACACGTCCGGACGGTCGTCCGCATGCCGTGCCCGTCTGGTTCTGGTGGAGTGGCGCCAGCCTCTACTTCACGGCGCGCGCCGGCACCTTAAAGCCGCGGAGTCTCGCAGCCGCACCATCGATCGTGGTCCACAACGGCGACGGTGTCGATCCGATCATCATTGCGGGCACGGCCACTGTCGTGACGCAGCCCGATGAACTGGACCGCGTCAACGCCGCGTACGGTGAGAAATACGTGGATCCGGCGACAGGCAACCGGGCATCGGTGGATCCAAACACTGAAGTCGTTCTCCGGGTTCGGGTCAAACGTGTCCAGGCGTGGGCGTACGCCAACGCCGCGACGCAGACGGTCTGGGAGTTCGGGTCGCCCTAGGTCGAACGAAGCGCGTCGGTCGGGGCGAGCCGCGCGGCACGAAGAGCCGGATAGAGTCCAGCCACGCCGCCGATCCCGATGGCGGCGATCAGGGCGGCCCAGCCGGTCAGCGGAATGCGAATCATCCAGCCCTGCAGCGTGGTGTAGCCCGCGGTCGCCAGTATGCCGGCGGCGACGCCCATGATGCCGCCGATGGTGGAGAGGAGGAGGGACTCGGCGAGGAATTGGGCGGCGATCTGCTTGCGCGTGGCACCGAGCGCGCGGCGCAGGCCGTGCTGCACGAAATGCGCCGTCGGCGCGATCGGGACCCGGTTGATCAGCTCTCGCCCCGCGAGGTCGACGTCCTCACGGCCCTCGCCCGCGGCCGCGCCAACAAGGAAATCGCCCAGGACCTCTCGATCGGGGAGGAGACGGTCAAGACGCACGTGTCGAACATCCTCTCGAAGCTTCACCTCGCCGATCGGACACAGACCGCCATTTACGGGCTCCAGCAGCGGCTGGTTCCTCTCGATGACGCCCTCGAGTGACTACATCAAGCCCTGGCCGGGGCAACGGAGGGCGGCCCCTAAGCCCATCGTTTTAACGGACGAGGCTGAGCAATGCGGTGATGGGCTGCAGTACTTGCATCACCGTACCCGCGACGGCGGTCACGATGACCACGGCTCTGCGGCCCTTGGTTGGCAAGACGTACTCGCGATCGAACGCTCCATGTAGGCACTCGAAGCGGTTGTCATCGCTTGCCTGGTCGACGCACCTATCGATCAAGGCTTGAACACCCTGAAAGAACTCGGTGAAGTCGTCGTCCGTGACTTGCTCGGAGTCGGTAAAGAGCATGCTCAACGGTTGGACGAGGGTCTGTCGCTCATGCTTGGGATCGGTAATGAAGATGATGCACGGCACCTTGTCGACCGTTGCGCCAAGATAACGCGCGATGGCATATACGTCTTCCGGCCGGAACTCCTCGGCCGGTCCGCCAGCGCGCTCGAGGGCTAGCAACAAGCAGTTATTCCCGGTCAGGCCATTTAGATAACCCCAGTGACTCTCGACGTATTTGTGGAGTTTTGCGCTGAGGCCATTCAGCGGCGGGTAGAGGAGGATCGCGTAGAAGGGATAAGGGTCTCCGGTTTCCAGCAACCAGTGAAGGTCCTTGAGGCTCAGCGTGCCCATGACAGCCATGGCTCAGGCGTCTACCAACTTCAAGTTATCGGGTGCGGAACGCTGATTACGACCACAAGTTTTGTCCAGCTCCTCTGGGCCCAGCTTGACTGTACTCGGAAGCGGCTCCCTGTCAAGGCGCGCGGTCGCTTCAGCAGAGCCGCGAGGCTGAAGGCCTGACACTCCGGCCGCGACTCAATCGCCTGGCCAAAGAGTGGCTAATGAAGGACGCCGAGTCGGGTTCCCGGCCGCTGTCTAAGCCGCTGTAGGCCTCAAGGTCCGCGTCATTTTGCCTCTCGGGGCAATAAGGGTGTGCCGAGTTTGACATCCGCCAGAAACGATGTTATGACGTGTGCGGGAGCTTCTCTGAGTGCTGGGGGCATCACGATGTACCGTGCCGTCGCCGAGCGTGCGCCCGGCGCCGCTGCGTTCGGAGCCAGCAGGGGAGCTCAACGCGGATCAAGCCAACCGTAGTGCCATGGAGGCATTGCCATGAGTAGTCAGCCGACGCCTACGCCACCCGAGTCGCGGTCGGCCATTACCGATGTCATGCTTGCCGAATACACGTCGCTCCGTGGAGAAATTGGACGGTTTCAGGACCATCAGAAGGAGATCATGAACTTCGCCACGGTCCTGATCCTGGCATTAGCTACCGTGACGGCCACCCTCCACGAGAATCAACCCAATCTCATCCGTGCGATCCTTTTCGTTATCCCATGGGCGTTCTTCCTGCTGGCAGCGGCATACAGTGAGAGGACTGCGAAGCTTCTGTTGGCGGCTGATTACATTCATAAGGAACTGCGTCCGGAGATCAGCAGAGCGATTGGAGCAGACGTCTGGCACTGGGAGAACTTCAAGCGACGCGCCCTCACGTACGACCGTCTGATCGCCTGGTTACTGGATAAGTCCCGCTGGCTGGTCTTCCTGGTTCCTGTCCTGTTCGGAGCCATGTTTTTCACCATCAAGAGTTGGCCGCCATCGGGTTGGAACGCACCACTCATGACCGCAGACCTGGTGGCGCTGGCGCTAGCAATATATGTCATGTTTATCGTCGATGAAGCCTCGGGCATCTACAGCCCATGTCAATTGGTGTATCGACCGGAGCCCTTAAAGGGGTTTCAGAGGTACGCGGCAATCAGTGTTCCGGTCATATTTATCGCGCAGTTTTCGGTGTTAGCGCAGTTCACAAGGGGATCGCTTCTCTTCGGCAGCCTGGGAGTTTGCCTCATTGGCCTGGCATTGGCCGTGACGGGCTTGCTGTATTACTCCAACTGCAAAATCCAGGCGGATCCCGAATATGTCTACCGAATCGGCCTCTTCGGACATGTAACGCGCAAAGTAACGACGTCGGATCCGCTGGTGCGATTCCAGCCCCCTGAGCGTCGCTGGCGTCCGCTGACCTTGATCATCGATTCCGGCCCCCATACCCCCCAAAGAGCACGTTTGTCCTTTCGGGTGTGGGGCGGGAACATCGATGCGTGGAAGCAGGAGGCTTGGCAACCCTGGCAGCCCTCACCGCGGGGTTCAGAACCACTCCCCCCTTCCGTGCTCGAAGACGCTTTCAGACAGGACCTCCTGGCGCTCGCAGGGGCTCGGCGGGATCGCGCGGCAGAACGAACCCAGGCGGTGAACCGATAGGGCTACGTCTGGCAACTTCATATTGATGTGACCGCCGTGGTGGCTAAGGTCCATTCCTATGCCTATTTCGACGGCGCTGAGGTCATTGGGTCGGTGCTCTTGAGATCTTTTTGATACTGCTGGGTGGGCTGTTGGAGCCGCCTGCTGAGGAGGGCCGGCGTGCCGCCAAACAACGCGGCGATCAATAGGCCGATGCGGAACTTGTTCAAGTCGAAGATCTCCGACAGCATCGGTACCATGACGGGCGCGGAGGCGCGGGTCGACCCGTTCGGTTGCGCCAGCCCCATGAAGCCGCTCATCGCCAACATCCCGCTCAGCGTTACTGGTCCCCAAGCTGATCTGCTCCCTTTTCATTGGGTGACAGAATCCGCGCACAGTTGGGGGGTGTCAAATTCCGCGCACACCCACACTGCCCCAAGTCGCGCTGTCGTAGGTCAGTGATTCTGTCCGGTTAACGGTTCCACGATTTTGTCCGGTTTCGCTGTCTTTTGCTGAACGCTGTTCGCCAAGGATGGCTGCGAGCCGGCGGCGGCTGCCCGTTGGATGAAACGCTCGGTGGCGCCGGCGGTGGCGTGATGGGTGTGACCTCGAACGCCTCCGCCTTAGAGTGTTTGCTCCGAACGCGGGAGGGCGTGGCGACGCTGGGCAGCACGTATTTGGTGAGACAGGTACCACGGAAGAACACGGCGAGGGTGCCATCAACGCCTTGGTGCAGCTCCACTTCGGCCCTGGCGTAACTGGGTCGCGGCCCACCTGGGGGAATGTCGATGACGCGCTTCTCGAACTGCACCGTGTGATCGTTGCTGACCACGCGGCGAAACTTGAAACTAAATAGCTGCTCGTTCCGACGCCGGTCGGGGGCGGGCAGCCAGGCGGGGGTGGGGTCGTTGGCCGGCACCGTGAAGCGGCAGTTGTGGCCCGGCAGGAAGCGGGCCAGGACCTGGTCCGCCTGCTCCCGCGTGCTGGCACCGGCGAGGCGAAGCTCGCTGGTCAATCGATCCTGGAAGGTTCCCCACAACCGTTCCACCCGGCCTTTGGCCTGGGGCGATCGTGCCAGGATCAACTGGATCCCCAGCTCCTCGAGGAGCCGACCGAACTGGGTCGGCTGGCGACGACCGTCGAATTGCTCTTCGAGGCTGAGCTCCTTGTCCTTGGTCTTGAAGAAGATGCCGTGGCGATCCGAATAGATGGCGAGCGGGACCCCTCTGCGCTGCACCGTCTGCCGGATGAGTTCGAAGTACTCTTGGGCATCTTCCTGCTCGCGAAAGCAGGCCCAGGGCACCAGGCCGGTGGCGTCATCGATGGCGCCCACCAGACTCAACCACGGCCCGCGGCCCTCCAGCCAGTCATGCCGGCTGCCGTCGATCTGCAACAACATGCCCTCTCGCGGAAATCGGTCCCGACGTCGATGGGCCCGGGGCGGTCGGCGCTTTCGCGGGGTCCGCACCCCGGCCGCGGCGAGGATCCGATGCACGGTTGGGCGCGACAGGTGAATCCGCTCCCGCTCGGCCAGCATCTCGGTCAGGTGCTGGTGGTCGAAGCCCTGGTAGCGGCTGGTGGCCAGCGCGACGACGCGGCGCTGCACCTGGGGATCCACCGCATTCGTCGGCCGCCGTCCTCGATTGCCGTGCGCCAGCGCCTCGGCGCCGCGGACCTCATAACCACGCCGCAGACGGCGCAGCTGCCGCTCCGAGAGGCCCACCAGCGCCGCCGCCTCTGAACTCGAAACCGCCCCCGCCGCCAATTGGTTCAACACCATCAACCTGCGCTGCTCCCGGGTGCTCAACGTGACGTTCCCCTCCTTCATGAGAGGACAGAATCGCTGAACAGTTAAGGACGGTCATTTTCGGTGAACGTCCACAGGGAGGGTTGTGGGTCTTGACAGCTGACTGCTCGGGTGCTAAGACGAGGCAACGAAAAGCCCAGGAAACTGGGATACGTAGGGGAGGGCAACCAATGACCCCGGACGGTTGTTTGTCCATGTTCGCAGCCGTCTCCGTCCCCGGGTTTTGCCGGCGGTTGATGGGTTCTTGGCCAAACTAGAGATCTAACCGCCGACCATGAGCACTGGTCCTCCGATATCAGACGCCGCAGTCGATGCCCGGGGATTTGATCGGGTTCATCGGAAGCTGCGCCGGGAGGTCGAAGAGGTTCGCGCGCACGCGCGCGATCCACGCGACGCCTTCCGCGGCTTCTTCATTGATGACCGTGAGGTGACTCGGCTGCTCGAGGAAGGGGATGGAATGACGACGCGAGTCCAGAACCGGGCCGCCAAACTCGCCCAGGTCTTTGGCTTGTCGCCTACCGAGACAGAGGCGTTGCTCGCCGCTGCAGCTCCGGACCTCGACCTGCATTACGAACGAATCTACGGCTATCTGCAAGACGACGTCACGCGCAAGCGGCCGACGGTCGAGCTTCTGCTGCGCGTGCTGAGCGAGGTAGGTGAAGACCCGTTGAGCGCCCGCCAGCTGCTGGCGGCCAGTGCTCCACTACTCCGTCGGGCTCTCATACGATTGGAGACCACCGGAAGCACGGCATTGCTCGCACGTACGCCGGTCGTCGACGAACGGATCGTTCGCTACCTTCTGGGCGATGAGGAAGTCGATGAGGGTCTCCAGCCATTCGCCAGCCTGCATGCACCGGCCGGAGGTCCATACCACGACTGGATCTCGCGAATCGCCGCTACCTGGACAGCTACGCTATCGCCGCTCCTTCTCGTTCTCGAGGGGCTACCGGGTTCAGGCAAGTCGGAAGCTGCCAGATCATTAGCGGGCGCCATCGGCAGCAACGTGCTCGAGGCTGACTGCGATCGAATGCTCCGCTCGCCACTGGGGGCCGAAGCGATCAGGCTCGTCTTCAGGGAGGCTGCCCTCCAGGGAAGCCTCACCTATTGGTCTCGCGCATCGCTGCTATGGGAAGACAACGCGTCGGCGATTCCCTTTCGCGAGGCACTGCTCGCGGAAGTTGGGGAGTGGAAGGCGCCCGTAGTTCTCGCCGGACCACCCGGATGGCTCGCTCCCGCAGTGTTGCCTGGAATCAGGCTAGTCCGCAAGGTGTTCGACCTGCCCTCCGCGAGCACGCGCCGCCAGAGCTGGCGATCCGCCGCCGAGCGGTTGCAGGTAGACATCGGAATAGGGGAACCGTTGGAGGCATTGGCCAGCGCCTTCAGGCTGACGGGCGGAGCCATCTCTGACGCGACCGCCTTTGCCGAGGATCTCGCGCTCGCCCGGGGCACCCCAGTTCAGGTTTCCGACCTATTTGCCGGCGCCAGAAAGATGTCGAGTCAGGCCCTGGCAGGGTTGGCGCAATCGATCGAGCCAGCTGGCGATTGGAAAGACATCGTCCTTCCAGGCGATGCCATGGCACAGTTGCGTGAACTCGCCCAGACCGTCCGGCTGAGGGGAATCGTGCTCGAACAGTGGGGATTGGCCGAGCGCCTGCCCTACGGCCGCGGAGTCACAGCGCTGTTTGCCGGCCCTTCCGGAACCGGCAAGACGCATGCGGCTCGCATTGTCGCCGCCCGGCTGGGCCTTCCCCTGTATCGGATCGAGCTGGCCGCGGTGATGAGCAAGTGGCTTGGGGACATGGAAAAGAACCTCGATCGAATCTTCCAGGCCGCTGAAGACTCGAATGGCGTTCTTCTCTTCGACGAGGCTGAAGCCCTCTTCGGCAAGCGCGCCGAGGTCAGGGACGCCCGTGATCGCTACGCGAACGTCGAGGTTTCTTACTTGCTTCAGAAAATGGAGCTTTACGACGGCGTGGCCATCCTCGCGACAAACATGGCGCACCAGATGGATGACGCCTTTCGGCGCCGCCTCTCATTCACCGTGCACTTCCCATTGCCCGAGTACGAGGACCGGATCCGGATCTGGGAAACGATCTGGCCAAGGAAGTTGCTGAAGGCTGATGGTGTGGATTTCAGAAAGCTCGCGCAGGAGCGCCTCGCCGGCGGCAATATCCGCAACATCGTGCTGGCGGCGGCCTACCTGGCGGCGGCCGACGGAGGTCGGGTGTCCGCCGCGCACCTGCGTCATGCGATGCGCCGCGAGTACCAGAAGCTCGGCAAAGATGTCGATGAGGCCACGCTCGCTCTATGAACCCAGCTGCTCCCGCTGTGGCGCCCGATCACGCTGGGGCCGCCGTTGAGCCACCGGCTCCGCTTGTGCCCAGACGCGAACGCCTGACTGGCACTCCGAGCGCAGCCGTGCCGAACCGAGCCGTCGGCGCCGTCCTGCACAGTTTGGACGAAGGTCGACCCTTGCCGGACGACGTTCGTCGCGGTCTTGAGGGCTACTTCCGGCAGGACTTAGGCAGCGTCCGCATCCACGATGGGCAAGTTGCGGTCGGCCTGGCGAAACGGCTGGACGCTCACGCCTTCACGGTCGCCGATCACCTGGTAATGGGCCAGGGCGAGTTCGCTCCCGACACAGCGGAGGGCAGCAAGCTCCTAGCTCACGAGGTTGCCCATTCGCTTCAGCAGCGGGTCGGCGGCATGGCCATCGATCGGGCTGCCATCGGCGCCCCGGATGCGGGACCAAAGGAACGGCAAGCCCGTCAGGCGGGCAAGCAACGCGTCAAGGCCTACCAGTTCACTGTCGATGGAAAGACCGTCACGCTCGATGAAGCCTCGTACAAACGGGAAGTGGCTCGGGCTACCAAGAACTTGACGTCCGCCTTTTACCGCGTGGAGCAGACGGCGCAAGGGTTCAAAGAAACCGAGCAGGATTTCCTAAAGAACACACACAATTGGGCCGGGACGATCAGCGATTGGATTGGGGATACGACCCCACCCGACCTGGGGATTTGGTCGTGGCCTCACGCGGCTATCAAGAATGGGCGGCAAGCGCTGGCCGATGGGCGTCTCGAATCGGCGGCCAAGCAGCTCCAGCTGGCCCAGAACTCGTTCCGAGACGCCCAGCACGAATGGAACGTCTACATGGAAAAGACAATCGGCGGCGCGGGCACGGCAATAACCGCCCTCGAGTACACACGTGACATCTCTTTCAGCATCGCCATCGCCACGGCGGCCGTAGTGGCGGCACCGGTCGTGGCTGGGGCGGCCGCGGCAGCGGGCCTCGGCACGGTGGCGACCGCCGCCGTCACAGGGTTGACGGTGACGGCCGGAGGCGCCGTCGTGGGTGGCACACTGCGCGGCGGCAGCAACGTTGCGGGTCAAGCGTTGACCGGCGACCCCATCAACTGGCAACAGGCTGGTGCCGAAACCATAGAAGGCGCGAAAAAGGGTGCGGTCGATGCCGGTAGCGCCGTTGTCGGTTTTGGTGCGGGCAAAGCGCTCCGCGTGGGAGCAGCCGGGGGCGGAATCGTGAAAAACGTCGTCCGCGCCGGGGTGGCGGGCTCGGCAAGCGGCAGTTTCGGCAGCGGCCTCGATGCTGCCCTCCACGGCAAATCTGGAACGGAAATCGTGAAGGAGATCGGCAAAGGCGGCGTTTCCGGGTTTGTCGGCGGTTCGGTGGGAGGCGCCGGCACTCGACTGCTGGGCGAGACCTCGACTGCTGCTCGGACACTGGTGGGCGGCGTGAGCGGTGGAGTCGGATCGGCAACAGGAGCCGTGCTCTCCGGTGCCAGCGGCGATGATTTGAAGAAAGCCATCGCTACCGGAGTGTTGGCCGGCGGTGCGACCTCGGCGGCCGCGACCCACGGTCCGACTCCGGTCGAGGGCGCTCCGCCACCCGTGGGTGGAACTGGAACCGAGCCGGTCATCAAGACGCCGACAGCCCGCGCCGGGGCCGAGCCCGTCATCGCGACACCGACAGGTGGCGCCGGCGTCGAGCCGGTGGTCACACCGCCCACGGCTACGCCGGCGGCGGAGCCGCCGATATCGGCGCCATCACCTGCGTCTCAAAGTGAGGGCACGGTTTCGGCACCGGGCAAGGCTGCCGCTACACCAGAGCCGGCGAACGCCACCGTGCCAACCACCGATCAGCCAATCACACCGATGCCGGCGGACATCGCTCCACCCGAGCCAGCCGCCGTGCCGCCGCCCGCGACGGCAAAGGTGCCATCCGCGGAAGTGTCTCCGACCGCAAAGACGCCGTCGACGGAAGCGCCCGCGGCGTTGCCCCCATCCAGTCCCCAGCCGGCTACCGAGGCACCCGGACCGGCTACGGCCGCGCCGGCACCGGTCGGGGCGGCGGCCACACCCAAAGAGACCTTCTACAGTCCGGAAGAGATCGACCAGTTCATGTCGGAGTGGGGCAAGGCTCAGCCAGAGGCAGGCTTGCCTTCCGCTCCCGCGGATACAGGGGTCACGTGGGGCGGCGCCGCAAAAAAGCCACCGGCTACTACTCCGGCGGCGGAGCCGACCGTTAGTGAGCCTGCATCCTTGAAATCTGGAGTAGGGACCGGCGCAACTGAAGCGCCCTCACCAGCGCCGCCTCCCAAGATGGGCCACGTCCTCGAAGGCTATCCCCCCGAACACATTGAGATGCCCTGGGAGCCCGGTATGGGAGAGACCTCCGAGCTGGGGTACCGACGAGACAAGGAACAGTTCTGGGACGAATACAAGTCAAAGTGGGGCGACCAGCTGAGCGGCCCTGAAAATATCAAGCTCCGGGCCGACGGCAAATCTCCGATCGTGGACGACGTCTGGATCAAATCCCATCCCGAACACGCTCCGTACAAGGGCCAGAAACTGATCCACCACCACGTTGGCGAAGGAGGCACCGCCGTCGCGCTACCCGAGTCCCTCCATCATGCCCACTCAGTCGTCCACCCGACTTCGCAAGTCGTCGGCGCCGCCGGCAAGGTCAATCCTCCCGTAACGCGCGCCAGGGCACAACAGGATATCGAGCGATTCGGCAAGGTTGGTAGCGCCAAAGGTGGCCGGGTGGGCAAGATCTTCGGAGTCTCGAAGGGCAACCTTCCCGCGATAAGCCCAGTTGGCCTCAAGTCGCCGTTGGCTGCTATGCCCGCGTCCGAATGGAAGCCCGTGTCCGCGGCCGAGCGGGCGGACATCGCCAACGTGGATCCGAAGACGGGAGTCGTCATCAAGAAGAAGCCAACCAATGATTGAACAGCTCGACGACGTACTGCGACACCTCCTCACGGCAGAGCTTGGGCTCGCTGTCAGCCAGGTCAGCTTCGAGCCTCCCAACAACGACTGGCGCCAGCAAGTCGCCCAGCTCAGCCTGAACCTGCATCTCGTGGAAATCACGGAAAATCGGCGGTTGCGATCCAATGAGATGATTCGCGAGCTCGTCGACGGCCAGATCAACGAGCGGATGGGCCCCACCCGACTGAATTGTCGGTACCTCGTCTCGGCCTGGAATCCGCTCAATGTTGCCATTGCCGTCGAGCCGACGCTGGTCGAACATCGCCTTCTGTACGAGGCCGCTCAGGTGCTCCTCGACGCCAGCCCGCTCGACGCGAAGGCGATCTACGGCGGCGCCGGCCTTCCCGCCGGCTTTCCCGCAGAGTTCGCGGAGATCCCCCTGCCCACCCAGGTCGTCCCGGAAACCTCGTTCGCCAAGCTCTCCGACTTCTGGATGCGCATGGATTGGGTTTGGAAGGCCGTCATCGACCTCACGGTGACGATCCCGGTGCTCGCCCCAAGCCGAATTTCTGGTCCGCCGGTGAGCACGATCGTCGAACAGATGCTGGCGGCGGGCAGACCAGGTTCCCGCGAAGAGGTGGTCGTCATCGGCGGCGTCGTGAGGAACGCCGCCGGCCAACCGGTCGCCGGAGCGTGGGTTCGCCTCGTCGAACTGGAGCAGACCACTCGCAGCGATGCCGCTGGGCGCTTCATTTTCAGCGGCCTGAACAGGGGAACCTACACCCTTGTGTCCGGAGGGATGGGCCTATCGGCTCCGCCCCGCACGGTCACGGTCCCCTCCCAGACCGGCGAGTACGACCTGGTTTTGGCCTAGCAGAAAAAAACACTAGACAAACAAAAAATTTCGGCCAATAATCCATAAATAATCCACCGCGCGCGGTGGACGGGAATATCCACCGCTGGTGGATGGGGTGGCTTCACAGGGGGCAGATGATGGCAACAGCGGTTAGCTATCCCGGCGTCTATATCGAGGAATTTGCGCCGCCGCCGCCGATTCAACCGTTAGGGACCAGTACCGCCGCCTTTCTGGGTGTTTGCAGCTCCGGGCCGGTGATGACGCCGGCGCGCTTGAACAATTGGGACGCGTTCGTCGGACTGTTCGGTCTGCATCCGGTGCCGGGCCAGTACCTCTGGTACGCCCTTCGCGGCTTCTTCGAAAATGGTGGCGCCGACTGCTACATCGTCCGAGTCAGCAATGCCGCGCTGGCGACTCGAGTGCTCTTAGACCGGAGCGGAGGGAATTCGATCGTCGTAAGCGCAGCCCAGGCTGGCGCGGCCGGCAATTCGATCCAGGTCCAGGTCGCCAGTCAGAGCGGGGTATCGCTCACCGCCTACCGGCCGGCGGGCCATGTGGCGGCACCTGACGCCACCAACCGGCGATTGACAATGGCGACGCTCAACGACGCGGCCACGTTTCGCCCCACGGACACCGTCTCGATCGAGGGCGACCCGGCCAACGCGCGGGCGCATGTTGTCTCCGTCAGCGGACCCACGGTCATCCTCGATGCGCCCCTTAACGCCGCGGTGGCGAATTCGACGCTGCGCCTCGCGGACATCTCTAACGCGTTGGGGGACCGGACGGCGCGGTTCACCGTGGTGGGCGGAAGTCCCACGTACCTGAATAGCGGGAGTGTCCTCGACCTCGACCCCCAGGGAGGCAATCCGCACTATACGGGCGTCGTGAGCGGCGTGACCAGCGAATCGATCGGCGGTCAGGCCATCTATCGGGTGACCTTCGCCAGTCCCCTACAAAACCAGAGCCAGGCGGCGGCAGCTCCGTCGCTTTTGGGGGCCTCGGAGGAGTTTCAGCTGGTTGTGTCGCCGCCTAATACGGCGCCTGCGGGCACGCCGAATGAGACGTACCAATTCCTGTCCATGAGCGCGGCCCATCCGAACTACTTTGCGCCGAAGGTGAATGGGCAATCGCAGTGGATCACCGTGGCCGGAGCGGTGCCGCCGAGTACGGCCGCCCCTCCAAACAACATTCCGGCGGCGATGGCCGCGCCGCAGCCACTTCTAGGAGGGGCCGACGAGAACCTCGCCACCCTGCAGGTTGCCGATTACCAGGCGGCACTGGCAACCCTGGTGCCCCTTCCGGACGTCAACCTGGTCCTGGCGCCCGGAGCGAATGGGGCGGTCGCCGCCGCCGTTCGCGACCACTGTGAGGGGCTCCGCAACCGCTTCGCCATCATCGATGCGCAGGTCAACTCGGCTCCGAGTGACGTCATCCTCCAGCAGGCCGGACTCACCTCGCAGCGAGGCTTTGCCTCGATCTACTACCCCTGGATCGAGGTCGCAGACGTGCCCCCGCCGCCCGGGAGTCAGCCGGCCGGCACTCCTCCACCGACCAAACTGGTGCCGCCCTCAGGCCATGTGGCCGGCATCTTCACGCGCATCGACGCCAGCCGCGGCGTGCACAAGGCACCCGCCGGTCAGGAAGCCGCGATCGCCGGAGCTCAGGCTCTGGAGCGAGTGTTGAGCGACCGTGATCAGGGTGACCTCAACCTCAACTACGGCATCAATGTGATTCGGGTCTTCCGGCCGAGGGGCAGGCCGACCGTGTGGGGCGCCCGAACGACGGCTACCGGCATCAATACCAACTGGCAGTACATCAACATCCGCCGCCTGTTCTTGTTTTTGGAGGCCTCCATCGCGCAAGGCATCCGCGGCTCTGTCTTCGAACCGAACAATACGGAGCTCTGGCAGAAGCTCAAGCGAACCATCACCCAATTCCTGACCGCGGTTTGGCGTGACGGTGCCCTGTTCGGTTTGACCGCCAAGGAAGCCTTCTACGTCCGGATCGACGACGCGCTCAATCCACCGGATCAGTTGGCGCTGGGGCGTCTGACGATCGAGATCGGCGTACGCCCCTCATATCCCGCCGAGTTCATTGTCGTCAGGATCGGGATCTGGCAGGGAGGCTCTCAGGTCTCAGAGCAATAGGCACAAAGGAGGGGCAGGCGTGGTGGCAAGGCTAGGGAAGGAGGTGGCATTGTGGCGACCGGCCAGCGCAAAGATCCGTATTCCGGTTTCCTCTTCAAGGTCGAGATAGACGGGATTACGCAGGCGCACTTTCGCGAATGCTCGGGGCTCAGTTCCACGGTTGAGGTGATTGAGAACCCGGAGGGCGGATTGGGGCACGTCGCCAAGCTGCCCGGGCGGATCCGGTATTCGAACATCGTCCTCAAGTGGGGGCTGACGGACAGCACCGAGCTTTACGACTGGCACATGCAAGCGATTCAGGGCCAGGTGCAACGGAAGGGCGGCTCCATCATTCAGTTGGATAGCACCGGGCAGGAAAAGGCTCGATGGGTCTTTCAGGATGGCTGGCCCACCAAGTGGGACGGCCCCGCCTGGAACTCCGGCGGGACCGATCTCAGCATTGAAACGCTCGAAATCGCCCACGAAGGCGTGGCGAAGACATGATGTTCGAGACAGAGTTCGAGTTCACCCTGCCGCTGGGCTACGTCGACCCAGACGGCAATCTGCAGCGTGACGGCGTCATGCGCCGCGCGACCGCCGCGGACGAGATTCTGCCGCTGCGCGACCCGCGCGTCGAGAAGAACGAAGCCTACTTGGTCGTGATCTTGCTTTCACGAGTCGTGACGCGTCTCGGCTCCCTGGCAAGCATCAATCCAAAGGTCATCGAGGGCCTTTACGCCACCGACCTCGCGTACCTGCAGGACCTTTACAACCGGATCAATGCGCTGGAGCCCGAACGGGTGACCGCGGAGTGTCCTCAGTGTCAGCACACCTTCAGCGTCGAGGTGGATGGCCTGGGGGGGTTCGCGGCTACCCCCTCGATGCTCTCTACGAGGAGGTAGCCTTCATCGCTTTCCATTTCCACTGGGGTCCGGAGCAGATCGCCATGCTTCCGCACGATGATCGGCGCCGTTGGGTTCAAGAAATTTCACGGTTGAACCAGCGCATCAACGAGGCGTCCAGCAGTGCCTGAGCCTGATCGATCCCGAAACCGCATCCTTTCGACCGCCGCTCGACGTCGGTGGCTGACCCGCCGTCGAAGCCTCCTCGCCAATCTCCGGCGTGCCTGGGGCCATGTCCGGTTCGCGGCGCGATTCGCTCGGATTCGACTGCGGACCGTAGCCCGGGGCCGATCCGTCCGGTTTGGACCACCCCTTCAGATGGCGATCCGCTTCCGCAGGCGAGCCGGCTATGTCGAGCGCTGGCGCCCGTTGCCGGGCCAGCGCCTGCTCGTGGAGCAGCCCGCGCGGTTGATCGAGCGACTTCACCGCCAGGTAGCTGCGGCACCAACGGCGCGCCCGGTGCCGCCGCCGCGACAAGCCAGTACGCTCGCCCGGGCAACGGCTCGGGTCATCCAGACGCCGGGCGTGCGGCAGACGGTCTCCTACCACCCGCTGACACGGGTCTACCAGCGGGTGACCATTCAGCAGGCCTCTGGGGACAGGCGACCACGGATTGCCTCGATGGTGATCCGCCACCTGGCCGTCGTTCGCGTTGCTCCTCCATCACCGACCCCGCAGGTCGTCATGCGGCGCGAGGCGGTCGCGATGCCGACACCCCCAACGCAGCAGACACCGCCGACCCTCATGGCAAAGCCCCCATCTGAGCCGCCCGGCCGAGCCACGGCCACGCCGCCACCACCGGTGATTGCCGAGCCTCAGCTCAGCCGCCTCGCCGACGCAGTTTTGCACCGCATCGAGCGGCGAGCGATTGCGCAACGAGAGCGTCTTGGGAGGAGCTGATGGCGCTGGAGCGGGCCACGCTGACCAATCTCGACACCGGGGAGCGCTACGAAGCGCTCTTCAATCCCAGTGAGTACACCGTTAACAAGGACAACAACTTTGCCCAGGCCAACGTGTTTGGCCTGTCCGCACCTCTCCTGCAGTTCGTCCACGGCAATCTGCAAACCCTCGACATGGAGCTGTTCTTCGACAGCGTCGAGGCGCACAAGCGGGTAGGGGCCAACCGCAACGAGGCGCTTTCGGACGTCCGAAAGCTCACACAGCCGGTCGTCGATCTCATGGCCATCAACCCGGAGACGCACGCGCCTCCGGTCGTCCTCTTCAACTGGGGCAGCCTGACCTTCACCGGTGTCCTGGCGAAAGTCACGCAACACTTCACGATGTTCCTCGAGAGCGGCGTTCCGGTGCGCGCGCGCCTTCAGCTCACCTTCCAGGAGTGGAAGAGCCAGCTGCAGGAAGCGAAGGAGGTCAAGCGGCAAACGGCCGACTACACTCGCGCCTATCGCGTCGGCACCGGTCAGACGATTGCTGCAATTGCGGCCGAGATCTATCACGACCCGGGGAAGTGGCGACCGATTGCCATTGTCAACCAGCTCGAGGACATTCGCCGGTTGACCCCCGGCGTCGAGCTACAGGTACCAAGCCTCCCGTATCGCGACCCTGACAGCGGGGAACTTCATGTCTGATGGCCACCACACTTCCTAGCTATTACGTTCCGGATTTCGACGCCACGCTCAATGGCGTACCGATGCCGGCGGAGCTTCGGGCGGCGGTCGTCACGTTGCGGTTCGACGAGGCCCTCGAGGGCGCCGACCGCGTCGAGCTGCAGCTCGCGGACCCCCACCTGACGCTGCTCGACCATCCGCTCCTCGACCTCAACGTCCGTATCGACCTTTCGCTCGGGTACCGGCCGAACGGCCTGCTCCACGTTTTCAGCGGTGACCTCACGGGTCTGGAGCCAAACCTCAGCTCGCAGGGCATTCCCACGCTAAGCCTCAGCGCCCACGACTTCATGCACCGACTCAGCGAGGGAACCAAGCAGCGGGGATTTCCGTGGTACCTCACCGACTCCGTCATCGCCACCATCGTTGCTGCCGAGAACATGCTCATCTCGATTCCGGACGTCGCGGCGAGCGTCGTGAGTGGACTGGGTGTGCTGCAACAGCGGCCCCGCTATCAACACAAGCAAAGCGATTACGACTTCCTGCGGCAGATCGCGACCGAATATGGATTCGACATGTGGCTGGACGGCGACGTTCTCAACTTCAAGCTGCTGATCGCCGGCCTGCCCACGCCTGCGCTCTCGCTGGTGTGGGGCGAGTCACTCGTCGACTTCGCGCCGCGGGTCAGCAGTATCGGGCAAGTGCTGGCCGTCAGTCTGCGTGTCTGGATCGAGGCGTTGAAGTCCCAGCTGGTCGTTACGGTCGGCTGGGACGGCGAGCGCATCGCGATCCGGGTGAGCCCTGCGGTCTTTGGCGCGACCAGCGCGGGCTCCGGCGCTAGCCTGGTGCTGCCCGACATTCCTCACGACACACCAGTCGACGCCATCAAATGGGCGTTGGGCGAGCTGCGCCGCCGCATCAACACTCGGGTGACCGCCCGTGGGAGCTGCATCGGCGATCCCCGGATGAGGGCTGGCGAGGTGATTTCGGTGCGCAAGGCAGGGAAACGATTCAGCTCGGACAGCTATCGGTTGACGTCCGTCTCGCACAGCCTCGACGGAAACGGCTATCACACGGCCTTCGAAGCGCGTCTGGAGGTGATTTAGATGCCAGATATCGACCTACTCGGCCTTCTGCAGGGCAAAGTTGGACTGCTCCGAAGCGATTTGGAAAAGACCGAACAGCGAATCGAGGGGCTCGGGATCGGCGTCGTGACCGACATCGACGACCCGGAGGGACTCGGACGCGTACGGGTAAAACTTCCGTGGCTTTCGGACGACCTTGAATCGGCGTGGGCTCAGATTGCGACACCCTGGGCAGGGTCGGGACGCGGCAGCTATTTCATTCCCGAGGTCGACGACCAGGTTGTCGTGGGGTTCCGCCACGCGCAGCCGAAGTTCCCGTTCATCCTCGGCTTCATCTGGACTGACACGGCGCGGCCGCCCGTGCCAAGCCCGCGGCTCGAAAAGCGCGGACTGCAGAGCAAGTCCGGACACCAGGTGATGTTTGACGACACGCCCGCCGTTCAGAAGGTGACGATCAAGAGCCAGGGCGGCCACACGATCGAGCTTGATGACACCGCCGGCGCGATGAAGGTAAGCATCACCGACTCGGCCGGGAGCCACTCGATCGTCGTCGACACGGTCTCCCAGAAGATCGCGATCACGAGTTCGACCGGAAACATCGAGTTGAATGCATCCGCCGGCCAGCTCAAAATTCAGGCGGCCAGCGTCGATATCCAGGCGAGCGGGACGCTGTCTCTTCAATCAGGTGGAACCCTGAGCGTGAAGGGCACCCTGGTCACCATCAACTGAACGATGCCACCTGCAGGCCGCGTCGGCGACCAGACCGCACATCCCGGGGTTATCACCGGCCCCGGGGTCGCCACCGTGCTGATCCAGGGCCAGCCCGCCTCGGTGGTCGGCGACATTCATACCTGCGCCTTTCCGCCTCCAGCTCCGCACCCGCCGACGCCGATGGCCATGGGCAGCACCAGCGTGATGTTCGGAGGGCGGCCCGCCATCCGACTCGGCGACAGCTCCGGTTGCGGCGCTCCGGTCATTGTCGGCTGCTTCACGGTGATAATCGGTGGCTGATCCGTCCGGCGTGCGCGATTTCCTGGGCCGAGGCTGGGCGTTTCCCGTCGCTTCCGACCCCGGCGACGAGATTGCCCTGGTAGCGGCTGAGGAGGATATTCGCGAGGCGATCCTTCTGATCTTGCAAACGGAGCCAGGGGAGCGACTGATGCGCCCTGATTTCGGTTGTCCAATGCGATCCCTACTCTTCGAGCCCATCAACCAGGGAACGATTGCCCTGGCGCGGCACCGAATCGAACAGGCGCTGGTGACATGGGAACCGCGCATCGATGTCACGGCCGTGACCATCAATACCGATCAGGCAGCGCGTGGCCTCCTTCAGATCGAGATCAGCTACGTGGTCCGAAGCACGAATACGTTCTACAACTTGGTCTACCCCTTCTATCTGAAGGAAGGCGGACTGTGAGCCAATCGCCCCCGGTTCAGGACGGACGCACAGCCGAGCAAGTCCTCGCGGAACTCGAGGCGGATCGGCCGGGTTACCTCCCCGGGTGGCAGCCGCAGCCGCGCGGCGCGGGGCACGCGACGCTCGCCGTGCTGAGCCGCTTCGCCGAGCTCGTGATCCAGGGACTCGATGAGGCGCCGGCCAAGGCGTTCCTGACCTTCTTGCAAACGCTCGGTCTGCATCTGCTGCCGCCGCGGCCATCCAGGGCACCCGTCGTGTTCACGCTCGCGCCAAGGAGTCCGGTGGACTCGCCCGCGCCGCGCGACAGCGAAGTCGCGGCCGCGGCAGCCCCGGTGCTTCCCAAGAAGCTGGATCCCCAGGCGGTGGCACTCCCGGCACCGCCGGCTCCGATTTTCCAAACCGACCAGTCGATCTCGCTGGCGCGCGCCAGTCTCACGGCCCTTTACAGCATCGATCCGTTGAACGACAGCTATGCCGACCATACGGCGGACATCACGAGCGGTTTTACGATCTTCCTCCAGCCGATGGACCAGGTGCCCCATCAGATCTACCTGGGACACGACTCGCTATTTGCTCTCGCTGACCAGGCGGACGTTGTGCTAGAGGTCACCCTGCCTTCTGTCGCCGCTCCGGGTAGCACACCGAGGCGGGCCGTGTCGATGAACTGGGAGTATCTCAGCAGCCAGGGCTGGGTCGTCTTCCCACTCGTCGACGACACGACCCAAGCCTTTACGCAGGATGGCCAGGTCAGGATGCACAAGTTAGGTGGCGCCGCGCCCAAGCAGGGGACGGTAAACGGCATCACCAGTTACTGGATCCGTGGCCGACTTATACGGCCGCTCTCGCAGCCGGGTTCAACCGGGGCCGCCTCCTCGCTACCTCTGATCGCCACGCTCCGCGCCATGGTGTCCTTCGCGCACGCCGGGTTGCCTGTGCAGGCGGCCTTCGGCGACGGCCTTCGCCTTGACACCACGAAAGACTTCTATCCGCTGGGGCGCCAGCCGGAGGTGTCCAGCAGCTTCACCTTTGCCTGCGACGATGCGCTTCAGCGGAAGGAGGCGAAGATCGGCCTGAGTTTCCAACTTTCGAGGGGCGTGGTGCCCGTGCCTTCTGGCGACTTGCAGCTTGTGTGGGAATACAGCACCGGTCCAGGCGCGTGGCAGCAATTGGGTGGATCAGGAACGCAGCTAGACGATCAGACCATCAACCTCACGAGCACCCTCGCCGACCCGGCCGTGACGTTCATTCGACCCAACGATTGGGAGAAGGTCCCCTTCAATGGGGAGACGCATTACTGGATTCGCCTACGGATCGCCAGGGGGAACTATGGCGGCCCACCGACCTACACCATCGACAACACGACGCACCAACTCGTGGTCTCGAACCAGCCGCAGCCGCCTATATTGACCCACCTCACCGTTTCCTACGGTTATGTCACGCCGAATACGTTGCTGGATCACTGCCTGGTTCGGAACATGTTCGATTTCGCCGACGAGACGCTCAGTTGCCAATGGGGCAGCACGCCGTTCAGCCCGTTCCGTCCAGTCGACGATCGACTTCCGGCAGTGTACCTGGGCTTCGACCAACCGTTACCCGAGGGTCTGGTCAGCCTCTTCGTCGATCTGGGTGATCCGGCTCTGGCCGGCCTGTTCGCTCAATCATCGACATTCACCTGGGAGTACCGGTCGGGCGAGGGCTGGTCCGAATTGTCGGTGCTCGACGATACGGCTGGTTTCCGGGTCAGCGGCATGGTGCAATTCGTGGCTCCATCTGATTCCGCTGTGGCTCCCGGCCCCACGATCCCTCTCTACTGGGTACGCGCTCGCTACAAGGTCGCTGCCGCCGTGGAGGCGATAACCGTACAGGCCGTCTACCTGAACGCGGTGCAGGTCACGCAGCGGACGACGGTTCGCGGGGAGGTGTTGGGCCGCAGCGACGGATCTCCACGGCTCACGCTGCCCTTGCAGCATCCCCGGATCCTAGAAGGCCAGGTTGTCCAGGTCCAGGAATGGCGCGGCGATGGGCGCGAATGGCAGAGCTTGTTTCGCGACGTGCCCGATCCTGATCTTCATCCGGAGCATGATGCCCTCGGCAACGTGACGGCCGTTTGGATTACCTGGCACGAGCGAGCACACCTCTATAGCTCAAGACGCTACGACCGCCACTACATGATCGAGCGCACTCGAGGCTTGGTCAGTTTTGGCGATGGGTCGGCGGGGATGATTCCACAACCGGGTTCCGCGATCTCCTGCAGCTACTCATGGGGCGGATCGCTTGCGGGCAACGTCCCGGTCGGAGCCATCAACCAGATCCACAGTGTTCTTCCCTACGTCCAAGGCGCCTCCAATCCCGTTGCAGCCGCCGGCGGAAGTGCCAGCGAGACGATCGAGGGCGTCGCGCGCCGCGGACCGAAGCGCCTAAAGAGTGGCGGTCGCGCCGTCACGGAAGAAGACTATGAGTGGCTCGCGAAGGAGGTTTCCTCCGAGGTGGCGCTGGCCCATTGCTTGCCGCTTTACGGCCCGGACGGAGTCGCGGAACCCGGCTGGGTAACGCTCGTGATCGTACCGTCGAGTGAAGATCCGCGGCCGGAGCCGACATCCGGACTGCTTCATGCGGTACGGACAAGCCTTGCCACCGTTGCCCCCGCGGCGATCGGACCGCAGATCCGCGTCGTCGGTCCGAGTTACACGCCGATCTCGGTGCGAGCCGAGCTCGTGGCTGGGACCGGGGACGCTGGTGGGACGGTCGAGGACACCGTCCGACAGCAGATCAATGCCTTTCTTCATCCCATCACCGGTGGATCCGAGGGTAGTGGGTGGCGGTTTGGCGATACCGTTCACGTCTCCCTGATCGCGCGGCTTCTTCGTCTCCAGGCGGCAGTTGACGAGGTCCGCTATATCGACCTCACTGCGGACGGCTTCGACGCCGGTGAGTCGGTGGTGCTGGAGCCCGGCCGTCTGCCGTGCGCCGGCCGTCATGTCTTGAAGATTGACCTGGTGGCCGTCTGATGCCGCTTCCGCTGCCTTCCCTGGATAGCCGCTCGTGGGCCGAGCTCATGCGCGAGGCACGTCTGCTCATCCCGCGATACACCGATCGCTGGACCGACCACAACGCCCACGATCCCGGGATCACGCTGCTCGAACTCTTCGCGTGGTTGAGCGAGATGATGCTCTTCAGGCTCGACCGTGCTTCGCCCGCGGCGATCCAGTCTTTCCTCAAATGGGTCGACGTGGTACTAGCAACGGCACTGCCGGCCGCTACCGGGATCGTCTTTCGTCCCGTGGGCGCTAGCGGCCAGGTCGTTCCGGCGGGGACAACGGTGCTCGACGCGGCATCCACCTTGGCGTTCAGCACCGACCAGGACGTCGCGGCCTCGCCTGCATGGTTGGAGCTCAGCGGTTCTGAGGCAACGCGGCACGGGATCCTCCGCACGCAGATCCGCGGGCACTCGCAGGAGGTTGTTCAGGAAATTGGCCAGCTGGCGTTCACCTTTGAGCCGTTTGGTTCTGATCCCCGCCCCGGAGACGCACTCTGCCTTGGATTCGATACCTCGCTCGGGACAGCCGGGCAACCGGTTTCCCTGTACATCTGGACCGCATTGTGGAGGAGCGACTACGAGCTGGCGCGAAGCATTGAGATGGATTGGCAGCAAGCCGAGGATACCTCTCGTGGGTCGCCTGCATCTCCGCCGGGATGGTGGCAGCACCCAGCCGTCCGAACACGCTGGGAGTACTTCTCGCCGCGGGGGTGGCTGCCCCTCTCATTCGAGGACGAGACCCGCTCGCTGACGCTAACAGGCGCGGTTCGCCTGGGGGTGCCCGCGGATCATGCGACCGGCCCCGACGGACGCTATTGGATCCGCTGCCGCCTGGTTTGTGGCGCCTACGACTGCCGACCCCGTTTGCATGGGGTCGCCATCAATGCGGTAGCAGCCCACCACGCGGTGACGATTGCTGGCCCGATTGCCCTGGGCGTTTCGACAGGCTGGGCCCGTCAGCGTTTCTTTCTGCCGCGGACACTCCCCGGGCTATCGAACACTCTGCAGGGCTCGGTCATTCCCGGTAGTACGCGCCTCGATGTTGGGGGAGACGCTGCGTGGAGCGCGGCGGCTAGCCAGATAGCGATGGGTCCGGACAGTAAGGCCTACGTTCTCGACCCCAATTCGGGAACGATCGCTTTTGGCGATGGCCGTTATGGGGCGGTGCCACCATCAGGAGCGGCCATCAGGGCGCTGTCATACCAAGTTGGTGCCGGAACCACAGGCAACATCGGCTCAGGTGTGCTGTCCGCGACTCTGCCGCCGCAGTCAGGGCTAACCGTCGTGCAGCCAATGCCGGCCGCGGGCGGAAACGATGCGGAGTCACTCGATCGAGCACATGGGCGCGCGCTCGACTCGCTCGCGGCCGCCAACCGGGCGGTAACGATTGGCGACATCGAGACGCTCGCCAGGTCTGTCCCTGGCCTGTCCATCGCACGGGCGCACGCCGTCGCCAACCACCACCCCTGGTTTCCCTGTATCGAAGTTCCCGGGGCGATTACGGTGGTCGTCGTGCCGGCTTGCGGCGATCGGCCGCGCCCCGATAACGGCCTCCTGTGCGCCATCGCTGCCTATCTCGAACGCTGCCGGCCGCTGACAACAGAGATACACGTCGCTCCACCGAACTATGTTCCAGTAACGGTCCGTGCCCGGATCCACGTCGCTCCGGGCGTCGCATCCGGATTGGCGACTGCGGCACAGCATGCACTTGACAGCTTCTTTCATCCGCTGCACGGAGGTCACAGCGGAACGGGCTGGCCGTTCGGTCGATCCGTATACGAGAGCGAGGTGATGGCGGTGCTCGCCGACCTTGACGGCGTCGACTATGTGGACGCGATTGGAGTCGTGACGGCAAGCGGCGAGAACGCCGTCTGTAGCTCGCTGTGCCTCACGTCGACCGACCTCGTCGATTCACAAATCCACCGCATCGAAATCGTGGAGGGGGCGGCATGAGCAGCACTGAGATCGTCGAACGAATGCATTTCTTTGATGGGCAGCGCCTAGATGCACGCGACCTTAGCCTGGAGCAGCACTATCACATGCTGCTTCGTCGGCTTCTTAATAAGGGCCTTTTCAGCGCCGGCGTCGTTGAGGGCTTGGAGGTAAAGATGGGGGCCAACCCCAAGCAAATCAAGGTAGGTCCCGGACTTGCCCTCGATCCGCTCGGCCGTGAGATTGTGCTCGTCGAATCGTTGACGTTTGACGTGCCAAACCAGGCGCCGCCTGGAGCTCTTGGCGGGTATTTCCTCGTCATTCGCTATCACGAGAGGCCGATCCAGGGCAGCGGACGTGAATGCGAGCCCGGAAACGGGGCACCGCCGCCCTCTCGTGTGATCGAACAACCCAAACCCGGATGGACGCAGGACTGGCCAAACCATGCCTTCTGTACGACGGCCGCTGACAACCCGGCTTGCGGCATCGTGCTGGCGCTGGTCTTGATGGACGCGACATGCACGGTGCAGAAGATCGATCCCGGGCCACGGCAGTTTGCCCACACCACGCTGCCCAGCCAGGTACACGCCTTCGCCTTAGAAGGTGAGAAGGACATTGACGTCGACAACCCGAAGGAGCTTCACTTCGATCTCCGTGGAGGCGTGCCCAACTCCATCCTGTTGGTGTTTCGCGGCGACGCCTTCTCGTCGTTCTATTACACCCAGATCGGCCAGCACAGCCATAAGTTGAGCGCCGCCGGACAGGCGGCCAACGCTACCGATACCCTTTCTGGGCACAAGCACGACTTCGCCAACAGCCAGACCGACCTCACCATCCACCGCCATAAGGTTAAGACCAGCCGAAACACCATCGACTATGGAGAAGGCAGGGACCCTCAGCAGGAAGTGTCGCTCGTTGCTGACGAGGATAAGGAAGAATGGACGGGATACGGGCCCATCGGACACGTTCAAAGTTTCGACTACATAGAGGACGACGGGCATGTCCATACCTTCAATGGGGCCAAGACGGGAAAGCCGGACATCGATGCAACCGGTGGCCACACCCACACTCTGTTGGGGACAACCGAAGCGGGCGGAATTAGTAGCCGTCCGGCCTCGTTGAAGTACACGGCGAGCGTCGGCGTCGGCTACGGCTATCCCGACGACGTACAGGTCGCATTCAATGGGCATGACATCACGCTGTGGATCCAGGGCCACAACACGACATTTGCCGGCAAGATCGGCGACGGAACGGCGGGCCACCTATTTGTTACTCAGGGCACTTCTGAGCTTGACCTCATCCAAGCCGGGGTGGCCTTGCGGGCCCATGACAACGTCATCACCTTTGCGCTGCCATCCGGGGGCGGCCGCCTCATGTGGAACCTCTTCATCGAATGAACGGCCAGGCTCCTCCCGTCCGATTTGCACTGCTTCGTGCCGGTGAGCACTGGCCGGACACGCGGCTCCAGGCTCTCGACGTTCGCCCCGACGGCATCATTACCCTTGCGGCTCTTCCCGGCCTGCAGCCGCCATCACTACAGGCGCCAGGTTCGGTCGCCCCTTCGGGACTGACATTCGACCGCTCCGGAGCATTGTTCGTCGCAGATACAGAGCATGGCGCGCTGATCAAGCTCGACCTCGGTTGCAAAGAACACGTGGCCGCAAATCCGCCGACGAGTCGCCGCTCGGGGTTCAAAGCTCCATGTGGTCTGGCAATAGGACCTCATGATTGGCTCTTCGTGGCCGACCATACGGCGGTCCTCGTCCTCACTCGTGAACTGTCCCTGCGAGACGAATGGTCCGACGGGCTTGTCCAACCACTCGCACTGGCGGCTAATGCTCGCTACCTGTACGTCCTCGACCAGGCCGGACCCGACATCGTCCGGTTCGACGCCGACGGACGTCGCGACTCGGGCTACCGTCCGGTGCTTCCGGCCGGTTCCGCACCGCGTGGCATCGCGCTAGGTCCCGGCGATGTCCTTTACGTCAGCGATCCCGCCTCCAATTCAGTGCTGGCTTACGATTCCAGCGGCGCCGCGCTTCCCACGGTTACCGGCGGCGGTCTGCCGGGGGCAATCGCAACCTCGACTGAGGGCCTCTTCGTGGCGGATCAGAACAGCGGGAAGATCGCTGTTATCGACTTCCTGAGTGGGTCGCTGACCGGAACAATACCGGGATTCGAGGGACTTGTAGCCGCTATTGCCGTGAGTCGGAGTGGCGCTCTGGCCATCAAGCCCGGGCTTGGCCCCGCGTACCTGCTCGCCATGCCGAGGGTGGCGCGGACCGCAGTGGGGTGGCTGGTCGCCGGTCCGCTCGATGCCGGCGACGGCTCAGGCTGGCACCGCGTGGCCGTAAAGTGCAACACCCCACCCGGGACCGCGGTGCGCCTGGAGACGTTTATGTCCAATCAGAACCATCCCGGACCGGGGACGTGGCAGCCGACGGTTGCCGTCGACGAATTGCTTGACGAGTCCCGGTATCTCTGGTTACGAGTCCGACTCTCGACCATCGACGTGGCCAGGACGCCCGAATTGATCCAGGTCGAGGCCGAGACTCCGGGGGACTCGTACCTTCAGTACCTTCCAGCGGTATACTCCCGCGACCCCGCCAATGCCGCCTTTCTCGATCGGTTCCTCGAGCTGGCCCGGTCGCAACTCGGCGATCTCGAGGCCAGCATAGACGGCCTGCCCCAGCTGTATGATCCGGCAACCGCCCCGGCCGCAGCGCTGCAGTGGCTCGCCGGCTGGCTTGGGTTTGATGTGCCCGAACAGCTCCTGGACGGTACGCACCCCGAGCTCATACGACGGTTTCTAGAGCGTTTGCCTTGGCTGGTCAAACGTCGCGGCACGGCGGCTGGCCTTCGCGAATATTTGGACGCATACTGCAATGTGCAAGCCCAGATCTTTGAGTCATACCGTTTCCGCTCTGTGTGGATGCTGGACGTCAGTTCGCGGGTCGGCTTCGACACCGCCCCAGTCGGGGAGGACGCGGCGGGCCTAATCGTGGCGGAGTCGATCGTGGGGGCATCCGGACCCGAGGATGCCCAAGCATGGGGACGCGCGCTATTTCAAGGCAATGCGCACCGCTTCTCAGTTGTCGTTCCTTGCCTACAGGCGCCGTCTGCCGCCGACCGGCGTCGGATCCAATCGATTGTGGAAGCCGAGCGCCCCGCCCATGCTGCGTACCACCTGTGCTTTGTCGAGCCGCGAATGCGAATCGGAATCCAGTCGATGGTTGGGATCGACTCGATTGTTGCTGGAACACCTGCGCCAGCCGCTTTGGATGAACGCTTCCGGTTGGACCTTGACGCGCGTCTCCCGGACGATCTGACGGATTCCCCAGGGCGAATCGGCAACCGCGACAGAGTAGGAATCGAAACCAGGCTCGGATAACAAGGGGGCAATGATGGCTACCGAGACGGCACATGAGCGGCGACTGAGCGAGGTCCATACACCTCGCCGCAACAACTACTACTACGGCAAACTTATGGATGTGCTCCATTTCCAGATGGAGCAGCGCTACGAAATGAGCAAGCGCTGGTTGCTCAACCGTACGGTGCTCGGGGCTGGCGTACTCTGTGGTCTCGAGCTGCGTCCAATTCAAACCGACGCCGGCAAAGGTCTGCGAATTGAGCCGGGGCTGGCCATTGACGGGTGGGGCCGGGAGATCCTCGTTCCGAGCCCGATCGATATCGTGCCTCTCCAAGAGACAGTCGAGCCTTCGGAGCCATGCAGTCCGTCAACCGGACAAGGCCCCCCCGCTGAGGCGCAGCCAGCGGAGAAGGAGGATGAAGGCAATGAGGAAGGTCAGGCTGAGCACGACGGGAAGGGTGAGCACGAAGGGAAGGGTGAGCACGACGCATTTCTGATCAACCTTTGTTACCGGGAGTGCCCCTCCGACTACGCGCCAGCCGCCGTGATGGACCCCGATTGCGATGATGATCGGAGCAGTGAACCCGGGACCATCATCGAGAGCTACCGCATCTCCGTTAAGCGCGGCAACGCCCGCCGCCTCCGTGACCACTGTCCCGAGCAGATAAGCGAGCTGATTGAACGGGGCCGCGTTCGTGAAGCGTTGTGCGAGCTGACTGAGGCGTGTGCCCCGGCGCCGTCGGATCCGTGCGTCACGATCGGTTGGGTCCAGGTCGAGGAGGGGGGCGAGATCGACGTGCGCGAATGCCGTGGACGAATGCTCGTCCCCACCAACGTGCAACTAATGCAGTTGATCATGTGCCTGACGAAGCGAGTCAACGAGTGTTGCGAGGCCGATGAGGACGATGGCGACGATCAAGATGAGCGGCCCCGGCTCCGCCACGACGAAGACTTTCGTGTGAGAGGAGCGCGCCTCCTCCGCACGGACGAAGACTTCGATACGCCATCCACGGAGTTGGAAACGCTCAGAGATCCGGCCCGGCCGATGGAGGTTCGGCATCGTGACCGCCCCAACGCTGTCGAGGTGGAGTTTGAGGGCGGGGTTTTTGACGAGCACAGTGTCGACCTCGGAAAGACCTTTCTGTTTCGAGGTCCCACCACGGGTGGCGGCCTGATCATGAATGCCGCGGCAAACACGATCACATATTCCCTCTGGGCCCGCGGAAGTCAGCCGCCATCTCGAACCTTCCAACCGGGCCGATACTTCGTCACGCTGACTGGAACTCCGGACAACAACGGGCGCGCCGTCAGGTCGACCTCGGACCTGGCGCCGCCGCGTCGCCTTGACGGCGAGCCGCTGGGACTCCCGTCAGGGGACGGGCATGAGGGTGGAAACTTTGAATTCTCGTTCGTCGTGGTCTGAACGGACTAGGGAGGGCGAAGCCATGATTTATGCGCCAACACACGCGCCGAGCAAAGCGACACCAGGCACCCGCCACGGCTGTATTCACGAGACCGGCTTGGAGCGGCTGCGCTACATGCCCCGCATGCTTCTCGGAGCTGACGACCTTAACGTCGAGCAAGACTATTTCCGGACGAAGTCACGGCGTCACAACCGCCTCTTGCACGGGTGGGGCGTAACTTGTGGTTGCGAAGTCTTCGCGGCGCCAACCAAGGAACATCCATGGCGCGTGCGCATCTGCCCCGGCTATCTGCTGACACCACAGGGGGACGAGGTTGTCGTCGCTAGGGAGGCCTTCTTCGATCTGGCCACGTGCATTGTCCAGAGTGAAGACCCATGCGCCTTCTCGCAGCCGTGCCCTCCAGTTCAGTACCGATACAAGGAGGGTGTACCCAGGGAGATCTTCTTGGCGGTGCGATACATCGAATGCATGGCTCGCCCGGTCCGGATCGCGCCCGCAGGATGCGGTTGCGATAATGACGGCTGCGAGTACTCCCGAATCGCTGACGGATACGAGTTCTGCTGCCTCGACGACCTGCCCGAAACGCATGGCTATCGACGGATCAACTGTGCCCAGTTGTGCGAGCCGCGCATCATTCCATGCCCATCGTGTCCCGAGGATGGGTGGGTAGTCCTGGCGACCATCCAGCTGTCCGGCAAGCCTGATAATGACATCACGAACGCGTGGATTGACAATCTCTCTCACCGCAAATTGCTCTATAGCACGGAAATCCTCCAGGAGATGGCTATTTGCAACTGCCAGGGCTATGGGAGGGTGGCAACAGCGTCGGCCCTCGAGGCAGCACCGGCTGCCGACGTCGCGCCGGGCGGCTCACCAAAACAGAGAGTCGCGACGACCGGCGGCCCGGCTACCGGTCCGCCGCCGTCGCCGGCATCGACGCGGAAGCGTCCAACAGGTCACGAGCTAAGGTCTGACAAGTGACGTGGCGAAGGTGCCTGGTGGCGGGATTGGCCGTCAGCGCTGGTTTGGTAGCTGCCAGCACTGTGCTCGGGCGCCGCGTCATGCACGATCAGGGAAGAAGTGCCCTGGATCCCCCGCCGCCTGACACGGAAGCATCTTCTGAGGTCGCGGGCATGCGACTCGAAGGTCGACCTCCGAGGCCAGAGATCGTTTGGTTCGCGCGTTAGCGTTGACCTAGTCCCGATTCATGACGGAAGAAGACCAGCGCCGGCTTCGCAGCCTCCGACCAGCGTGATCGGCAGGAGCAGGATCGCGGCGATGGACCAGATAGGTGGACCGTGCCGTGCAGGATCAGGGGCCCGGATCATCGCCGCCACGATCACGCTGGCCAGCAGCCAGCCGTAGAGCAAGAAACCGAAGAAGAGGGAGGCCGTTGCGCCCGCGTCTCGGCCGGCCGGGCCGAAGACGATGAGGGAGAGGAGGCTGCCTGCGGTCAGTGCCAGGCCGACCAGGGCGCTCGCGATGCCGAGTAGGAGCCAGCGTCGATGGCCGCGCATCCGCAGAATGACGGCCGTCCAGCCGCCGGCGACCACGGCCGGACCGATGCCGAAGGGAATGATCAGCGCACCGTTGCCGGATAAGGCCCAACCATTGCCGGAGATGTTCGATCGGCTGAGCACAATCGTCAGAATCCACAGAAGAACTCCGGCGACCACGCCGAGGATGGCGATCAGCCCCGTAAAACTGGCATCGCCCTTGGGGTCGCCGATCGATCCGGCCATTGAGCAGCATGCTACAGAGCCCCCTCCCTACCCTCCCCCGCAAGCGGGGGAGGGACAAATTGCTAGATGTTCTTAGCGGATTTGTAGGCTGCTCTTATCGCCACCTCACTCGGGTTGATCACTATGGACAGGTGATCAACACTTTGCCGGAATTGGGGGAGGACGGCGGCGACATTCTGTTGATCGGTGGCGATTCCGACGCCGCCGAGATGTATCGGATGAAACTTGTGCTTGACGGCTACCGGGTGATCACCGTCGCTGACATCGGCGAGACCGCCGCGTATCGATATGGATGGCGGCCAGACCTGGTGTTGATCGACCTCGGTGCCGGCGTTGGGGCGCAGCTTCGCGACCTCCAGCGCCTCCGCGTCGATCCTGTGCTTGCCGGCGTCCCCGCGCTGCTGCTGTCGACTCGCTCCGAGGAGGAGCTGCGCCAGCGTGGGATTACGCTCGGTCCGTTGGACTACGTGCTGC
>WNGJ01002591.1_pt1 | contig 30156 bp, 30 predicted proteins | sample 5400611 | NCBI WGS metagenome assembly WNGJ01 (sample SAMN13153375, study PRJNA577476) | soil metagenome | isolation source: 40 cm soil or saprolite under Garry oak tree replicate 1 | place: USA:California | collected 2016-06-15
GCCCTGCCATCGCGCCGCTCAACTCATTTCTATTCCTGCAAGGGTTGGAAACACTACCATTGCGCATGGAGCGTCATAGTCAGAATGCACTTCGCATTGCCGAGTTCCTGGAAGGGCATCCATCTGTCGGGTGGGTAAGCTACCCTGGCCTGAAGAGCCATCCCCAGTATGAGATTGCAGCGAAGTACCATACGCACGGCTACGGAGCCATACTCGGTTTCGGCATTAAGGGTGGCCTGGAGGCCGGCAAACAGCTCATCCGTCACGTTGAGTTATTCTCGCACTTAGCCAATGTCGGGGATGCCAAGTCGCTAATCATCCATCCAGCCAGCACAACGCATTCACAGTTGACACCCGATGAGCAGTTCGAAACAGGCGTCACACCCGACTTCGTTCGCCTATCCGTCGGCCTGGAAACGGTCGACGATTTGATCGAGGACCTGGACCAGGCGTTACAGGCAGCGGCCCTCAAGGCAAGCGAGCCGGCAACTGCGTAGAGGCTTTCAGTTTTTTTTGAAGCCCCTACGCGAATAACAACAATCATGGCTAGGTCATACTGGAGCAATCTTATGGAAAATAGCGTACAAATTTTAAAATTCGGAGGAACTTCTGTTGGTAGCGGTGAACGTCTACGCCGCGTGGCCAATATTATTGCGCATAAATTAAATGATCCTGAAGAAGTCTTTCCTGCTGTAGTAGTCTCAGCGATGTCTGGTGTGACCGATCAACTACTACATATTGCACGCCTGGCCTGCACTGGTGAGCAGCATGATTGTGAGCTTGAAGTGATTGCTTTAAAACAGAAGCATGTAGAGGCAGCGGAGAAGGCTATGCATAGGCGAGAGGGCAGGCATAAGCTACATCATGACCTGGATGCCGCATTTACCGCTTTAGAGCAAGACGTAAGCGAATTGCAATCGAGAGCAACACAGACGTGCGAGCTTGCGCTTCGAACTGCTGCTGTTGCCGCCTGGGGTGAGCGATTTTCTGTACTGCTGCTAGCTGCTGCTGCCTGTGATGCTGGGATCGAAGCTGCCCCGGTACGTGAAGAGGTGATTATCACAGCCCAACCGCAAGTTGAATCCTTACAACCCCTGGGGACTGTGACTGGCGCTGATCATCTAACAGAAGAGACGCGGGTAAACGCTCAAAGGCTTATTCAACCTTTGCTTGAGCGTCACATTGTGCCGATTATGCCCGGCTTCATCGGCCGCACAACTACCGGTTTGGTAACGACCCTGGGGCGTAATGGTTCAGACTATTCCGCGACGGTGATTGGCGCTGTGTTAGATTGTACCGAGGTTTCCATCTATACAGATGTTGACGGCGTACTGTCAGCTGATCCAAGAGTGGTAGCAAATGCCCGTCTACTGCCCCGGCTCTCCTACTCGGAGGCTGCTCGCATGTCATGGTTCGGAGCCAAAGTGCTTCATCCTCGAACGCTCATTCCTATAGCACACCTGAACATACCTGTACGAGTGCGCAACACCTTCCGTCCACATTCTCGTGGGACGCTAGTCGGACCAGAAAGGACGCAGCACAGCGCAGCGGCGGCGATCACTGTGCGCCATCAACTGGCTTTGATTACTGTCGAAAATACGGATATGTTTGGAGCACCAGAGAATGCAGGACAGGTATTCGCGCTGGCGGCTCGTGCAGGGGCCGCGCCCGTTGCCATTTGTTCATCATCGGGCCATCATCTTTCATTTATGGTTGAGGAACGGGCCGCCGATTCTGTCCTGGCGCTCTTGCAACACGATATGGGAACCTGGCGTGTCAATTGCCAGCGTGGATTAGCCGCCTGTGCTTGTATTGGCTCTGGCTTCACTGTTGATCCTATGAGTTCTGCTCGTGCAATAACCGCCCTTGCGCGCGAACGAATTCCAGTAGTAACACAGGGGGCATCGGAATCGGGTATAATCCTGATTGTCGATGACCAGGACAGTGAGCGTGCGTTGCGGTGCTTGCACCGCGATCTAATCGCACCCGTTATTCCATTGGTGCGACATGGAACACAAGAGAAGCGACGCGAGGCGCGTTAGGAAGGGTGAAATAATGCATACACAAAAGCGTATCCCGGTCGCAGTCTTAGGGGCAACCGGTATGGTCGGCCAGCGTTTCATCGAGCTACTCCAGGGACATCCCTGGTTTGAACTGGTTGCGCTTGCCGCATCCGAACAGCATGGGGGACGCACATATGCTGAGGTGGCAAAGTGGCGCCTGTCCAGGAATGAGATGCCCGCCTCTGCCGCTGCCCTTCCTGTCGTGGCCTGCAAGCCAGAGGCGCTGCCCAGGGATGTGAAAATCGCATTTTCAGCATTACCTGCGGAGGTTGCCGGTGAGATCGAAGCCGCTTTTGCCCATGCAGGCATAGCAGTTTTCAGTAACGCTAAGAATTACCGCATGGAGAATGACGTGCCTTTGCTCATTCCGGAGGTAAATGCCGATCATGCAGTGGCTATAGTGCAGCAGCGTAAACAACGTGGCTGGACCGGCTACATTGTCACCAACGCAAATTGCTCAGCAACGCCGCTGGTAATCGCGCTCAAGCCCCTCCAGGAGGCCTTTGGCGTGCGTAAAGTGATGGTGACAACGTTACAGGCCATCTCAGGTGCGGGATATCCAGGGCTACCCTCCTACGATATTCTTGATAACGCCATTCCCTATATCGGTGGAGAAGAGGAGAAGGTGGAAAGCGAGACGCGCAAGATGCTGGGAACATGGGAAGAGGGCCAGGGATTTACAGATGCGCCAATGATTATCAGTGCATCATGCAACCGTGTTGCCACTCGCGAAGGGCACCTGGAATGTGCCAGCGTCGAGCTGGGATCTGAAGTAAACGCGGAAGAAATCCTAGCAGCCTGGCAAAGCTTTACAGCTGAACCGCAGTTGCTAAAACTACCCAGCGCTCCAGAGCGAGCGATAATTTACCGCAATGAACCTAACCGACCGCAAACATTGCTCGATCGCGATGCGGGTCATGGTATGGCGGTTTCGATCGGGAGACTAAGGCATTGCCCTATTCTGAGCTATAAGTTTGTGTTGCTCGGCCACAACACAATACGTGGAGCCGCTGGCGGCTCGATTTTGAATGCAGAACTGTGTGTCAGCAAGGGAATAGTATAAAAAGTCACACATATGTATTCCAGTATGCGAATCTGGTAGCAAATGGGGCGCAATGAATTGCGCCCCATTCCCAATATCCACTCGACAATCAGTTCCTAATAATCAGGGCGCTCTATACTCGTTGACGGGTTGAGTATCTGGGGCAGTAGGTGGAGGGGGAGGTGACACCCTTTCAGCGCTTTCGGCTCTGGCTCTTCTTCTCCTCAGTTGACCCTCCGACCATGGAGTGCCGAGCAGTGGAAGCAGCCAACGGTCTATGCCATAATAACCCGCAATGCGCCAGGCCAACATAATAAGTGCTCCCAGAATGGCAAGCACCGGGTTGGTGCTGACTGCGCCTGCAAGCAGGTAGTTTACGTTCATGACTACACCGAAGAAGGCAGCGATGCCCGTTAAGAACCCCAAGATCAGAGCTAGACCAACAAGCAACTCACCAAAGGTGACTATATACGCAAAAAGGGCCGAATTGGGCAAGACCACGTGCTGTAAGAACCAGGCATACCAGCCCGTGACATCTGGATATGGCCCATTGGCTTTTGCGAGGGCACCTTTGACGAAGCCTTGTATAGCCGCACCTGTATGGGCATTGAAGACCCAGGCGCCACCTTTGGCAGGCTCACCGAATGACCCATAATTAATCGAGAACCCAAACAGTTTCTCCCAACCAGCCGTCAGCCACTCGTAGCCGACATAGAGACGCACAATGAGCCAGAACCAGGCAAAACGTGTGTCCCCAAACAAAAATCTGGCGAGCGCCGGTTCTGGTATGTAGTAGGAGCTGACTCGCCTCTCAACGCGATCTAAGGCCGCCATACTTCTTCCTTCCTTTCTGGCATATCTCTTATACTGAGATACAGCTCAAACCTGAACGCTGATATTCGTAGGATTACGCTTGTTTATGTATCGCACAACAGTTTCATCGCTCATCTTCCTGCCTCTCACTACTCGTGTATTACGCTAACAAGAGTAGTTTTGAGATCAAAAAGATATATATATATACATCACTCTTGGAACAGATAATTGGGAGACACATTTGAATGAGCATCATTTCATGCATGGAGAGGAGAACCCATGTGTGCTTCATCGAGTTCATTTGGAGGATATTTTCCGGCAGATCAACTTAAAAGGTTCCCTCAAGTGGTATGATCGCGCTACCACTTACTTAGGGGAGCCTCGCTAAACCTGGTTCCTCACTAGCCTTCACTCCCCCTTACGCGCTCGAGCAAATTCGCTACTACAGCTGTCCAGCCTGTCTGGTGGCTTGCGCCGAGTCCCGCCCCTGTATCGCCATGAAAGTACTCGTAGAACGGGATGTGATCACGCCAGTGCGGATCGTTTTGAAAAGTCGTGTTGATGCCAAACACTGGGCGGCGTCCTTGATCGTCACGTAAAAAGATGTGGGTGAGGCGCCGTGAAAGTTCCTTTGCTACCTCTCCTAGTGTCAAGCTTGTGCTGGAACCAGCAGGATATTCGACTTGCAATTCGTCACCGTAGAACTGGTGGTATTTCTCGAGGGCCTCAACTAAGAGATAGTTGATGGGGAACCAGATGGGGCCACGCCAGTTGGAATTCCCTCCGAAGGCTTCGGTGCTTGATTCGGCAGGATCGTACTTCACAGTAAAGTTTCCATAAATTGTATTTAACTCGTAGGGATGTGCAACATAATACTTGCTGATCGAGCGAATGCCATAATCACTGAGAAACTCCTGCGGGTCGAGCATCCATTTGATGAGATTTCTCAGCCGTGAACCACGCACCAATGCGAGCATATAGTTAGGTTGCCCCTGATCTCCCTTGACATCCTGCCAGCTTGCAATCAGGCGCGGCAGGTAGGGACGGTTATTCACAAACCATTGCACGCGCTCACTGACCTCGGGTATGGATTCCAGCAGCTCGCGTTCAAAGGTTTCGACCGCCAGGAGTGGAATGAAGCCTACCAGTGTGCGCACTTTCAGTGGAAATTGCCTCCCATCTGGCAAGGAGATGCAGTCGTAGAAAAACTGGTCCTCGTCGTTCCACAGGCCAGTACCCCCACCCGCAGTGCCGTTGATAGCCTCAGCAATATACATAAAATGCTCAAAAAACTTGGTTGCCATGTCCACGTACACGCGGTTCATGGTTGCCAGTTCCATCGCCATCCTGAGCATGGTCACACAAAACATGCCCATCCAGGCGGTACCATCGGATTGTTCCAGTACCATACCGTCTGGCAGGGTCATGTTACGATCAAACACACCAATGTTGTCCAGTCCCAGGAATCCGCCTTCAAAGATGTTATTATCCTTCTGGTCTTTGCGATTGACCCACCAGGTGAAATTAAGCATGAGTCTGTGGAACACACTCTCAAGGAAGGCGAAGTCACCTTTCCCCGTGATGGACTTCTCACGCTTATACAGATGCCATGCAGCCCAGGCATGCACGGGCGGGTTGACATCGCTAAAAGCCCATTCGTAGGCAGGCAATTGTCCATTGGGATGCATATACCACTCGTGGAGGAGCAGGAGCAACTGCTGCTTGGCATACTCCATATCGATCATGCCCATTGAAATGCAGTGGAACGCCAGGTCCCACGCAGCAAACCAGGGATATTCCCAGGTATCAGGCATGACTATGATATCGGCGCCATTGAGGTGTCGCCAGCTACTATTGCGGCTGCGCTGTGGCGGTGGAGGAGGCCCGGCAGGATCGCCTCGCAGCCATTTATCGACATCATAAGTGTAGAACTGTTTACTCCAGAGCAGACCAGCGAATGCCTGTCGCTGTACTGTGCGTGCATCTTCAGTTGGAGCCACGCAAACGGTACTGTAAAAGGCATCTGCTTCCTCAAGGCGCGTTGAGAATAGTTCCGCAGCATTTGCAAATGGTGTGTTTTGGCGGTTGGCTGATAAGCGCAGCAAGACCGTCTGTGTTGCGCCTGACTCAATGTGCCATATGTAGTGTGCTGCAACCTTGGTGCCAACACCCTGCGGATTGACTTTCCCTCCGGCACCGTTGACCACCGTCTCGTGTATGCCATCTTTGACGAACGGGCTACGGTTCGGGACTCCCCAGAGCCGCTGGTTATTGGTTTCATTCGCGGTAAAGAGTAATTCAGGTGTCCCCTCACATGTCAGCCAGTATTCACCCAGCTCATGATGCTGCGCGTGAATGAGACGGACCTCTTGTACAGGCACGGCACCAGCCTGCTCTGTTCCATCTACGACGGCAGTGAGCATGGGTTGACGGTCATCATAGCCCCAGGCCCAGGTGTTGCGGTACCAGAGTGTTGGTAACAGGTGGAGCGGAACCGCTTCTGGCCCACGATTGGTGACGCTAACGCGGATCAAGATATCAAGTGGGTCAGCCTTGGCATATTCGGCGATGACATCAAAATACCGATCTTCTGAGAAGATACCGGTATCGATCAATTCGTATTCGGGGTTCCGGCGACTACGACTGCGATTCGTCGCGACAAGATCATTGTAGGGAAAGGCAAGCTGTGGATATTTGTACAGGGCCTTCATGTACGAATGGGTGGGGGTGTTGTCGAGGAAGAAATAGTATTCCTTCACGTCCTCGCCATGGTTGCCTTCAGAATTCGTCAGGCCAAAGAGTCGCTCTTTCAGGATGGGGTCTGTCTCGTTCCACAGGGCGAGTGCAAAGCACAAAAGCCCCTGATCATCGCTGATGCCCAACAAGCCATCTTCGCCCCAACGATAGGTACGCGAGCGGGCGTGATCATGCGGGAAGAAGTCCCATGCGTCACCGTCGGCTGAATAATCCTCACGGACAGTACTCCATTGACGTTCGGAAAGGTAAGGTCCCCACCGGTACCACGGTTTGCTGTTCTCATTCCCTTCTTGAATTCTGACTTGCTCTGCATCTGTCATGATGTTGTTCCCCCTATAGCCTGCTAGGTTACTTCTGATTCCGTTATAGTATAGGTTATTTTTGGTGAGGGTATGCTTCAGATTATTGCTTAGAGACTCCCCACCCAGGGCAAGCGCAAGGCCCCCACACCACACAACCCCACCCCTTGCCCCTACAATGATACGAACTCGCCGCTATAGCGTCGTCTTAATAGTACTGTACAAGACGATTACAGGGAAATATAAAAATACCAGCAACGTAATTGCTCAGGTAGGGGATTGCCCTCGTTGGTATACAACCTACAAAGTGAACACCCTTCAGAAAGGAAACTGAACTACGCACGTTTGAGGGGGTTCGATTTGAATTATCGAACCCCCTCAAGAGACCTAAGTGCCTCTAATTTTCCAACCTGCTACCATCGTTAGCTCGTAGCAGGCACAGCTGCTTTGGGTTTCTCCTTTTCTTTCCTGGCCAGAGAACCGGTCCAGGGAGTCCCCAACAGTGGAAGCACGAAGTAGTCCAAGCCATAGTAGCCCGCTACACGCCACGCCAGCACCAGGAACAGGGCCAGCCCACCGATGATGGGGTTAATGCTGACCGCGCCGGCCAGCAGGAAGTTCATGTTCATGAACACTCCGAAGAAGGCCGCGATGCCGGTCAAGCAGCCCACGATCAAGCCAATACCTACGAGTAGCTCACCAAAGGTGACCACATAGGCCCAGAACCCGGTATATGGCTGGACAACGGTTTGCAGGAACCAGGCGTACCAACTCTGCACGGCCGGATGGGCTCCTTGCGTCTGTGCGATGGCGCCTTTGACAAAGCCCGCCAGTCCTACACCATCGTTCCCACTGAAGACCCAGGCACCGCCTTTGACCGCCTTGCCGAAGGTGGCTCCAAAGGTGATATCGTAGCCCGTCAGTTTCTCCCAGCCTGCGGTAAGCCACTGATACCCTACATACACCCGCACGATCAACCAGAGCCAGGCCATGCGCGTGTCGGCAAACAGGAAGCGAGCGAGTGCCGGCTCAGGGATTTGGGTTGCGGCCCTGGGCTGGATATACTTTGCTATACTCATGATTTCTTTCTCCTCTGTGAACGGAAGGCTCACTACTCACTCAATGTGAGACTCCTTTGATTTTTTCTTTCCGTTCGTTACTCCCAGCATATCCTCTTCGTGTCTCAGACCAGTCACAGCGAAGATATCTTTCATCACGGAAAAATCACGCGTGAAGAGAGGTCAACACCCATGTGTTCTATTTTCAGCAGCCTAAGCCAGCTCGCTACTGTCTAGATTGCCTTTCCTACCCGCGTGCGTTGTTCAGAAAGGTTGAGCCATTTATTCCTGTATTAGAGGACGTGGTCGATACCCGCAGTGCTGGAACCATCTCCCTTGACAGCAGGTCAAGAGTAAACTATGCTTAAGATGGAACGACAGTGGGTACCTACAACTCCACCCATTGTCATCCTTATCGGCTCCGCCTTACTGATTGTCTAAACCTGGCTTCTCCAAACAACTGCTTCTCAAACCTGGAGCAAACGGTATAGAGCAAGCAGAAGAAAGGATGGTGTTATGCGCATCACTCATCGCTTAGCAAAGCCTCTTCAGGGGAAAATCCCGGTACTGGTGGGCACGAGCATACTCGTACTCGGCCTTCTCGCTCTGTCTCTCCTGCTCTCCCTCTCACGAACATCCCATGTAGCAGTAGCCGCAAGTCACGCACTCCATCCATTTACCATTACCAGTCCCGACTTCCGCGACGGAGGACCGCTCCCGCGGAAAACCGAATTTAATCAATTTGGGTGTACTGGCTCCAATATCGCCCCGGAGCTGAACTGGACGAATGTGCCAGCAGGGACGAAGAGCTTTGCGCTGCTCATGTCAGACTATGATGCTCCGGTGGCGGGTGGATTCCACCATTGGATTGTCTACAATATTCCTGCTGATGCACGCGAACGCGAACTGGAAGGGAATCACGCCTTCACTGAAGGGACAACCAGCTTCGGCTTCAGGGGATACGGTGGGCCTTGTCCGCCGCCTACGGGTGAGACGCATCACTACCTCTTTTTACTCTATGCCACGAATATAGCACATGTCGGTGGACCAGGTCTCAAATTCGATGATGTTGTGAGCGCGATAGGAGGCCATGTGCTGGGGGCAACGAGTATTATTGGCACGTTTCATCTGCCCCAGTAGGGACGTACTTGTCATAAACGTTATACTCTCTCTCCCCGTTCTGCTCATTAACAGCACGTAGGGATGAAACGAACATTGAACCCGCCTCAAGCTACACCATTTTCAATGGTGGCGATCAGGCGGGTTACTTCGGTTTGAACTGTAGCTCATCTGCTTCCTATTTGTGAAACCCTTACCACTTATGTGTATGTGAACTGGTAAGCCGCACCGGTTGCCAAGGTTCCATTCTTAGTTGTAACGATCACATTGACAGCACCACTACCTGCGGGACTGGTAGCCGTGATCTGGGTATCGCTCTCAACCTTGAAGTCACTTGCCGCCGTTGAGCCAAAGGAGACACTCGTCGCGCCTGTGAAGCCAGTACCTGTAATGGTGACGCTGGTGCCACCTGCTGCTGGTCCATTTGCTGGGCTGATGCTTGATACTGTTGGACCTGCTGGTACAACTGTAAGAGTCAGATGGTTACTGCCTGATGTGTTAGGGTTGAACGTAATCGTTCCAATATTTGGGTAGAAGCCGGCCGCCATACCTTTCGGAATTGTAACCGAAATGTTTACTTGTAGAGTTTGTCCAAACTTCAAACCAGTACCGCCGCTAGGATCAAGTCCGATCCAGTTTTGGTTAGCTGATACCGACCAATCTATTGGACCTGCTGGCGTTGAACTATTAGGATCCCCATATTTAGCGTGTATGACCGAGTCCCCGGTATCGGAATTGTCAGGGTCAATTGTAGCTTGTTGACCAGCAGAACCTTTAAAGGCATAAGTAGCCCCATTATTAGTGACAGTGAAGGAACTAGGATCTGCTGTAGGCACTACCGTAGGACCTGTCGTTGGCCCCGTTGTAGGACCAGTAGTCGGCCCTGTCGTTGGCCCCATTGTAGGACCAGTGGTCGGCCTTGTCGTAGTGGTAGATGCAGAGGTAGAGCCAGGAGCACTACTCGAGGTGGTGCTAGGAGTATTGGATAGAGAGGTCGTATCAGAGGTTGGGGAAGCAGAGCCATTGGGTGAAGCAGCATTACCACACGCAGTCAGTTGTAAGCCCAACAGTAAAAGCACAACTGCTATGATTCCAAAGAGGTGTTTGGCCTTCGCTTTTGGTTGTCTTCCTATCAACAAATTGTTCAAACTGAAATGCTTCTTTAATACATGAGTGCCACCTACAGTTTCGTCTGTTTTGGGCCCAGTAACAGGGACCTTAGACATAGTTCCCTCCTTGTCTCTTTAGCGTGACTGTTTAGTAGTGCAGGTACTAAAACTAAGCCTTTCTCAGTGTCACCTGATAGACGACGAAAGTTGGGAATTTTAGGGGACGACATTCAGGACATAAATCACTCTTCAATAAAGAAGTTTGCATTTTAAAGTCAAGAGTGCTGGATAATGAAAGTTGCTAATGAAGTTACAATTTTTGTACAAATAAGGATTATTATATCATTACTTAAAAAATATGCTCCTCCTCGCTAACACTACTTAATATGCAATTGCCACACTTGCACTGTATTATCATCACCTGCTGAGGCAATAAATGTTCCTCTTGATGACCACGCTACACTCTGTAATTTAGCAGTATGTTTCCTATATGTAACTATAGGACTTCCATCCTGGGCATTCCATACCTGCACCGTCTTATCATATCCCGCAGAGGCGATATATTTGCCATCCGACGACCACGCAACAGCGACCACTACATCGTTATGGCCTTGGTAGATAAAAAGAGGAGATCGATTAGTAGCTTCCCACACCTGTACCGTATGATCCCAGCCTGCGGAGGCGATGCGTTTACCATCCGGTGACCAGGCGACGGAAATCACATGATTGTTATGACCATTATAGGTATTGATTCGTTGCCCTTTGAGGGCGTCCCACACCTGCACCGTGTTATCACCACTACCGGAAGCAATATACGTGCTGTTGGGCGACCACGCCACGGCTTTTACCGAATCAGAATGTCCGGAATACTTAGTGATAAGGTCTCCACTATCAGGATTCCATACCTGCACTGATTTGTCATGGCTCCCTGAGGCGATGTATTTATTGTTTGGAGACCAGGCGACAGCAATTACCCAATCTGTATGTTTACGATAAGTAAGGGGTTTACTTTGACCTACATATATACCATCTGCAGCCCATACCTGAACAGTCTTATCCTCGCTCGCAGACGCAATACGATAGCCATCTGCAGACCACGTCACAGAAGGCACTCCACCGTGTTTCTGGTGTCCAGTATAGGTGAAGATATGAAGCCCCGTATTAGCCACCCACACCTGTACTGTAGTATCAGCGCCTGCCGAGGCAATACGCGTGCTTTCTGGAGACCATGCCGCAAACCATACCGGTGCAGAATGGCCACGATAGATTTTGATCGGGAGAATGGTATATTCTGGTTGCAAAGATTTCCACAACAGGTAAGCACTGCCACTACCAGCAGCGACCAGCCCCAGGCTTGCTAAACCTAAACCCGCTATAACCTTACGCCGCTTAACCAAGGCCTGCTGCTTTTCATAGAGTTTTCGGAGCTGTTCTTCTTGCTCTTGTCGTTCCAGGCTGGCTTGCACGAAGTCGCGTTCGACCTGGCTCAGGTCGCTGGAGCGGTCAATCAACCACTTTACGGCGACATTCAAGTCAGGTCCTCCAAAAAGCTTGTACTCATCACGGCTGGTAGGATTCTCAGGATTTGTCTCGACCCATGCACGAACTCGCCTCTCAAGCTCCTGATGCCAGGCCAGGAAGCTGCGGTCCTCTTGCAGCCAATGGTTCAGCAGTCCCCACTCTAACAGGAGAGCATCATGGATAATTTCCACCATTTCTTGCTTGCTTTGTATATCGTAAGATGTTACCAACAAGCGACTCATTCTCAAGTCCATAGAAGACCCGGTCAGCCCACTGCGTCAACCCTCCAGTTACTCCACCGATAGTGGCATAGGCATTGCGAATCAACATCCCATTCTCACGTCGTTCCCAGAGTTGTGTCAGCGCGAATTCAAGTAAGGGGAGGTTGGAACTGCGTGTAACGCGCCCTTCGTCAATAGACAAAGCTGCGGTTTCCATTGCATCCTTTACAATGATCTCAACCAGGCCGTCCTCAAATCTCAATCCAACAGCCTCGACAGGTTTTTGCACAATAGCGGTCACTTCAGCCAATCTGAGCGTTTGTGGAACATTGACCGGCCCCTGACTGCGCTCCAGCCACTCTACCAGTGTTTCTTGTCGAACGAACTGGTCGTAAAAATCGTCTCGCATCACGAGGACGATCGTGATAGGTAAAGGAGCTGCTAAAAGGCTCGTTAACTGCGCCACAAATTCCTGGCGCAATGCTTCAGGGCAGGCAGTCAGCAGTTCTTCAAACTGGTCAATGACAAGTACCAGGCGCGTCCGTCCTGGATGTAGAGCCAGCCATGCCCGCACACACTCAGTGAGATCCTGTAACCCGACTGCAAATCCCTTTGCGGCCAACTGCTTAAAAGGATCATCGGCAGGGCGGGTAACGATCAGTTCCCAATGATCACTGTCCCCTATCGCTCCTTGCCGGAGTCGAGGTATCAGTCCTGCCTGAACAACGGATGACTTGCCGCTACCCGAAGGCCCTAGTACGCACAGAAAGCGCACATCTTGCTTCAGCCTGCTGACTAACCTGTCTATGATGTGTTCGCGTCCAAAGAAAAACTCAGCGTGATCCTCAGTAAACGCATCCAGTCCACGATATGGGCACACCTCAGAAGCTTGTAAAAGAGGACAAATCTTTTGGAGTGTCTCCACAGGTGTTGCAAAAGCTGTCTCGGTCTGCCGTCCACTCGAATCAAAGGGAAGGAGGACTTCTGTGCCTGCGATTTTGATCCTGCGCGTTCCGACGATACTGGTTACCATTCCAATCACTACATGACGGCGGTCATCCCATACTGGTGCGCCACTAAAACCTTTGGAGACCTGGTTACTGCTCAGTTGGAGGAGAGAGATGTTTTCTTCGGAGACAAAACCGAGGACTCTACATTCACCTAACATGCCATCAACAGGTTTAGCTTCAGGGAAACCGAAGGAGGTAAACGTTTGCCCTTGTGTGTTGAAGGAACTCCCCAGCGGCAGAGGTACTGCCTCTTGGGGAAGCGGCCCCTCAAGACGCAAGATGGCGACATCTTCGGCCGTAGTATCACGTAAATACTCAGACTCAACCCTTGCGACTCTGACCTCACGCTTTTCTTTCGCGGAGTTGGGATCGTAGAAGATAAGATGAATGAAATCATCCGACCTTGCTACATCGATAACATGTGCACACGTCGCGATAAGTCCATCGGATGTGACAACGAAGCCGGTGCCGACTGTTTTTCCGCCAGCATCGATGATGCGGACGACACCGACCTTGAAATCAGTGCTCATCCTGTGGTGTCCCCTTTGTTTCTCGTTTCCAGGTCAATCTAATCGTGTAGTTTGTTTCGCCACCAGCCTTCCCCACCGCAACATTTCCTACTTCACCGGTTATCTTAAGACCAAAGGTGATCTCCGCCTCGCTAGGCAATATTGGTAGGCTGACTACAGACTGGAGAAAGACTTGAGCGTTGTACCGCATTGCTTGTTGTATAGCATTCTCAAAGGATGTTTGAGCCACCGCCACCGACTTGCCTGCCATCTCCCGTAGGCCAGCTTTCTGAATGCCTTGCTGAGAAGAAACCTCGCCTTCGTCTACTTCCACAAGCAGTGAATTTCCGTCCGCTGAAGTGAACTGAATGTAGTCTGCCATCTGTTTCCTCCTTATGCTTGCAAGGCCGTCTTATATTTCACTTCTAACCCAGCTTGATGAGAGGTTGTAAGAAAAGCCAAGCAGAATCCCGTCCGGTGACAATTGCGAAAATGAATGCTCAGCAGTGCAAGGTTCAGCCAGCGACATCGGCTGCTTCAGTCGCTACATTGAGCATCCCCTCGGCACTAAAATCGGACTTTCCCGCAGCATTAAGCACTACGTCGATTGCGGCCTGCACAGCCCCGTAGAGTGCCGCGTCACCTTGTAGCTGTGATAGGCGTAACTTGGGAATGGCACCGACGTGCCGCCTGATCAACTTCTCAATTGGTTGCACAAACAGCTCTTCCACGTGCGGTAATTCGGCAAGATCTCCACCGAGGACTACCATTTCTGGATCAATCACTGCCACGAGGTTGATAATCGCTACTGCCAGATACTCGTTCATCGTGCGGATGGCATCACGAGCTTGTGTTTCACCAGTAAACGCTTGTTCACAAAACGCTTCGGTCGATGCATAGGGTGTTCCAGCCGAGCCTGATACCGCGACCAGTTGATCGATACTGGCGAGTGATTCCAGGCACCCACGGGTGCCCAATCCCTCGTACAGGCTGGTGCGGTCGATCACCATGTTTCCTACCTCACCTGCGGCCTGCGAGCTCCCTCGTAAAAGACGTCCCTCTAACACGAGGCCCGCTCCAATACCTCGGCCGACAAAGAGATACGCAACGTTGCGATGGCCCTGCGCACAACCGAATTGGCATTCGCCAATGGCGGCTAAGTTGACGTCGTTCTCCATTGCTATTGGCACCCCAAACAGGTGCTCCAATTCGGTCCGTAAGGGCCGATCATTGAGACCCAGGAAGATTTTCGCTGCATCGACATAGCCCGGGACGGGCTTTAGATGTACCACACCTGGGACGGCTACGCCGATAGAAAGAATGGCGGCTGGACTTTTTAAACGCTCCGCAAAGTGACTGGTGGCATCTGCAATGAGCAAGCTCAGTTGTGGAAGAACGCTCTGTCGCGTCTCAAGCATCAGCTTACGTGATGTACGGCTCACGATCTCTCCATTTAAGGTAGCGATGGCGACGCGGGCTTCTCGTGTTCCTAATTCCAGGCCAAGCACGAACCCAGCATCATCGCGAAAACTGTAGAGTTCACCCAGCCGGCCACCGGTTGGCTGCGATTTTCCTGTACGGGCGATCAAACCGCCTTGCTCCAATACGTCAACGATGCGGGAGGCTGTTGGACGCGAAAGATGTAAACACCTGGCTATCTCAGCGCGAGATACCGGCCCCTGTTCACGGATAAGGTGTAGCGTTAACCTACGATTAGATACTCCGCTTAACTCAGAAGCAAAAGAAACCAGCTTATTCATAGCACATACTTTATCACGCCTGTTGTTTAACGTTCAGACTATAGGAAAGATCCGTGGGTAATACATTCTCAATCCTCTCAGCTTACACTAACAGTATAACCGCCCTCTTGAATTGTGTCAAAGAACAGCCTTCGAAGCATAAACCTGCTGTAAGATTGAGTTGACAGCTCTCAGAAGGCATGTTACCATTAGAATGTTACACCATGTAACAAAGATTTAAGCGTGGCTCCTGACAACTAACATGTTGCAATGTCAGCACAATCACAATAAGGAGGTTGTTATGGCACTTACACAGCCGCAACACAGGTTCGGACGGCTCCGCAAAGACGCCATTAACGTCATCGGCGCAGTTGCACTGGCCATGGCATTCATGGGTCCGGCTACCAGCGTATTTTTTAACACCCAACCCGCCGCTATTGGAGCAGGATACGCACTGCCGCTTGCACTTCTGCTCGCCCTGATTGTATGCGCTCTGGTTGCCTCGGCCATTGGCGCATTCGCTCAGAAGATACCAACTGCAGGCTTCGCCTACACGTTCAATACACATGGCTTCGGCAAACGCGGTGGCTTCATGTCGGGCTGGATTCTGGCGTTCTCCTACGCCATGGTCGGACCAATGCTCCTGGCCGCGATTGGCGCACTCACCTCACTATTCCTGCATGATCAATGGAACCTGAATATCCCTTGGTGGGTTTTCACTATTGCCTTTGCGCTTATCCTGTGGGGAATCGGCATGCTCGGTATCAGCCGCTCGGCCATCACTGCCCTGGTATTCCTGGTACTCGAAGTCGGAGTGATGCTCGCACTATTTGCCACCATCTTTGCAAAGGGAGGTGCGCAGGGAGTATCTCTTGCGCCTTTCAACCCTGCAAATTCGCTCGGGGGACTTTCAGGCCTGGGCATCGGTCTCCTATGGGGAATCCTGTACTTTGTTGGATTTGAGTCCGCCGGGACGCTCGGAGAAGAAACGCGGAATGCCCGTCGCAGCATTCCAGTTGCGCTCTTCACTGCCGTGGGCGTCATTGGGGTCTACTATGTCCTTTCAGGATGGGCGGCTGCGATTGGTTTCGGGAGCAGCCATGTGAATGCCTTTGTCAGTGATGGCAGCCCCTGGATCACGCTAACGCAGACATACTGGGGATCAGGCCTGGTCTGGCTCGTGTCGCTTACTGCCCTCAACAGTATTTTTGCGAATCTGATCTCTGGTATCAATGCCACGGTGCGGGTGCTCTTCTCAATGGGACGTGAGGGTATCATCTCTCGTCGTCTCGGTCAAACCACCACACACGGCAACCCGTCTCTGGCATTGACGACGTACATGATCTTTGCGCTAGCGCTCGCCTTGATCGGTGGTGCACTCTGGATGCCTCTGGGTGCCTATGCGTTCTATGGTACGATTCTGGGATTGGGCATCGTGATCACCTATATTCTGATCAACCTAGCTTTGATCGTCTTCTATCGGAGGGACTATCCAACAGAATTTTCCATCGTGCGTCACGGCATCTTGCCAGTTATCGCGAGCGTGCTCATGCTGCTGCCCATCTATGGTCTCCTGTGGCCTGTACCAGCCTACCCCAATAACCTGGTGCCCTACATCATGTTCATCTGGATCGTGCTGGGCGGGATCTATCTGTACCTGATTGCCAGTCGCAGGCCAGATGTGCTCGATGCCATGGGACGCGTCATGGTGGAGGAACAGCCTCCGCGTGGTGAGCAACATGCTGTAACTGACCTGCCGTAACCGCATAGCTCCTTGTGGGAGTAACCAGAGGAAGGAGGCTTTCCATGTACTTGCAGCGTCTGATCGAACGCAATCCAAGGCTTCTTGAGACAGCTATAATGCTGCATCAGAGCGGTCGTATCCCACCCAATACGTGGATCATTGACCTTGATACGATCGTCGAGAATGCCCGCGTGCTAACTGCAGAGGCTAAGCGTCTTGGCTTGACGACCTATCTTATGAGCAAACAGTACAGCCGTAATCCATATGTCAGCACGCTTGCGCTGGCCAATGGACTGAATAAAATCGTGGCCGTCGATGTGGCTTGCTCGCTGATGGCACGCCGCTACGGTCTGCCCGTTGGGCACATGGGGCACCTGAATCAAATCCCCCGTCACATGGTGCCTGCGATGGTAGCAATGCACCCGGATGTGATCACTGTGTACAACGTCGAGCACGCACGCTGGATCGATAGTGCTGCCGCTGATCTCGGCATCACACAGGACCTGTTAATGCGAGTCCATGCTCCAGGAGATATCTTCTTCGATGGTCAGGAGGGAGGATTCAGCGAGAGGGAGGTACCCACGGTTGTGGATGCGATTTCCCGCTTGCGCCATGTACGCATTGTGGGCGTAACCTCCTTCCCTTGCGTCAGGTACAACCACCGACCAGACGAAAAACCAGACGTAACACCGAATCTGCACACAATCCTGCGTACAGCCACAACCTTGCGCGAACTGGGCATCGAGGTTAAACAGATCAATGCACCCGGCAACACCTCGGCCATGATCATGCCGCTGCTCGCACAATTTGGCGCAACACACGTAGAACCCGGCCACGGGCTGCTAGGCACCACGCCGAACCATGCCTTTAACGGTACCCTCCCGGAACGACCTACCTATGCGTACGTCACTGAAATTTCTCATTACGTCGAAGACCGCGCCTACGCGTACGGTGGAGGGCTCTTCCACGATGGCTACATCACCGATTCTGCTGTCGGTGCGCTGGTTGGATCGAACTGGGACGAGGCGCGCAATAATGGCGTAGAATACCTCCAGGAGATCCAGCAGATCATTGACTACCATGTGGAGCTGCGACCGGGCAACCGCTGCAAGATCGGAGACACCGCGCTGCTCGGCTACCGCACGCAGATGCAAATGACGCGCTCCTACATCGCACCTGTTTCCGGGTTGTCAGGAAATCAAGAAGTGAAGCTGCACTACCTGTTCGATCATGCGAACACTGCCCTTGACGAGCATTTTGATCCTGTCGATCCAGCCAAAGTGCGTAATCATATCGACGAAGTAGTGGCGATGTACGCATAAATCCAGCTTTTTCGACAGGACAACCGGATAATGATAATGCTTATGCTACGGCCTTGGCCTTCGCTTTTATGTATGGGTGTGTCTGCGAAACTAAGACGAGAAGGATGACGCTGACACCGGCTATAACGTCTGGTAACCAAACGTTTGGAGCTTGATTCGAGAAGCCAAACAGAAAAGGTGAAGCGGCGAGCAGTGCAGAAGCGAGAAAATCCAGGATCAAGTGTACCGGCATTGGGATGAACTTCAAGCCAGGTATGCCACGCTCGTAGTTGGTTAAGAGGCTGTAGAGAATGAGGCCTATACCTAGAACCATGGGCAGGATAACAGCTATGCCACCCAGACTGAAATATCCAAAGATGAAAGGAAATGCAATTAAGCCAATACCTCCGATGTAATCGAAGTACCCATGCAACCATGTCGGGACGAAACGAATGGAGTTCATAAAAAACCTTTCTTCATAAGCCTGCTGAATAGAGCAGCGAGAATGACTATACGAAATTGTCTTAGCTCCCACCTGCACAGCCTTAAGTGTAAGCTTTAGGTAGTGCTTTTATTTGTACATACGAGACAAAATATGATATGGATCACTCAAGTTAGCATACAAAAAACCATCTACTCTGCTCCCCATCACTGCCTGTTTGTCATCAGACACGTGTGAAGTGTTCCAAGAGAGACGGTCTAGATAGTGGCGCACCAGGGAACAAGCCGCACGGGACACGAGGAAGCGGAAGCTCGACGCTCCTTCATGTCGTGCAAGCTTTCTCGGCAGACGGGAAGCGATCTGCCTTGCTTCTCACGAATTTAGTCTAAAAACCAATTTTTCTGTACCAATTTTTCTGTTAAGAAAGCGCTACCTTCCTGATCTCTACTTAATCAAAACTTTACCGGCTCTCAACCATTTCGCAGCTACCAGGTTATAGAATCCCTCAAGGATACTGTGGGCTTAACAGTTCCAAGCCTTTTCTATATTTGTAGATGTATCGTATTGCTGGTTCGTATGGCATTATTCTCAATTGTAGGGATAGAGAAGCAACAGTGCCTTTTCTAGAGCAACAATACTGCCTTCGGTGAGGCAAATAGCCTTTTTTGGGGAGAACTCATTATCGCAGACAGTGTTGGGTTCACTTTCAAGAAGAGTGAAGACATGGGGTATGTAATATGCAAGGTTTGATCTTCGCGACCTGGGAGAAGTATTTGTCCGAGCGCTTTCGGGGTTCAGTCCTCAGGAAGTATCGGGATGCTCTAGAGGGGAAAATTCCAACTACGCTGTTGGCAAGTCGCGTCTATGACGACGAGATCCTGTTGGCTGGTGTTGCTGAGGCGAGTCAGATTACGGGCGTTCCTGCTGATACGCTACTGCGGGAGTTTGGCCGCTTTTTCATCACCAATGGGCTCACCAGGCATCTTTGTGCCTATATCCTTACGCAGGTTCATAGTGCGCGCGATCTGTTGCTTGCGATGCACGATGCACATCAGCAAATGAGTCGTCTTCCCGAAAGCCTCACTCCACCTCTTTTTCAGTATAGAACACGAGCTGATAAGCCAGACGAATTGACTTTGATCTATGATAGCCCACGCAAACTCTGTTCGGTCCTTATGGGTGCGATCGAGGGGGCGGTAGAACTCTACGGAGAACAAGTCCATATCATCGAGCAGACCTGTATGAAACGGGGAGATTTCACCTGTCGCTTCGAGATACACTTCTCTGCTTCATCGACAGGACGCCTGGAAACACCGGAGCAAATCGAGCATCAACTGGCAAAACAGCATTTTGCTCAATTCATCCTTTCACTCCTGCCAGAAAACGGAGGCGTCACTTTGGCAGAATTGCAAAAGTTTGTCGCGATGAAAGGTCTAAAACCGGAATGGACACGTCCTGCTCTCCTGCTCGAGGCGTTACGTCATCTGCATCATGCCGGGTTGGTTGCCACCACAGCGAACCACGCAGGGGATAATTTGACGCATCGCCGTTATTGGCGCGCCCCGACTTAAGGTCAGTCCTTACGAAACTACTTGAGAATTGAGGGAAAAGACCATGTACACAACTGATCTGACCAGACTTCTAGGAATGCTGAGGGAAACACAGGCAAACGGCGTAATCTACACCAAATGGACGGGGTCTGGAGAACCGTGGCAAGCACACCTCACCCTCTTTGAAGGACAAGTGATTACCTGCCACATTCAGAGTAGCGTAGACGGGCAGCGTCTGCTCACCGATGGCGAGGCGCTGGGCTGGTTAGCAAGCCTGGGAACCCTCACATGGGAACGAGAGGCTTCTCCTCTGCAGCAGGCTCCGCGCTCTCTCCTTGGTGATTCTCAAGCAGTCTTTCTCCAGCCATTTGAAGTGCCACGACGCCTCGTGCAGGGAGAACAAGGGGGGATGCATGCATGGTCGCGTAAACAGAGGCAGGTCTTCGCATTAGTCGATGGCAGGAGAAGTATCGAACGGATTGCCGTTATCCTGTGTCAGCCTCTCAACGTGGTAAAGGAGATAGTGCATGATCTTCGAGCGAGAGGTGTGCTTGCAGTAGATCTACAACCGGTGAGTTGAGAGAAGAGGAAGGAATTGCATGAGTATGCAGACAGTCCTTCATAAGGGTCAAAGGGAAAAGAGCAAGCATGTTCAATCCGAAGACGTTTCTTCAAAGACGAGCAGAAGACGGACGAAACTCAGGACGAAAGACACAAGGATACCACCAGATCCCTCCCATGGACCCTCATCAGATCTTGTCCGAGGCCAGCACCTATTTGTACAGGTTTCACCAGGAGCACGGAACGCTCAAAGCATATGCTGAACGGCTGAACAAGGTACAAGTTGAGGTCAAACAAACTGGCATCTACGAGCAGACCTATGAGGAACTGGCTTATGGGGCCAAGGTTGCCTGGCGCAACAATACACGCTGCATCGGGCGTCTCCACTGGAAATCACTCACAGTTCGCGATATGCGCCATCTAGAGACGGAGGAGGAGATATTCACAGCTCTCATCGAGCACCTCAGGTTTGCCACTAATGGCGGGAAGATTCGATCAACGATTACGATCTTTGCTCCAGCCGTTCCGGGGCATCCAGGCATCCGTATCTGGAATCCACAGCTCATTCGCTATGCAGGATACTGTCAGCCAGATGGCTCCGTTATCGGTGATCCCTTGCATGCCGAACTCACCGAGGTGATCCATCGCTTGGGTTGGATGGGAGGAGCAGGCACTCCTTTTGATTTACTTCCCCTCGTTATCCAACTTCCTAACCAACCCCCTAAGCTGTTTGAACTGCCGCCTGCGCTGGTGCTGGAGGTACCACTCAGTCATCCTGATTATGCCTGGTTCGCTCGGTTAGGCCTCAAGTGGCATGCCCTGCCAGTGATTTCTAATATGCGTTTGGAGATTGGTGGCATTTCCTACCCGGCAGCTCCTTTCAATGGGTGGTATATGGGTACCGAAATTGGAGCGCGCAACTTGGGCGACGTCAACCGCTATAACCTGCTCCCCCTGATCGCAAAGCACATGGGACTCGACAGCCGTTCCGATCGCACCTTGTGGAAAGATCGTGCCCTCGTTGAACTAAACATCGCCGTGTTGTCTTCTTTTGCCAGGCATGGGGTGACGATCGTCGATCATCATACTGCTTCTCGACAATTTCTCCTTCACGATGAGTTGGAAAAACAGGTGGGGCGAACGGTGCCAGCCCATTGGGTTTGGATTGTTCCCCCGATTTCTGGTTCAGCTACCCCGGTCTTCCACGTTCCCCACTATAAGAACACTATCCTCAAACCGAATTTTTTTTATCAAGATGCACCCTGGCAGGACCCGCGCCAGCAGCATTTCATACAACTCGCACGAGAACGAATGGAAATAACTACAAAAACACCAATTGTGAAGCGTGTTCTTAACGAGCAGCGGCTTGGCTTTATTGCCAAAGAGAGATGAAAGGCATTAATCCTGATTACCTGACAGATGAGTTTTACGAGAGTCTGGAATGATCACGGCAGTAACGCAAACAACATAGCTTGATAATTCCCCCCAACGCATAACTATCCCTATAAGCCTGTGTTGGCTACTTGGGTCATCCGTTCAGAAAATAGGCTTTTGTTTGAGCGAACAAGGGCTAGTTAATACGCTTTTCGTGCCCTTTCCACTCCTTCTCGCGCAGCACGTACTTCTGCACTTTTCCGGTTGAAGTCTTGGGTAAGTCCCCGAACTCTACGGCGGCGGGACACTTGAAGTGCGCGAGACGTTCACGGCAGAAGGCGATGATCTTCTGTTCGGTCACCTTCTTTCCTGACTTCAACGTGACAAACGCTTTAGGGCGCTCTCCCCATGTCTCATCAGGGATAGCAATGACAGCACACTCCAGAACAGCAGGGTGCTGGGCGACGACCTGCTCGACCTCAATAGTCGAAATGTTCTCGCCGCCCGAGATGATGATATCTTTCTTACGGTCACGCAGTTCTATGTAGCCATCCGGGTGCCACACGGCAAGGTCGCCAGAGTGGAACCAGCTACCCTTGAACGCTGCAGCAGTCGCTTCTGGATTCTCGTAGTAGCCCTTCATCACGTGGTTGCCGCGCATCACGACCTCACCTACTGTGTGCCCATCGCTGGGCACATCGTTCATTACCTCGTCGACGACACGCATGCGGTCGGCAACTACGTTGCCCTGCCCTTGTCGAGCCAGCAGGCGCGCCTGTTCGCCGGGAGGAAGCGCATTCCACTCGCTGTGCCATTCGCAAAGGGCATAGGGGCCATAGGTTTCAGTGAGGCCATAGGCGTGGATTGGGCGGATGTTGAGCGCTTTCATCTGCCCAAGCAGCGTGGGCGAAGGAGGTGCTCCGCCGACGGCAGTAGTGACCTCCCGGTCGAAGCGGTGTGCCCTTGGATGGTTCACCAGGAAAATCTGCACGGTGGGTGCGCCGTTGTAGTGCGTGACTCCCTCGCTGTCAAAGAGATCCCAAACAAGACCGGGATCGAGCTTGCGCAGGCAGACATGCGTGCCTCCAACGACGGTCACGGCCCATGTGTAGCACCAACCATTGCAGTGGAACATCGGCAGCGTCCATAAGTAGACGCTGTTGCTGCTCAATCCCGCCTCGATAACCTGGCCAATCGCGCCGAGATAAGCCCCACGGTGCGAATACACTGCGCCTTTGGAGTTGCCAGTCGTGCCCGAGGTGTAATCGATGGCAAGTGGTTCTTCCTCATCCTCGAACCAGCTCTTGACTGGCTCGAGCGATCCCTTAGCGAGAAATACTTCGTAGGGATCATCAGCTGCCCCGCTATCATCGACACGCACCATCTGGATGCCCTCCAGGTTGAGTAGCTCGACCAGCGGCTGTAGCTCGGCGTCGACGAAGAGGTACCTGGCACCGGAGTGCTTCAGGATGTAGCCGATCTCCTGCGAGTTCAGCCGTGTGTTCACAGCAACCAGGATGCCACCAGCGGCGGGTACAGCAAAGTGTGCTTCGAGCAAGGCGGGACTGTTGGGGCACAAGAAGGCAACCCGGTCATGCTTGTGCAGGCCGATCTCGCGCAGACCGGAGGCGAGACGGTTCACTCGCTCGGCAAACTCGCGATAGCTATACTGCCGGTTACCCTGGACCACCGCCGTTTTGTCGGCAAATACAAAGGCACTACGGTAGAGGAAACTGACTGGCGTGAGTTCAGTTCGGTAGACTTTCTCTTCCATGTTTAATTTAGACTCCTTGCCCAAACAAAAGATCGATATCATAACCCCGCTAGCATCCGGTCGAACCGGGTCATGGCTCGCGTGGATGTGGCCGGGATTGACCGCGAAGATGCGCTGATTCCTGCGCGCGCAGTTTGTGACGCAGGATCTCACCGGCCTCACTCTTGGGGAGTTCGTCGACGATCTCGACCTGCCTTGGATACTGGTGCCTCGGCATCCGTTCCTTAGAGAAGGCGATGATCTCCTTCGGCGTTGCTTGAGCCCCGGACTTGAGAGAAACAAAGGCTTTTACCGTCTGACCGAGATAGGCATCAGGCACACCTATCACCGCTGCTTCCTCAATCGCTGGATGTAGACGCAAGCCTTCTTCGACCTCCACAGGCGAGACATCGTAGCCCATCACATTGATCACATCGTCTTCCATGGCTCTTTCTCCTCGGATTATATAGCATTGGTAATCAGTAGTAATCTATGATAATCTTACGCTAAAGTATCATCGTTGTCGATCCTGACCAACGAGAGGAGATGATGACCATGCTGGTATCCCGTGCCCAACTCGGGGCAGCCATAGCGGAGGTCCGGATAAAAGCAGGACTCACGCAATTAGAGCTCGCGAAGCGTGCTGACCTGGACGAAGCCACGATCAAGGCGCTGGAGCAGGGGCAATACAAGCCCGGATCTGGCGAATTGAGCCGGGTGGCCGAGGCACTCGGCGTGGACGAATTAGAGCTCCTGCGCAGGCCCGCCCCCGGCTATCTGATCATCTAACCTCCTCACTGAGAGGCGCCACTGGACGAGGGACGATGCGAGGCTGCGGGGTCCGCACCGGCTTGGCTCCCGGCAGGAGCGAACGGAGGTCAACGTTTTCATCCCGCAAAGCGGCCGGATCCACCTGGACACGCGCTTTCAGCAAACGCATCACACGCGGCATGTCCTTGCCCCGGTTGAAAGCCACGGCGGCGGCTATGCGCTGCTCCTGCAGGTAGAAGACGACGCAAGTGCGCTGGTCCAGACTGCCGCGCACAACCAGGTCGTCCCAGTCACTGTGGCATCCCGCGTATTGGACATTATAGTCGTACTGGTCAGACCAGAACCACGGGACTTCTGCGTAGGGCTCCCTCTTGCCGAGCATGCTACGAGCCGCTGCCCGTCCCTGGTGGATGGCATTTTGCCAGTGCTCGACCCGGATCAACCGCCCACAGATGGGATGAAAGTGATTGGCCACATCGCCTGCGGCGTAGATGCCCTCCACGTGGGCGTTGCTTCTCCACCTCATCTCTTCGTCTTTATTCCCTCTTACTACCTAACCACCATTTTTCGCGTTTTTCAAGACGCTGGGTTTTTACAGTATATACATGTAGCTATGGATGTGGTAAGCTTGAAACCAGTACATCGTGCTCGATAGCGGTATACCTGAGAACGGTCGCGACTAGGGCGTGCAAGAGGTGGCTCACACAAGAGAGCGCTCCATGCGTCCAATGTAAGAGCAAGGAGAAGAACATCATGCAGGCTCGTGTGCCGATCCGTCGGGCATTTCTGACGCAGGACAATCGCCTCGCATTATTCTGGCGGCTCCTCAGCTACCTTTTCTTCTTCGTTGTGGTCAATTTTCTCGCGAGCGTTGTCAGAAGTGTACTGGAGAGTGTGGGCCTGCCGCTTGTGCTCTCTCAGCTCGTCTTTACGCTCCTCTACATCAGTGGCATCCTTGGCTTGACTTATGTGTACCGTCGCTCCATCGACCGACGATCATGGCAGGGCATAGCACTCCTACCGCTCAACAAGCATCTGCTCGCTGTCACGGTCGGTGCGGTATGCGGCATCCTGATCGTCGCGCTGGTGTTTGGGCTCGAGTATGTCGCTGGCTGGATCCAGATTGTTGGATCAGAGGAAGGAACAAGTGCAGCGCTCTTCCTTGTCGAGAGCTTGATCTTGAGCCTAGCGTTTGGTGTGTGCGAAGAAATCTGTTTCCGAGGCTACATCTTTCAGAACCTGGGCGAAAGCAGCCCAATATGGTTAGCAACTCTCCTGACTGGATTGATCTTTGGTGCCTTCCACTTGCTGGAAGTCGGAGTTGGGTTGCGAGGATTCTCGTTCTTGCTCTTTATACTGCTGTTGAATATGTTCTTGGTGCTCGCTCGTCTGCTGACGCGATCACTCTGGTTGGCAATCGGCTTTCATACGGCCTTTGACTGGATGGCGATTAACGTTGGCTTGGGTGCGGTCGTTTTGGCTGATGGTCATCTGCTGCATGTCGCACGAATGACCTCAGTGATTGCAGAAGACCTGCTGAGTGCGTTCGTTGTCTTGCTGGGCGTTCTGTTGCTCCTGGTCTGGCCTTGGCGTGGCAGACAGCGCATTCCCTGGCGTGGCACACTGACCGAGGATGGTCAGCCACAAGCTCTTGAGGCACCACCCGTTCCTGCTCTGCAAGAAGAGTGAGCGATTGCTGGGAATGGGGCTCGTGCAAGCCAAACCAGGCCAAGGTGAGAGACAGTGTTGTTGCAGGGATATGGGTGTTAGAGAAATGGCAGTCTCGCGCCTCTACTGCTTTGTGGAAGGAAGATGTTCGGTGGCTATCGCCTACTTCACTCATGTGGAGAAGAGCTTATGAGAGAGGGACAAACACAGAGGAGGAAGGCATGAGAAAAGGCTGGAGGCTATCAGACTGAAGAGGGAGGAGGCCTTGCTTTTTCCCGTTTACTCCGGCAAGGCCTTATCTCCCGAATAAGACACGATCCAGCGTCTCATCGGCTTGCTCTCTGGCATGGAAACGCCCAAACAAGTGCGTGCTGAGCAAGACGCCAAGGAGCACAAGCAGGAACATGACAAGCCAGAGAAGAAGATAGATGAATTGCATCATTCGGTCTCCTTTCTGAGGTTCCTACGATGACCTCTACTATTAGAGACGCGGAAATATGCTCGCTATCAAAAGCCAGGAAGCGTCAGGAGACAGTGTTGACACGCCAAGTGTAGAAGCCATTTCAACAGAAGTCATGGCTTGCTCTGTACCTACCCCACTACCAGTCACCCTCTCCGAACCAGAGCAAGTGGAACTCGCTCAAGAAAATGCCACGCGGCAGCGGATGCCGCGTGTAACTGACTGGAGCGCGTTCTGGGAAGGCGTAGCGGAGGGCAGGCGGTCGATTTGTCCCTGATCCTCTGCCCTACGCCCTCCCGCCAGCTGACGTTCGAGAGGAGGTGCGAACTGCGCCCACGTCCCAGGCTCAGCTACCCGGAGCACTGATGCCTGGTTCCACGTTTGATGCCTCCACCCTCGATGAACCGCGGCGAGAGCGCTTTCACCGGAATCTGCGGGCGGTGGAGCAGGTGCTGGCCGGGGCGTCTCCGGCCCAGACAGCAGCAGCTTCGGGCCTTCCACTCTCCACGCTAGGTCGTCCAGTCAAGCGGATCCGAAAGTACGGAGCAGTCGCCTGCGTGCTCTATGGGACTTATACTCGCCAGCTAGCTCTGCATCCCTGTACTGGCTACTTGAGATACGACGTATGCGGTATCTAGACAGCAATAGGCACCTGTAGTATGCTGCAAAGCAGGGAATCCCAGGTCTCACCCACTTCCTTTCATTCCTTGCGCTCGTTTGTGTCAGTACAATGTTACTCAACTCCTGGGAACGTCTGAGAATAGGGTCCTTGCTCGGCGGTCGCTTTTCTCAACTGCTCCCATGGAATGTGACCTCGAGTCACATCCTTAATACCTCTATACTACCCGGGCCTAGGAGGTAAACCAGCGGTTGATCTGCTCGCGTGAGTCGAAGTATCCGGTCGGAAACTTGGCTGCTCCTTCCGGCATCGGTTCGGTCTTCGGCGCCGTTCCCGCTGGCAGCAGGAATGCGAATTTCTTCACGCCAGCACGATTGTATTGCGGAATAATGTGCTCCTCTCTCCACGGTCCCGTATGCGCGCCTGGATGGTGCTTGAACGACCGCGTATCGATCAGTGTGAACGGGACGTGGTACTGCTCCGCCGCGGCGGCATAGCGCTCCAGCCACCGCATGTAGTCATCGTCGGTCATAAACTCGGTGTCCGCGAACCAGCGCAGTTCGAGAATGTTCCTGGCGTCGTCGTAGGCAATGACGCCAAACCTGTCCTGGTACAGTTGTGTCTCCATGTCTCACCTCTCCTGTCTTCTGCAGAGGGCCGGACGTCACTGGTTGTTCCTCATAGCGCTCTGCACTACCGGCCTGAAACGTCTGGAACGCCGCGGGCCGCGCGAGGCGGTTGTCCTCGCTTTCCGTCTCGGTTGACACACTCTGGACAGAAGTGACGCCATTGCCCAGCCCTCCTATTAGGGCCCACTATCCAACTGATCAAGTGCCTCTCCTGTCACTCGCTGTATGATACGCGCCTATACACGACTTGGCAAGTAGGGACAAAAATGATACTATGGATGCGGGAAAGCCTTGGAACAGTGCGACACTCGGTACGACCGGGTCAAAGGAGAACTGAGATGAGTACAGAACGTCAGGATATCCCTGTGCTGAAGCGATTTGAGTGTCCCGTCGACGGGTTTCAGCAGATTATGAATGGGAAATATAAACTACGGATCTTATGGGATCTTCAGCATGGACCCCGCCGCTATGGGGAGATCAAGAAAGGGCTCTTACGCAATATCAGCGGCAGCCCGGAAATTGCGCCCCGCGTGCTCAGTCGTGAATTAAAGGCCTTGGCCGCACTTGGGCTCATTGAGCGGACCGAATACCAGGTCGTGCCTCCAAAGGTAGAGTACACCTTGACTGCTGTGGGCGAGAGCCTGCTGCCGATCATTGCGCGGATGGTTCAGTGGGGCACGCAGTACTTGCTCCGTGACGCTGTTCTTCCGACGAACGACGCGTAACGCCTCTTGCCCAGAGGTCCAAATCATGATATTCTTTCGGTGTCACTTTGATCGATAAATGGCGAGATTTCTTGAGCGATACATGGCACTGTCGTGCCGAGGCCTCGCCGTCGCTCAGCACCACCATGTTGAGGGTATTACCAGGAGGGCCAAGATGCCGGTCAGCTACACCAATCGCAAAGGCCTGACGTACACGCTGTACCGGGGACAGACCAAGACCGGCAAGCCACGCTATTACTTTGGTCGCCCGGGCGAGGGTCAAGGTGAACCGGTCACGGAGCTCCCACCCGGCTTCACGATCAGCGAGAGCGTCAACGGTGTGGTCTCCCTGGTCAAAGATCGCCCCTCACTGATCCAGCCAGAGGAGGTGGCGGCCATCGAGGCGGCGGTGCAGCAGCATCCCGAGGCGCGCCGGTACCGGGTCGCCGTCAAGCACGACCGGATCGAGATCTACGAGCAAGTCGGCCCCGATTACGACACGCTGCTCAGCGAGCTGCATCTGGTCGGCCTGTGAGTCTGGGCCTCGCTGAGCGGTTGCAGGCCCAGGAGGAGCGCTACGCCCGCTACACGCCGGTGTTGCGCTTCCTCCTCCTCGATCCGACACGGCGGCGGTTCGGTGCGCAGCGGATGTGCTACCTGGAGAGTATCGACGGTTGGTTGGAACTGGGGCAAACGGGATCCGTGGCAACATTGGCCCGTGCGCTCATTCCCACCTTGGGCACAGAGCAGTTCTATGAACTCTGGTGATCCAGCGACGGATGCAGGAGCGACAAAGCACATCCCAGAAGGTCCCTTCTGGGATGCGAGTACGCTGCCACTAGCAGCACCTGTATGGCACGAGATTCACGACACGCAAGGAGAGCAGTCCATGGCCAGTTCTGTGGACGAAGCGTTCCCGCACCTAACGGAGTGGGTCACGACCCATGGTTGGATCGAAATCGGCTATGACGACTATCATCGCTCCTTCATCCGGGCCTTGGATGGCGGAGGGATGGTCTGGGAAGGGCGCATGGGGTATGCCACCCTCGAGAGCGCCTTGCAGGCGCTGGACAACGCGCTGGCTGCTTGAATGAAAGAGCACGTTGGACACGAGTAGTGCAGCAGGTAGAAATGCGAATGGTAGAGAAACTTTGCGGGTTTCAGAAGGAAGTGTCGCGGGCGATAGTGCGGAGTCGCATTGCCTCACGAGAACTCTTACCTGATGAGTTGTTGACCCGGGGGCATCTTCCTCCAATGCTTCCATAGACCGAGTCGAATTGCGCTATATCTGACCTCTCGTTTATCGCCCTTGTTCATACG